>Ga0129312_1000154_pt1 | contig 69295 bp, 62 predicted proteins | sample O827metagenome_FD_94434 | JGI IMG/M metagenome (GOLD analysis project Ga0129312, IMG submission 94434) | Orangutan group fecal microbial communities from Wisconsin, USA - O827 metagenome | ecosystem: Host-associated > Mammals > Digestive system > Large intestine > Fecal | place: USA: Wisconsin... | reverse complement strand
TGATGCTCGATTTGTCATGCAATTTTCAATGTGCTGATTGCGGTGAATACGTCACCGCCACTATATTCAAAACATTTCTGTTTTAAAAACTTTTTATTGACTATTTCTAATAGTTAGTCTTGTGTGTTGTTTTATGTATTGCATATTAATTCATGCAGTGTGGTTTCCTCCATATATTGAATTTTCCTGCATGTATTGTGCATCGCTTCATGTATTGTATTTTCCTGCATGTATTGTGTATTCATTCATGTCTTATTTTTCCTGCATATATTGCGTATTGATTCATATATTGCGTATTGATTCATATATTGCGTATTGATTCATGTATTGCGTATTGATTCATGTATTGCGCTTGGTTTGATGTCCTGTGTACTATTTCCATATATCCCACTTTGCTTCATGAATTCCAAGTCTCATTTTGGACATATATCTAGTTTTTTTAAATTTTATATCCAAAATTTCTTTGTCTTACGAATAAATAATCTATATTTTCCTTTTCTTTTGGATATAAAAAGCCCTACTTCCCTTATTTATGTCCAATTTTCACCAGATTCAATTCCTTTTTCTCCTGCATTATCCTTGATTTTGGACATTTCTTGTCATTTTCTTTTCTTTATATCCAATTCCTATCCTGCACAATTCTTTTTCCACCTGCACCGTTCTTGACTTTGGACATTTCCTACTATTTTCTCATAATTATGTCCAATTTCCATCTCGCTAAATTATTTTTTCACTTGCTCTGCTCTTCATTTTGGATGTTTCATGCTATTTTCTCATGATTATGTCCAATTTCCATCTCGCTAAATTATTTTTCACTTGCTCTGCTCTTCATTTTGGATATTTCCTGCTGTTTTCTCATGATTATGTCCAATTTCCATCTTGCTAAATTATGTTTTCACCTGCTCTGCTCTTCATTTTGGATATTTCCTGCTATTTTCCCATAATTATGTCCAATCTTGATAGATCTGTGCAATTATATTAAGAAAAACATCCATAAGCAGAACTTCTGTAAGCAGCACAACCGTATGCAACACAGCCGTATGCAGCACAGCCATAAACAGCACAGCCATAAACAACACAGCCATATGCAACACAGCCGTATGCAACACAGCCATAAACAGCACAGCCATATGCAGCACAGCCGCACAGCCATATGTAGACCAGCCATAAGCAGCGCATTTATAGTATAAAAGAATATCTTCCTGCATTGTCCCTTCCAACGCATTATAAAATATTATAAATCTATCACCTGTCAGGGATTGCGCATTGTGTTTTTGTTCTATATAATGACAGTATAATGATACTTCCACCGTATTACTTGAATTTTATTGCATGATATTGGTACAATATTGACATCTGAGATCACAAGGAGCCACATGAAGAACCTCAGCACGAAAAATATCCCCGCGAAAAACATTACAAGCAATAACACTCCACAATTACGTGAGACACGGATCCATGGCAACTCCCTGTTTCCCTTTATGCTCTATGACGTCCAGTCGGATGCTACCTTTTTCGAACGGATCAACTGTCACTGGCATGAAGAAGTGGAAATCCTAGTCATTGAACGCGGAAATGGACGTCTGTATTTAGGGGAGGAGGCCTTTGCCCTGAAAACCGGAAGCATCTGCCTGATTCCTGCCAATGCTCTTCACCTTGTCACCTGTGAAATTGGAGAAGCACTGGACTTCTACGCGATCGTTTTCCACCCGGATCTGCTCTATAGTCTTGGAAATGACATCATCCAGCAGAAATTCTTAAATCCGCTTTTTCATCAAGGTGTACAGTTTTCTACGCTTTATGAGACCTCACGTGTCATCAATCCGGCATTTGCCTGGGAATTCACGCTGCGCGAGGTACTAGACGAGATCCACAAAGCCTTTCTTACAAAGCCCTACGGCTATGAACTGCTCATCAAGGCAGCTCTCCTTAAATCCTGCCATCTGATGATTTCACATGCGATCGTAAATCAGGAAGAAGCTTATGTGGATTCCGATTACCGTACCGGGCTCACTAAATCCATTATGAAATACCTGCAGGCAAATTATAATGATACTGTTACCTTGGATGAATTGGAAAAAATCTTTAACATCAGCAAAGGGTATCTTTGCCGTTCCTTTAAATCGGTAACGCACATGACACCCTTTGAATACCTGAATTATTTCCGCATCAGCAAAAGTACGGAGCTGCTTTTGGAAACAGACCGCGAGATCAGCCAGATCGCACTGCAGACCGGCTTCAATAATATCAGCTACTTCAACCGGACCTTCCAGCGGTTTATGCATATGACGCCCCGGGAGTTCCGACGCAGCGTCGTCCGGCGGCCCTCAGAATCCCTGTAGCCCCTGGATTACAGGTTGTCCCTGGATTACAGGCTAGGTGAACTGTTATAAATAATTGACACTTCTCGCAAATAGTGATAAATTACTATTATTGTGACCCATGAGGGAGTAGCAAGCGTATATCGTAGCAAGTCAACATACTGACCGTCCGGTCTGGCTTGTTTTAAATTGCGAGACTCATGTATAGGAAGTAACTATACATGTAGTCCATATATCGATTTAATTGGAACCTGGATATAGTTACTGCTGTATCCGGGTCTTTTTATTAAGAGTATACCAATTGGAGGAACAAAAAATGGAATGGAATGTATTATTTTTCTTGAACAGCGCCCTTCTTGGGGTAGGACTTGCCATGGATGCTTTTTCGGTATCGCTTGCGAACGGCCTGAACGAGCCTCACATGAGGAAAAGCAAATCCTGTGGGATTGCCGGTGTCTTCGCTTTCTTTCAGGCATTGATGCCTATGACCGGATGGATCTGCGTTCACACAATCGTAGAATATTTCCATGCATTCGAAAAATTTATCCCCTGGATTGCCCTGATTCTCCTTGTCTTCATCGGTGGAAAGATGGTGGTTGAGGGAATCCGCAGCAAGGGAGACGATGTTGAGAAAACAAAGCTCGGCTTTGGAACACTGATGGTACAGGGAGTTGCCACTTCCATCGATGCCTTATCAGTCGGATTCACCATTTCAGAATATGGTTTCGTCATGGCACTGACCGCATCCCTCATCATTGCAGCGATCACCTTCTTTATCTGCATTACCGGACTGGTCATTGGTAAGAAATTCGGAACGAAGTTCTCCAATAAGGCCTCTATCCTCGGCGGTGTCATCCTCATCGCCATCGGACTTGAAATCTTTATTACCGGAGTGTTCTAAATATTCTAAATCAGAAATGAATCAGACAAAACTGTGAAGAAATTGCAGACGCCCTGCGGACAAACTGATATGCCCCGTCTATTTGACAGGGGGCATATCAGTTTGTCCGCAGGGCGTCTATCATTTTCATGTATCGGAATAATGATACCGACAGGCAAGGATATACACATTATTTTCATCTGTCCTGTAAATCAACCGGTCTTTGTCATTGATACGCCGGCTCCAAAATCCTGTCAGATTTCCGGTTAATGGCTCCGGCTTTCCTATTCCTTCGTTGCCGTTTCTTGCTATATCTTCAATCAGCTGATTGATTTTCTTTAATGTTTTCAGGTCTTCGGTCTGCCAGTAAACATAGTCTGCCCAGCCATTTTTCGTAAAGACTTTATTCATCCGCCAATACCTCAATAAGAGAATGCTTCGAAATCTGTCCTTTCTCCAACTGTTCCTTGGATTCCATTAACCAGTCATAGTTCGCCTTATTCCCCATAACGTGCACATTTTCCATCAGATTATTGTATGCCTCTTCCGATAGCATAACGACATTCTTGTTATCCTTCCGGGTCACAATCATTGTTTCATAATCATCCGTAACCTTATCCATATAAGCTTTCATATTATCACGTAGATTCGTATAATTCACGGCCAGCATCACAATCACTCCTCTCAAACGTACAGTTTTCTGTACTTTTAGTATAACGTACATAATCCTGTACGTCAAGTATCTACCATTTATTATATGCAATTCTGTAACAGTTCAGCCATGCAGAAATGATTGTGCAAGATGACCGAGGGAGCTTGCTCACTAAGGGCAGCTTATACAAGCATTTCTATAGGGCAGACGCCCGACATGAAATAAGTTACCGGAAAACACTTATATTTGTCAGCCAATTTGTACAATCCGGCAGCTTATGAATGGGCATGGCTGAACTGTTACGTGACTCTTAAAAAATCGTGCTGCACCTACATCGAAATCCAGCCAAATGCATTTGCTACAGAGCTGATCAGAATAATTGCTGCAAATACCGGACAGAGATACTGGATCATAAAGTAAAACACCTTTTTTCTGCGGAATCTGCTTTCTCCATGCAGCACCTCCTCTTCCACACGCTTCACACCGATCACCTTCGATACCAGCAGGCAGGTTGCAATCGCTGCAATCGGCATCATGACGGAATTTGTCAGGAAATCAAAGAAGTCCAGGAACTGCATGTTGATGATCTTCACGCCACCCAGCGGGCCATATCCTAAGGAAGAAAGGGTTCCAAGCAGCAGCATGATCACACCGATTAACACCGTCGATTTCCTTCTGCCCCAGCCAAGCTCGTCCTCGAAGGTCGATACGGCACTTTCTGTCAGTGCAATCGAGCTTGTGATCGCCGCAAACAATACCAGAACGAAAAAGGCAATTCCGATGGCTGTTCCGAATCCCATGCTGGCAAATACCTTCGGAATGGTGATAAACATCAATGCGGGACCGGCCTGCAGCGTGTCCGGATCTCCACCGGAAAAGGCAAACACCGCCGGAATAATCATAAGTCCTGCCATAATAGCAATCAGCGTATCAAATATCTCTACATTTCTCGTAGAATCCTCGATAGAAATTTCCTTTTTCATATAAGAACCAAAGGTGATCAGAATTCCCATGGCAATCGACAGGGAATAAAACATCTGTCCCATCGCAGAAACTACCGTCATCCAGGAAAAATTCTCAAGATTTGGAACAAGAAAATATTTCACACCGGCAATTGCTCCCGGTCTTGTCACGGAATAAACCGTAATAATGAGGGACAACACAACAAGCACCGGCATCATAAATTTGGAAACACGTTCAATTCCGTTACGCACACCGGCAAAAATAATTCCAAGAGTAAATAACGCAAAGACAATAAAGCAGATTTCCGTGGAGGCACCGTTCGAGATAAATTCTGAAAAGTAACCATCCTCTGCAAGCCTTGCACCATTTCCAAGTGCATATTCCACAAGATATTTAATGACCCAGCCGCCGATTACTGAATAATATGGCACAATCAGAATCGGAATAATCGCATTGATCCAGCCCCCGAAAGCCAGCCATCCGGATTTGCCAAAGGACTGATAGGCTCCTACCGGGCTTTTTCCGGTCATACGTCCGATCGATGTCTCTGCCACAATCATTGCATAACCGAACGTCAATGCCAGAATAATATAGATTACCAGAAAGATACCGCCTCCATACTTTGCAGCCAGATAAGGAAATCTCCAGATATTCCCCAAGCCCACGGACGCTCCCGCCGCTGACAGCACAAAACCGATCTTCCCGGAAAAGGAACTTCTCTTATTGTTTTCATTTTTCATATGTCTTCTCCATTCCAATTAAAATCATAAGCAGTTCCAGTGTAACATATCCGCTTATGAAAGACAATGAAACGATTTTCAACGCTCATTAAGTTATGAACTGATTTTCAGCACCCATTAAGCTATGAACTGACTTTCAGCGCTCATTAAGAGGAACCATCCGAATCTCCACGCTTCCGTCCGGGTGCCGGGTAATCAGTGTTCCGCCCCTCTGGGTGTGATGCTTCAGAATCCCATTGTAGCCCAGATAATCAATCGACATGCCATACGTCATGCGGATTCCTTTATACACAACAGACAGTGTATTCAGATGATCATGTCCACAAAACATCCATTTAATTACGCCGTTTTCCACTGCCTTCCGGAAAAAGGTGCCTTCATATCCCGGAATACCAAAGTGATCGTTCACCTCTCCGATATTTCCATGCATATACGTTACACTTTTATCGCCCAGACGCATCTTTTCATAAGCCTCTTTAAATTCCGCTACAGGTATATGAAAAAAAGCCATTGCCTTCATATCCGGATCCTCCTGCTTTAACGAAAGGAGCCTGTCCATGCACCAGTCTGCCTGATCCTCATGAATGCAGTCAAATCCACTGTAAAACCAGCCGTTCTCCCCATACATATTCGAATCCAGGAACACTAGCGGAAGCAATACCCTTCCCTGTTCATCGGTCAGATTTAAGAAGTAGTTGCCGACTCCGTAAATCTCCGGTCTTCCCTTCGTAAAAATACTGTATTTACCGGATGCAAACAGCTCTGCCATCTGTTCTTTGTTATATCTGGAAAACATCTCGCAGTCATGATTTCCAAAAACCATTGCATAGGGAATCCGGAATTGATCCATAAACCGGATAAAAATCTGCGCCTGACGTTTGTTGTTCAGCGTTCCTGCTTTGGGGAAAAAGGGAAATACCGAATCTCCGGTAATGGCAATCAGATCCGGCTTTGTTTTCTTCACAATGGCACTTACCGCTTTCAGTGCAAGATGATCCCGTTTCTTAGAAAACAAACCAAATCCAAGATGCAGATCCGTAAGCTGGAGAATCTTAAAATCCCGGTCCGGTGATATTTTTAATTTAAAGGTTTCTTCGTCTGCTTTTTTGAAATTGTCCGCTGTGTACATAATCGAAATTTGTCCTTTTTATCTTATTAGTAATTTCACTTTTTATATTTTGTAACTATTCAGAGCCATGCAAAATTGCTTTCTGTTGCCATGCATATGAGAAAATGATCCAGTGGATCATTTTTGAGTTTATGCTCGCATTCATACAGAATAGCAATTTTATATGGCGAAGTAACCTCAATAAGTAAAACTTGAGCTGCGTTAGCAGCGGTTTCTAAGCTTTCATTTCAACGGCAGCATTGCACCAACCGCAGAAATAATCGTAGAAACCATCATCAGCACCTGAAACGGAACCGTTCCAAAAATGCCGCAGATCGGACTGCTTCCCACCTTTTTCCTCGACTTTCCATAAGTGAGAACCAGCATAATACTTACCAATACCACAACACCGCTCATGATTCTTGTAAGCACAATAAAGCTGCTCACCCCGAAAATGGCAAACAGAATACAGGGAACGGTTGCAATCAGCCAGCTTACCCGGTTACCGGTTCCAACCTGCTCATGCACCACATCCCGGAGCGCCAGTGTATTTGACCAGAAGGTCGTAAGCAGGGCAAACAGGGAAAATATTCCGGCAAGAATGAGTGCCCATCCTCCGATGCTTTCCCCAAGCTGCATATAAGCAAGTTCTTTATCCACGGCTCCCTTCGTCCCAAGCAGGACGGTCAGCGTTACAACGAGGACAAAAAGGGAAGACAGGCCAAAGCCTGTGAAGATCGTCTTCCGGATCCTCTTCGAATCACCGTTTAAGCCCTTTACCACCTGAATCACCGCCTGATTTGCAGAGGTGGCAAATACGACCATACTGTAAAGAGCCAGCAGGTTATTGATATGAAAAGGTGCCGTATACAGGGTGTTCAGCGGATGCAGGAATGTTCCTGCGGTCATCACCGCCACGATGATCAGTAAAAGAGCCACCGAATATTTCTGTGCAATTCCCACCGCTTTCATTCCCATAAACACAACACTGCCGGCTATCAGATAATAAATAAGCTGTGCCGCCCACAGCGGAAGTCCGAACCAGTTCACGAAAATCTGCGCTCCCCCATTAATATTTCCGCTGACACCCACCATAATGGCAAGTCCATATACCACGAACATGATCCAGCTGAAAATCTTCTTCATCTTCCCATGAAACAGTTCTCCTTCGAAGCTTTTCACAAGCTGGACGCCGCCATTATTATAAGAAAGCTCTGCAATAATCAGATGCAGAATGACATTCACCACATAGGAAAGTGCCACCATCCAGACCACATCCCACATGCTGTTCCGGACAGCCAGATAGGGAACCGCAATAATTCCCGTCCCGATACTGTTTCCCACGATCATACTGATTGCTTCAAATGTGGTAAACTGTGCTTCTGAATTCATCTTTTTATCCATCGTTTTTCCTTTTCATTCATCTTTTTTATTTGCATTTTTACATGACACTACGCTATTTATTATATTACAATATTCAATTAAATGAAAAGGCTTTCTCACACTTCGTAATTTCTCCTATATAATAGTTTCTGTTACCTTTCTTGTTCATTACCCCTCTTGTTCGTTGCTATAATTACCCGAGAATCTGCTTCAAGTCTTCCTCCGGCGTGGTGATCGGCGCAATTCCATAATTTTCTACAAGGTAGTTGAGTACATTAGTTGAGATAAATGCCGGCAGGGTAGGACCGAGACGGATGTTTTTGATCCCCAGATACAGCAGCGTCAACAGAATACACACGGCTTTCTGCTCGTACCAGGAAAGCACCATGGACAACGGCAGCTCATTCACACTACAGCCAAATGCATCGGCAAGCGCAAGAGCAATCTGAATGGCACTATACGCATCATTGCATTGTCCGATATCCATTAGCCTAGGCAGCCCTTCAATTGTTCCAAGATCCAGGTCATTGAAACGATATTTGCCACAGGCAAGGGTCAGCACCACGGTGTCCGGAGGCGTCAGCTTTACAAACTCCGTATAGTAATTACGACCGGGACGCGCTCCATCACAGCCGCCAACCAGAAAGAAATGCCGGATCTTACCGGCCTTTACTGCCTCGATAACCTGATCAGCCACACCAAGCACGGTTCCATGTGCAAATCCGGTCGTGACTGTGCTGCCACCGTTGATACCGGTAAATGCCTTGTCCTCCGGATATCCACCAAGCTCCAACGCTTTTTCAATGACCGGGGTAAAATCCTTATCCTCCCCAATATGGATCATCTCTGGATAAGATACCACCGCTGTTGTGAATACACGGTCCGCATAGTTTTTCTTCGGCGGCATAAGACAGTTGGTTGTAAACAGCACCGGAGCGGGAATATCCAAAAATTCCTTCTGCTGGTTCTGCCATGCCGTACCGAAGTTTCCCTTCAGATGGGAGTATTTTTTCAACTCCGGATAGCCATGTGCAGGGAGCATTTCACCGTGAGTATAGATATTGATCCCTTTGCCCTCTGTCTGCTCCAAAAGGAGCTTCAGATCATGCAGATCATGACCGGAAATAACGATAAACGGTCCCTTTTCCACGGTCAGCGGAACCGTAACCGGTACGGGTGTCCCATAGCTTTCGGTGTTCGCCTTATCCAGAAGCGCCATGCATTTCAGGTTTTTCTCTCCAACCTCCATGACAACAGGCAGAAGCTGATCCATCCCCCAGTCCTCTCCTACCACATAGAGAGCCTTCGCAAAGAACCGGTTCACATCCTCGTCCGTATAGCCCAGTACCAGCGAATGATGCGTATAGGCAGCCATGCCGCGCACACCGAAAAGAATAAGGGATTTGAGGCTTCGGATATCCTCCTGTGCATTCCAGACATTCTCCATAGCATAATCGTCACATCGCCCGCAAAGCCTTTCCGTTTCCTTATGCACCTGATCCATGCGTTTACGTAACGTCTTTTCATTGAAATCCACATTGGTAACTGTCGCAAACAATCCTTCAATCATCATCCGCCATGTATCCGCACCTACCTCCGACGTCTCATGGATTCCACGTGCCAAAGCCACCAGTGCACCGGTCAGTTCATCCTGAAGCTTCGCCACATCCGCAGTTTTTCCACATACACCTGCTGCTCCCGTACAGCCGCCGCATCCGGCCGTCTGCTCACACTGATAGCAAAACATCTTATTATCCATTGCTTTTCCTCCTGATTTTATGATTCATTGAGAATCTTTATTTTCTGTTTTCCAGATGTTTCTTTCCCTAATAGTGTGTCCCTGCATTTGCGGACTTATTATAAGATTATAAAAAAGCAAAAGAAAAGGACGCAGGTAAATCACACATTATTTTATTAATTTCTTTACTTATATATGGAATATGTCATATTATGAATATACCATTTCGTTATGATGCAAAGGGGAAAGCACATGAAATACACTTTAGATTTATTAGACAATATGGAAGGTCATGAATTTGAGTATGCAGTAGCTGATCTGCTTAGACACAATGGTTTTCGTGAAGTTCAAGTAACACAGGCATGCAATGACTATGGTATTGATATTCTCGCCAAACGGAAGAACACCAGCTATGCAATACAATGCAAAAGATATTCTGGAAATGTTGGAAACAAAGCAGTACAAGAGGCTGGTTTAGGTATGGATTTTTACCATTGCGATGCCGCCGCAGTGATAACCAATAGTGCATACACAAAACAGGCCATAAAACTGGCACAAGCAACCGGAGTCAGGCTATGGGACAGAAACTATCTCGCAGAACTAATTAATAATTATGATGACGACGATGAAACAGAATCTCCCGATTTTGATAACACAATATCAATTCCAGAAAAGAATCTAATTAAAACAGAAACTAAATGTGGCAAGATTCAATTAGAAAAAGGCATCTATTTAGAAAATGATAAAATCCACATTGGGCACGATTCATATTCATTCATTGGGGCAGATAAGCTTAGGGTATTCGTATTATGGAGTATCTGGATTATTTTAATATGTTCCACCCTCCTATTTTCATTCCAACCAATTATAGGTATTATTGGAATTATAGGTGGAATATATCTGATTTCTTATTATAAAAGAATAAAAAATGCATTGGATAACTATTTAAGAATACGAATTAAAAGCAAAGAAAGACAGCCACAAACTAAGTCCGTACGTTAGAGGGTGCAGAGAATGCTGGTAACACTCCTTATCATGCCATTTTCTCTTCGCTCTATCAGCCGGTTCAATCGGTGTACAAATGGATGGATGATCTTGTGGTGATTAAGTAGGTGTAAAGTATTAAAAGGAAGAGCAGGTTCTTTAGAGAATCTGCTCCTCCTTTTATCAAATGTCCATATTTCATTATTTAAGAAGCTCATCCAGATAATGCTCGTCTTTATCATGGGAACCATTATGCTTGTGGTATTTTTTGATACAGTCTACAAGAAGTTTTGGATTTTCCCCGAAATATTCCGTGTAGAAGGCCGTACTGTTATCATAGTTTCTTTTTCCGATATATATATATTCTTTGGCAAAGGTTTTTGCTTTCATCGAAGATTTTAGTTTTTCGAAGTCTTGTTCAAGGTTTTCGGCCAGAATAAAAAGCATTTCTAATTCTGGCTTTGTACAATATTTATCCACGGAAAGTATTTTGTCCTTATACTCCGATGGAATGACAAGCTTATCACTTTGCTTATCACCGATTCTGAGGATTCGTACCTGACCGGGATAAATATTCAATTCCGTTTTTACCTGTCCGGAGGTCTTTATTTGCCTTGCGTGGTAAGGCGTTAATCCGAGCAGATCATCTTCCGTAAATTTTAGAAGATCATTTTCGAGAAGAATTTTTATGATTTCTTTCTCGTTTGGACCTTCACACATGATCAGGAGTTTTTCCATACTCTCAACTCCTTTTTAAGCTGCATCAGTTCATCGTAATTGACAGCGGTTTGGAATACGTTATTATAAAACTGCCTGCTTTTTAACAATTCCGATCTGATATTGAATCCATCGTACATATTGGTAAGATAAACTTTATCGTTGGACTTGGCAATATAGATATTATCCTGCCGATTAAAAAGATCCAGAAGCTCGCAATAGTGTGTCGTGAAGATAAGTGTTGCATTCTTTCTGTTAACGTTTTTGTCCTTATAGAGACTGATCATGTTCTCAACCAGCGTTTTGTGAAAATGATTTTCAATTTCATCAATAATTAAATCAAATCCCTGCTGAAGAGATGCAATCATCAAAATATATAGAAGCATTCCTTTGGTGGTGCCGCTTGACAGCATATAAATCAGTTCTTTGTCGGAAACAGTTTTTATTTCACTACAGAAAGAAAGCTTAAAGTTGTGATCATCCAGCATTTGAAGATCATGGATATTCTCGTCAAATATGGAGATAACCTTTACTAAAAGTGCCGGGCGAATATGGTAATCTTTCAGGGTTGCAAAGATGAGCCGATAGGTGTCGGCACCATTTCCAAAGCTGTCAAAATAAACTGCCCTTGTTTCTTTCTTTTTTAAAACAAAGAAAAGAATGGAGGTATCTTCGGGAAGTTCACCGGTTATTTCTACATCAACAAAATCTTCGTCATGATAGAGATCCTTTACCTTGCTCTTATAGTATTTCTTTTTGCGAAGTCGCTGCTTCATAAAAATTGCCTTGGAAGCAATACTGTCTGCGTTTTTTAAAATGGTTTCATAGCGGTAAATAAATCCATCGTGATAAAAATCTATGCATAATTCAACATTTTCATAGCTGTATGGCTTCCCATCCAGGCGGAAATCACCCAGAATAGAATAGCATGCATCAAGAAGTTCAACTGCGGTGGTTTTCCCGGAAGCATTTTTGCCGATAAAGGCCATTGTATTATAAACGTGAAGGTCATCAGCAATCTCTTGCAGCTCGTATTCTTTATCTTCAGCAGTCTTTTTGGACTTCGAAACAAAATCTATCTCGAAAGAGTCATTACAATTTTTAAAGTTATTTGCAATTACATGCAAAAGTTTCATAGTTTACTCCCTCCTTTATCACTTATTATAACAGCAAATATAACTTTAAACAATAAAAATGTTTAAAATACGATTAAAGGTTGAAAATACTTATTTAGTAGATGATATGATGTGGATTCTGTTTTGAATCAGTTTTTATATAGGATATCCGAATCGTTAGGCTTTACCAATAATGGAACAAAATGGAACAACAAATTTGGGGTTGAATTCAAGCATGAAAAAAGCCGAAATCCCTTGATTTTACAAGGAACTTCGACCTTCAACTAAACACATGCGCCGACCGAAGCGGAGCGAAGACCGCACAAGATCCGGGGGATCTTGGTCCTGCGCCGACCGAAGCGTGCGCTAGAGGATTCGAACCCCCGACCTTTTGGTCCGTAGCCAAACGCTCTATCCAGCTGAGCTAAGCGCACATTTCTTCGTTGTCATATCCGACAACAAAAAATATTTTATTATATGAAACAAATTTTGTCAAGCGTTTCGAAACATTTTCGAAATATTTTTATGAATTATTTTTTGCAACCATTTTCAAAATATTTTCCAGATTTTTCAAATTTATTTAGCTTTATTTATCCCTGAATGACATCGAAACCAAATTTGTTCTTTGCTGCATCCTGAATCAGGGTCGCCACCTGCTCTACGGTATAGCTTCCGGTATTAATACACAGATCACTATCCAAGGTTGCATTCTGGTAACCCGGAATATATCTCTTATGATAGCTCTCTCTTGCCTTGTCTACTGCAGAAATCGTTTTAACTGCTTCCTTCTCGGTCATGCCAAGCCGTTCCACACAGTTCTTCAGACGTACCTCATAGGGAGCATAAAGGTACACCTTAAGTAGATTCTTCTCATTGCGGAGACAGTAACCACCACAACGGCCCACGATAATGCAGGATTCCTTCTTGGCAAAATCCTGAATAATACTCTGCTGCACCTTGAAAAGCTCGTCCTTCACTGCCGGAACACCAAGTCCTAACGGGTACATCCGGTAAGAGAATTTGGAGCTGATCCCCTCCTCTTCATCACTGATCTGACGAATGGAAGCATTCATACGCTTTGCCGTTTCATCTACAATATCTCTGTCCAGGAATTCAATGTGAAGCTGTTCTGCCAGTTCCTGTGCAATTGATCTTCCCATGGAAGCAAACTGTCGGGAAATGGTAATTGCATATTTTTCCATTTTTGTCCTCCTGCTTTGCCCTTAAAGCACCTTGTTTAAGAAGCTGATGGTTCTGGGCTCCTTGGGATTTAAAATTACTTCCTGTGGAGTTCCTTCTTCTACAATATATCCGCCGTCCATAAAGATGACACGGTCAGCAACCTCTCTTGCAAATCCAATCTCATGCGTTACGATCACCATGGTCATACCATCTGCAGCAAGCTGCTTCATAACAGCCAATACCTCTCCAACCATTTCCGGATCCAGCGCAGAGGTCGGTTCATCAAACAGCATGATATCCGGCTTCATGCAGAGCGCTCTTGCGATGGCAACACGCTGCTTCTGTCCACCGGAAAGCTGGGACGGATAGGAATCTGCCTTTTCCAGAAGATCGACTCTCTTAAGCATTTCTTCTGCACGGGCTCTTGCTTCCTTCTTATCCGCTTTCTTTAATTCCAACGGAGCAAGCATCAGATTGTCCAAAACATTCATATTATTAAACAGATTGAAGTGCTGGAATACCATTCCGATGTTCTCACGCACTTTATTCATGTTTACTTTCTTTGCTGTAATATCAATATCATCTACAATAATCGTTCCTGCCGTTGCGTCCTCAAGACGGTTCAGGCAGCGGAGAAAGGTCGATTTACCGGAACCGGAGGGTCCAAGAATAACCACTACCTCTCCTTCTGTAATTTCCGTAGAGATATCCTTCAGTACTTCGAGATCTCCGAAGCATTTCCGGAGCTTATCTACTTTAATTTTGATTTTCTTATCTGTTGATTCCACGGTTCATCCTCCTCTCTACGAGCTTAGCCAAATAGGAAAGAATCGTAATCACGATCAGATACATGATACCGACAATTGCCCATGTTTCAAACGCCTTGAATGTATTTGCCTGTACCTGCTTGGCTGCCAGAACGAGTTCCGGGAAACCGATAACAGACAGAATGGAAGTATCCTTAACCGTGATGATGAACTGGTTAATAATACTTGGAATCATGGTACGGATTGCCTGTGGAAGAATGATCTTTCTCATCGTCTTCCAGTACGGAAGTCCGAGTGATCTGCCGGCTTCCATCTGGCCGATATCCACAGACTGGATACCGGCACGGATGATTTCAGCCATATAAGCACCACAGTTTAAAGCGAGACAAACGGTTCCTGCCTGCAGAGCCGATAAGGTAAATCCTCCGCCAAATCCCAGAATATTATTGATGAGATAAGGAATACCGAAGTATATGAAAAACGCAAGCACAATCATCGGAACACCACGTATCACAAATACGAAGATATTCGAGATAATATTGCACGCTTTATTTTTCAATACGCTGAGCAGACCAAAGATCATACCCAGTATACATGCAAAAAACAGACCTAAGAATGCCAACAGCAGGGTACGCCCCATTGCTGTGAGAAGCATGTTTCCGTAGACAGTAATAATTTTAACCATATTGCCTCACCCTTTTATTATTCGCCTAAATACTTAGCGATGATCTCGTCATAAGTGCCGTTAGCCTTGATATTAGCAAGACCCTTATTGAACATATCAATTAATTCCTGATTGTCTGCATTGAAGATTGCAAAACCATATGCTGCAGGATCATTTCCTGTACCGTCAACGATTTCCATTCCGATACCGGTATCCTTAATGTTGCTTGCCATGATCGGTGTATCATCGAAGCATGCTGCAACCTGGCCACCTACAACTGCCTGATACATGGTCGGTGAATCTTCAAAATAAGTAACTGTGAAGCCATACTGATCTGCAAGGCTTTCTGCATAGGTTGCACTCATGGAAGCGGTCTTAACTGCAACAGACTTGCCATTCAGATCTTCAAAGCCTTTAATGTCAGATCCGGCTGCAACAGCCATACTCTGGTTTGCATCATAATATCCATCGGAAAAGATCCATCCGGATTCTTTACGCTCGTCAGTAATGGAAGCACCTGCGATCATACCATCAGCCTGACCTGCCTGACATGCTGCGATGGAAGCGTCCCATCCAAGAGACTGTACTTCATACTGGAATCCCTGATCCTTAGCAACTGCAGCAAGAATATCCATATCAATACCTACGAAATCTCCGTTGTCATCTGTGTACTCGAAAGGCTTGAAAGCTGTATCAGTTGCTACAACCCATACCTTATCAGAAGTTGCTGTGTCTGCAGTCTCTTCTGTTGCTTCCGTAGCAGCGTCTGCTGTCTCTGCTGCGTCTGCTGTTTCTGTTTCATCTGTTTCTGTTTCAGCTGCTTCTGTTTCAGCTGCTTCTGTTGTGGTGTCTTCTGTTGTTGCGGTGCTATTAGAGCTTCCACATGCAACAAGACCCATTACCATGGCTGCTGCCATAATAAGTGCAAGTGTTTTTTTCTTCATAATATTGTCCTCCTTTTTATGAATTGTGAAGCTTGCGTCTTCACAAAATCTATCCTAAACGGCGCTATGCCGTAACAGGATCATCTTAACAGGCATCCACGAATGCCTGAACGAGCTTTAAGCATTCCGGATCCTTCTCAAAAGCAAATTCCGGATGCCACTGTACACCTACAATGAATTTCTTATCCGGGATACAGATCGCTTCTATGAGTCCGTCCTCGGAATAAGCCATTGCTTCCGCACCGGGCGCCAGCTCCTTCACTGCCTGATGGTGATAACTGTTCACGCTATGCTCTCCTGCTCCGATCATCCCGGCAAGAAGACTTCCTTCCTTCACGGTTATCTTGTGGACTCCCCGGTCGTAAGGCGGTGTCATATGATGCTCTGTCTCTGACGGATGCTGGGTATCGAGATCCTGATATAAGGTTCCTCCAAGACTCGCATTCATAAACTGAATACCACGGCAGATGCCAAATACCGGAAAATCCTTCTCTACTGCACGTTTCAACAGATATGCTTCCATGACATCACGGGTATGACAGCACTGACCGCATTCGGGAATAGCTTCTTCTCCATACACAGCAGGATCCACGTCATGTCCACCTGTCAGAAGCAGACCGTCACACATGCCTAAGCACTGTTCCAGCTCCTCTGTATCTTCCGTAAGGGGAAGCATGACCGGTAATGCACCACAGCGTTCAATCACCTTCATGTATCCGGGAAGCATCCAGTAGCTTTCCTTTTCTTCATCATATAACGGTATCAGACCAATTACCTTTTTCATTCTGTATCATCTCCTGTGTCAGAGGCTACTGGCTGATGTTCACCCAAAAGCCTGCTACCTTCCTTTGGGGAATATCCCTGCGGAGCTTTTTACTTTACAGAAAATACCGACGGAATTTTCTGTAAACAAAGAAAAAGGGGGCTGCAAACTGTAGACCCCTTCGTCTGTTAAAAGATTATCACATTATGTTATTGATTTCAAGAGTTTTTTGTATCTATTCAGAGCCATGCAAAATTGCTTTCTGTGAATGCTTGCATTCAAACAGAAAAGCAATTTTATATGGCGAAGTAACTCCATTCCCTAATATCGCACATAGGGGCCTCCACCGCAGCACAGGCCACCGCCACCGCAGCAAAGATTGCAAAGCAGATTGGCAATACACAGCTTCAGACAGAGATTTCCATTCCCTGCAACCGGACTGCCATAGGTGTATTGACGCTGCTGGTACCAGCTTCCTCCATTTTCAAACCGGTTCACCAGATTCCGGTATTCACTGTTATTCGGCTCCAGCGCCGATGCGCGTTTGGCATGCTCCAATGCCGATACCTGATTACCGAGCCCCGCATGTGCGAGTGCACTATAATAATACCACCGGGCATTGCGGCTGCCTTCCTCCATATTATCCAGAACCGTCCGGGCTTCCCTATAATAACCGCTTCTTAAATAGTTTCCTGCTGCACGCAGGTAATTATCCTCTTCGTAGCCGGTATTGCTTCCGGTATAGGAACCCTGTCCAAAGCCACCGAATCCTCCGAATCCACCAAAACCGCCAAAGAAATCTTCAAAATCTCCATAATAACCGCGGTTTCCGTAGCCGCCCTGCTGTCCACTGCCATAGCTTCCGGAGCCGGAGCCATAACTGCCCTGTGATCCCCCATAGCCATAACTGCTGCCTCCACCGGTGCGTTCCTTCATAATCTGCTGGTACGCCTGCTGGATCTCCTTGAACATTTCCTCTGCCTGATCCTTATTCGGATTATTGATATTTGCATCCGGATGATACTTCCGGCTCAATGTTTTATATGCTTTTTTAATTTCTTCTTCAGTGGCGTTCCTGGATACACCAAGAACCGTATACGGATCACGCATACTTCCCTCCATCTCCGCGCCGGCTCACCAGCCGTAACTATTCCGGCAGCTGTTCCGCTGTCTCACAGTTATCTGTTTTGATATAACAGTTTCACCATGCCATTCATAAGCTGCCCTTAGCAGGCAGGCTCCCACGGTCATCCTGCACAATCATTTCTGCATGGCTGAACTGTTACATTTTGATTGATTCGCGCGCTTCTGATTTACTGCCTCGTAACGATACCAGACTCCTGAATAAATAATATTCCTCAAAATTTCCACATTGTCAAGGATCGGAAGCTTTTCGAACTCTCTCGAACATTCCGCCATCATCATGGTAAGAATCGTCCGTACCTCCTCTTCAAAGTCCGGATCGTCACACTTTGTCGTAAAAGGATTGTATCTTCCCTTCCCACGGTCTTCGTACACATCTTCATATGCATCCAGAAGATAAATAAACTTGCCAAGATAAAATCCCATGTTTCTCAGGGATTCCTCCCATTCATCCGCCTTCGGTGCAAGAACTTCACTCATAATTCTTCCAAAAATCCCCGCCATCCGGTCAATATCAGCAGACTGCTTATTTTCTTCCCTCGACAACTCCCGCAGCAGATTCTCAATCCGCCTTGCCTTCTCCGGATATTTGTTATAAGCCCTATGATATCCCCTTTTAAGCAGTTTTGCATAGGTAAATCCGGTTAATTTCTTTTCATCTGCCCAGTCATCCATACATTTATAATAAGAAAGCAGAACATTCATATCTGCTCCATACTCTGTATAAATGGTCTGTCTCGTCTGATGCTTCTCAAACGGGTGTGCCACACAGTTCACAACATCCTCACTAACCTCCGGCTCGTAAAGACTGCTTAACAGCATGACAGCAAAGGTCATATCGTAAGTCAATGTCAGCTGTCCTGTAAATCCGTACTGCTTCTTAAGCATCTGGCACAGACCGCAATAATAGGAATGATAAATATCAAACTCTTTAAATTTCATATCACCCTTATTAATAATCACATATCCAAACACGACTTCACCACCTGTCTGTCCATTCTTTCCAATCTGCTGTCAAAGCCAGCACATCAGCTCTTCTTGATAAACTTCGTTCCGCATTTGGGACATCGGATTTCAATCCTGCCCTTGCCTCTCGGAACCCGGATCTTCTGTCTGCAGGTCGGACACCTGTATATATGATGTGTCTTCAACTGCTTAAAATGATTCTTCGTCCTTGCAAAAAAGTTCTTTACTTTATATTCCTGCTTTAAATAAAAATTATTCTCCTGCTGCCGCTTATAATAATTCCTCGACAGGAGCCGGAAATACATATAAGCAATCAGTACAATTGCAATGATATAGGTAAACGGCACTCTGAAAAAGGATAAGAGAATAAAAACAAATGTCAGAACCGACAAAAATCTGGTAAAGGCGTCTGCGCCTCCCGCTCCGTATCTTCCCTGCATAAACCGGTAAATCCGTTCCCGGAATTTCATAATTCTTCGCCTCCTAAGCTGGATTCCTTACTGATTCTTTCTCCCATGTTACAGACTTTTATACTAAAAATCAATGAATTGCATCTAAACGTTTCTTAAAATTTTATAAACAAAATGTCCTGTTTCCTCATCGGAAACAGGACGTCATTCGACTTCTTATCATTCTCATCTGCAGGCAGCAGAATTCTGCCATCAGTCTTCGGATTCATCATCCTGCTCTGCTGCCACTGCGGAAACCACAGAAGAAACCACTGCAATGACAACTGCAAAAATAATGATTAATAAACCGCCACCTAATAATAAAAATTCCATCTGTCAGCCTCCTTATAAACTACTTTTTATAGTGTACACGATACCGGAGGTTTTTTCAAGACGGTATTGTATGGTATTTCAAAAGTATTTTGAAAGTATTCCAAAAGAGTCCCTTACAGGATTTTATTTACTGCAGATACCAGCGCATCTATAGAGCTCTGGATAATATCGTCCTTGATACCGACACCCCAGTACATCTTATCCGCATGCTGGATGCCTACGAAAGCGGCTGCCTTGGATGAAGATCCCATGGAAATTGCATGCTCTTCGTATACGGAAAGCACATAAGCAACACCAAACCTCTGCTTCAATGCTTTGCTGACTGCATCCAGACGTCCATTACCGGAGGCCTTGACGGTTTCTGTTCCATCCGCAGTCTTAATGGTAACCGCAGCTTCAATGTCACCCGGTTTTTGTACGAAATGACATTCCGGGATATCGAACCTGTCACGTACCATAACATAATGGGACTCAAAGATTCCGAAGATATCAGCCGGCGTCAGCTCACTGTGCTTCTCATCGGAAATACCCTTAATAAGATAACCAACTTCTTCTCTCATATCCTGCGGCAGGGCAATACCAAAGTTCTGCTTTAAGATAAATGCAACGCCACCCTTACCGGACTGGCTGTTGATACGGATGACATCGGATTCGTATTCACGTCCGAGATCCTTCGGATCAACCGGCAGATACGGAACAGTCCACTTGTCTCCACTCTTTCCTTCCTCCCACCATGCCATTCCTTTGGAAATCGCATCCTGATGGGATCCGGAGAAGGCGGTGAATACCAGATCTCCGGCATAGGGAGTACGTTCATGCACATGCATACCGGTCAGACGCTCATAGGTTTTACGGATCTTCATGATATCGCTGAAATCCAGTCCGGATTCCACACCGTGAATGGTCATATTCATTGCAACCGTTACGATATCCACATTACCGGTTCTTTCACCGTTTCCAAACAGAGTTCCTTCCACACGGTCTGCACCTGCCAGAACGCCAAACTCGGCATCGGAGATACCGCAGCCTCTGTCATTGTGAGGATGAACGCTCAGTACCACGCCATCACGATATTTGAGGTTCTTATGCATATATTCCACCTGTGTTGCAAACACATGCGGCATCGCATTCTGTACCGTTGTCGGAAGATTTACAATCACCTTGTGCTCCGGGACCGGCTGCCATACATCCAGAACGGCATTACATACCTCCAGGGCATATTCCATTTCCGTTCCATGGAAGCTCTCAGGGCTGTATTCAAAGGAGAAGCTTCCATCGGTATGATCTGCAATATCCTTTAACAGCTTCGCACCATCTATGGCTATCTGCTTTACTTCTTCTTTGGATTTCTTAAACACCTGCTCCCGCTGTGCCAGGGATGTGGAATTGTACAGATGTACAATCGCATGAGGCGCCCCCTTTACTGCCTCAAAGGTCTTCTTAATGATGTGCTCTCTGGCCTGTGTCAATACCTGAATGGTAACATCATCCGGAATCATATTCTTCTCAATTAAAGCACGGACGAACTGGTACTCGGTGTCAGAAGCGGCAGGGAAGCCCACTTCAATTTCCTTGAATCCGATCTTTACCAGCATGGTGAAAAATTCCAGCTTTTCATCAAGACTCATCGGCTCAATCAATGCCTGATTCCCGTCACGCAGATCCACGCTGCACCAGATCGGCGCCTTTTCAATCGTGTCCTTCTTCACCCAGTCATAGGTCGGGGTTGGCGGTAAAAAGTACGTTTTTCCATATTTCTTTGCTGCATCCATGATTTGTTCTCCTCTTTTCTTATTTCGATTTATTTGTTTTGTTTTCTCCCTGTTGCAGACCCGCAGTTGCTTAATTCTTACTTACAGCAGACTCGCAAATTCGTGCTTCGCACTCCATGCCCTGCTACGCATGGCATTTGCCCGTTGATGTGTGCAGGAAAAACAAATGTCTGCTACACAGCCGCTTGTTTTTCCTTTACACACATCAAAAAGTCTCTATGAAATCTCCCCCTCAGAGAGATTTCATAGAGACGTAAATTCAATCTACGCGGTACCACTCTACTTCACGATTCCTCGTGCACTCGTCAGCACTAACATGCCTGCTCCTTTCTACGGCGGAGACTCCGTCCGAACCTACACAGAAGCTTCTGCCCGATTAACTGGTCGTGCTTCCTTCAGCCGGCTGCTCAAAGGTGAGTTCCTAATTCACTTCTGACTGCCTCGCACCACCCGGCAGTTCTCTGCTTTCCAGATCCTTACTACTATTCCTTATCATCGCATTTATGCGCTATTCAATTACCAATTAATCATAACATATGCCCCATGAAGTTGCAAGTGCTAAATTTCTTATACCTCTTATACCCTTTCTTATGCCCCTTATGCCCTTCGTAGCAGTTATGACACCTCCGTCACCGTAAGGACTCCTTCGTTCACCAGAAACGAAATATTCTGTCCGGCAAAGCTCAGTCCATACTGTCTTTTCTCGTCCCTGTGATACGATGGGCGCGGATCCTGGGAAAGGAGCTTTCGCAGTGCTTCCTGCCGGTCCGCCGGAATCCGGTCAAGAAATTCCTTCGGAATTACAACCTCCACATGATAATCCTTCGCTTCTCCTGCAAATCCATCCAACGCATCCGGATGACAGTCTGCATAGGGCAGATACGGTTTGATATCATAGATCGGTGTCTGATCCCGCAAATCTACGCCGGAAACCACAAGCACCGGTCCTTCTACCGTTTCCGTAACCGCATCCAGATGTACCGAAGATAAGCCTATGGGATTCGGCCGGAAGGGTGATCTCGTTGCAAAAACTCCCACTCTGGTATTTCCGCCGAGCCTCGGCGGACGCACGGTTGCATTGAAATGTGACCGGTCCACTTCCTGAAACTCCCACAAAAGCCAGATATAATTGAAGCCTTCGAGCCCCTTAACGGCATCCATGGAACGATATTCCGGTTCAAATATGATTTTCCCCTTCAGCTCCTTCACAAGACCGCTCTGCCTTGGGATGCCGAATTTTTCCGGGAGATCTGTATGAATATATGCGATTGGTTTCATCTGCCCTTCTCCTGTCCGTTTCCATTCAGATCTCGATCTCACCTTCAAATACCGTCGTTGCAGGACCGGTCATATATACAACATTTTCTTTTCTGTCCCAGAAGATTTCCAGGTTGCCGCCCAACAGCTCTACCGTAATGCCATCTTCCGTCAGTCCGTCTAAGATACTGGCAACCGTAACGGCACAGGCACCGGTTCCGCAGGCAAGCGTTTCACCGGTTCCGCGCTCCCACACACGCATCTGTACCCGCTCCCTGTCAAGAACCTTTACAAATTCCGTATTGACTCTCCGCGGGAAACGCTCGTGATGTTCAAATAACGGTCCTATCTTCGCCATTGTCTCATCATCAATCATCTCATCCACATAGACAATTGCATGCGGATTTCCCATGGAAACGCAGGTCATGCGGTATTCCCTTCCATCGACCGCGATCGGTGTGTCAACTACAGGAGACTGACTGGCCACAACCGGAATTTCTGCGGCTTCAAGAACCGGAGAGCCCATATTGACACGCACCTTCGCAACCTTTCCGTCTTCAACGGTCAGCTCCAGATATTTAATCTTCCCACAGCTCACAATCGACAGGGAGGTTTTCCGGGTAAGGCCATGGTCGTACACATACTTTCCGACACAGCGGATTCCGTTTCCGCACATCTCGGAACGGCTTCCATCCATGTTGTACATTTCCATCTCAAAGTCTGCCACATCACTTGGATTAATGAAAATCACACCGTCCCCGCCGATTCCAAAATGACGGTCACTCAAAAACTTTACAACCTCACTTTTACGTTCTGCAGGGATAATCTCCCGTGCGCCGTCCACATAAATATAATCATTGCCGCAGCCATGCATTTTTGTGAATTTCATTGCATAAATCTCCCTTCTTAAAAATACTATAGTAAAAAAGATATCTTAAAGGATTTCCCATGAGTGCCAAAACCAAAATCATCGTACTTCGTATGAAAGAATTAATTTATACCGGTATCTTTATTGCGCTGGGTCTTCTGCTCATCATTCTCCTCATCGTTGTTTTTTCACCGAAAGAGAGCGAAGAAGCCGCTTCTCCCACACAGGAACCCACTTATGTACCAGGTATTTATACAACCTCTCTGATGCTCAATGACCGCACTGTCGATATTGCTGTAACCGTAGATGAGAATAATATCAATGACATCCGGATGGTAAACCTGGATGAAGCCGTGACCACCATGTTTCCTCTGCTCGAACCGGCCTTTGATGATCTGGCAAATCAGATCGTGCGCAACCAGTCCGTCAGTGATATTGCCTATTCGGATGACAATAAATATACCTCGCTGGTATTACTGGATGCGATTAAGACCTCGCTTGGCAAGGCAAAAACCGGGGTGCACTAAGTGTCCGTGTACCGTTCGCACTAAGCTCAATCTGCGCCTCCGGCTTGCTTTCACTAAGTGCTCTACAAGCATAAGACAACAGTACCACTTACTGTTGTCTTTTCTTATTCCCTGTCCTATCTGGCTTTCCTTAATAAGCCCTTCAGCTCCTCTACGGAAAACTTATAGGCTGTATTACAGAAATGACAGTTAACTTCAATTTCCTGTCCGTCATCAATCATATCCTGAATGTCCTTCTTCCCGATACTGATGATTGCTTTCTCTACCCGGTGCTTGCTGCAATCGCAGCGGAATTCACAGGGACTCTGCTCCGTGATCACCGGATCCATCCCGGCAAGCAGCATCTGCAGCATTTCTTCCGGCGTCTTTCCCTCATCGAGAACCTTTGTTACTGTGGAAAACTCTGCCAGATTTTTTTCCAGCTGCCCAATCACCGCTTCCTCGGTAAAGGGCATCAGTTGGATGATAAATCCGCCCGCCTGCTTCACGGTATTGTCCTTTTCCATCAGAACACCAAGTCCGACGCTGGACGGCACCTGCTCCGATGTTGCAAAATAATAAGTAAGGTCTTCCGCAATCTCTCCGGATTGAAGCTCGGTCTGTCCGACATACGGCTCCTTTAATCCCATATCCTTAATAACGCGTAAAAACCCATTGCCGATTGCTCCTCCGACATCAAGCTTCCCGGCAAGGCTCGGAGGCAGCATGATCTGCGGTTCAATGGCATAGCCCTTTACATGACCTCCGGAATCTGCGGTCACAGTCATTCCCTTTAACGGACCATCACCGCTGATCTGTAGGGTCAGCAGATCATCCTCTCCCTTCAGCATCTTTCCCATCATCACAGCTCCCGTCATCAGGCGTCCCAATGCTGCGGTTACCACCGGGCTTGTATTATGAACCTGTCTTGCATGTTCCGTTAAATTCCTTGTTGTTGCAGCAAAAGCCCGGATCTGGACATCTGCCGCCGTGGCTCTTACAATATAATCCATTCTTCTGCCTCTCTTTACTGTTCACGGATACCTCTGTGTGAACCATCATTGTTTTCCGTGTTCCCTTGCAATCACATAGATACGCTCGCTGGTTTCTGTCGGAGCCTCATGTGTCTTCTCATCCAGGGCTGTCACGAAGATAAGCCCTGCCTTTTCAAGGAAGGTCTTCATTTCCTCCAGGGTATACCCTCGCTGATAATGGGTCTCCGTAAACCTGCGGTACAGATCGTCCTCCTGACGCTCAAACACTGTTACATCGTATTCGTTGATATGATCCTCACAGCTATAGAAATTCTCCCAGATAAAGCTGCAATCCTCACGGTTTTCGGCAATCGTGGTATCACCGATCACCTCTTCATATTTATAAATCGTATTAAAATCAAAGATAAAAATCCCACCGGGAAACAGGTAATTGTTCACCAGATGGAAGGTCTGAAGCACATCCTCATCCATCAGCAGATAATTCAGGGAATCACAGACACTGACAACGGTTCCGACCGTACTGTACAGATCCAGCTCCCGCATATCCTGACACAGATACAGAATATCACTCCGGGTCTCAAACTTCTTATCCAGGGCGATCTGCAGCATCTCTTCGGAGCTGTCCACCCCAATCATGTCATAGCCCTTTTCATATAAAAGCTCAGTGATCGTTCCGGTGCCGCACCCCAGATCCAGTACCAGATTCCGTTCCGAAATCAAGGCATCCTCGGTCACTCCGGGTTCTTCCTGCACCTCTTCAAAATCCTGTACTTCTCCGGATTCCGGCGCTTCTTCAAGTTCCTGCACTTCTCCGGATTCCGGTACTTCTTCGAATTCCGATACTTCTTCGAATTCCGGTATATATCCGGATTCCGGTGCTTCTTCAAGTTCCTGTATATATCCGGATTCCGGTGCCTCTTCAAGCTCCTGCATTTCTCCCGGTTCACGTACCGGACGGCTCACACCGTAAGCTTCAATCAATGAAGCAAGAAAATCTGCCCATTCTTCATACGGGACATCTCCCATAAAGGTATCATAAACTTCCGCAAAATCCGTATATGCTTCCATTACAATACTCCCTTCTCTTTAGCCAAGCAGTGCCCCCGCTGCTCCAAAGACGCCCATGCTGGCTGCCATCATAATTACACCGGCAAGCAGCACACCAAGCATTACGGCAATCACACTGTCCTTAAACTTCATATCCAGGAGGCTGGCTGCCAGTGTTCCGGTCCATGCACCGGTTCCCGGTAACGGAATCCCTACGAAAAGCATCAATGCCACAAAGAGTCCGCGGCCTGCCTTCTCCTGCAGCTTTTCTCCGCCCTTCTTCCCCTTTTCCAGACAGAAGGTAAAGAATTTTCCAATCACAGGCTTATCTGCTCCCCACTCCAGGATCTTACGTGCAAACAGATAAATAAACGGAACCGGTACCATATTTCCGATAATGGAAACCACATAAGAGGTCCAGATCGGCAGCCCCATTCCCTGTGAAATCGGAATAGCACCACGAAGCTCAATTAACGGAACCATAGATACAAAAAAAACAATCAGATATTTCTTTAACATAGCATTCTCCTTAACAATCTTCAGACAAATTTTCAATATTTTTTAAGTGTCTCTGTTTTAACCAAGAATCTCCGCTAACGCTTCACACAGCTTCTCCATCTGCTCCGGCGTTCCGATCGTAATTCGTAAATAGTTTTCGATACGCGGCTTGTTCCAGTGGCGCACATAAATCTTCCTCTTGCGCAGTTCATCAAAAATCTGCTGTGCCGGAACCTTTTCATGTGCTGCAAACAGGAAATTACTCTTCGAATCCGTGAACGTGAATCCGAGATTCTTTAACTGAACCTTCGTCCATTCTCTCGTTTCAATGATCTTCCGGACGGTATTTTCAAAATATTTCCTGTCCTTCACTGCTTCCACGCCAAGCTCAATTGCCGGCAGGTTCATCGTGTAGGAATTATAGGAAAACTTCACGTCCTTCAGATACCCGATCAGCTTCTCATTGGCGATTGCAAAACCGATCCGCATACCGGCCATGGCGCGCGACTTGGAAAAGGTCTGTACTACCATGAGATTATCATATTTATGAACGAGAGGCAGCATACTCTCTGCGCCGAAATCCACATAGGCTTCATCAATAATGACAACGGAATCCGGATTCTGTGCCACAATTTCTTCTAACACGCTGCAATCCTCAAAGATCGCCGTCGGCGCATTGGGATTCGGAATAATGATTCCCCCATTCGGACGAAAATAATCTTCCTTGCGGATCCGGAAGGCTTCGTCCAATGCACAGGTCTCATATGGAATCTTAAAAAGCTCTGCCCAGACATCATAAAAGGAATAGGTAATATCCGGGAACAGAATCGGTTTGTCACTGTTAAAGAAAGTCATAAATGCCATTCCCAGTACATCATCCGATCCAACTCCGACAAACACCTCGGATTCTTTTACCTGATAATAGTCAGCAATCGCCGCAACAAGCTCTGCCGCATCCATATTCGGATATAACCGCAGCCTGTCCACGCACAGCTCCTTTGCCCGCTTCTCTACTCCCGGTGCCGGGGGATAAGGGCATTCATTGGTGTTTAGCTTAATGACATCCGTATCCTTTGGCTGTTCACCTGCGACATACGGAACCACTTTTCGTACATTTTCTTCCCAGCTCATCTTGCTCCCCATTCGTAACTGCATCATAAATATTCCGTTCATTACACAGTTACCCTTATTTTATATTCGTAACGCACTTATGGTATCATCTAACCGGATACCATGCAAGATAATTCTAGTTCTTTCTGATAATAGGCTTCCTGCTCGCTCATGGACAAGGCATGATAGCATGCAATCAGCCCTTCTAACGGAATTTCCTTCTGATAACGGATGTTCAGAATGCTCTGCTGCTCATAAGCGGCATTATAAAACCACAGAATCGCTTCCTCATAATCCTGCCGCTTCTGATAATACGTTCCCAGAATACAGCAGACCTCACTGCTCGCCTCACTGGCGACATCCTTCATTGCATACTGGTACATGGTAAGTGTATCCCCTGCTTCAAAGCAGCTCCGTACCACAACTGCAAGTGCGGTCTTTAACTGATCCTCATCCGTTTCGCTGTTTTTTGCAATGGAAATAAAATAATCCTTCGCCCGGATCAACTGTTCTTTCGTCCCAGCTACAAACAATTCCCTTGCATAAAAGTCAAACAGCCTTTTCGAAAGGGCCTCTCCACGTTCAAGCAGCTGCTCGAAGATCGCAATGTCACGACTCCCATGATTGTGCTCCGGCTTATGGGTGATTTCAATCTCACTGTCATATACCACTGGAAGGAGACGTACCGTTTCATGCACAGGCTCTGTCCACACAAAGTTCCGAAGCCGCTTAAACAGCTTGGGCCGAAGCTCCCTGTCAAAGTTGTAGACCGTGCCGTTCGCAAGCTGGTTTCCATAGTACATCTGTACAATTTCCACCTCCGGCATGAGATTCTCCTTCAAAATCCGGAATTTTTCGCGGTTCTCTTCATCAAGCACCTCATCGGCATCGGCAGAATAAATGTAATCACCGGTTGCTTTTTCAAAAGCGAAATTCCGTGCTTTCGAAAAATCGTTACACCAGGTAAAATCATAAATCCGGCTGGTATACTTTCCTGCAATCTCCTTCGTGCGGTCTGTCGATCCGGTATCTACAATAATCATTTCATCCATCAGATCGCAGATGGAAGAAAGGCACCGGTCCAACACTCTTTCTTCATTTTTGACAATCATACACAAACTGATCCGAATCATGGCTCCCTCTTTTCAAAGAAGCCGATACACAGGTACATCCGTGTGTATTTCCGATGTACCGCATACCGGCTTTATTCTTCTTAATTTAACTATCCGGAATAGTTACCTCACCTACAGCACCTTGGATAAGAAATCCTGCAGACGCTGACACTGGGGATTGTTAAAGATTTCGGAAGGTGTATTTTCTTCCATAATGATTCCTTCATCCATAAACAATACCTTCGTTCCGACCTCTCTTGCAAATCCCATTTCGTGGGTAACCACCACCATGGTCATACCGGAATCTGCCAGTTCCTTCATAACGGCAAGAACCTCGCCTACCATTTCCGGATCAAGTGCGGAAGTCGGCTCATCAAACAGCATTACCCTCGGATTCATGGCAAGGGAACGGACAATCGCAATACGCTGCTTCTGTCCACCGGATAACTGGCTGGGATAGGCATCTGCCTTTTCCTTTAAGCCGACACGCTCTAAGAGCTTCAAGGCATTCTCACTGGCCTCTTCCCTGCTCTGCAGCTTCAGCTTCACAGGAGCAAGCGTAATATTATCCATAATCGAAAGATTGTTAAACAGGTTAAAATTCTGGAACACCATGCCCATATGCTGACGCACGTGATTGATGTTCACCTTATCATTCGTAATTAACTGTCCGTCAAACCAGATCTCACCGCTTGTCGGTGTTTCCAGTAAATTGAGGCATCGAAGGAACGTACTTTTACCGGAGCCGGAGGGACCGATAATAACGATCTTTTCTCCCTGATGTACATGATAATTCACGCCACGAAGTACGTGGTTATTGTCAAATTTTTTATGAAGATCCTTAACGATTATCACTCTTACGCAGCCTCCTCTCCAATACGCCCAGTAGAATGGTTAAAATCTTAATAATCACAAAGTAAATTACGGCTGCACCAATCAATGGCATAAATGCTTCGTAGGTTCTTGAAGAAATCTGATTTGCGGCTCTGGTAAGGTCTGTCAGGCTCACATAACCGACAATCGCAGTTTCCTTTAACAGCACGATAAATTCGTTACCGATCGGAGGAAGTACATTCTTGACCGCCTGCGGAATGACAATATAAATCATGGTCTGTGCCTTGGATAAGCCAAGCGATCTGCCGGCTTCCGTCTGTCCCTTATCTACCGCAAGGATTCCGGCACGGACAATTTCTGCCACATAAGCGCCACTGTTGATACCGAAGGAAAGTACGGCAACCAGTACACCGTTCTTGCAGCTCTTCATAATAATGAACCACATAATCAATAACTGCAGTACCGAGGGCGTCCCACGGATCACGTCAATATAGCAGTTCGCAATAAAGGACCAGATCGTTCCCTTTCCTTTCTTTCCGGTGGAAAGCTTCATCAACGCAATCACTGTTCCGATTACCAGTCCGAGGATTGCGGCAAAGAATGCAACCTTCAGTGTAACTCCCAGTCCGGCAAAATATAATTTCCACCGGTCTTCTGCAAGGAATGCTTTATAAAAGCTTCCTTCTACCTTGTTCAACCATTCCAACATCTGTGCTTAACCCTTCCTGTCTGACTGTGTGTATGTATGTGCTCGACATGTGCCGGGATACTAAATTCGTACTTCGCTTCGCTCGTTCTCATTAAGTGTCCCGGTACCGTTCGCACTAAGCTCAGACTTCTCCTTCGGATCGTCTTCTCTAAGTGCTCTACATGAAAAGAGGATAGCATAATATGCTATCCTCTTTGATATGCTATACGCTATATTGAATATTAACACAAAAATGATTATTCTTCAATATATGTCTTTACCAGTTCATCAAAAGTTCCATCTGCCTTTAATTCTTCAATAGCCTTGTTGATGGCATCTACTAAAGCGGTATCTCCCTTGGGAACTGCAATTGCATAATATTCCGGTTCGAACTCAAACTGTGCACCGTCTACTGCTGTGATCTTGGAACCGTCATCCTGGAACTTGCTTTCGAATACGAGTGCAGGATTCTTGTCAATGATGACACAGTCTACTCTTCCGTTGATCAGATCGTTTACCGCATCCACACCCTTGTTATAGGTATTCACTGTAGTTCCTTCGATATCGGATGCAATGAAGTCACCTGTTGTTCCAAGCTGGACACCGATGGTCTTGTTCTTCAGATCCTCTGCAGTTGCAATCTCACTTCCCTCAGGAAGAAGAACATACTGAACTGCTTCATAGTAAGGCTCGGAGAAATCAACTGCTTCTTTTCTTTCATCGGTTATGGTCATACCTGCAATTGCAACATCAATCTTGTTACCGATGGAGGATACTAAGGATGCGAACTCCATATTGTCTACCTGAACGTCTACGCCAAGCTTCTCACCGATCGCCTTGATTAAAGCGATATCGAAACCATCTGCTTCTCCGTCATCCCCAACATACTCAAACGGAGGGAACTCTGCGTTCGTACCTGCGGTAAGCACACCATCTGCAAGTGCTTCGGAAACAGCGGCTTCTGCGTCAGCGGTTTCTTCTGCTGCATCTGCAGCTTCTGCAGTTTCTTCTGCTGCTGCGTCGTCTGCTGTGGTATCAGCCTCTGCTTCAGTAGTCTCTGTTGTGGTGTCTATGGCTTCTGTGTTGCTGCTTCCACATGCGGTCAGCATAGCCATTGTCATTGCTGCTGTTAATAAAACGGCTAATAATTTTTTCATAACTCTCCTCATTTCTGCGTTTTCAAACGCGAATCTAGTTTCTAAAACAACTAAAATCTATCACGGCAGATTCGGAAAGTCAATAGTTTATGCAGTTTTTTGTTATAGTTATACATGCCGCTTTTTCATGGTAAACACTCCCTAAATGGTAAAAGTCATCTCCTTATCAAGATACACGGACTTTCTCTTTCCATTCTTCACTACATAAATTTCCCAGCTGCTGTTCTTTCCGATCAGGAACAGATCCGGGCGGATGCTGTAACGGTTCGTTGCGGCACGTTCCTCAAGCTTCTCCGTAATCCGGATGTAATATCCTTCTTCGGAAAGTGTCACGGCAGCTCTTCCCAGATACTTCATTCTGCCTTTGCCATTATCGTTATAAACTCTCACACTTCTTCGCAGATAGAGAAGTAACAGTACAATCGCCGCCAGAGACAGAACCGTTCCTGAAGTAATGGACAGCATCTTAATGACCGGTGTAAAGACTGCCCATCTGCGCTTCAGCACAAGCGGTTCACCTCCTGCATCCTCCGGCTGTGCCGCTGCCGTAGGAAGTACCACGCTCTCTTCTTCTACGATCTTTGGCAGCACCTGCTGGGTGGGAGATGGCGACGGCGGCGTAAGGACAGGCTCCGGTGTCAGCGAGGGCTTTGGCACGGCAGGCTTTTCCTTCTTTCTTACCGGAGCTTCTTCGGTTACTTCTGTAACAACCGGTATGGCAGACGGAGAGGGCTTCACAACCGGTTCTGCCGAAGGAACCGGTGTCGGCAGCGGCTCCTTTGAGGCTTCTTCACCCCCTTCATTTCCGCCATTGCCATCTCCGTCCCCCTCCTGCCCGGAGGAATTGCCATTGTCACCGGTATTCTCCTCCGGTGGATCAGGAATATAGATCTCCTCTCCTTCTTCCCTGCCACAGGTTTTCTCATAATAATCAATATCCTCCGGTGTTTTCGTACAGGTAAGCTCATAGGATTCTATCGTTTCTTCTGTCTTTCCACAGTTCATCTGATACCCGGTGATCTGTCCCTCGGTCATGCTGCAGGAAAAGCGATAGCCCATAATGCTGCCCCCTCTTCCACAGGCAAGATAACGGTGTCCTCCACAGTCATATGCTGTAAAGCCGTCACAACCATGTCCGTCTCCATCCCAGTCATGCACACTTCCGCAGTCATAAGGATGAAATTCAATGTGGGAAGAGCAGGAGCTATTGTGGCTCCCTTCTGCATAGCAGGAATCACTATGGCTATGATAAACTGCCGTATAGCAGGCTCCGCCCTGGCTCGTGCTTCCCTCATGGGCATGTACCATTTCTTCTCCGTAACAGCCGCCTCCGTTTACTTCATCCCCGGTATGTACATGATAAACCGGGCTGCTGTAGCAGCTGCCACCCTCAGTCTCATTTCCTTCGTGGACATGATACACCGGATTGCCGAAGCATTCACCTCCATTCTGTGCATCCCCGGAATGTTCATGCCTTATGGTCTGTGCCGAAGCCTGCATTTCCATTCCTGAAGCCAGCAGAGTTCCTGTCATCAGCATGCTGAAAAAGGCTGCTGCCATTCTTCCCTTTTTATTCCTGCTTACGACTCCTCGTTTCTTTTTCTGTCCGATATTTCTGGTTCTTCTTAAAATTAATTCAAATTTTCTCACGTTACTTTCCTTTCTTTGTCTGATTTGTAATCTGTACTCATTGAAAACCGGTTGGTACAAAAAAGGCACCCTTTGTGAAAATCACAGAAAGATACCCTTTATTTCAAATTCGTATTTACTTGTCCTTCAAAGAAAGTGTTTGTAGAATACCATAGCTTTCAACAGACGTCAACTCATTTTTCAGGATTAGCCGGAAATTTCGTTGAACGTTATTTTCGGCAAATTTTCTTGCCCACAATATATTGTGTTCCCTTTGCCAACAGCAACGGCATTCCTGTTCCCAATGCAAGATAAAACCATTTTCCCACATCGCTTCCGCCAATCGTATAAACATAATTGATATCGGAAAAGAACTGTGCTTTGTCAAATTCCGCACACCACACATTGGTACGGGAAAGCAGATAACAGATCGAATTCATCACAAAGAACCAAAACACATGATGCATCATAATGGCATAGGTATGTCTTCCGATTTCCATGAACCAGGAGCAGGCAGACGGAATTCTGCTGATCCACTCCGAGATCCGCAGCCAGAATGCAATTCCGGTCACCACTGTAAGATACGGAATCACGGCTGCATTGGCAAAGCCCGTTACCCATACCGCACTGAAAGCAAGTCCCTGACAGCATATTGTAATCAGAAGCTGGACTCCGAGTACAACGGAAAAGTACCGTCCGTCACGGATTTTATTTACCCTTTCCTCTAATTTTTCCTTATAAATGCGTCCCAGCTGAAAGCCCGGCATCATGAAAAGAAGTCTTCCGGGAAATTTATAATACCCCCAGACATGTCCTCCCTTTGCAAGTGCAACCGTAGCTATTCCAAGCAGGAGACATACCGTAAAGATCAGCCATTCTTTCTTTAGATGAAGAAGAGACAAAACCTTTCTCCCCAGCACATTGAGAATTTCAATCAAAAACAGTTCCGGTACAAACCATGCAGGGAACTGATACAGAAACTGGTGTCCGCTCACGAACGGCTCTATGAACAGATTCCATAAGGTGAGATTCCCTCCGATGGAAAAGCCTGCGCGGTGCAGGATCGCTGCCAGAATTCCATAGACCAGATTCCAGATAAAATAAGGAAGCAGCAAAGTTTTACACTTTTTGCCAATATATTGCAAGAGATGCTGCTCTGCTTCCTCCCGATAAAAATAACCGGAAACAAACAGAAAAATGAACACATGGAATGAATAATAAGGAAACAGCCCGCCTACATCAAACACTGAATATCCAAGATGTCCTGCCACGACCAGAATTATACCCACCGCAGACAGAATCCTCATTTGTTTATTTTCTTCCCTCACAAGAACCTCACTCATAAAAGCCTCCTTTTGTTCCTCTTGTATACCATATAAAAAAAGTGTATAGTAAAGTCACTGCAACTTAAAATCACCAGGTATTTCATAATATATAATTATTGGAGTAAACCATGAAATCGCTTAAATATTATATTCTGTTTTTCATATTCCCGATCCTGTTCCTGAACGGCTGCACCTCTTCCCGTCCGGATCCTGCCACGCCTTACGACGGCGCGGATTATATAAGAGAATCGGAGCTGCTCTCCTACGACCTTGCGGACTATGAAACGATTTCCACCAATCCCAACGGTTCCTTAAGCGTCCCCACCTATATTACCAAACTGGGCGATCAGTATTTCATCGTGGACTGCTATCACAATCAGGTCATTTACCACGACAATCTGACCGATCCTCTGTACCTGTGGAAGGTGATGACCAATGATCTTTCCATGGGACATACCATTGCCAGTGACGGCAATGTCTATCTGATTGACGATACCGAAAATAACCGGATTCTGATTATGGAAAAGATGCAAAACAGCAGCGGTGAGATCGTTTATGTACCCACACAGGAATTTATCGGAATCGGCAACCGGCCTCATTATATCATCTATGATGATTATACCGACACCTTTTATGCATGGAGCTCCCAGAGCGGAGAAATGTTCCTCTTCCGTCATACGAACGACTCCACCCGCATGTATCTGACGAAGGTTTTGAGCATCCCGGAGCTTGACGGTGTGTATGTACGCTCCTTTACGATTCTGGATGACCGGATTTACTTTGTCTCCGGCAATTCCAACATCATTGAGGCTGACCTGTATACCTTCAAGGTCTTAAACCGCTATCCCGTTCCCGATGCGATTGCCGGCATGATCCAGTTGGAAAAAATCCAGAATTATTTCTATATTACAGTTTCCACCGACCTCACCGGAAATCAGGATTTTGCCACCCTGATCCGTGTGAAAAATCTGAAGGATCTGGAAAAAGGCAGTTACGAGGATGTCTATGCAAACTTTTTGGGCGGCGGCACACCGTACAGTCTTACCCAAATTGATGACCGCTACTATCTTACCGAGCATCGTCTTCCCGGTCACTCCATCTGGAGCTTCCGTGTGGAAAACGATGAAATCACGGATGTCGAGGCTGTTTACTAAGGATTCTGTCCTGCTCCGTAAAATATAAAACAAGCTCCGTAAGATATAAAAACAAGCTGCGTTACGGATCGCGCACCGGGATTTCCGGGAACGGTACCGTAAGCCTGCGCTCCCTTTTCTCATCCCGTTCAAAGGTCTCCATGGTTTCCCTGGAGACTTTTTTTACAATCTCATGGAACTCCCGCGAAGAAATCAACAGGCACCCCTGCCCGATAATAATCACCTGTTCGAGACCATCCGAGGTCACAACCGTGATGTTATACTTCTTCGAATACTCGTGGGTAAACCGTTCAATGTAGTGGTCTGCCGTCTCTGCCTCTTTGGTATACACCACATGAATGTTATGATAATCCAGGCACTCCGTCGGGTGTCCCTGCAGACGGTACGCATCAAAGACCGCAATCAGTTCCCTGCCGTCAATCGCCTGATAATTGCATAAAAGATCAAGGAGCTGTCCTCTGGCGCTGTCAAGGTTTAACTCTGCCAGTTCTTTCAATTCCTCCCATGCAAAAATGACGTTGTAGCCGTCCACCAGAATGTATTCTGCCTTTCTTTCCTTCGGACGGTATTCATAGGGTTTTGCCTCCACCGTGCGCGCAACAGGCTTCTTCGCACCCTTTTCCTCCTGCTTATCCTTTCTGCGGTTCGCCCCGGAAACCCGGTCGATGATGGCATCCACTTCCTCTGTTCCCAGTGTTGTTGTTACCGTAGTCTGTTTCCTGCGTTCGATCTCTTCTGCAAAATATTCTTCCTGCGTTCTTCTCTCCGAAAGAATACTCGGAAGATGCATGTATTCCGGCACCTCATACCATGGCACGACAAAGCCTGCTCCGTGTGCACAGAACACGGAATCTGCCGTATTATACACATCCCGCTCCGGATCATAACCGCATTCTTCCATGACCTCCTCCGGATTGTGACAGGGACCATACCCGTCAAATGTCATCGACCAGATCCCCTGACCTCTGGTATAGGAAATCACCGTCTGTCCATAGTCCCCGATCGTTTCCATCGGAGCCCGACCCTTTAACACACTGTAGCCTGTGCGCTCCACTTCATTACGAAAAACTGCTCCGGCATTCGACAGATCCGTCATGGCACGTCCCACATACTCCTCCGGAAGCTCCAGCCGAAATTCCATAAACGGCTCTAAAATCCGGCAGTCTGCCTGCATCAGTCCCTGACGGACGGCCCGGTAGGTTGCCTGCCGGAAATCACCGCCTTCCGTATGCTTCTGATGTGCTCTGCCGCTCTTTAATGTGACATGGATATCCGTAACCGGTGCTCCCAGCAGAACGCCACGGTATTCCTTTTCCATGAGATGGGTGAGCACCAGCCTCTGCCAGTTCCGGTCCAGCTCATCCTCGCTGCAGTCGGTATCACAGACAAATCCGCTTCCGGGCTCTCCCGGCTGCAAAAGAAGATGTACCTCTGCATAATGACGCAGCGGCTCATAATGTCCGACTCCCTCTACCGGCTGTGCTTCCGGTGCAATGGTTTCTTTATAAAGAATCCGTCCCTTGCCAAAGGTGACATCGATGTCATATCGTTCCTTCATGATCCGTTCAAGAATTTCAATCTGTACCGGTCCCATTACATGCGCCGTCAGCTCCTTCGTATGCGGATTCCATTTCACCTGTAACAAAGGATCTTCTTCCTCTAACAGATGCAGCTTTTCGATGACGGTGTTCATCTGATTTTCCTGTTCCGGCAATACGCGATAGCTCATTACCGGTTCGAGCAGAGGATGTGTCTGCTCCGTTTCCACACCAAGCCCCTGTCCGATATACGTCTGTGAAAGTCCGGTCACCGTACAGATCGTTCCTGCCTGCACACAGTCTGCGAGCTCGAACTTTTCTCCGTTGTAGCAGCGGATCTGGTTCACCTTTTCCTGCCATTCCTCCTGCTGCCGGTTCTTGCCGATAATCACCGTCTTAACCGGGAGCTGTCCACCCGTGATTTTCATATGGGTCAGACGGTTTCCCTGCGGATCCCATGTAATCTTATAGACTCTTGCTCCGAATTCCGTATGATAATCTGCCGGCTCTCCATAGGTATCAATCCCTTCAAGGAGCTCCTTCACGCCTTCCATCTTTAACGCAGCGCCAAAAAAGCAGGGAAACAGCTTTCTCTCCCGGATCAGTCGCGCAATGCCCTCTCTTGAAACCTCACCGGTCTGCAGATACTGCTCCATGGCTTCCTCACCGCACATGGCAACGCTTTCCATAAAGGCATCCCCATGTGGCAGTCGGAAATCCACGCATTCTCCGGACAGGCGCTCCTGCAGCTCCTTATATACCGCATCCGCATCCGTGCCCGGCTGATCGAGCTTATTCACAAACAGAAAGACCGGGATATGATACCGGGAAAGCAGCTTCCACAGCGTCATCGTGTGTCCCTGCACCCCGTCCGCTGCGCTTACCACCAGCACTGCCAGATCCAATACCTGCAGGGTACGTTCCGCTTCTGCGGAAAAATCAACATGTCCCGGCGTATCTAACAGAATCAGTTTGTCCTCATGCACAGGCAGCACCGCCTGCTTGGAAAAGATCGTGATTCCACGCTCCCGCTCCTGATCGTCCCTTTCCAGATAGGTATTTCCTTTATCTACACGCCCTATGCTGCGGATGACACCACTTTCATACAGCATTGCTTCCGACAGTGTTGTTTTCCCTGCATCCACATGGGCGAGAATTCCCATTACGATTGTTTTCATATTCTGCTCCTTGTAGCCTTCTGCGTACCTGCTCCGTACTCTTACAGTTACCTTTCTACTTATAAATATAACGATTTCAGGAAGGAATGTACAGAATTGTTTTTCTGATTATTAAAGAGTTCGCTTGTAAACTCTTCGCGCACACAGTGTTGCAAAGCAGCGAATTTCTTCTCCGCGAGCTGGGCATCCCCTGCGGAGCTTTTGCTTTATAGAATCAAAACAGGAGGACCGCCATAAGCGATCCCCCTTCTTGATGCTCATCATATTATTGCGAACTCAACCGGATCCTCTAATCAGACCTCAACAAGCTTCTCCTGCCCGGTCTCCTTTGGAATAACATTCTTCTTCCACTTGCCCTGTAAATACCGCAGAAACGTGAGCACTCCGGTCAGCAGCCAGGTAAAGGCAGTTGCCAGCCATACGCCCCAGACTCCGACCTGCGGGATCAGGGTTAACGGCTTTGCGAAGCAGATTCTTCCCATCATTTCGATGATTCCATTCATAAATGCAAAGGTTGCATCTCCGGCTCCGTTTAACAGGCCTCTCGTAATATAAATCATGCCAAGCGGCAGGTAAAACCAGCTCGTAAGCTTTAAGGCATACGCTCCCATTTCTATAACCTCAGGCTCACTGACAAACAGGCGCATGATCGGATTACCAAAGAACTGTGCAACCGGAAGCATGGTAAAGGAAAAGACGGCCATTAAAAGGAATGCAATCCGGTAGCCCTTTTTCACACGCTCCAGCTGACCGGCACCGATATTCTGTCCGGTATAGGTAGAAACCGACATACCCAGGGAATTGTAAGGCTGCTGTACCAGCTGTTCAATCCTGCTTGTAGCAGTGAAGGCAGCAACCACAACTGATCCAAAGGTATTCACAACGCTCTGCAGTGCCACACAGGAAATCGCAATCAGCGAGCTCTGGAAGGCCAGCGGCACACCCATACGGATACACTGCCAGATAATTTCACGGTTCAGGGAACGGTATTTCTTTTCAATCCTAAAGAACGGATTCTTTACCAGAGCGAAAATCAGGCTTCCGATACCGGAGATCAGCTGCGCAATAATGGTTGCAAACGCAGCTCCTGCCACGCCCCAGGAAAAGCCACGGATAAACAATAAATCCAGTACAATATTAACCACACTCGATACCATCAGAAAATACAACGGGGTCTTGGAATCTCCTACCGCACGCAGAATTGCGGATACTGCATTATAAAGGCTCACACCCAGAATTCCACAGCAGATGATCGTCATATATAGGGTCGAGCTATCCAGAATGTTATCCGGTGTATTTAAAAAGATCAGAATCTTTCTCGCAAAAATCACACCAATGCCTCCCATCAGGACTGCACAGAACAGCATAATATAAGCCGCATTAATAATGGTATTCTTTACCCGATCATTTTTGCCCGCACCAAAATGCTGGGAAATAACCACACCGGTACCGTTCGCCATACCTCCACACAGGGAAAAGATCAGGAAATTCAAGGATCCCGTTGCACCAACGGCAGCAAGCGCATCCGCACCGACATATTGTCCCACAATGATAGAATCCACCATATTATACAGCTGCTGAAAGATATTTCCTATTAATAACGGAAGCATAAAGGATACCAGTAATCCCAAAGGCTTTCCTACTGTCATGTCTGTTACATATGTTTTTTTCATAAGCCTCTCTCCTCTTCTATGAAGTTTATAGCATAGCAGTGGTTGGGAAACTATAAAAAAGTGCTCCGGAAATTGTCGTTATCTATCTGGGTTTATGGTTTACAGGCTGTGTAAACGTTCAGCCCTGCTCATTCATAAGCATAAGCTGTCCTTCGTGAGCAGGCTCCCACGGTCATCTTATACAATCATGGCCGCAAATCAGTAACAGTTCGGCATTTTTCCATACAATTTGGCAGATACCCTTGCTTTTTCCTGATAATGCGGTTAAATATACAAAAAGTGCCGTAAGGGGCGGCAATTGAAAAGAAAAGGAGATTTTATTATGAAAAAGAAATTATTAGCAGTATTATTGACAGGAGCTATGGTAATGTCCATGCTTACCGCATGTGGTGGCGGCTCCTTGGAAATGGCATCCAGGGCGCATCAGAAGGACACTATCACGGCTATCTTTCAGGATACTCTGGATTTATGGGAACGGGTCGTTACGTTTTTGAAAACCTGTCTCCCTTAAGTTGCTGCCGGATCTCCTTTTGAAGCCGGACCGGAATCGGAATTACGGCAGAATCCATCATTTCAACCTCTGTCTGATCCACGTTACGGACGTACAGGCGGTTAATCAAATAACTGCGTCCTATTCTGATAAACTCCGGATTCTGTTCAAAGTCTTCACAGACTTCGGACAACACCTTCGTTATGGAGATCGTATCGGTGAGCGTATGGATCACTGTCACATGACGGCCCGTTTCGAAATACAGAATATCCCTGAGCGGAATCTGTAACTCCTTCCCCTGCACGTTTACCCGGTACAGCTTCGAGGTTCCTTCAAAGATCAATGCGCAGCGGTGAATCGCATTCATAAAATCCTCATGGTTATAAGGCTTTTGCAGATAATACAGGGCATCCACATTATAACTGTCCATAGCATGCTCCATCGAGCTTGTCGTAAAGATAAGACCGCCTTCATAACGCTCCCTACGAAGCGTATGCGCCACACTCATACCATCCGGATCATCCATATAGATATCCAGAAAAATAAGGGATGGTTTCTCGATTGCTTCCTCATATCGCCGGAGAAGCTTCTCCCCGGACTGAAAAGATTCTATCATGATCTTCTGATCCAGATGTGACAGATACTCCTGCAGATGATAATTCAGCCGCAGCAGGTCACTTTTGGAATCGTCACAGATATAAATTGTCATGCTTATATAATTCCTTTTCCGCTTCTACTTTCCCTTGCATCCTGCACCTTCACAGTCCTTTACATATGGACAGGTTTTGCGCATGTTCATTATAACTTCATTTTCACCTGCGGTAAACTGCTTTTATAATAATTTTACCAATATTTTCATTCCCGTCTCAATTATATCTGTGCGGTCAATAATAGTAAAACGGCGTACCCCTATCAGCACGCCGTTTCCTAATCTGTTTGTGTCATATAAAATACTTTCAAAAATTACAGTTTAAAACGGATCACATTCCAGGAAAGAGGTGGAAGTGACAAATGATTCCCATCATCAATCCTTGCTTCGCTAATCCTCTCTTCTTCTGCACTATTGACATCATTAACATCCTCTCCTGTTACAACAATGTGCTCTGAAAATTTCACCGGCTTATCAAATGTCAGCTCTAACGGACAGGAATTCGTAAGGCTGCGGTTTACGGCAAATACCGTAAGCCCGGTTCCCTCTTCGTCTATCGTTGCAATGGACTCTACATAAGGAATATTGCTATGCCTGCCTGTACTGTAGCTTTCACATTCACAGGAAATGTCAAGGGCTGTACCCTGTCCATAACGAAGTGCATGATAATACGGATAGAAAATTGTCTGCTTCCATACCTTACCGTTCTCTTCCGTCATAATCGGTGCAATTACATTGACAAGCTGTGCCAGGCAGGCAATCTTTACACGATCACTGTTTTTCAGTAAGGTAATGAGGAGAGTTCCTACAACAAGTGCATCCTCAAGATTATATATATCCTCCAGCTGATGTGGGGCAACAGACCACTTTGGAATCTGCTTATCCTGCTCATTGGAGTGGAACCATACATTCCATTCATCAAAGGAAAGATTGATCTGCTTATCCGACTTCTTCTCCTCCTTAATCTTGTCACAAATAGCTGTAACACTCTTAATAAATACATCCATGTCAAGGGAACTTGCCAGATAATCTTCCGTATTATTCTCCCTGTTTCCGTAATAGTTATGAAGAGACAGATAATCAATATGCTCGTAGCATTCTCTCAGTACCGTTTCTTCCCAGATACCAAATGTCGGCATATCTTTATAAGAGCTTCCGCAGGCAACTAATTCAATACTGTCATCCACCCACTTCATCACCTTTGCTGTTTCACAGGCTATTCTTGCATATTCGTGCGGTGTTTTGGAACAGATCTGCCAGGGACCGTCCATCTCATTGCCAAGACACCACAGTTTAATTCCGAAAGGCTCCTCAAATCCATTCTTGCGGCGCATATCCGCATAATAGGTCGGCGTTGTACTGTTGCAATACTCTACCAGGTTTCTTGCCTCCTCCGGTCCTCTGGTTCCAAGGTTTACCGCCATCATAATATCCGTTCCTGTCTGTCTGGCCCATTCCTGAAAATCATCAATTCCCACCTGATTGGTCTCTATGGTCTGCCATGCCAGTTCCATTCTTTTAGGGCGCTTTGCTTTGTCACCGGTTCCATCCTCCCAGTTATATCCGGATACAAAGTTACCACCCGGATAACGGATAATCGGCACCTGCATATCCCGGATCAGTTCTTTTACATCTTCACGAAATCCATCCTTGTCTGCAGTTGGGTGCGTTGGCTCATAGATTCCGCCATAAACCGCCCGTCCAAGATGCTCGATAAACGAACCATATATGCGCTTATCTATCTTACTGATTGCTTTGCAGGTGTTGACTGTTAATTTACAATTCATGTGTTATTCCTCCATTGTGCAAAGATTTCCTTCTTGTCTTTATTGTACAAATAGAAGGGACGTATTACAATATCTTATGTTGTAACTCAATCAACATATCATGCCATACTCCAAAAATATACATTCTTAAATACTTCTTTTGTGAACTTCCAGAAATTTTTCTCATTCTACAGGAGGTGGATTTGCCTTAATAATTGACTTTATATCGAATGTGTGGGAGGTAAGCGCCGTTATCATGACTGTGACCGGCGCCTTCTTATTCACAGAGAACATTTAAAGCACCGGATACTGTCCTGAAGCTGATCCACTACTCCTGACATATCTTCAATGGAAGAAGAAATTTCCTGCATTTCTTCTTCCATTCCGTGATTATTTTCCCAAACCACAGAAAGCATCCCGTTACTGTCATTTACGGTCTTTTCTATACTGTCATTTGCTGTATTGACATGCTGCAGACTTTCCTGTATCCTGCCGATCTGCTCTCTTACATCTGCCATCATTTCATCTACATGATCTGCTGCTTCATGATAATTTTTCCCTGTATTCTCCAGTGTATCATAATCGGCAAGCACCTTTGTATTGACAAAGGTAAGCAGCCTTGTTGCATTATCGGAAAGCTCCTGCACACTCTCTACTACCCTGTCACTGATCTCCTTGATATGGTTTGCCGATTCTCTTGAACTGTCCGCCAGGTTTCTGATCTCCTCTGCTACAACAGCAAATCCCTTTCCTGCCTCTCCTGCCCTTGCTGCCTCTATGGATGCATTCAGTGCCAGCAGATTTGTTGTGCCGGCAATTCCGAGGATATCCCCTGTCAGCTTGGTTATTTTATGGATCTGCTGGCTGCTTTCGATCGAACTGTTCACCGCCGTATTAATCTCGGAAAGCATACTTGTGGCCTCTTTCTTACTTGCCAGAGCCACCTCCTTCATTTCCCCTGCTTTTCCCTTAATACCGGCCGCGTAGCTGCTGCCCTCTTCTGCAACCTGCTTCATTCCCTCCACAGTCTGTCCAAGAAGCAGCGTATCCTCCTTTACCTCCTGTACGGCTCCGGATACCTTTTCCATTCCTCCGGAAAGCCTTGTCAGATTCTGTGTCGTGTTCGCCGCACTTTCATTTACCTTTTCCACGCATGCGGAAATACCTGTCTGTGTCTCCTGCATCCTTCTGCATCCGTTTTGGAGTGCTTCAATAATTTCCTGCATCTGGGAAACCAGATCATTGATCGCCATGGAAAGTCTGCCTATTTCATCCCGTGACCTTACCCGGATCCGTCTGGTAATATCCCCTTCATTATTCCGGATCCCTTCCACCAGCTCATCTACCTGCTTTGTAGCGCCCTTTACAGGATTGATCACCCAGAGCTTGATCCCGATCATGATCAGCAGCATTGTCAGGGCAAGGAGCAGTGATGCCACCGCAACAATTCCGGGTACACTTTCTGCCCTCTCTTCCATGCCCGCATGGGCAATATCCATCTGTGTCTCCGTGATCTCAAGCATTTCATCCATGCAGGCTTCTATACTCTCGTTAAACATCGGCAGATTGGAGGTAGCCGATACATATGCCTGCGTCTTGTTCGACGCACTGGTTTCCAGCAGACTTTCTACAGTTCTCTTGTACTTCGCATACACATCGTACGCAGACTGGAACGCATCCCTTCTCTGGTCATTTTCAGAAAGACATTTTGAAAATGCATCCATCTGTGTATCCATCTGCTCCATTTCTGCCAGGATCTTTGCCTTCAGCTCCTCCATGGTCACATTATTGGTCGTCATGACATGCGTCAGTACCTGCCCGTTAATATAGGTAAATTCTCTGGAAAGTCCGGATATCTGCTCCTGCTCTGTCACCTGTTTTGTTACGATCTCATTGCTGACATTAGTTATTGACTGCAGCTTATTTACCAGGATAAAAATACAGCCAAAGGCTGCAACTGCAAACAGAAGGATCAGCAGCATGATCTTCATTTCCAGTCCGATCCCCTGCTTTTTCCCAGTTCTCCTTATTTTCTTTTCCTTTTTCTCTCTTTTCTTCACAATTACTTCCTCCTGCAAATATGCCGGCAATATCGGCACCGCTTTCATACCCAAAAAGGGCCATAAAGTGCATATGCACCCGGCCCTCTTTGATTAGATATGCAGAAATTAATTTTTGGCAATTAATTTTCCACCACGTTTGGATACTACATCGAAGATAACTGCTGCCAGAAGTACAAGACCTTTTACTACCTTCTGCATATTCTGGTCTACACCCATCAGGGACATACCAAGGTTGATCACACCCATCAGCACCGCACCAACAATAACACCGGGAACTGTTCCTGTTCCGCCGTATGCAGAAGCACCGCCGATAAAGCAGGAGCCGATCGCATCCATTTCATAGTTCTGTCCATAAGTGGGCTGTGCGGATGTCATACGTGCGATTGTTACCATTCCGGCAAGAGCTGCCAAAAACCCCATGTTCATATATGCCAGGAAATAAACCTTATTTGTATTGATACCGGAAAGCTTTGTTGCCTTCTCGTTTCCTCCCACTGCATAGAAGTAACGTCCTACTGTTGTATTGGAGGTAATATAACCATACACCATGATAACGATCAGCACCCAGATCAGGACGCTCGGGATACCCTTATGCTGTGCCAGTCTGTAGGTAAAAGCAAGGATGACAGCTGTGATGATCACCATTTTCATAATAGCAGTAATAAGACCTTCTACCTCATAGCCCTTCTTTACCTTATCCATTCTTCCCTTAATCTGGATGGAAATGTAGATCGCTGCTGCCAGGACACCGGCAAAAATACAGGTCATATTCAGAGAACCATTTCCGAAGAAATCCGGTATGTAGCAGTCAGCACCGCCGCCAAACAGATTTACAAAGGTTGTACAATCCTTAATGGATACCGTCATACCATCCAGTACAACATTGCTTAAGCCACGGAAGGCAAGCATGCCGGCCAGTGTTACAATAAAGGGAGGGATCCTGACATAGGCGATCCAGAAGCCCTGGAATGCACCGATCAGTGTTCCTACTGCAAACATGACCAGGATAGCCAGCCACATATTCATCTTCATATTTACCATCAGCATGGCACCGATCGCACCGACGAAGCAGACAACGGAACCAACGGAAAGATCAATGTTGCCACCTGTCAGGATACAGAGCAGCATACCTGTTGCCAGGATAAATACATAGGCATTCTGGGAGATCAGACTGCTGACATTCATTGGCAGCAGGATCGCTCCTCCTGTTCTCCAGGCAAAAAATGCTGTTACTATGATCAGTACGATTATCATTGTATATTTTTTAACAAAATCCACAGATTTTATTTTACTCATGCTGTCTGCTCCTTTCCTGCTGTGCCAAGAATATGAGACATGATCAGTTCCTGTGTTGCCTCACTTCCCGCCAGCTCTCCAACTATTTTCCCTTCATTCATAATATAGATCCTGTCGCACATGCCCAGAATCTCCGGAAGCTCTGAAGAAATCATGATGACGGATTTTCCTTCTGCCACCAGTTGATTGATGATGCAATAGATCTCATATTTTGCACCAACGTCAATTCCTCTTGTCGGTTCATCCAGTATCAGAATATCAGGATCTGCAAACATCCATTTTGCAAGAAGTACTTTCTGCTGATTGCCGCCACTCAGGTTTCCAACATTCTGTTCTACCGTCAGACATTTTGTTTTCAGCTTTTCTTTGTAATCAACTGCCACATTATATTCTTTATCCTTATCGATCACAGTATGGCTGCTGACCGCATTCAGATTGGAAAGTGTAGTATTGATCTTGATCGGATTGCTCAGGATCAGTCCATTTCCCTTTCTGTCCTCCGTAACATAGGCAAGCCTGTTCCTGATCGCTTCCTGTACGTTGTTCAGATGGACTTCCTTTCCATTGATATATAATTCTCCGCTGATGTTATCTCCATAGCTCTTTCCAAACAGACTCATGGCAAGCTCTGTTCTTCCTGCGCCCATCAGTCCTGAGATTCCTACAACCTCTCCCCTTCTCACATTGAGGCTGACATCATCCACCACCTTCCGTTCTGAATACAGCGGATGATATACATTCCAGTGTTTTACCTCCATCCGGATATCACCAATATGCGGCTCTCTCTTCGGGAAGCGGTCGGAGATTTCACGTCCTACCATTCCCTTAATGATCCGTCCCTCTGAGATCTTATCCACCCTCTTATCCAGTGTTTCTATCGTGGAACCGTCCCTGATCACTGTGATCTTGTCAGCCACATAAGAAACCTCATTCAGCTTATGGGAAATGATGATAGACGTCATTCCCTGCTCCTTCAGCTGAAGCATCAGATCCAGAAGTGCCTTGGAATCTGTTTCATTTAAAGACGCAGTAGGCTCATCCAGAATCAGCAGCTTTGCATTCTTGGCCAGTGCCTTTGCAATTTCTACCAGCTGCTGCTTTCCTACTCCGATATCCTTGATCAATGTCTGCGGGTTTTCACGGAGTCCAACTGTCTTAAGCAGTTCTGCCGCCCGCGCATTTGTCTCATTCCAGTTAATTTTATATTTATGTCCCCGTTCATTTCCGAGGAACATATTTTCCCCAATTGTCATATAAGGAATCAGGGCCAGCTCCTGATGTATAATAACAATCCCCTTTTCCTCACTGTCCTTAATGGCATTGAATTTACAGACCTCACCATCGTAAATAATATCCCCTTCATAGGTTCCATAAGGGTATATACCACTCAGTACATTCATAAGTGTGGATTTTCCAGCACCATTTTCTCCTACCAGTGCATGGATCTCTCCTTCCTCCACTTGCAGATTTACATTATCAAGCGCTTTTACGCCAGGGAATGTCTTGGTAATATTTTTCATTTCCAATAATATTTTTGCCAACTGTATCCCTCCCAAGTCTTACTGTTTCCGCATGATCTAATCAATTTATAAAACTAAAATACCTTCTCCGGGGAATCTGTCTCCGGCAGCTCCCTCCATTCTCCGATACAAAACTGGCAGGTGGGCAAGAACCCACCTGCCATGATCATTCTGCCAACTATTTTACTGTAGATCAGACTCTGTGTAGTATCCGGAATCAACAAGCAGCTCCTTGTAATTGCTTGCATCTGCGAACACAGGCTCACACAGGTAAGAAGGAATCACACCAGTACCGTTATCATAAGTTTCTGTATCGTTAACAGGTGCTTCTCCGCCCTTCATAACTGCATCTACCATTTCTACTACCTTGGATGCCAGTGTACGTGTATCCTTGAAGATAGACATAGACTGTTTGCCGGCGATCATATTCTTTACGTTTGCGATATCACAGTCCTGACCGGTAATGATCGGCCACTCGCCTGTGTAGTTTGCTTCCAGTGAATTGGTAACACCAAGTGCTGTAGAGTCATTGGAGCAGAGAACTGCATCAAGCTTGGTTCCATCTGCATAGTTTGCTGAAATGATAGCATCCATTCTGGACTGTGCTGTTTCTGTTGACCAGTTTGCTGTTGCAACTGTTTCGAAATCTGTCTGGCCGGACTTAACAACGAGCTTTCCTGCATCGATGTAAGGCTGAAGTACATCCATAGCACCACCGAAGAAGAATCTTGCATTGTTATCACCAGGATCACCTGTTACAAGCTCAATATTGAAGGGACCGTCTGCGTTGTCAAGATCAAGCTTTTCCTTGATGTACTCGCCCTGCTTGGTTCCTACCATGTAGTTATCAAATGTAGCATAATATGTAACAGCGTCAGAGTTCATGATCAGACGGTCATAAGCGATAACCGGGATATTCTTTTCCTTTGCCTGCTCAAGAACAGTTCCAAGGGAATCGCCATCGATAGAAGCGATTACCAGAAGCCCACAGCCTGAGTTGATCATGTTCTCGATCTGAGATACCTGGGTCGGAATATCATTTGACGCATACTGGAGATCTACCTCATATCCGGCTTCCTTCAGCTGGGTTTCCATATTGGAGCCATCCTGATTCCATCTCTGAAGATCCTTGGTAGGCATTGCCACACCAACTTTTCCGCCGCCGGCTGCTGTGTCTGCTGCCGCATCAGTGGTCTCAGATGATGCATCCTCTGCCGATGCATCCTCTGCCGGTGCTGCCTCCTGCGTATCTGTGCTTGTACTCGTACTTTCTGCTGCCCCCTGTGATGATCCGCATCCTACCAGCATGGAAGCTACCATTGCTGTGGTAAGCAGTACGCTCAGTATTTTTTTCTTCATAAAATTTTACCTCCCTATTACTTTGTAGATTTTGTTTACAGTTGAATCATACCATAGAAGAAGCAGGACAAAATTATGACTTTCTGCATTTTTTTGATTCCCTCAGGGTGTCAAAAAGAACTGTGCTAGCATTTTTTTGTGCTCATCACAGTCCTTTTCCCAATTTAATCCTGTTCTGTTTTATCGTCACAGCATATCATTCCTCTTATTCCGGCATTTTCCCCGGTACATTTAAATAGACATCCTCCTTCAGATGAAAGCCGCTCCCTATGATCACCTCATTCATATTGTCCTCATTCACACTGATCGGCTCCAGTCCGATATAGGGGATCTCATAGGTTCCGTCATTCATTGACACGGTTTCCTGCAGTTCTTCTCCTTTTGCCAGCTTCACTGCACATTCTGCTGCCTTCTGGGCAAGCTTTTCTACCGGCTTGTATACTGTCATGACCTGGGTTCCCTCCACTATACGCTGACAGGCTTCCAGATCCGCATCCTGTCCTACCACAAGAATATCTCCTGCCATCCGTTTTTCCTTAAGATTATGTACTACCTTGCTTGCCAGATCATCATTCCCGCACATAATGGCATCTGTTTTCGTCACAAGCCCCATATGATCATCCAGATATGCTGATGCCAGCTCCGCCTTCCACCCTTCTGCGTGCATGGAGTCCAGAATCGTCACATTGTGTGCATCCATGACCTTCCGGAATCCTTCTTCTACAAGAGGTACATTACTATCCGTCGCTGATCCGCCAAGCATCAGCACCTTGCCGCCATCGATTCCCTTTTCCACAAGAGCTTCTCCCATCATGTTACCGACCATCTCATTATCAAAGGAAATATACAGATCCACATCTGCATTCCGGATCAGTCTGTCATAGGCGATCACCTTGATGCCGGCATCCTTCGCCTTCTTTACACAGTCGCTCTGCGTATTGGAATCAATACAGATAATCGCAATCACATCCATTCCCTTATCAATAAAGTAATCGATCTGTTTTCTCTGCTGTTCAATATCTCCATTGGCATTCTGGACATTTACCTCCGCTCCAAGCTCCTTGGCCATAGATACGAAAATATCCCTGTCTCTCTGCCACCTTTCAATCACGAAGGAATCAAAGCACAGTCCTATCTGGATCTTGTCCTCCTTATCCTTTTCTCCCTCCGTCATTTCCTTTTCCATACTGCCACAGCCTGCCAGAGTGATCAGCAGTATAAGTATCAAAAGAAAGCTGCCGATATGCTTTTTCATCCTATGGAATCCCCCTTATTTTCCTTATATTCTGTTGGTGTTACCCCTATATTTTTCTTAAAAGTTCTGCTGAAATAATTAGGATCAGCATAGCCCACCATAGAACAGATCTCCTTCATGGAGCTATCTGTCGTAAGCAAAAGCTCCTTGGCCTTATCCATCCTCAGATTAGTCAGATATTCAATAAAATTCTGCTCTGTACTGTCCTTAAAAAGCTTGCTGAAATAATAAGGACTGATATTTACCTCCCTTGATACCTCATCAAGGGAAATATCCCTGTTGTAGTTCTCCCTGATATAACGCATGGCCTCTTCGATCACACTTCCGGATTTCTCTGACCGTTTACTCTGGATATTTCTGCAGGCCTCTGATATCTTATCCGTAAACCAGAGCCGCAGTCTCTCCGGATCCTCCATACTCATGATCCCCGGCAGATAATCACTTCTGACATCCAGCTGATAGGTCATACCTCCTTTTTCATAGGCAATGTGTTCTGACCACAATACAAATTCCAGTACCTTCAGCCGGATATCCATAAGCCCTGACCCACTTTCCATCATCCAGTCAAAGAAGCTCTTTGCAGAAGCTGTGGCATTATTTATTTCACCATTCTCAATTTCTTCAAATAATCTCTTCTCCAGCTTAATAGGATAATCCCCGACATACTCACAGCGTAGGGGGGAGATCATCCACATGGGCAACGCTCCCTGTTGATTCTACCAGTACCCGTAGTGCCTGCGTATAGGAATCTGCCATATCCCGCATTTCACCTACACTTCCAAACCCGATCCTGAAGCTGATGTCTGTCCGCTTTCTCAGATACCGCACTGCTTCCCTTGCTTTTTCGATCAGCTCGATACGCTCATTATAATCCATGGCTTCCTTTTCATAGGGCACCAGGACTGCCAGCTTATTGGCCATTACCGATCCTACATAGCAGTTAAAATATTCCTTCAGGATCGTGCGTACCTCCTGATAATGATTCTGCATCCTGACACTGCTTCCTACTGCATTGGTCATATGATTCCCCTGCTGCTCATCCCCGCATACAACTGCCACCATGTAGGCATATCCGCTATCCATCCCAAGCAACGTCTTATAATTTTCTATATCCTCTTCAAAGTGCTCCTGCAGAAGGATATTGGAGATCAGCCCGCTTTCAATAATAGGAACTACTGTTTCCAGCTTTTCCTTGACCAGCAGCTCCCTTTTCCGCTTTTCCCTTTCCCTGTCAATGATCTCCATGGCTTTTTTCAGGACAGCCAGGATCCGCTTTCTCTCCATAGGCTTCGTAATATACTCAAGAACCCCAAGTGAAATGGCCTCCTGCGCATAGTCGAACTTATCATAGGCCGACATCACGATAAACACTGTACTGCTGTTTGACTTCTTGATTTCCTTCATGGCATCAATTCCATTGATACCGGGCATCTGGATATCCATGACTGCGATATCCGGCCGGAAGCTTTCTGCCAGCTCAATTACACTTCTTCCTGTTTTAGCATACTGAATCTCACAGAGATCCCCAAATTCTTTTTCAATAATAAATTTCAGGGAATCGATCACGATCCCTTCATCATCAGCCAGCATGATCCTGTACATGATAAGGTTCCCCCTCTTCCTTTTTCTTCAGGTATATAACAAACTCCGTTCCCATATCCTTCCCTTCGCTGTAAATACTCATCACATCATCCATTTCCGAATACAGCTTCAGTCTGGCAATGACATTATCCATTCCAATTCCGTTCGAGCTTCCGGGATGCTTCTCCTGCCTGTAAGAACCATTCAGAATCTTCTCAATGTTTTCCGTACTGATCCCTCTGCCATTGTCTTTTACACTGATGCAGACGAAATCATCCTCCTGATAAACGGAAAGCCATATTTTCCCTCTTCCTTCCATTTCACGGATTCCATGATTGATGCAATTCTCCACGATAGGCTGCAGGATCATGCCCGGCATCCTGACAGAAAGCACACCTTCATCAATCTGCTTCTTATAATGGATCTCCCCGGAAAATCTCACATTCAGAATATATATATAGTTATCTACGAGCTCAATCTCTTCCCTGACGGTAACTGTCTCATTACCCTTTTTGACATTGTATCGAAAAAACTCCGCTACATTCTGGACATAATCATATGTCCTGTCTGCCTCTTCCATCATGGCAAGCTGGGCACCCGCGTTCAGGGTATTAAACAGAAAATGCGGATTGATCTGTGCCTGCAGATATTTCAGCTGCGCATCCTTCAGATGTGCTTCCATCATCAGCTCCTTTTCCTTCAGTGACTGCTGGATCTCCATACTCTGCCTCAGTCTCTCAATATACTGTCTGATGCTGACCACCATCTGGTTAAAGGCTTTGGTCACGATACCGATCTCATCTTCAGCCGCAACCGGTATCAGTTCCACGTTAAAATTTCCCTTGGCAACCTCGTCGGCCGATGTTGCCAAGCCTTTGAGCGGCCTGATCATGCCACCGGTAAACCGGATGATCAATATCACATTTCCCACGATCACAACAGTCAGCACCAGAATGCTGATCGTTTCAAAACGTCTGAACGCGTCAGACAGCCTGCTGTAATTCTCTGAGTTATTCCGGAACCGCTCATTGTTCAGACTGTTGATATAGGTATTGATATAGCCATACATCTGCGTGGCATTCTCATAACGCACCCTGTACTTCTCCACATTCCGTCCACGTTTGGCCTCAATCGTCTGCCCTACCACATCCAGATATTCCCGGGACATATGCCGGATACTCCGTTCCATCCTCAGAAAAGCAGTACCGGCGATCTCATCATTCAGCCCTTCCACCATTTCAGTATAGGTCTGTTCATTCCGGTAAAACTCCTCCAGGGAATCACTGGTCTTGGCATTCAGATAATCGGTCATACTATCCTGCACTGCAGTCAGCGCATCCGACAGCTCGTTCAGGTGCATATTATCTTCATAAACCATGTCTATTTCCCGGAACATACTGTTGATTCCGGTAAATAAAAGCAGGGTAACCAGAAATACCAGCATATTGGCCAGAATAAAAACACAGCTCATCTTTTCCTGAAGGGACAGCTTTTTCGGATTAATTCTCATCTTCATCACCGCCCTCCAGGTATTGTGCCACATTACTTTTATCGATCAGGGTAACATCTGCCGTAAAATACTGACTGGTATTTCCCAGTAAATAATATTCAGTCAGTGCTTCTACGCAAAATCCTCCCATCTGCTCCGTATCTATGGAAAACGTTGCATTGACGACATTCCTGTCAATGGCATTGATAATAGTATCCGAATCATAATACCCCAAAATGGAAATCTGTCCAACCCGATTATAATCAACCACCGCCTGATAAACACAGGTAGTATTCAGCTCATTCAGACAGATGATGATATCCGGCAGCCTCTCTTCCATAAAAATATCCCGGATAGACTCCTCTACAGAAAAGGTATTGGTATCATCTACTGTGATATAGGAAACTGAAAAATCAATATCTTCTGTTTTTTCCTGTTCAATCGCATCCTGAATACCGGAATAGATAATATTTTGTCCGGAATTCATCGTATAGGCATTCGTAAGGACAGCTACCTGTATTTCTCCCTTTTCTTCGGATTTCTCCTTCTTCTGTTCCTCTGCAATCTTCAGCACCTGTCTGCCATATTCCCTGCCAAGATTATAGCTTCCTACACCAACAAAGCTGCACCTTTTACTATGGGTGTTGTCACCATACAGCGTTACAACAGGAATATCCCTGTCTACTGCCTCATCGATCAGCTCTGTCAGCTCCCCGCTTTCATCCGATTCCACAAAAATACCATCTACACCGGAGGAAATCGCGATCCGCATCAGATCCTCTCTGGAATAATCCTCAGAAAGGTTCTCTCCCAGAAGATCCACGTAAGCATTCTCTTCAAGCCCCCTCCGATATGCTCCCTGATACACCGACTGCCAGAAAGAGGATTTGCTGTCCTTGGTGATCATCACGTAATATTTATCATAGCTGTCTGCATCTGCCACCTCACGAAAGCCCCTGATATGGGTTAAAAACATGAAAATGCATACACTGATAGCCACGATACTGATCAGCACGGCTATTCCTCTGATGCAGATAGTCCGTTTTCCGTTTTTTTCATTCATCCCCGTCCCTCATTTTCCTTTTGTTTCCTGTAAATATATTCTCATATTAATATTTTAACTTCATTGGTCCAACGTCACACTCAGTTTTTATAATTATAACAGATTATCTGATTTTCTGTCAGTTCTTCTCTTTTAATTTCCAAAGTGCCTCATATACTACCAATTTTCAAATTTAAGTACACATGTTTTTACGGAAATGCTTTGGAAATTCGTACGAAAGAGGGATGATTGCCATGATAACAACCGAAAGTCTCATTGCAGTAATAAATCTTGTACTTACTGCAATGAGACTTGGCTATGCCATCGGAAGTAATTAATCATAATAAACAGTACCGGAAGTTATTAGTAGGATAATCCTCTTCCCTAATCCTTAATCTGTCTTCCCTCATGATCCAGGTGATAATGATCCCTGTAAATCAGTTCCGACAGCGGCACAAAGGTATAGCCCTGGTCCTTCAGGTTCTGAATCAGCTTATCCAGCGCCTCAGATGTGAATTTCGCTCCGTTATGGCACAAAATAATTGATCCGCTTCCCAGATGCTTATGTCCGGTAACCGTTTTAATAATAGAATCCACTCCGTAATCCTTCCAGTCCAGGGAATCCACGTCCCATTGAATCGGGTAATATCCACATTCTTTAGCGACCTTGATTACCGCATTATCATAGTCACCATACGGCGGTCGGAACAGGAACATTTCATAACCGGTCAGCTCCCGGACCTTTTCATGAACCTTCATCAGCTCTTCTTTCTTTTCCGCATCGGAAATCTGACTCATATTCTTATGGTTTTCGCTGTGGTTTCCCAGATCATGCCCATCCGCAAGGATGGCTCTGACATCCTCCGGATAGCTTTCTACCCAGCCGCCTGTCATAAAAAAGGTCACTTTCACATTATTCTTTTTGAGGATTTCGAGAATTTTCTTCGTATCCTCGTTTCCCCATGCTGCATCAAAGGTGAGTGCTATCTTCTTTCCATCCGCTTCATCCGTTTTCACACAGTAAATCGGCAGCTCACGGTTTCCAACCGTGTTGCTTGCATGCACACTGTCTCCCCAAAACACCACCGCTCCACGCAGAAGTGCGGCGGCGACAAGCAGAAATGCCGTATTCCGCAAAAGCAGCATGCAGACTCTTTTCTGATAATCCGGACGCTTCTCCCCATCTTGTCTTTTCCACTCTTCCTTCCAATGCACATGCAGACCATCCGTCAGATTTTTTCCCATCTGTTTCCATTTTTCTATGTATTTGCTCATAAGAAATCCCGGTATATTTTTTATACAAAATATGCCGGGAGCTCTTGTCCTTATGCCAGATCAATGTATGATATGGACTATTTCTGTTTGTGAGTAACAGTTCAGCCATGCAGAAATGATTGTGTAAGATGACCGTGAGAGCTTGCTCACTAAGGGCAGCTTATATAATCATTTCTATAGGGCGGACGCCCGACATGAAATAAGTTGCCGGAAAGCACATATATTTGTTAGCCAATCTGTACAATCCGGCAGCTTCTTTATCATATTACAATGACAGTGATCTTCGATCTCATTCCATTCACAGAAATACCGCAGCCAGAAGCGGCATGGTGATCACAGAAAGCACCGTGGTAAGCGCCACACCGCGGGAAGCAGTTTCATAATCTCCACCATACTGCTGAGCAAGCATTGCAGTCATGCTTCCTGCCGGAGTTGCCATCATCACAAGGCACACACCCCGCAAAATTTCCTGCTCTGCCACACGATTCACCATGATCATCCAGACAGCCGGAAGAAGCAGCAGCTTCACCAGTGAAAACAGTAACAGCTTCTTATCCAGAAACAGCTCCTTTAACGGCATTTGTGCAAGGGATGCTCCGATAATCATCATACTTAACGGAGCGGTAAGATTCCCCAGATTCGTAATGAATGCCTGTAAAAAGGAAGGAACAGGAGCCTGCAGAAAGTAAAGCAGCATTGCTGCGATACTGGCAATCACTCCGATATTGAAGATCTTCTTCACGATTTCTAATGTTCCCTGCAGCTTTCCCTGTTGTTCATTGTTACTTTGTTTATTTTCAGACTTCCCATTCACAGCCGCTGTTATGCCTTGCGTATCCTGCCGTTTCCCTGTCTTTCCATTCGACTCTGCCTTCACATCCACCTCTGCGTTCACATTCGACTCTGCTTTTCCATCCGGCTCTGCCTTCACATCCACCTCTGCGTTCACATTCGGCTCTGTTTTTACATCCACCTCTGCGTTCACATCCTGCTCTGTCTTCACACAGGCACCCGGCTTTCTTGTCAGCACTGCCACTCCATAGGTATATATCAGAATATTGAATGGAATCTGAAAGACCGCTCCATACAAAAGCGCTCCATTACCGTACATTGCTGCCAGTACCGGGAATCCCATAAATCCAATGTTGGCAAAAACCGTCATCGCTGCATAGGCTCCACGGCTCTCCTTCTGTATGTGCAGGATCCCTGGAAGAAGCTGTGCCACAAGAAGTAAAAAGGCATACATCATAGCTACGATTGCAAGCGTCTGTAACAGTTCCTTTCCCTGCATCTGCTGATCGGTCAGTGCACTGCTTAAAATCATACAGGGATTGGCCACATTCACTACAATCGCCGAAACCTTTTTGCTTACCTCTTCGGTAAGAATCTGCTTTTTATAACATAAATAGCCGACCGCCATCATCAGAAACATCACAATCATCTGCTGCAGCATCACCATACCAGAACCCTCACATTCACTTTCCCTTTCCTGCTTAACCCTTTTTCGCCCTCATAGGCAAACTTCCCATAGCCGCGGACGGTAATCTGATCCCCCTCCTTCAGCGCCCGGCTGTTATTCTCACACAATCTTCCGTTGATAAATACCTTCTGCTCCCGAAACAGTTCATTACTTTCTGTCCTTGAAAGATGATACACCCCCGCAATCAGCGCATCAGTCCGTGCGGAGCTGATCTGGATGAGCTTTTCCTCCGGTTCCTTCTGCAAAAAGACCGGCGGCTCTTCGCAGACCGTACACTGCACACTTGTATGCCGGATCCGTGTAAGATTTTCGGTAATGTATTCTGCCATGCTTTTCAGGCAGAACAGATACCCCGTCTTGTCCTCAATATAAATATCTCCCAACGTACTCCGTTCAATCCCAAGATTCATGAGTGCCCCCAGAAAATCCCGGTGCGTCAGCGCATCTGCAAACTTATTCATTAACGGTGCCATTTTAATACAGCAGATCGGAAACTCCCATTCCTCACCAAACCGGATCACTGCCCTCTCACACCCCTCCTGACCTCCGAAAACGCAGTACGGTACATACGAAAAGTCCATGGAATAAAAAACGGACTGCTCCGGCAGACTTAAGAACCCGGTGAACGTTGCTATATGACTCTGGTCCGCTTTCCGCGCCAGATCGGTAAAATGCTTCCTTAATATCTGATCTTCTTCGTTTTTCAATGAATTTCCTCTTTCTTTTGTTGCTCTTCTTTATTCTGTGCTATACTATATCCATTGGAGAAACAGGTAATATTCCTTTCTCCAAAGCCCATTGTACCATAAATGAGGCCAATTCTGAACCTCACAAATTGAGCAACAGTTCAGCCATGCAGAAATGATTGTGCAGGATGAACGTGGGAGCATGTTAACCAATCTGTACAATCTGGCAGCTTATGAATGAGCAGAGCTGAATTGTTACGATTCTAAATAATTATCAAATTGTAACTATTCAGAGCCATGCAAATTATGACAATATGGACGTCGAATGCTTGCATTCGTAAGGACATTTGACATAATTTATATGGCGAAGTAACCACATGAGTAAAACTACGTTGCGTTAGCAACGGTTTTACGAATGGGGGTTCTGAATAGTTACATCAAATTGATATAGGAAAGGATGGATACTATGGATTTCAAGGATGCGCTGCGAAGCATTATTAAGCCGCATAACGAAGACCCCTTAGAGCGTCTTACAACTCCCTTTGGAGAGGCGCTTTCAAAGGATAAGGTACTTACAGAATACCCGCGCCCCCAGTTTGAGCGCCCATCCTATATTAACCTGAACGGCTTATGGGACTATGCCATCCAGCTGAAAAAGGGCTTCCCCGACAGCTACGACGGGCAGATTCTCGTCCCTTTTTCTCCGGAAGCGATCCTGTCGGGTGTGGAACGCCAGCTGCAGCCGGGGGAATACCTCTGGTACCGCCGTCTGCTCCCGGTTGACGAGATGGATCTCTTTAATGACAGCCGTCTGATCCTGCATTTCGGTGCGATCGACTACGAAGCCGATATTTTTCTCAACGGAAACAAGGTAACCTCCCACCGCGGCGGTTATCTTCCTATTGACTGCGACATTACAGATTTTCTGGAAAAAGATGAAAACGAGCTGATGGTACGTGTCAGCGACCCCAGTGATGAAGGCTCCCAGAGCCGCGGCAAGCAGATTTTAAAGCGTGGAGGTATCTTTTATACGGCACAGAGCGGCATCTGGCAGACCGTCTGGATGGAATGGATCCCTGCCACCCATATCGAGCACATTACCATAGAACCGGACTTTGACCGGCAGGAGATATTTATCGAGGTCGATACGGCTCTGTGTGATGCACTTCCACTGCTGCGCATCTGTGTCATGACACCGGATGCAAAACAGGTATTGTTCCGGCAGTCCCTGACTCCGAAGAGTAATCTTGCCGATGTACACAGACATCATGCGCAGTCCCAGTCCTATGATTTTACGATTTCCATTCCGGATGAACTGTTTTTCCCGTGGACTCCGGAAGCTCCGGTGCTTTACCCGGTAACGGTAACCCTAGGTAAAGATGAGGTGAAGACTTACTTTGCCCTGCGCACCTATACCGTTGAATTATCGGAGGATAAACCGGTCTTCTGTCTCAATCACAAGCCCTGTTTCCTCATGGGGGTCTTAGATCAGGGCTACTGGTCGGACGGATTAATGACGGCTCCCTCCGATGAAGCATTGCTTTATGATATTACGACCATGAAAAAGCTGGGCTTCAATATGATGCGTAAGCACTTGAAGGTAGAATCTGCAAGGTGGTATTACCACTGTGACCGCCTTGGCATGATCGTCTGTCAGGATATGATTAACGGCGGCGGTCAGTACCGGATGCCGTTTATCAACTATCTGCCCACGGTATGCCCTTCTCTGGCACGCCACATCTCGGATCAGGCTTACCATCTTTTTGCAAGAGAGGATGAAGATGCCCGTGACGAATGGGAAGAAGAGCTGTCCGATATGATTGATTACCTGAAATTCTTCCCCTCCATTGCCATCTGGTGTCCTTTTAACGAGGGCTGGGGACAGTTTGATTCCGCACGTATTGCAGAGTCCATCCGCGCACAGGATCCGACACGGCTTATTGATGCGGCAAGCGGCTGGTTCGATCAGGGTGCCGGAGACTTTATCAGTGTACACAATTACTTCCGGCGTCTTAAGGTTGCTGCCGGAGAATGGAAGAAGCATAAGAAAACCCGTGCCTTCTTCCTGTCCGAGTATGGCGGCTTCGCATGCCACATTGACGGACACAGCAGTGTGGAACGGATCTTCGGCTACAAGCGTTATGATACAAAGGAAGAATTTTCAAAGGCTTATGATGATCTCATAAAAAAAGCCCTCCTCCCTCTGCGGGAACAGGGCTTAAGCGGCGCTGTTTATACCCAGGTATCGGATATTGAGGAGGAGGTCAATGGAATCCTCACCTACGACCGGAAGGTCGTAAAATTAAATCTGCCTGAGACCTCAGAAGAATCACGTTCAAAAGAGGAATCTTCAGAATCATAGCCTTCCGAATAATTATCTTTAGAATAATTATCTTCAGATAGTAATCTTCAGAACAGTAATCTTCAGAATGGTGATTTTCAAAATAGCGGCTGCATTACGCGGCTGCTGTTTTTTCTCCGTTCAATGTTCTCTCAAGCTTCCTTTTGACATAAAAGTATGCCGGAACAAGGAAGATATCTGCCATAATCCAGGCAAGCGGGCTTGCAAAGCAGGCTCCGGCAAATCCAAATACCGGAACAATGAAAATACCCATCAGAGCTCTTGCTATCATCTCAAACACTCCGGACAGAATGGCGAAGGTGCTGAATCCCATTCCCTGAATCATATACCGGATAACATTTACGAATACCAGCGGAATAAAGAATGCCGCATTGATTAGCAGGAACTCTCTTGAGCTGTCAAGCAGCTCCTTACTCGCATCCGTTACAAAGAGTCCGCATAGTGTTCCACCTGCAAAGTACATGATAATAAATGCCACAATCGAATAAACAATACCGAAAATACTGCAGGCAAAGAGTCCCTTGCCAAGACGGTCCAGCTTCTTTGCTCCCACATTCTGGCCACCGTAGGTTGCCATTGTTGTTCCAAGTGCATCAAACGCACAGCAGAAGAACATGCTGACCTTACTGCTGGCAGTAACTGCGGCAACGGCTGTAGCTCCAAGGGTATTCACAGAGGTCTGTAAAATAACCGATCCGATTGCCGTGATGGAATACTGTAATCCCATCGGCACACCCATGGCGCACAGCATACCGATATGAGGCATACTAAGCTTCCATTCGTCCTTTGTAATACGAAGGATCTCGAATTTCTTCATCATATAAATCAGGCAGAGAATACCCGAAATCAACTGGGAGGCAACGGTGGCAACCGCAGCTCCGGAAACACCCATATGCAGATTGATGATGCAGATCAGATCCAGCGCAATATTAATTGCTGAGGAAATAATCAGGAATACCAGCGGAATCTTGCTGTTTCCCATGGAACGCATGATACCGGACAAAATATTATAAAGGTAGGTTGCCGGAATTCCTAAAAACACGATAAAAATATACTGGTAAGAATACTCAAAAATGTCCTCCGGTGTCTTCATCCACATTAAGATATCACGACACAGAATACATACCACTACGGTAATCACCAGAGACAGGACAATTCCGAGCCACACACAGTTCGCCACATACCTGCGCATGTCCGAATAATCCTTTGCTCCAAAACGCTGTGCAATCGGAATGACACATCCGCCGCACACGCCCATTACAAATCCGACAATCAGGAAGTTAATGCTTCCGGTTGCGCCAACACCCGCAAGGGCATTCATTCCCAGCGTTCTTCCCACAATAAAGGTATCTACCACACTGTAAAACTGCTGAAAAATAAATCCGATCAGCAGCGGCATGGAAAAGCTTAAAATCAACTTCATGGGAGATCCCACGGTCATATCCTTTGTTGCACTCTTTGCCATAATTTAACTCCTCTTAATTCTCCAAAAATATTGTCTGTTTCCCCAATTATGCGCTTGATTATTTTATTACTGCTTCGTTATATTTGCAAGTAAATTCCTGCCTGCACATTTTCAGGTAAATTCCTTCCTACACATTTTCAGATAAATTCCTGCCTACACATTTTCGAGGCTGTGAATCGTTACCGGAACGAGGTACGAGTGAACAGTAACAGTTTCATGCCGGGCAATGAACGTACAAAAGCGCAAATATACTATACCTGTAGTATACTTACGCTTTGTATAATTTCTAGTAAATTTTCATCTGATAACTGTACAAATCTACGATCTTTCCGTTCAGTTATAACAGTTTGCTGCCATTATGCAAACGGATTCTCAGACTTATAAAGCATTCCCTTCGGCTGGTTGAATCCGATATTCTTAACGCCTAAGAACTTGAATACTTCATACATTAATTTTCCGTAATGTCCGAATGCTACAGCTCCATGATGAGGGAATCTGCCTTCTACAAGTACGTGACGGTAGAAGCGTCCCATTTCAGGAATAGCGAAGATACCAATACCACCAAAGGATCTGGTCGGTACATCCAGGATCTCACCTTCTGCGATATAGGAAACCAGTTCTCCATCGGAATTGCACTGCAGACGATAGAAGGTAATATCAGAAGCTGCAATATCACCTTCCAGAGTACCTCTTGTGAAGTCCGGTTCAGAGCCGGCAGGCTCAAGAAGTCTGTGCTGAATGAGCTGGTATTTTACGGCTCTGGTGGAGCACATCTTGCATTCCGGTGTATTTCCACAATGGAATCCCATAAAGGTATCGGTTAATGCATAGTTGTATTTGCCAACGATGTCTTCATCGTAAATGTACTTCGGTACGGAGTTGTTGATGTCGAGCAGGGTAACTGCATCCTCGGATACACAAAGTCCGATGTACTCACTTAATGCTCCGTAAATATCTACCTCACAGGATACCGGAATACCACGGGAAGCTAAACGGCTGTTTACATAGCAGGGTTCAAAACCAAACTGTGAAGGGAATGCAGGCCAGCACTTGTCAGCAAATGCAACATACTTTCTTGCTCCCTTGTGGTTCTCTGCCCAGTCAAGTAAGGTAAGCTCGAACTGAGCCATCTTGGCATTGAGGTCTTCATAGTAGCAGCCTTCGCCCATTTCCTTAGCCATGTCTGCACATACCTCCGGAATACGGGGATCGTTCTCATGCTCCTTGAAAGAAACAAGCAGATCAAGCTCAGAGTTCTCTTCGATCTCTACGCCAAGCTCATATAAGCCCTTGATCGGTGCATTACATGCGAAGAAGTCCTGCGGACGGGGACCAAAGGTAATAATCTTAAGGTTCTTAACACCGATGATGGCACGTGCAACCGGTACGAAATCACCGATCATCTTTGCAATGTCATCTGCAGTCCCAACCGGATATTCCGGAATATATCCCTTCAGATGACGCATGCCAAGGTTATAAGAGCAGTTCAGCATACCACAGTATGCATCACCTCTTCCGTTGATCATGTCACCGTCGCCTTCTGCTGCCGCAACGAACATGCAGGGGCCGTCAAAATTCTTTGCAATCAGGGTTTCCGGTGTTTCCGGTCCGAAGTTTCCTAAGAATACAACAAGTGCATTACACTCTGCCTTCTTGACATCCTCAACAGCCTTCAGCATATCCAGTTCGTTCTCAACCGTTACCGGGCACTCATATAAGTCGCCCTTGTACGCTGCCTTGATTGCTGCACGTCTCTTCTGGGATAATTCGATCGGGAAACAGTCACGGCTGACTGCCACGATACCAAGCTTTACTACTGGTAAATTGTTCATGTTTCTTTCCTCCATTTTCTTAAATATAACTTAATAAAATCCTATAAGGATAAGTTCTCTCCAACAAGTCCCATCGGGCTTCCTTCCGGAAGTCCTCCTTCGGGATGTCCGAGGAGCCACTTATTTACTGCGGTTAAATGGCCGTCTTCTCCATCGGCATGTTTGGACTTCAGATCATAGTTGGTGCCCTTCGGAAGTACAATCGCTACCTTAAAGCCGTTGCCATCCACGCCACACGGTGCATAATGCAGTGTGGTTGCAAATACCTCAACACCTACCCCCTTCGGTACAAGGAATGCTTCTACCCTGGAAGTATCATAGGTAAAGTCGGATGTAATATCTGCTTCCAGGCCAAGCATTAAAATTGCATCGGTTGCTGCCACATTGATCTCGGAATCACGATGATATTCCAGCGCATTCAGCATATGATTGTGGCCATTGCAGTAACCGATCTGGATCGGCATTTCCCCATAGGTCTTTGTGGACAACTCCTGCATCACGGGAAGCGCTTCCAGTGCCTCACAACCCGGAACATATTCCACGCCCTCCGGTAACGGAGTCTTCTCTTCCAATGCTTTCACAAGCTCTGTGAAATCCACATTGGAGATCACTTTACCATATTTCTTAAAACGTTCATCGGTAACCTGATAAATCTGCATCTTCTTTTCCTCCTGATAAAATTCTCAAAACCTTATTATCTTAAACTTATATACCATTCATATTTTGCCGGGCTTTGCATGGCTCTGAATAGTTACATCTTACTTAATAATATCAAAAATGGGCTTGCAGGCCGGATAAATCTCCCTGAACTGCTGATAACGCTCTTCGTATCTTGCTACGAGCTTCTCATCCGGCTCTACGGTATCAATGATCTTCACAATCTTTGCGGCTGCTGCTTCCACGCTTCCAAATTCACCACAGGCAACGGCTGCCAGCATTGCACCGCCAAGGGCGGGACCTTCCTCACTCTCGATCACATCCACCTTCAGGTTCAGAATGTTCGCAATCATCTTTTTCCAGAGAGGGCTCTTCGCTCCGCCACCACAGATCTTGGTGCGTTCAATCTTGATTCCGAGTGACTTGGCAACCTCAAAGGAATCACGGAGTGCAAAGGCTACACCCTCCAGAACAGCCTGTGTCATATCGGCACGGGTGCTGTCCATGGTAAGTCCGATAAATGTGCCTCTGGCATTCGGGTTGTTATGTGGAGAACGCTCTCCCATCAGATAAGGCAGGAAATAAACATGGTTCTCACCAAGCCTGTCCTCTGTAATCGGCTCCTGCTCTTTCGCATACTCCTTCGTTCCGATAATTTCTTCCATCCACCACTTATTACAGGAAGCAGCACTCAGCATACATCCCATCAGATGGTAATGACCGTCTGCATGGGCAAAAGCATGAAGGGCGTTGTTCTTATCCACACCGAACTTGTCAGAGGAAATAAAGATCGTTCCACTGGTTCCAAGAGAAATGTTACACATTCCGTCTCCAACAGTTCCGGTTCCGACAGCTGCTGCCGCATTATCACCGGCACCTGCTGCCACCTTAACTGTTGCCGAGATACCCAGCTCCTTCGCAACCTCTTCCGTAACACATCCGACACATTCATAGCTTTCATAAAGCTTCGGAAGCATTTCTTCGGAAATCCCGCAGATTTCACACATTTCCTTAGACCACTTACGGTTCTTCACATCCAGAAGAAGCATGCCTGAGGCATCGGATACATCCGTGCAGTGTACTCCGGTCAGCTTATATGCGATATAGTCCTTCGGAAGCATGATCTTCTTAATCTTCTTAAAGTTCTCAGGCTCCTTGTTCTTTACCCACAGGATCTTCGGTGCGGTAAAGCCGGTAAAGGAAATATTCGCAGTATATTCGGAAAGCTTATCCTTTCCGATTACATTGTTCAGATAATCACATTCTTCATAGGTTCTTCCATCGTTCCATAAAATTGCAGGACGGATCACCTGATCCTGATCATCCAAGATGACAAGTCCATGCATCTGTCCGCCAAAGCTGATTCCGGCAATCTGACTCTTATCTGCTTCTGCAATCAGTTCCTTAATGCCTGCCATGGTCTGCTCATACCAGTCCTCCGGCTTCTGTTCTGACCAGCCCGGATGCGGAAAATACAGCGGATATTCTTTGGATACAATTTTGTGAATCCTGCCTTCTCCATCCATCAGAAGCAGCTTCACGGCACTGGTTCCTAAATCTACCCCTATGTATAACATCATAACCCTCCTTATTGTTCTGAATCGTTATCATTTTAAAACTCTTTACGAATCCTGTGTTTATGTTAAACACGTGTTAAATATTCTGATTTAATCGTATCATCTTCCCATTTCCCTGTCAATAAATACCACTCGAAAATGCATCCAAAAATACAGCATTCTTTTGATGCAAATTGCCGAAAATTTCTATCGGAAGTAGGACAGATTACTGCTCATCACCACTTCCAGCTTGGAGTAGTGCTTCTTCTCGGAAAGATGCTTCCCATAGCACATTTCCTCAAATAAAAGCTTCATCCCTTCATAGGCCTGCTTGTTCAGATCCTGATAGACCACGGCATCGATCAGAGAATCCTGTACATCCTCCATAATCTCCGGATAAAGGTCAAATCCGGTAAGCCGCAGGTCTTCTCTTCCTTCTTCCCTAAGCACGTCTGCCACCACATCAAGGCGGTAGGTCAGGTCAAAAATCCCGGCAAGATCCTTATTCTTTGCTATCGCGCCTTTCACTTCCCGCCGTATCTCCTCCGCCTCGGTAAGTCCATGCACCACCGGAAGAACCTCACAGTACGGAAACTCCTGCATCTTCGTAAGAAATGCGTTCAGACGGTGCTGGATATCACGGTTCGTCAGATACTCCTCCGTCACCGGAACAAAAATGCTGCCTCCCTGCGGAAGCATTTTGCCAAGAAGCTCTGCTGCCAGTACACCGCTTTGGTAGTAGTCCACACCAACATAGTGATTCCCGGTATTTTCCTGTAGATCACGGCTCAAAAGCACAACAAGACACTTCAGCTTCTTAAGCTTTTCCAGAATCTGCCGGATCACTTCCGTATCCGAAAAGGCAAGCACAAAGCTTCTCACGCCTTCTCTCAGCATCTGATCCACCGCTGCCATCTGCTGCATCGGGTTGTGCACATCAAATTCCGAAATCAGGATATTCAAGCCGTCATCTCCGAATTCACGGATTGCACGGTCAAGACCTTTGCGCACCTCCGGTGAAAAATATGCCGAGCTCCTGGAACGGAAGCCTACATAACCAATTGTATACTGCCGGTTCATTGCAAGGTTTCTGGCATTTTTATTCTCTACATAGTGATACTTCTCAAGGGCCTGCTCTACCTTTTCCCTTGTTTTATCACTGACAACTCCTTTATTCCGGATCACCTTATAGATTGTTGTTCTGGAAATCCCGATGATTTCAGAGATTTCCTCAAGCGTCATCCTGCGGTCACTGTTCCCTCCGGATTTACTTTCGATTATTACTTCTGTGTCCACCGTATTCTCCTACATCTGCTTTCTGACTACCAGATATTCGTCTCCCGGGACATAATACGGACAATCCCGGTACTCATCTGCTAAGAATCTTGCCATTTCATCTTCGTCCAGATCCATTTCGCAGGTATAGCATTCATAATCCTCGTCGTATACATAATTGTTACACTGCTCACAATTTCCTTGTGGACGCTGTCTGTTCTTCGTTTTATTCATAAAAATCCTCTGTTACCTATCTGGTATTTCTGCGGTCCAGCTTCTTAGACAGAATCATTCCGACCACCTGTAAAATCTGTACCAGCAAGACAAGCAGTACTACCGCAATAATCATAATATCTGCCTGATAACGGTAATATCCGTAACGCATCGCAATATCACCAAGGCCACCGCCGCCGATGGTTCCTGCCATTGCAGAATATCCAAGGATTGTTCCAAGTGCAATCGTTGCTCCGACGATCAGGGAGGTTCTTGCCTCTGCAAGCAGTACCTTCCAGATGATTGTCCAAAGACTTGCACCCATACTCTGTGCCGCCTCAATTACTCCGTGATCCACTTCCAAAAGGGAGGATTCCACCATACGCGCAATAAACGGTGCTGCTGCAAGGGCAAGCGGTACAATGGTCGCTGTGGTTCCGTAGGTTTTGCCTACCAGAATACGGGTAAACGGCATAATCAGGATCATTAAAATCAGGAACGGAATACTTCTTGTGATATTGACGATCACGTCCAGAATCCGGTAAACCACCTGATTCGGGCGAAGCCCCTTCGGTGCCGTTACAACTAAAATAATTCCCATAGGAAGTCCTAAAATATATCCAAACAAGGTTGACATCAATGTCATATACAGGGTTGCCCCGGTGCCTTCTGCCATCATGGCAAGTGTCTGACTATCCAACATAATGATCAAGCTCCTCTACTTCTAAATTTCGATCCTTCAGATATTGGATCATCTTCTGTGCAACCGCTGTGTCCTCCGGAAGCTGCAGAATCATCTGTCCATGCGCCACTCCATTAATATCCTTGGTGTCCGCCAGCAGGATATTCACCGGCATCCGGTGTGCCAGCACCATATTGGCGATGACCGGTTCAAAGGAAGAATTGCTCTTAAATACAATACGGATGCAATGCTGTCCCTTCATTTCGTCATAATGGTTATCGTCATCCATCAGAACCAGCTTTCTGGCCGCCTTGCTCTTCGGGTGGGTAAAGACCTCCTCTACGGTGCCGGATTCTGCAAGTTCACCATGATCGATAATTGCTACGTGCGTTCCGATCTCCTGCACAACTGCCATCTCATGCGTAATAATTACAATGGTAATGCCATATTTCTGATTGATCTCTTTTAACAAAGCAAGAATCGACTTCGTGGTAGTCGGATCCAGTGCACTTGTTGCCTCATCGCAAAGAAGAATCTTCGGATTGGTGGCCAATGCTCTTGCTATCGCCACACGCTGCTTCTGTCCACCGGACAGCTGTGCCGGATAAGCATTTTCCTTTTCGGAAAGATCGACAATCTTCAGCAGCTCCCTGGCACGCTCCTTCGCTTTCTTCTTATCTACTCCGACAATTTCAAGCGGGAAGCAGATATTATCAATGACCGTTCTCTGCATCAGAAGATTAAAATGCTGGAAGATCATGGCTATCTGTGTACGCATCTGACGCAGCTCCTTATCCTTCAGGGCTGCAAGATCCTTCCCCTCCACAACAACCGTACCGGTTGTCGGCCTCTCAAGGAAATTCAGGCAGCGGACCAGTGTGGATTTGCCAGCGCCACTCATACCGATAATTCCATAAATCTCTCCCTTATGAATTTCCAGATTGATTCCCTTCAATGCCTCGACATTCTGATCCTTTCCGGAGAATGTCTTCGTCACATTCTTAATTTCAATTATTGTCTCCATTATACTCCTACTATTATATAAAGTCATAGTCTTTCTTTAACTTTTCTACAGGTTCGACTATGCTATTCTAAGATACTGTGGATTGGTTTTTTCCTCCTACCACTAGATGGTTTATACGAGGCTCC
>Ga0129312_1000151_pt1 | contig 69606 bp, 69 predicted proteins | sample O827metagenome_FD_94434 | JGI IMG/M metagenome (GOLD analysis project Ga0129312, IMG submission 94434) | Orangutan group fecal microbial communities from Wisconsin, USA - O827 metagenome | ecosystem: Host-associated > Mammals > Digestive system > Large intestine > Fecal | place: USA: Wisconsin... | reverse complement strand
AGTGGCCAATGCCGGGAACTGATACTCCGAGGCTCTTTCAGGGTGCCTTCAGACAATTAAATAATATTTTGTGGTGATTTCTGTTAATTTGTACTTGACAAGAGGTCATTACATATCAGTTGTTTTGAGGTCACAATCTGTGACCTCAAACCTACATCTCCTCCAAGCTCTCTATCTTCTTCAGTGCCTCCATATATGCCACAAGCCTCTTCTGCTGTTCTTCCTTCAGTCCATGGTAATCTTCAATAATACGAATATCCTGAGGTGTGAAACGGCTCTCAGGACTTGTAGCTACTATCTCTTCCTCATCCTCAATTCCCTTACCGGTAAGAAGCTGCTCCGGAGTAATCTGCAATACATTACAGACATCCATAATTTTGTCCGAATTAGGATTTGTTTTTTTCTTCTTCCACTCACAAATAGTGCTGGGAGCAATTCCTACCTTTTGAGCAAACTCAGCTTGTGTCATATTTCTTTCTTTTAATACTTTTAAAATTCTTTCACTAATAGTCATCCACTTTTACCTCATATATTATTAATTCATTTTTACAAAGTTCATATTACTGAATATATAATATCATGCCACTTCCACGACTTCAATATCTAAATGAAATATTTTATTACGCTCCCTTCGATATGTTTTATATGTTTCCAGTATGGATCTTTTCACCAGATAAACATCCGGTTCCGGCAAAGAATCAAAATCAATAACATCCGCATACTTTGCAACCATATTTCCGATGAACTCCGCAATCAACTTTGTAAAATATTCTGTCCCAATTATACCACAAAGTGTCTATTGACATTTTACAAATAGTTGTTCTCAGAAATATTACAAAATTAGAAAAAGCCCAAACTGCAATAGTTTGAGCTTTGTTTGTATATTCACATTTTCTGTTTTTGTCAAGAGCATTTGATAATTGCAATTTATTATATCTTGAACTAATTTAATAGTTTCGACACATTCTCTTAAATGCATCGAATAAACCTATGTGTAATACTGCGCCTGTGCATTCCATAATTCATAGTATTTTCCATGCGTATCCTGCAATAATCTATCATGAACTCCCCTCTGCACAATCTGTCCGCCATCAAATACTGCTATGACATCACAGAATCTACAGGATGAAAGTCTATGACTGATGTAAATAGCTGTCTTATCCTGTACTATCTCATTAAATTTTGAATACACTTCATATTCTGCAATCGGATCCAGAGCAGCTGTCGGTTCATCAAGAATAATAAATGGAGCATTTTTATAAAGCGCTCTCGCTAAAGCAATCTTCTGTGCTTCCCCACCGGAAATCTCTACACCCTCTTCGTCCAAATCTTTGTAGATAGAAGTCTCTAATCCTTTCTTCATACTCTGCAAGCGTTCATAAAATCCTGCCTTCTCTAAACACCTCTTTGCAAGTTCTTCATTGTAATTAAAACTTGCTGAAACATTTTGTCCAAGTCCAAAAGAAAACAATTTAAAATCCTGGAAAACAACAGAAAATATCAACATATATTCTTTGTAATCATATTTCCTGATGTCCACATTATTTAATAAGATTTCTCCTTCTGTTGGATCATACAAGCGACAGAGCAATTTTATAAACGTTGTCTTTCCGCTTCCATTCATGCCTACTACCGCAAGTTTTTCTCCAATCTTGAATTTGAGATTCACATTATGTAATACATAATTCTCTGTCCTTGGATATTTGAATGAAACATTACGAAACTCGATGTAATATTCGTTATCTTCCCTCTTTTCCACTGTAAGGGTGCCTTGATACATATGGTTCGGGATATCCAGGTAATCATACATCTTCTTCAAGTGGATACAGTATAATTCATTATCGGACAACATAAACATCAAATCTCTGATTCCATCGCCTAATCTTGTCAGTACCGATACATACTGGACAACGCTTCCTACACCATATGCTCCTAGAAAAGCCTTTATTGCCACAAACAGGTAGCACGCACAGTTACCAAGTCCTACTATAAATCCCGCTACTGCCGGAAAAAATGCCATATGGAAACTATTCTTCTTTTCTGCTTTTCCCCATTCTTCCAACTCTTCTATTTTCTTAATAGCAAGGGTATCCTGCCTATAGATACGGACATCTTTTGCCCTCTCAAGATTTGTATATAGCTCATGACCAAAAAACATAAATGTCCTATTAAACCACAAGCTATTATCACACCATTTCATAAATAAACTATTTTCTTTTCTTGTCGCTTTATAATTACTAAATCCACATAAAGTGATACAGCCTAAAATAACTACAATCCAAATCGGATGGTCCACGATTTTCTCTCCGGATTTAGAAATGAATAAAGTGCCTGACATTAATAGTGCCACAAAGATATTAATAAATACCTTCACCATTACAGAAGTTCCCCAAACCAGCTGCGCAAGACCATTTCCAAACATAAAGAGATTTTCTTCTACCTCTTGACGCTGTTTTTGTATTGTCACATCTTCCAGAACATCATAATCTAATGACATCTGTTTGTCTGAAAAAACCTTTCCAAACCAATTCCACATTTGGGATTCTTTCTCATTACATATATGCAAAAGTACATTTTGAAATACGGTGCATATAAAGTTAATTGTAATTACACATATCACATATGTAGCAATATAATCTTTCCTACAATTATTGGTCAATTCATTCACTATCCTTGCAGAAAACCAAATTGTAATAAAAGGTTGCAGTGAATGTATTAACTCATACAATGCCTTTTGCTCGGAAAGACCCGGACAATGTTTTCTTAAAATTCCAAATCCCCTTTTGGTTATTTTAATTCGTTCGCCAAATGATATTTTCTTCATTCTATTCCTCATTTCTGAGCAACTTTGTTGCGAAGATGCGACGAGAAACCTGCGTATGCAGTTTCTCGTCTGCAATCAAAGCTATTTGTTTTCGCTCAAAAACAAATAGCCGTGTGAAAAAATAGCGTATCAACGTATTTTTTCACACTAAATCCTCTTCTCGATAATACTTTGCCTGCATTTCAAATAAGTTATAATATTTCCCCTTCTTGGCAAGAAGCTCCCTATGCGTTCCTTCTTCACAGATAGCACCATCTTCAATCAAGATAATCCTGTTGCAAAAGTTGGTACTTGCAAGCCTATGCGAAATAAATACTGTGGTTTTTCCTTCACTGATCTGATTGTATTTCTGATATATCTCACTCTCAGCTATAGGATCCAACGCTGCCGTAGGCTCATCTAACAACATAATCGGTGAGGATTTGTACATTGCCCTTGCAAGTAGAAGTTTTTGCGTTTCACCTCCCGAGAATTCCACTCCGTCCTCATAAATCGTCCTTCCAAATTGGCTCTGTAATTTATTCGGAAGTTTTTGGATTCGTTCCCACATTCCTGCCAGCTCCAAGCATTTCTTCACTCGTTCAGAATCCACTTGCGCCGCAGGTGCTTCTGCAACTATTTCTTCTACAGTCACCGGCATAATACTAAATTGCTGAAATACAGCAGAATACATCTGGTAAAGTTCTACTCTATCATATTCCGCAATTGATTTTCCATCGTAAAGTACCTGCCCCTCTGTTGGATCAATCAGACCACAGATAAGCTTTACTAAAGTCGTTTTTCCTGCTCCGTTTAAACCAACTACAGCAAGGTGTTCACCCGGATTGATTACAAGATTAAAATTTTCCAGTATATATGGTTGGTTTTCCTCATATCTAAAACTTACATTCTTTAGCTCAATTACCTTTGGTAACTTATCCTGCTTTAGATGCAATCCACCTTCTCTCAGATACTCTTCCGGAAAGTCAAGATATTCTCGAAATCGCTTAATCTTTGTACTTAACTCATTCAACAAAGAAACTTCAGAAAATATTTCACTTAACCATGCCGAAAGACCAGTAACAACTCCAAAATATAATACAAAATCTGCCACCAAAATCTGACCATTCATAAAAAGATAGAGCAAATACAGATAGATGATACCTTCTCTCAATAAACCTAATGCTCCGTCACACGCAGTCACAGAAAAAAGCTTTTTCGTCAATTTACGATACCATGCTGCAATCCCCTTCATATTATCCGCATAAATATCGTAGAACCACTTTGCCATAGGATAAAGCCGGATATCCTTTGCTGAACGCGCATCACTGGAAATCGCATTAATATAATTAAACCGTTGTACATACCCCATTCTTTCTTTGCTATGCTTGTCTGTCCATTTCACAACTTTTTTGTTTAAATAAAAGCTAACCGCAGTGGTCACAATCAAAAATAGTATTACAGCTACATTTAGTTTAAAAAGAACTGCAGAAAATACAGCTATCCCCAAAACACTGGTGCCGAGACTTTGTAGTACATCATACACCTGCGTTAAGGGTGAATGTCCGTTACAGCACAAGAAACTTTCCTCTTGCAGCTTTCGAAATGTCACGTTTTCCTGATTTATGTAGTCCGTAGTTAACCCTTTGTTGGCTACAAGTTTCAGATAATGAGCATTAATACTAAACTTCTCAAAATATAGATATTTTGTAAGAAGTTTGCTGACTCCGGTCAACACAGCAATACTTCCCATAAATACCATTATAGTGCCTATCAATCCCAAAATATCACTAGCTGAAGTCAGCCTTTGAATTACTAACTTTGGCAGAAAAGCAGACAGAATTGGGATTGTGGCATTTACTAGTGTCAGTATGATGTACATCACTAATAAGGCAAAATACCATTCAGATGTTTTCTTAATACAGTACCAAATATTTTTTAGCATAACGCACCTGTCCTCCTTCTTCTGCTATTCTACATCTCTTTAACCCTACAACGTAAAATTCGTGCACCAACTGTATTTGTCAGTACACGAATTGCAGTTATTCCATCACCGGAACTAAAAACTCTGAGCTAAATGCTCCATCCTCGCTATTATATTTGCACCATCCACCATGTTCTTCTATAATCGTCTCTGCACGATGAAGTCCAAATCCATGCATCCCCTCTTTATTAGATGAAAACAATGTTCCTATTTTCTTTTTCTTCATTCCGGCAGAATTGAGCATGGAAAAATATAGCATCTTTCCCTTCATAGACATATATATACGAATAAAACGCTTACCAGAAGAAAGCCTGCAGGATTCAATTGCATTATCTAATAAATTTCCAACCAGAATGCTAAATTCCACATCTGTGATAGTCAATGAATCCGGTACACTCGCTTTTACATCGACTGCAATATTCTCTGCTTTTGCCTGCGCAATCTTAGCTGACAATATCGCATCAAGAGATACATTCCCTGTTTTTAAAAGTGTATCAACATTCATCAATTGATGATCTAATTCCTCTATATAGGCAATTGCACGTTCTACCTCTCCTGCTTCTAATTGTCCCTTTAAGGCTTGTAGATGATGATGAAAATCATGCTTATATGCTCTCATTTCTGAGTGGATACTTCGCACTTCATTTAGATGCTGCTTCGCCTGCTCTGTCTGATATTCAGCAAGTTTCAAAAATGTTTTCTTTCTCATAAGTACTCCTAATTAATTGCGCTCAATATATGCCCGATTAATCTGATCATATTTCCCTCTTGCAAGTGGCACAAGCACCGCATTATCCAGTGTTACGTTGTCACGCGAAATACGCATAATATGCTTTAATGATACAAGGTACGAACGATGTGTCTGATAAAAATCTTCACTAAGTTCCTGTGCAAATGTCGAAATATTTGCTTTTATCTTATACTCCTTATCCTTTGTATATATAGTTACATAATGGGAAAGTGATTCCAAATAAAGGATTTCCTTCTCATATAACTTAACAACTTCACCTTCGTGATTAATGATAATCGATGGTTCTCCTGCTTCTATCTTGCATTTTGCTTTCGAAAGAACTTCTTCCATCTTACTTGCCTTCACAGGTTTCACCAGATAATGGAGTGCATCTACTTCATACCCTTCACCAATAAACTCAAAATGTGATGTTATAAAAATAATCTCAACATTATCCCGATTCTGCCGTATTTTCTTTGCCAAATCGATTCCTGACATTCCGCTCATTTCTACGTCCAATAGCAGAATCTGATAATTTTTACACTCTTCGTATTGAAACAGGAAACTTTCAGCAGATGCATATGTTTCTATATTGATTAGGATATCTTCCTTCTTGGCCCAATCTTCTACAGCACGTTTCAAATACTTTATTTCACTCTCTTCGTCATCGCATATAGCAATATGCAGCACTGGTATCACTTCCATTCACATCAACAACCTTATCAAATTGTAAACTCACATTATATTTCCCAAAATACAATATATTACCTTAATTTGGCTTTTACGATTAATTGGTTAGCAAATATTTATTATATCTACACGCTTCTATACTTTTTCTGTATTATTGCTACCTATAACCCTTTCATAATATATATCATCTGTCGAGAACTTCACTGTAACTATTAGTTCCTCTAAAGTACAACTCCATGCTTCTCAAACACATAATCTTTTATCTCTTCATAGGTTGCCTTACTCTCCGCAGCTGTCAAATCCATCTCATCCATTTCAACAGTTACAGAGATATGATGCTTCGTTCATGAAGTTTGGACAATAAACATACAGTCTCTATCCCGCTTGTCCAAGGAAATTGATCCACCGCCACTGCCTTTTCCACCACATATCCGTTCTCCAAAAAGACCTCCAAATCTCTCACAAGGCTAGTGGGCTTACAGGAGATATAGACAATCCTCTCCACACCATAGGCAATAATTTTAGGCAGTGCTTTGGGGTGAATACCGTCTCTGGGAGGATCCAAAATAATCATATCCGGTCGTTCTTCAACCTCATCAAGAACCTTCAGCACGTCACCGGCAATAAACTCACAGTTAGAAAGGCCATTCTCTCTTGCGCTTCGCTTAGCAGCCTCCACTGCCTCCTCCACGATTTCTACGCCGATTACCTTGCCCGCCACAGGTGCCATAAGCTGGGTGATTGTTCCCGTTCCGCTGTAAAGGTCAAACACTGTCTTATTGCTGCCGCCCAAATCCCCCACATACTCCCTTGCAGTCTGATAAAGCACCTCCGCACTGTGTGAATTGGTCTGAAAGAAAGAAAATGTAGAAATCTTAAATTTCAATCCCAGCAGCTCCTCATAGAAAAACTCCTGTCCGTAAAGCACATCAGTTCTATCACTTTTTACTACATCTGCCAGTGAATCATTGGTAATGTGCAAAATTCCCGCAAAACGTCCTGCCAGTCTGCCCTCTTTCTCCAAGGCAAGCAAGCTGTCACGAAAGCCTTCAATCAGCTCTCCTGCTATGGGCATTTCTTTCCCCCAGACTTTGTCTGCCAAAGCTGCCTCTTCTCCTTGCTCCCTCCATGGATTCTGAGAGGTAGTCACCAGCGCTACAAGAATCTCACCTGTAGCGGAAGCCTTCCTCACCAGTAAATGACGTAAATATCCCTCATGTCTGAGCCTGTGAAAAAAGGTCACCTTTCTAGCAGCAAAATATTCCCGTACCGTCTTTAAAATCAAACGGTAATCGGCATCAACAATCTTACAGTCCTCCACCGCAACCACATCATAAAAGCTGCCCCTCTTATGCATACCAAGAGAAAGCGGTCCGTCCTTATATTCATCTCCAAAGGAAAATTCCATCTTATTCCGATATTCATATATCCTTGGACTACCCTTGATACCCTCCCACTGATAAGGTTGCTTTTGTCTGCATAACACGCTGTCCAACAGATGCTTTACCTGTTCCTCTTTAATGCGCAGCTGCTCTTCATAATTCAGAGGCAGATAAGTACAACCTCCGCACATACCAAAATGGGAACACGGACTGCCTACCTCCAAAGGTGATTTCTCCGTCACCTCTAAAAGTCTGCCTTCCGCCTTCCCTTTGCGAACCTTATTCACCGAAAGCGTTACCTTCTGCCCGGGCAGGCTGTTCTTCACGACAACGGTGTCCTCCCCTACCCTTACAATACCCTTGTTAGGGAAATCCACTCTCTCTACAATGCCTTCATATACCTGTCCTTTTTTCATTTTACTAAGGTACTCCTTGATTTATTCCTCATTCGTTACGCTTTCATCCTCGAAGAAATCGTCCTCATCGTCCTCTTCAGCCTCGAAATCATCGTCAAAATCGTCCTCAAAATCCTCCAGATAATCCGGTGTAAAGTAACGATATACTGCATAACAGATTCCTGCCACAGCGGCTACAACTCCAATAATTGCCAACACCCATAAAAGGACATTGCATTTCTTTTTCTCCTCCTGCTTTTTGCCGAGAAGCTCGTTTATCTTCGCCATATCCATCAAATTCTCCAACTTACTCATAAAAAATACCTTCCTTTCTCCTTTATCTGTTAAAGCACCCACAATGCTGCAAGCGCTAAATAGTGCAAGTTTTATGTGTATAGTATATCACAGGCTTTGAAAAATTACTACAATCTTTTCAATTTTGCAAAGGAAGCATACATAATTTTCTGCCCTGCATTGTCAAACATTACCGTAATCTTGTAATCTCTTGGTTCTCTGGAAATAGCCGTGACACTACCCTCGCCGTATTTGATATGCTTTACTCTGTCTCCCACGCCATATTCCAGCTCTCCAACAGCCTGTACAGCCGCCCCCTTCTGAATGCCTGCCAGCTGATTGAGGCTGCTGATACCCTTTGCTATAAAGGGCTTGTCTGCCTTAGCTGTCACCTTAGGTCTTAAAATTGCCTTCGGTCTGAAATCTACCGCTGTGTAAATATCCTCCGAGGAACGCTTCACCCCGGGCACCGTATTGTCAAGGAGTGCCGTGGGAATTTCACGCACAAAGCGACTGATAGGATTATACTGCGTTTCTCCCCGTATCATTCGGCTTTTGGCGCAGGTCAAGGTAAGCTCCTCCTTGGCTCTGGTAATACCAACATAGGCCAGACGCCGCTCCTCCTCAAGCTCCTCCCTGCTATCCGATACAATTGTCATATAGCTTGGGAAAAGCCCGTCCTCCATTCCCGCAAGATACACCATCGGAAATTCCAGCCCCTTGGCACTGTGAAGCGTCATCAATAGCACACGGTTATCCCCCTCCTCCACATTATCAATATCTGCCACCAGAGCAATTTCCTCCAAAAATTCCGACAGATTTACATCATCATGTGTTTCCTCATAAGCAACCGCCTTGGTAATCAATTCATCAATATTGGCAAGCCTGTCCTCAGCCGTCTCATCGTCCATATGATTCAGATATTCCTCATACTCCGTGCGCTCCACCACAGCCTTTATCAAATCGGCAATGCCATAGGAGGAAAGCCCGCTCCTGAATACTTGAATCATATTTACAAAGCCTTTAATTTTAGAAGCAGCCTTCCCCAGACTCATTATCAGGTCTGCCTCACACATGGCATCATACAGGGTAATTCCCCGCATCTTGGCATAATCAGCAACCTTTTCCATAGTAGCATCACCGATGCTTCTCTTTGGCACATTGATAATGCGCCTGAGTGCCACCTCATCTCTGCCGTTATCAATCGTTTTTAAATATGCAAGGATATCCTTGATTTCCTGTCTGGCATAGAAATTAATGCCTCCTACAACTCTGTAGGGAATGCCTTCCACCACCATACGCTCCTCTAAAATTCTTGCCTGTGCATTGGTGCGGTACAGCACCGCGAAATCACCAAACTGAGCGCCGTCCTTATTTACCTTATGAAGCATATCGTCTGCAATATATTCTGCCTCCTCGTAGGCGTTTTCCAGCTGTCTGAAATGCACACGGCTGCCGGCTTTGTTGTCCGTCCACAAGGCCTTCTCCTTACGCCCTACATTGTTCTGTATCACTGCATTTGCCGCGTCAAGAATACTCTGAGTGGAACGATAATTCTGCTCCAGCTTAATCACCTTCGCCTCCGGATAATGCAGCTCATAATCCAAAATATTGCGGATATTGGCTCCCCTGAACCTATAAATAGACTGGTCATCGTCACCCACCACGCACAGATTCCTATACTTGTCTGCCAAAAGACGAATCAGCTCAAACTGAGCTGTATTAGTATCCTGATACTCGTCCACCATAATATAGCGAAAACGCTCCTGATAGGAATTTAAAACCTCAGGACAGCTCTTAAAAAGCTCCACTGTCTTTACAATAATATCATCAAAATCCAGTGCATTATTCCTTTTCAGAATTTCCTGATATTCCCTATATGCCCTTGCCTGCACCTGCTTATTGAAATCCCCCATAGCCTTAATTTCAAATTCACGCACGTCCACCAGATTGTCCTTAGCTGAGGAAATTGCACTTAGAAGACTCTTTTCCTTATAGACCTTGGTATCAATATTCAGCCGCTTACAAACACCCTTCATAACCGTCTTCTGGTCATCGGTATCATATATGGTAAAATTATTGTCATAGCCGACTTTGTCAATATAGCGGCGCAGGATTTTCATACAGGTGGAATGGAAGGTACTTACCCATACAGTAGAAGCTCCAAAGCCTACAATATTGTCCACGCGCTCCCTCATTTCTTCCGCTGCCTTATTGGTAAAGGTGATTGCCAGAATGTTCCACGGATTCACTCCAAGCTCATCTATCAGATAGGCAATCCTGTGGGTTAAAACTCTCGTCTTACCGCTTCCTGCTCCCGCCAATAAAAGAAGCGGTCCCTCCGTATGAAGCACTGCCTCCTTCTGCTCCTTGTTTAAAGTATCGTAAATGCTCATAAATCCTCCTTATTTAACCTCCGTAACCCTGCCAAAATTCCAGACTCTAATATTAAACTCCGCAACAGGACTATCACAGTAAGGACAAATCTTTGCCCCCAGTTTTGTAAGCGGTGCCCCACAGTTAGGGCAGTTCATTGCAAGCCCATCATCAGAAGTATCTTCTATCATGTCCTGATTCTGAATATATACCAGTTCTGTATTATATCGCGTCTGGCTCAGCTGCTTCTGCTCCTGTGCAGCTGTCCTTCCATTCTCTTCTATATAATGAATATACCCAACGGCAGACTGAAAAACAATGCTGCATCTGCCTTTTCCCTTCCGATATCTGTTAATTTCTGTTTTATGTATTGTTACATCTTCAAAATGCTCGCTCTTTCCCTCATCACGAAGTGTCTGTATTCTCAACTTAAGCTGCTCCCTTAACTCGTTAGTACCCTCGCTTAACAAATTGCTGTTGCTCTCATCTATACTGTGAAAATAGGAAAGCAGCACATTTTCAGCTCTTGCCCTCATTTCGTCATAATGAAACTCCGGAAAATCCCTCATAATATTAGGCAAATACAGACCGGTGGCAGCCGATATTGATTTTGGTGTTGTCATCTCGTCCAGCTTCATTTTGCCTATTCCCTGTGTTAAAGATGCAGTGCCAAATGCCACCTTTGAAAAATCACGGATTTTGGTGCGTATTCTACAATACGCATAATAAATGATTCCGATAATCAGCAATATTAATATTAAAATAATTATTATAGCTACCAAAGCACCCATTGTCTTAATCCCTCAGTAAAAAACAGTGTCAACAGCAGCCCCTTTATTCCCGCGAGTAACGCGTCAAAGTCATTTAATGCCCCACTGCTTGCGGCGGGGTATTTGACTTTGCATACTGCCATAATTCCAATTTTCTGTCAGACAAAAACGCAGCAGACATATCACCTCTCATGGCGCTCCTGCCTGCTGCGCTCTATTCTGTCTTAAAACACTCCCTTATTTTATATCATTTTCGTCAAAAGCATCTCCGCACTCAGGACAGAATTTCGGCGGATTTGCAGGGTCCTCCGGCTCCCAGCCACACTTATCACATCTGTACATAGGTGCGCCCACCGGCTTCTTCCTGCCGCACTCAGGACAAAACTTGCCTTGATTTACATGACCACAGCTACAGGTCCAGCCGTCCAGTGCAGGCTTAGGCAGACCACATTCCTCGCAGAATTTACTTCTGTTATCCGCATGACCGCAAACACAGGTCCAACCAAGGACAGCTCCCTCTGCCACCGTGCTTGCAGGCTGCATCACAGGCTGTTGTATGGGTTGCTGCTGCATAGGCTGTTGCTGCGCAGGCTGTGCATTGCCGCCCATTCCTCCCATATTCTGTTTCATCATGTTCATCGCCATCATGCCCATCATGCTGTCCATTGCATTGGCACCACCTTCTCCGCCTGCTCCATTCAGGGAAGAATTCTTGATAAAGGTAGTCATGGCTTCCGTCTCAGCTGCTGCACGCATATCTGAGGAGCGAAGCATAACCATATCGTTCCACTTATTAATTCTCTCACGGTCCTCGGGCGGAACAGTAGCCGCTATAGTTATGGAGACTACCTCAATACCTCGGTTTTGTGTCCATTCCTCAGTGAGCTCTGCTTTCAGATACTGAGCGATTTCATCATTGTGCATCTGAATCTGGTAAGGCAGAACACCCTGCGCAGCAATCTTAGACAATGCAATAGGCAGCTTTCTGAGAAGCTCGCCCTTCATCAGCTTAATTACCTCTGCTCCTCTGCCTGACTTTGTGTAGCTCTCCTCCACATTTCCACAGACATTAGCATAGAAAACAAGCGGGTCCACAATCTTAAAGCTGTATTCACCATTGCACTTTACGGTTGTCTCAAGCTCATAGCCTGTACTCGGTGAAACAAGATGGAAATCAATAGGGGTTGCCGTTCCATACAGATTGTTCATAATTTCCTTGGTATTGAAATAGTAAACTCTCTGATCCTTCGCAGTATTGCCGCCAAAGGTAAATCTTCTGCCAAACTGCAAAAAGCTGTTCTTTATGTTCTCACCCAAATCTCCATAAAGCAAAGAGGGTTCTGTCGAGGTGTCGTATACAAATTCTCCGGGCTCCGCACAAAAATCTGCAATTTTTCCCTGATCTACAATTATCATGCATTGCCCCATATTGACAGAAATAATGGAGCCGTTGGATATGATATTATCAGTTCCCTTTGTATTACTGTTACGCCCCTCCGTAAACTTCTTTTCTCCCTTTACCACGAGCACATCACTTGAAAGGGATGAACAGTAAAAATACTCTCGCCACTGGTCAGCTACAAGGCTGCCAAGTGCGTCTTTTGCTGCTTTGATTAAACCCATTTTTCTTCCTCCATAATATTGTATTTTCTAATAATACCAGTTTATGAACATATATATTTGTATTGTACCAAGCTTTCATATTTTTCTCAACATTTCTTTGCAATTTTCATCTTTTTTATCTTTCCCTTTACAAAGTGCTGCTTTTTGCATAAACTGTATTATAGACGCTGTCGATAACCGACAATACGATTATAACACATAAGGGAGTCTTTACCATGGGAAAAAAAGCTACAAAAGCTGCTGATAATATGTATTATATTGCACGTTCCGAAGCACAGGCGTGCAATTCTGAATTGAGCAGCCGCGAAAGGGCGGCTGAAATCATCGGTATTGACCGCACCAGACTGGCACGTATTGAACTGGACGCAATAGCTCCCTATCCTGAAGAGGTCAAGGCAATGGCAGAGGTTTACAACACCCCTGAGCTGTGCAATTCCTACTGCGCCAAGGAATGCCCTATCGGACGGGACAGTGTAAAGGAGGTTACTATCGATGATTTTGACAGGCTGGCATTAAAGGTGCTTGGCTCTCTAAAGGACATTGACAGTCTGCGCGCCTCCCTGATTGCGATTTCCGAGGATGGGGTCATTGACGAAAGCGAGGAGCCGGCATTTCAGGCAATACTGGACTCACTGGAAAAAATCAGCACCAACGCAAAGGCATTACAGCTTTGGGCGGTAAAAAATATCCGTCTTAAGCTCAGCGACAACTAAGCAGGTTAAAAGGCAGCGGTTACTCCGCTGCCTTTTTTGCGAAATCAGTATTTACAAGCTCATCATAAGTAACCTTCTCCGAAAGTACCTTCGCGTCCAACAGAATATTCTGCAAAAGTGCAAAGGCCTCCTCCTCAAAAACTAAATTTTCCTTCCATGTATCCTGCTCATAGTAGCGCTTTACAATAGCTGTCAGGGTATCTGTATCCGTCTCCTTAAACTGCGGGGCAATCGCTTTTGCAATTTCATCAGGCGTGTGTGACTGTACATAATCCATTCCTCTCTGAAGGGCATTGGTAAACGCCTGCACAATATCCGGATTAGCTTCCAGATAGCTTTTCTTAGCAGAAAAGGAAGTATATGGCACATAGCCGGAATCCTCCCCCAAGGAGGCAACCACGTAGCCGTCTCCCTTTTGTTCCAAGGCTGTGGCATGGGGTTCAAACTCAACGCTGAAGTCACCCTGCCCCCCGGAAAACGCTGCTGCTGTTGAGCCAAAATCAATGCTCTGGTCAATGGTAAGGTCTGCCCTTGGGTCAATGCTATTTTTCTCCAAAATGTATTCAAACACCATTTCCGGCATACCGCCCGCTCTTCCCCCAAGAACTGTTTTTCCCTTCACCATATCCCATGAAAAATTATCTATAGGTTCCCTGGATACCAAAAAATTTCCTGCGCGCTGGGTCAGCTGAGCGAAATTCACCACATAATCCTTCGTACCGCCTGCATAAGTATATACGGTGCTCTCACTGCCCATAAAGCCGATATCTGCTTCACCTGTAAGCACCGCCGTCATGGTTTTATCCGCACCAAACCCCGTCACCAGCTTAACGTCCAGTCCTTCCTCCGCAAAATATCCCTCCTCCAACGCCACATACATTGGCGCATAAAAGATGGAATGTGCCACCTCGTTAAGTACCACCTTTGTTTTGCCGCAAGCCTCCTCCTGCGTCTTATCTCCGCAGGCCGCCAAACATAACAGCATAGTAAGTACAAGCACCGTAAGGTACGATACTCTTTTTTTCAAGGTCATAAATCAGCCTCCTTTTCGATTGCTGATTTATTCTATGAAATATATGAGCAAATGTGCCTGTACAGCCACCACAGCTTTTCTTCCCACTGCCTGTTCACGAATCTGCGCTGCCAGTCTGCATTCCCTGCAATAATCCTACAGGCAGTTCACCAGCCTGCCAATACTGTCCTGCATGGTATTCAATATCAGCTCCTCCGGGAAATCCACTTCCCTTATCAGTTCCAGCGACTCATCAAAATTTCCCACAGTATAACAAATATGACTGTCTGTTCCTAAAATGACCGGCGCGTGATATTTCTTGCAGGCTTTTAAAAGAGTGATAATATTCTCCCTGCCGCCCTTCCTTGCCGCCAACGGATTTAAGGAGGAATTATTCACCTCAAGTGCCACCTTCTCCTTCACCGCCGCCTGTACCAATGCATCGTAATCCAGCGGGAATCTGGAATCATCAGGATGACCTAAAATCTTCACATAAGGATTCTGCATTGCCCTGATAGAAGCCCTAGTATTTTCCTCCATACTTCCCGGCTTTACACATAATGTATGCATACTGGCAATCACATAATCCATTGTCTTAAGGATTTTCTCCTCCACGTCCAGCCTTCCCTCATAGTCCAGTATATTTGCCTCCACACCGCAAAACAGACGTAAATCTCCATATTGTCTGGGAATACACCTGTAATTGGAAAAGAAAAAGATATGTGGTCCTCCGGGCATGGCAGGTCCATGCTCGCTTAAGCCCAAATATTTCAGTCCTCCCTCCTTTGCCGCCTCTATATTTTCCTTCAAAGTACTATACCCATGACCACTGGCAGTGGTATGGGTATGCAAATCCATATATATCTGCATTTCTCTTATGCCTCTCTTTTATGCCTTCTGTCCTCACCTTTAGCCCTTCGCTACGCCTTAACGTCATCCTTCTCCGGCTCTGCCTTTTTTGACTTCTGGGGCTTTTGAGCCTTCTCCTCTGCAAACTCATCTATCATTTTTTCAATGATTAGCTTCTTTACATAGACATCAAAGCTCAGCAGGCAGATAAAGGAAAATTTTCGCAAAAGCTCCCTGCTCTGCTCCGGTGCATCCGAAAAGGTGTCCTCCGCCATTTTAAATTTCTCAACCACGTCCTTCTTCAGTTCTTCCACCTGCTGCTTCTCCAAACTGAATACCTCTTTGTAGATGCTCTCCAAATTAAATTCTTGTCCATTTTGAAAAAACTGTTCAGTAATGGGTTTTAGAAGCGTCTGAATATCCGTAATTGATAAAAATCCCTTGAAATAATAAATGAATATTAACAGCAGGATATGCTCCTTGGAATACTTTTTCTTGACCGGAGAGGGTAACAAATCGTTTTTGGCATAATTATTAATCATTGTTTTGGTCAATATCTTATCATCACCGGGATAACGTGCTGTGGATTTCAGTCTGGTATCCATAAAGGTTGTGACCTGATCCATATACAAATCAATACCCGGAATGTCTTCCGGCTTAATATGTTCAATTCTTTCCAAGCTCTCCAATATACTTTTTAATAAATTTTCTGTATCTATTGTCATATTGTCTCCATTCCAATGCTTTCACATCTTATAATCAACTCTATTATATAGTATTCAAAACTACATAGCAACTGTTTTCTTGTTTTCTCTTTACTTTATAACTTTAGTATGTTAAAATATTTTTATTAATACTATAAAATTTTACAGTGTAAAAGTATAGGCAGGTGGTTATAATGAACAAGAAAATTAAAACAGAAGCAGTTGATTCCTTATTTGATGCAATTTTAAGTCTTGAAACACGGGAAGAATGCTACAGCTTTTTTGAAGACCTATGTACCGTAAACGAGCTCCTCTCTCTCTCTCAGCGCTTTGAGGTAGCTGCAATGCTTAAGGATCACAAGACCTATTTGGACATTGCAGAAAAAACAGGCGCTTCCACTGCTACCATAAGCCGCGTAAACCGTTCTCTCAACTACGGAAATGACGGCTATGATTTGGTATTTAAGCGTATCGGCAAGTAAGCAAAAGCACATCTGAACCCGGATATTTTCCGCAGGCGCGATGTGCTTTTACACTATATATCTCTAGCTTCTTTTACAAAAGCTCTGAATTCTCCATCTCAGATGCTGTCTGCTCCGCCTCCTTGTTGGCAGCCTCCACCTCTTTTAAGGCTTCCACAATCGCTGCCTTGGCAGACTTCTTGCCTGCACGAACAGCCTTGCTTTTTACCCGTCTGTCAGGTACTGTCTGATTCATATCACATTTGCCTTGGAAAACAGCATGTTCATCAATCACTATCACACTGGTGACGATATCTCCCAAAACCTTAGCCCCTGCGGTAAGCTCTGCCTTTTCCGGAGCCTCAACATTGCCTACTATCTCTCCCCCGATTAAGACTGCTTTTGCAGATACATTGCCTTCAATGCTTCCTGTTGCACCAATAATCAGACTTCCTGTCACAGTGACATTTCCCCTAATTATACCGTCAATTCTGGCAGAACCATCTGCTGAGAAATCTCCCTCCAGCTCTGTTCCACTTCCCAACAATGTACCAATTCTGATTTCCTTATCCTTCTTCATATTTATACCCATACCTTTCCCGTCTGGACCTTCCAAAGTAGGAATCGTCCAAATACGTAACTTAACCACTGATTGCCAACATATCCATAGGATTAATGTATGACCCATCCTTCATCATTTGATAGCCAAGCTTTGTATTAGACTCTCCTATCAAAAACAACGTGGTTCCCTGCACTACCGAATCTCCCTGATTTACTGAGGTTTCTCCCTGATTTCTGTATATGGTAACATATCCGTTACCGTGATCCACCCAAACATTATGTCCATACTCCGCATCATCATTGATTGCTATGACTGTTCCGCTTGCCGTAGCGACTACGGTAGTACCCTCTGATGCGGTGAATATGCATATGGGAGCATCATCTGCCGTTCCCTCCTCCATGGACGCAGAACCCGTAAGCGGAAATTCTGTGGGAGTACTCTGCTTTTCCAGCTGTGCTGTCAGTTCCTTTTCGCTCTCAACCTTCTGATTCACTGTCTCGCTTAAAATCTGAATCTTATCATTCAGGTTTTGGATTTCTGCCTCCAGTTCCTCTTTCTCCTGTGAAAGCTCCTTCATAGCCTCTGCCTGAGCATTATTCTTCTGAACCGCAGCCTCCCAAATCCTTTCCTCATAGGCAAGGTAACCTATCATGGCTCCGATTACCACACACAAAACAATGATAATCGTCTCAAGAATCCATGGTCTGATTTTAAACTGCTTTACATTCGCATCAACTGCATCGGATGTAACAATCAATACATGATTTGTCTTACGCTTATGTTTTTTTCGTTGCATAAAGAAGTCACCTCCGGTAAACTACATCATTTTACCACAGGTGACCTCTTTCATCAACGATATGTTAACATTTTTGTAACATTTTTCCAATGTATTTTATAATTTTCTATTAAAATGCTTTAAAAACACTGGTTTTTTTGTATATATCCACCAATTTTTCGTCTATTCTAAACCTCTAAAGCCATATCTCCTTGTGCAATTATTCCCTTCTTTCTCATCAGCTCTGATATTAAAAGAGTCAATGCAGCAGGCAAAATAAAGTGCATTAAGGCAATCAGAAGAAGTGCCATTCCCGATCCTGTTCCGTTTTCCGTCATGGAAGCATAGGCAGCAAATTGTCCTACAAAGCCTGCCGAACCCATACCTGAACCTACAGGTGTACTTGTCATTCCCAATACTGCCGAGGCAATAGGGCCTAAAATTGCGCTGGAAATAATTGCAGGAAGCCAAATAACAGGCTTTTTCACAATATTGGGCACCTGAAGCATGGAGGTTCCCACTCCCTGAGCCACTAAACCGCCTATCTTGTTCTCTCTATAGCTTGCTACCGCAAAACCCACCATATTACAGCAGCAGCCTACCGTTGCCGCTCCCGCAGCAACTCCGCTGATGCTCATTGCAATACCGATTGCTGCTGAGCTGATAGGAAGCGTTAAAATCATTCCCATCAAAACCGATACAATAATACCTCCAATAACAGGATGCGCTTCTACGTTAAAGTTCACCAGCTGTCCTAACCATACCATAAATGCGGAAATGGGCGGTCCTGCCACAAAGCCTACTACTGCACCGGAAATAATGGACAAAAAAGGAGTTACTATAATATCTACCTTTGTCTTTCCTGCCACCAGCTTGCCAATCTTTATGGCAACAAGAGCCGCAATAAAGGCTCCTAATGGCTCTCCCGGCTTGCCCAAAGCAAATGCCTCCATGGCATTGACTGTAGGAAATGCTCCTATCATACCTGCCACTGCTGCTGAGACCGTAACTAATGGTCCTTGTTTAAATTTGCAGGCAACACCTACACCGATACCTGCTCCCGTAAGGGTTTTTGCCACATTGCTGATTGCCACCAGATATCCTCCTATGGTTCCACCGAGCATACTGCCAATCTGAGCAATAATCGTGCCAATTATCAGAGTGGAAAACAAGCCCAGCGCCATACCGCTCAAGCCATCAATAAAAATCTCATTTAACCACTTTTTTAACTGTTTCATACAATAATACCATACCTTTCTGCCGCTTTTTCTATCATACCATACATTGTCTGCTGTCCTATTGATATACAGCCAGCTTTATATGTATATTTAGCTGTCTTGTCAGCTGTCATATAATCTATCACATTGTACAGCAGAAATCAAGACAATTCTTTTTTTGTATTGTAAATTCGTAACAGCTTCCATTCTAACAAGGGAGATTTTTCTGACAACTCTTTACATTTATAGAATATTATGGTATTATAATAGCGTTGCTAAGATGCAATATGATTTATTATGTGGAGGTATCTATCATGAACAAAGGTACAGTAAAGTGGTTTAACAACCAAAAGGGTTACGGTTTCATTTCCGATGAAGCAGGCAATGATGTATTCGTACATTACTCAGGACTTAACATGGAGGGCTTTAAGACCTTAGAGGAAGGCGCAGCCGTTGAGTACGAAGTAATTAATGGCGAAAAGGGACCTCAGGCCGTAAACGTAACCAAATTATAATTTTCCCTCTAATCAGTAACACGATGTACCCGTTCTTAAATATAAAATATTTAGAATTTGCAATATCGTCTTATGGGATTACGGAAGAAAATGCTGCCTTTGCTAAGGCAGCATTTTTTACTTGCAGGCTGTCCACCTTCATTGGAGAGTTACTTAAGTTGTCAATCACTATTTCCGCACAGCTTAACTACTCTCTCCCAGCTTAAGCTGCCTCCAAACAAATCCAACGCACTTCCAATAGTTACATTCAAACGGTTATTCCCCAGTTTTTTCAAAAGCTGCAAATCCTCATAGCTATGCACACCGCCTGCATATGTAATGGGAATACCCTGCCACTCTCCCAGCTGCCCTGCAAGCTCCCTTTCAATTCCCTGCGACTTCCCCTCCACATCTACAGCATGAATCAGAAATTCATCGCAGTATATTGAAAGCCTGTCCAGCAATGCCGGCTCAACAGCCTCATTCGTAAGCTTCTGCCAGCGGTCCGTCACAACCATGTACCCTTTTTCTGTCTTCTTACAACTTACATCTAATACTAAATGTTCTTTGCCTACAGCCTTAACCAATTCCTCCAAACGCTCATAATGAATACACCCGTCCTTGAATACATAGGAGGTCACAATCACATGGGAGGCTCCTGCCTCCAAAAACTCCGCGGCATTTTCAGGCGTAATGCCGCCTCCTGCCTGAAGTCCCTGCGGATAAGCCGAAAGTGCCGACAACGCCTGCTTCTTCGTAACCTCATAGTATTCGCTGTCTGCCCCATTCAACAGAATAATATGCCCACCTTTAATTCCGGCATCACGATACAATGCGGCATAAAAGGCAGCATCCTTCTCTGCCACAAAGTTTTCCTTTGCCTGATTATTTTTATCCTGCAGACTTCCGCCCACAATCTGTTTTACCTTTCCGTTATGTATATCTATACATGGTCTGAATTCCATAGCCTTCCTCTCTCCTGAACCTTACATTATGACATTTATCTGCTCTGCTGACCTTTAACACAGCTGTATCCATCTTATTACATTTTCCCATTTTTTACTATAATAAATTTTATAATTTCAATTTGTATAAATAAAAAAAATTCTCACATACTACTAACAGGTCAGCAAAAACACTCGTAAGGACAAACTTACACCTTGCTGAACAAATATAAGCTTGTGTCCGCGCAGCCCTCACAAGCTTTAATGCCTTTCAGGCTTAGGTAATCAGGCTGCGCAGAAATGAGGAGAATTATGAAAAAAACAAAATCTTTTAAGGGAGCAAAAAGGCTTCTGGTACTTGGTCTTGTAATTGCCTACATGTGTATCGCAAGCGGCTGTACCAACGGTAATAACGGCAACAATTCCGGCAATATGGCCGGAACCGGCACCCAAAACGAAACAGGAACAAATAATGGCAATACAGGAAATACCAATGGAAATAACGGTGGCATCAACAATGGTACCGTAAACGACAACAATACCACTAACTCAGGCACTAACGGAAATGGTATTAATGATAACGGAACCATAAATGAAGGTACTGTAAACGGCACTAATGACGGGAACGGCGGTTCCGTGCTTGACGATGCAGGCAATGCCATCGGCAACATCGTAGACGACGCCGCAAACGGTGTTTCCGATATCACCAACGATTTGGTAGGCGGCGATAACGGCACAGGCAACGCCGGAACCACCACAAACGGAACCAACGGCACCGGCAACAATGCAGGCACAACAAGATAATAAATCAAATTCCAAGACTATTAAAAAAGGAAGCTTGCAATTAAAAGCTTCCTTTTTGCATTTTATATAAAGCACCTACATACTGGAATCAATTACATCTGCCATATTGTACATACCGGCAGTCTTCCCTGCCAAAAATTTTGCTGCCTGCACTGCACCCTTTCCAAATACCGCTTTGGAATAGGCTGTGTGAGAAAAGGTAATAACCTCATCTGCACCGGCAAAAATCACATCATGGTCGCCCACAATGGTACCACCGCGCACCGCGCTGATACCAATTTCCTTGACAGGTCTTTTTTCTCTTCTGGAGCTTCTGTCATAAACATATTCATACTCGTTATTGAACTCCTCATTAATGGAATCTGCCAAGGCCAAAGCAGTTCCGCTGGGCGCATCAACCTTTAAATTATGATGCTTCTCCACAATCTCCATATCAAAGCCAGCCGGTGCAAGAACTCCTGCCGCCTCCTTCAGCATCTTAAGCAGCAGATTAATACCCAATGACATATTGGCAGATTTAAGAATTGCCACCTTCCCGGAAGCTTCCTCCACCTTCTTTAACTGCTCCTCACTCAAGCCGGTAGTACAGAGTACGCAGGGCAGCTTCCTTGAAACACAGTAATCCAACATTTTATCTACTGCCACTGCCGCCGAAAAGTCAATCAGGCAATCTGCCTCTACCTTGCAATCATTGATATCGGTAAACACCGGATAAGGGTTATGGCCATCATCTCTTGCATCAATACCGGCTGCCATTTCCACCTCTGCGTCAGCTGCAATCAAGCCACTGATAACCTGACCCATTTTACCATTGCACCCGTGCATTATGATTTTAATCATTTCCTATCAGTCCTCTCTTTACGTATTTCTGCAATAGTGGGCAGCTACACATTTTTTCATTTTTTCGTCGCTGCCCCTCTTATTATCATGTTCCTTATTTTAATATTCCATACTGCTTCATGGCATTTCCCAATCTGTCTGCGTTCTTCTCCTCCATCTCTGTAAGAGGCATACGCAGGGTTCCGCCAATCATACCCATAAGCTGCAAAGCCTTCTTAACAGGAATGGGATTTACCTCACAGAACAACGCACTGCACAAATCCATGGCTTCAAGCTGCAGCTTACGGCTGCCTGCCACATCTCCCTCAAAAAACCTTGCACAGATATCATGAGTCTGACCGGGAGCCACATTGGAAAGTACTGAGATAACACCCAAGCCGCCCAACGAAAGAATAGGCACAATCTGGTCATCATTACCGGAGTAAATATCTACCGTATCTCCTGCAATAGCCGCCAAATGAGCAATCTGACTGATATTGCCGCTTGCCTCCTTTACGCCCACAATATTCTCCACATCCTTGCACAGACGTACAACTGTCTCCGGCAGAATATTACAGCCGGTACGGCTGGGAACATTGTACAACAGCACCGGTATCTTCACTGACTGGGCAACTGCTTTAAAATGCTCATACAGACCATTCTGAGTCGCTTTATTGTAATATGGACTTACCAGCAAAAGACCATCTGCCCCATATTTCTCTGCTTCCTGAGAAAGATAAATTGCGGTCTGAGTACAATTTGAACCGGTTCCCGCAATCACGGGAATTCTCCCTGCCACAACCTCCACACAGTATCTGATAACCTCCAAATGCTCCTCATGCGTGAGCGTTGAAGCCTCACCGGTAGTACCGCAGACTATGATAGCGTCCGTACCACCTTCAATTTGGAATTCCACCAGCTCCTTAAACTGCTCGTAATCAACATCTCCGTTTTCCTTCATGGGTGTTACAATAGCAACACCTGCTCCTCTAAAAATTGACATACATCTCCTCCATTTCTGCCTGCTCTTTGCAGACTGTCAATTATGTATCCTGTCTTCCTTGCGTATACTATCCCGCAATTTTTTATCAAACAAAAACGCCGACGCACACGACGCCGGCGAATGATACACAAAAATATATCCTCCTGATAGCGCCCCATCTATTGCTAGATGACAGTCATACGGCTCTTAACCGTATGCCCAAGATTTGACTCGCAGATAATCTCCTCTTTCGGCGTCTTCCCCTTTCATTTCTCCTCATCTGTGCCTGCCACATCAGAAAAATTACTCTTGAAATACGCAACCTCTATCTCTAATATAAATGTATGATAGCATTTTCCTATACAACTGTCAACGGCTTTATTCCCAAACCTTGAATTTCACCGTTTCTATTTTGGAAACCTCATCTGCAAGCACACAGATTTCATCATTTAATGTGATTCCCGTCAATATAATATCCGTCTCGTCCCGAGCCTCCAAAAGCTCTTTAAACTCCTCTACCGTAATAATATTCTTATCCACCAAACCAAGTACTTCATCCAAGATAAGCAGGTCACATTCTCCTGTTGTCAGCACCTTATTGGCAAAATTAATACCATTCTTAATATTAAGAGTTTCCTCCTGCTTCCTCTCCTCGGAAAGCTCTTCAAAATTCTCATCAGCCTTCTCAAAGTGGAACACTTTAATCTCCGGCTCCAATCTGCGCAGGAAATCGGCATCTCCAAGACCTTTTCCTTTTAAAAACTGAATAATTACAACTCGCTTGCCTTCTACCGCTGCCAAAACAGCCCGCCCGAGAGCTGCCGGTGATTTTCCACGTCCGTCACCTGTATAAATATGAATCAATCCTTTTGCCATAGCTCCTCACATTCCGTCGCCAAGGCGACTCTTGTGCCGTTATCACACTGTCGTCTGTAAATATATCATATTTTTTCTTTTTTGGCAACTTCTGTAATTTCAAGCTTCCTCTGCCACAGATTCATCTTCATTTAAAAGCTCCAGCTTGCTGACAGACACTTCAAATGCCACTCTCCGTTCCACATGCTCTTCATCCAGCTTTTTCATATACTCACGACTCTGAATTCTTCCCCAGATTGCACAGCGCTCTCCTACCTTGAAGCCGTTGGCATAGCGTGCATTCCTACCCCAGCAGATACAGGGTATGTAATCGGATTTTCCATAAGGACGGTTTACTGCAAGCAACAGGTCCGCAATTTCTCTTCCCAAAGGAGTTTTTCTGTAAATGGGTTCCTTACAGATATAACCATCCAGATAAATCTGATTGGTCTTAGAGCTTTCCTCAACCTCCTCCAAAAATTCTACTTCCCGTGCAAACACAGAAAGCACCAATCTGTTTTTTCTTTCCTCATGGCGGTTGTAGGAACGGAATTGTCCATTTACACAAATGAGCATTCCTATATAGCTGGCAGATACATCGAGTAGTCTCTCAGATACCATAATAGGTATAATATCATGGCTCTCGCTGAGTCTCTCCACCTTTACATCTACCATATAAAATCCTTCTCCGAAGATTTCATGGCTATAAGAAAAGTCGCTGACTATTTCCCCCATAACCGTTACCTGATTGTTTTCAATTACCTTATCTGTCATTTTTGTTCTCCCTTCTTACACCTTAAGACTTTTTCCGGTAATAATACCTGTAATACAATATTACTATACTCCATATGCAGCAAAAATAGTACTAAAATCCATCGCATATATCGCCAATCTACGCATAAAATTACATTCTTTTCCATAAAAATAGGAATGAAAAATCAACAAAATCTTCTACAAGTTCCCTTTTCTTCTTGCGTTTAAAAAAAATTAGTGCTATACTGTAACAGTTTGAGAATTCGACAGATAAATCGCTTGACAAAATCCAGCGGGATATAATAAAAAACTGCCGGCTCCTGTATTTAATGACAAACATAGACACTTTCTGTTTTGACTGACTCCCATAATCCGAGGCAGCACAGAAGTTCTCCCCTGATATAAGAAAGGCAAGGTTAATTCTATGAAGCAAAAAAGAGAAGATGTTAGAAATGTTGCAATTATCGCTCATGTAGACCATGGCAAAACCACTCTGGTAGACGAGCTTTTAAAGCAAAGCGGCGTATTCCGTGAAAATCAGGAGGTTGCGGAACGTGTCATGGACTCAAATGATATTGAGCGTGAACGCGGTATTACCATTCTTTCCAAGAACACTGCCGTTATGTACAAAAATACCAAAATCAATATTATTGACACCCCCGGACATGCAGACTTTGGCGGTGAGGTTGAACGTGTACTTAAAATGGTAAATGGCGTTATTCTGGTGGTGGACGCCTTTGAGGGTGCCATGCCCCAGACAAAATTTGTCCTGAAAAAGGCTTTGGAGCTAAAGCTTCCGGTAATTGTCTGCATTAATAAAATTGACCGCCCTGAGGCAAGACCTGATGAGGTGGTTGATGAGGTCTTAGAATTATTCTTAGAGCTTGATGCAGACGACTCCCAGCTGGACTGTCCTTTTGTCTTCGCCTCTGCCAAGGCAGGCATTGCATCTCTTGAGGCAGCCGAGCCGGGAACAAGCATGGAACCCCTGTTTGAGACTATTTTAGACTATATTCCTGCTCCCGAAGGCGACCCTGATGCAGCAACGCAGGTGCTAATCAGCACTATCGACTACAATGAGTATGTAGGTCGTATCGGTGTGGGAAAGGTGGATAACGGAACTATCAAGGTCAATCAGGATGTAGTTATCTGTAACCACCATGAACCTGACAAACAAATAAAGGTCAAGGTCAGCAAGCTCTATGAGTTTGATGGCTTAAACAAGGTTGAGGTAAAGGAAGCTACTATCGGCTCCATCGTAGCCATCTCCGGAATCAGTGATATTCACATTGGTGATACCCTCTGTTCCCCTGAAAATGTATCACCAATTCCCTTCCAAAAAATCAGTGACCCCACGATTGCCATGCAGTTTATGGTAAATGACTCTCCCCTTGCCGGTCAGGAGGGCAAATTTGTTACCAGCCGCCATCTTCGTGACCGACTCTTCCGCGAGTTAAATACCGATGTCTCTCTGCGTGTAGAAGAAACTGATGCTGCTGACTGCTTTAAGGTTTCCGGCAGAGGCGAACTGCACTTATCCGTATTAATTGAAAACATGCGCCGTGAAGGCTTTGAATTCGCAGTGAGCAAAGCCGAGGTTCTGTACAAAAATGATGAAAACGGCAAGCGATTAGAACCTATGGAGCTTGCATATATTGATGTTCCCAACGAATATGCCGGTGCCGTTATTGAAAAGCTGGGGCAGCGAAAGGGAGAGCTTCGCAACATGGGTACTATTTCCGGCGGCACCTATACCCGACTGGAATTCTCCATTCCTGCCCGTGGACTTATCGGCTACCGGGGTGAATTTATGACAGACACTAAGGGTAATGGTATTTTAAATACCGTATTTGATGACTACGGTCCCTATAAGGGCGATATACAATATCGCAAATTAGGTTCTCTGATTGCCTTTGAGGCAGGTGAGGCTATCACTTACGGCCTTTACAATGCCCAAGAGCGCGGTACTCTTTTCATCGGACCCGGCGAGAAGGTATACTCCGGTATGGTTGTAGGACAAACAGGACGAAGCGAGGATATTGAAATCAATGTCTGCAAGAAAAAGCAGCTTACCAACACACGTTCCTCCAGTGCCGATGAGGCTCTGCGCCTGACCCCTCCTAAGATACTTTCCTTGGAGCAGGCACTTGATTTTATTGATACGGACGAGCTTTTGGAGGTAACTCCCACTAACCTGCGCATCAGGAAGAAAATCTTGGACCCCACCTTAAGAAAACGTGCTGCAATGAAAAAATAAGAAGATGGACAGATATAAGAAATATGCATCGTAATAACTCCAATCCCCAAAACACTTTATATACCAAGTGGTTTGGGGATTTGCTTTATTACTTTTTCATTCCGACTCAACACATCACTGCACAATCAGTTTTATCTCAAAGGTAAATTCTTCCTCCTCTAATCTGTATTTCTTCAGCACACCCGGCCCGCAGCTGTTGGAGCCGATTCCGTTTTGTGCATAATCCAGACACAGCACAGTGCTGCCGCAGGGCTTTAGCTCATAATTATGCCTTTTCTCCATAAGCTCCTCCTGTGTATATTGGGAAGCATTAAAGCTGAAGGTATTTTCTCCTACCGCTGTAATCCTGCATAAGTCACTCTCCACCATCACATAATCACAATCATTGTGACTTCCGTTCTCCTGAGGTCTGATGTAGTCCTCATGCAGCTCCTCCACCTGATTTACAAAAAGTCCATGCCTGCTTGCCCTGCACTTATCCCGATAGCTCTCCTCCGGACCCATTCCGTAAAAGGTTACCTTATCCATTTCCTTTGGCAGGAACAATCGAAGACCGAATCTGGGAAGCTCCGGAAATTTTTTATCCCGCTTCACAGCCAATTTCACAGTAATCTCTCCTGTACTGCTCACTGTCCACACTGCGTCTATATCCATACATCTCTGAATGGACAAAGAAACCAGAGCCATCACACTGTGAATTTCCACCTGTCCTTCTGCCGCCCGATAATCAGTAGCATAAGCCCTTGGCATACTCCTGTGGTAATGGGCATCAAACCACCTATGTTTTATATTTCTGTCGTTGTCCGTAGGCGCCCTCCAGATATTTATCTCCATGGGTTTTGTCAAAAGCTCCTGCCCTCTCCAAACCATTTTCTGAAACAAACCGGTAAGCCGATTGTAGGTATAGGTAAAATGCTCTCCGGTTATCGTTAAATATCTGTCACTTTCATCTACCTGCAGCTTATGCCCGCCCCCTTTCCCGGCAAGCCCGCTGCCTCCCTTGCCAAGCAGCCTGAGCGCTTCTTTATTTCTGCCGTCACTGTTTTTAAGAGGTATCTCGTCAAAGCCAAGCAGATAGCCCTCTTCCATTATCTCCGTAGCCTTCCGCAAATGATACCTTACCATCAAAAAGCATTTTCCTGCTTGGGGAACAGTGCAGTCAATAAAACAGCTTCCCTCCTTATGAGGCAGGATAGAACACAATTCCCTAACCTTGCCCGAAGCCACCACCTCACCATCACAGGTGATTTCATAGGAAAGAGATACATAGTCCTTCAAATCCACATAATCCATATAGCTGTGAAGCACCAGCTCTCCTGTTTCCTGCTTAAAGCTTACTACCCGGGCAGGTCGCCATACATTCTTATACTCCAGCAAGCCGGTATGCGGTCTTCTGTCAGGATATACCAAACCGTCCATACAGAAATTACCGTCATGAGGCTCCTCGCCATGGTCACCGCCGTAATAATAGATGCCTCTTCCATCCTCTGCCTGCCCCTTATAGATGGCATGGTCGCACCATTCCCACACAAAACCGCCGCAGACTATATCGCTTCCGGTAATCACCTCAAAATAATCCTCAAAATCCCCGGGGCCATTGCCCATGGCATGACAGTATTCCACCAATAAATAGGGCTTATCCGGATTCCCATTCAGATAATTGCCAATGTCCTCCAAGGAAGCATACATTCTACTGTTGATGTCCAGATTGGAGAAATCATACTCCCTCCTGTCACTTGTATAAATGGCACTCTCATACTGGGTCAGGCGGCTTTTATCAAAGTCCTTGGTCCACTTAAGCGCCTCCTCAAAACCTAAGCCGTATGCTCCCTCATTTCCCATTGACCAGATAATCACACAGGGGCGGTTTTTATCACGATGAACGCAAAGCATGGTTCGGTCAAGAATTGCCGGAGCAAAGTCCGGATTGTCCGCAAGCGGCTCATTCCAATGCTTAGCCCTCTCTCCCCAGTCACAGTCACCGAGATACTGCATCATCATGCCATGGCTCTCGTTATCCGCCTCATCAATGACAAAGAATCCGTACTGGTCGCAAAGCTGGTAAAAATAGGGTGCATTGGGATAATGGCTGGTTCTGATAGCGTTGAAATTGTGCTGCTTCATCAAGAACAAATCCTTCTTCATCTGCTCCAGACTAATGGCAAAGCCTGTAACCGGGTCGGAATCATGTCGGTTGACGCCCTTAAATTTAATTGCCACATCATTCACATAAATCACAGAATCCTTAATATGTATTTCCCGCACACCGATTCTGTCCGTAATGGTTTCATACTCTGTCTCCAGTACCAGCGTGTAAAGGTAAGGGCATTCAGGATTCCACAAATGCGGCTTGTGGATTGTCAACGTGACGCCATACTCATATCCGTTTTCCTCACTGCAAGCCGCAAGCTGCCCCTTTGCAACCAAATTGCTTTCTTCGTCATAGACAGTAATTTTAACGGGCACCGCCTCACCTAAAAATGCGGCCTTAATACTTATAGTGGCAGAAGCATCTGCTATCTGCGTGGTGGTAAAAAAATCAAATAACAGTTCCTTGGGTCTCTTCAATAAATAGACATCACGAAAAATACCGCTCATACGGAATTTGTCCTGATCCTCCAGATAGGTGCCGTCACACCACTTCAAAACCAAAACAGCAAGCCTGTTACTTCCCTCTATCAGCTTATCCGTCACCTCGAACTCGCTGGTTGCATGAGACACCTGACTATAGCCTACATACTGTCCGTTCAACCATACATAAAAGCAGGAATCCACACCCTCAAAATTTAGGAAAGCTCTGGGTGCAGCCGTATCCATCTCATACTCAAAATCACAGATATATGCTCCACAGGGATTCTCACAGGGCACATAGGGTGGGTCAAGTGGTATGGGATATGCTACATTTGTATACTGGTGAGAGTCATAGCCTTCATTCTGCCATACTCCCGGCACGGGAATAGTATCGTAAGCCTCCACTGAATAGCCCACCTCATAAAAGCTTTCCTGTAGGTCATAAATACTTGCATAATATCTAAATTTCCACATACCGCTTAAAAGCTTAAATCTGTCGGAATTCTGTCTTTTTTCCACCAAATCATCCATTCTTTTGGAAGCGGGAATGTAATACGCCCGGTTGGGCAAGGTGTTTTCGTGTAAAACATTTAAATTTTCATAGTAATTTGGAATAATCATAGCGCTCTTCTCCATTCATGGTGAATCATCATAACTAATTTATTCCATTATATTTGTCTAAAACCGCTCTGTCCATAGATTATCTTGCTTATTCAACCCTATCCTCGTATATCTTCGTTATCTGCCGTGACTTTTCCTTCACAAGCTCTCTTAAAAACTCCGGCTCCAACACCGGTCTTGTTGTTTACAGCAAAGCTCTGCTAAGCTCCGTAAGTAATTCCCCGTATTCCGTAATCACCTCATCATGATGCTCATGAATGTACTGATAGTCAGCATCTCTGGCTGCAAGCTCCAGCGCCTTTGCATGTTCTGATAATTTTTCTGCTCCAATGTTCAGTGAAGTACTTTTTAACGCATGCACATGAACCTGATAGTTTTTCCATGCCTCTTCGGCATATTCCTTCGCCAATACTTCTCTTTTATCTCCATGAATATATGTCTCAAGCATTTCCAAAAAGAAGGCTTCATCGTTCAAGCAATATCCCATTCCCACTTGTATATTCAGGGTTGGAAATCGTTCTTCAAGAGTCTTTGGCTTCGTAGCATCTGTATCCTGTTCTATGTATTCTTTCATTTCCACCAGTTCCCTTGGCAGATATTTACGAAGCATCTCCATCAATTCGTCTTCACGAATCGGCTTTGATAAATAATTTGTAAAACCGTCTTCAAGATACTTCTCCTTTGCACCCACTATTGCATTTGCTGTCAACACAATTACCGGGGTATCCACATTGAGATGCTCTTTTGACTGTTTCATTGCCTTCAATGTGTCAATTCCATCCAGCTCCGGCATCATGTGGTCAAGAAAAATAATGTCATACCTTTCCTGATAAATCATGCGCAGACATTCTTTTCCACTATACGCAATATCAACTCCAGCCTTTGTTTGTTTTAAATAGCTCTGGGCTACTTTTAGATTCATCTCTACGTCATCAACCAACAGAATTTTTGCCTTTGGCGCCAGCAGGATATGATGATTCATCTCTGATGAATGTATATATTGCTGATATTTCTGTGTAAAATCACCCAATGGTTCAGGATTTACAATCTGCTGTGGAATGATTGCAGTAAAAACAGAGCCTTTACCATACTCACTTGTGACATGGATTTCTCCACCCATCAATTCAACAAGATTCTTAGTAAGGCTAAGCCCTAAGCCTGTTCCCTGAATGTTGCGGTTTTTCTGCTCGTCAACTCTTGTAAAGTTCAGGAACAGCTTATCCATATCCGATTTCTTAATACCGATACCACTATCCTCTACTTCTACTTTTAAAAGAAGATGCTTTCCTTCCGTTTGCTCATACCCCATACGAAGAATTACTTTTCCTTCATTTGTATATTTCACAGCGTTTGACAGAAAGTTATTGATAATCTGTCTGACATGAACCTCGTCACCAAAAAGAACTGATGGCATTTTTGAATCAATTTCCATAACAAAATCCAATTTTTTAGCATCTGCTCTGGTTTTGTTCATATTATAGCAGTCATTCAAAATCGAAAATAATTCATACTTCACCGGAATAATTTCCATCTTCCCGGATTCAATTTTAGATATATCCAAAATATCATTGACAATGGATAATAATGTCTGACTGGCACTTTGAATATTTTTTGCATACTCTCTGATTTCTTCTGCATCACAGGTATCACAATTCTTCAAGAGCATGGAATCCATACCTATGATTCCATTAATAGGCGTACGGATTTCATGGGACATATTCGCCAAGAATTGACTTTTTGCCTGATTTGCCGCATGTAATTGTTCATCCTGTTCCAAAATCTTCTTTCTTTGTTTTTCATACACATGTGTTTGATATTTAAAAATGGCACCTATGATGCAGGATACAACCACAATCGTCTGAATAATATCCTTTTCCATAAATCCATCCGGCATCTTAACCACCAGCTCCGGATGATAAACCCCTGCTATAATACAGCCAATCATTGCAGCCAGATTTAGAGCATACATACAATAACAGACAGCGCCTTTCAAAATAAGCCATGTGAAGATAAGCCCCAGCACAAACCAAATAGGCATACTGCTATACATGCCTCCGGAACAAAAATACATCCACGGAAAAATTACCATGTTTGCCATACTGGTAATCAATATGGTGGCCGCCTTTGTCTGATTGTGAAAAACAGATAAATATAATGAGAGGAACACCACCAGAAGCAATACTACCACAACCATAGCTGTTAAATAATCACCAAGTGCCACAGTAGCCGTTAAGGAAACCACACCTCCGATTAAAGCAGCGCTAAGAATCAAATTCAAAAGCCTGTGATGAATATCCAGTTCTTCACGAAACAATCTTTTCAGCACTTTTCCTATTATTGTCATGTCTTTTCTCCTCGTATAATACACAGCAGCGCATATTTACTGCTTTATCGTCAGGTTTCTCCTTCAGTATATGTTCACCATCATGATATTCGTTATTTGAACATTCATTGCTTTTCAAATTCCATAATATTATACACGTTTGTGGTTGTATAAGTAAACTAGCCAAAAGGATAGACTTTTACTTAATTCTTTTCCAACATATTCTCTATGAATATACCATATCCTTTGGTCGGGTCATTTACTAAAACATGAGTGACTGCTCCAATAAGCTTTCCCTCTTGAATAATGGGCGCACCGCTCATTCCCTGCACAATTCCCCCTGTAAGCTGTAAAAGCTCAGAATCGGTAATCTTTAACTCTATACCTCGATTCACATTGTCATGATCCAAGTGCAGGGCTGTAATTTCCACATCATAATAATCCGTGGAATCATTCACCGTGCAAAGAATCTGCGCCGCTCCCTTCTTGATTTCCTGCTTAAATGCAATGGGAAGAGGCTCCCTTGTGGCAAGTCCAAGAGCCTTCTGATTGCAGCTTCCAAAAATTCCCCTCTCACTGTTTTCCGTAATATCCCCTAAAATTCTATCATTTGAGTAAACTATCAAGCCTGTCATCTCACCCGGATTTCCACTTGTACCCTTCCGTATATCCACAATTTCCGTCTGATACAAAGTGCCGTCATCAAGATTCATAATGGTACTGGTATCCAAATCATTAATACCATGCCCCAATGCTCCAAAATTTCCTTCCGCATCAATATAAGTCATAGTGCCTACTCCCTGTGCATTATCCCTCACCCATGCGCCTATTTTGTATTTACCATTTTGGTTGCGCACAGGCTGTATTTTCACCTCCATACTCTCACCATTTCTCTCTACCGTAAGCACTATCTCTCTGCCACCACAATTCTCAATACTCTCAATAAATTCGTCCTTCTTGGAAACAGCTTCTCCATTCAATTTTTTAATATAATCGCCTGATTTTAAAATATATTTTGAGGGGGAGCATTTCACTCCCGCTTCATTCAGGAATTCCCCTTCACCAACCACAAGAATACCGTCCGTCTTTACATAAATTCCCACCGGAACACCTACGGGTATCAGCTCTTTATCCTCCACCACCTGTATGCCTACCTGCTTAAAGGGCAGAAAACCAAAAAGCCGAACCTCCATTTGATATTGCTCCAGTCCGCCTGCCCGCATTTTTACCGGCTGATTCAAATCTATGGTAATAGCATCTTTCGGAATGTTACTTGTGCCCTGTCTGCCTACACTGATAATTTCTGCCTTTGCCGGAACTCCAAGATGAAAGGACTGCTCCTCACCTGCTCTGACATAAATAGTGGACGGAATGCTGCTGTCAATATAGTAATAGCCGGTTCCTCCCAACGCCGCACAGCTTAAAAACAGTGCCACCAACAGACAGCCTCTATATATGCGCAGTCTTTTCCTTCTGCGCTTCCAGCTGTCAAGCATAATTGCCATGTCCGCTCCCGCCTGCTTCTTTATTTCTTCATTTTTATCTGCAAAATTTCTCATCTCACATACTCCTGAATGCCCTGTGCTTAATTCCACGAAAATACGCATTCTTCAAGATAGAAGAATGCGTATTCCTTTGATACTACTTAGTATGTGAGACTTTTTAAATTTTACTTATTATCCATTTGTAATTTTTATGGAAATTTTACCTATGCCTTACAGGCAAGTGCCTTACTGCGCATTTCCCTTGCATTTTGAAGCGCTGCATCTGTCAGGCTGTCGCTACCCAAAAGTCTTGCCAGCTCAGCCAGACCTTCCTCCTCGTCCATACAATGAATATCCGTAATGGTATTATTGTCCGTACTGCTCTTTTCAATGACAAAATGTGTATCTGCCATTGCCGCAATCTGAGGCAGATGGGTAATACAAATTACCTGATGTGCCTTGGAAACCATATTCAGCTGCTCCGATACCTTCCATGCTGTTTTGCCGCTGATTCCCGCATCAATCTCATCAAAAATCAATGTGTCAATGGAGTCTCTTCCCGCAAGAACCGTCTTGATTGCCAGCATAATTCGGGATAATTCACCACCACTCGCCACCTGACTCAATGGCTTTCTCTCCTCACCGGGATTGGTGGAAATCAAAAACTCCACCTCATCATACCCCTTTTCGGTTATCTGCTTCTGCGGCGTAACCGCAATTTCAAAATCTACTGTGAGAAAATTCAGATGAATCAATGCCTCCTTCAGTTTTTCAGAAAGAATATCCGCATTTTCCCTTCTAATCAGAGACAGAACCTCACATGACGCCAAAAGCCTTTCTTGTGCCGCCGCAAGCTCCTTTTTTAAGCCTGCCATATAAAAATCATAATCCTGAAGCTTTTCTAACAGCTGTTTTCTGGATTCTCCGTAGCTTAAAACCTCTTCCAAGGTGCTGCCGTATTTTCCCTTTAAGTGATTCAGCGTATTCAGCCTGTCCTCAACCTGCCTAAAGCTCTCCTCATCAAACTCGCAGTCACTCATGTACTCTGCCAAATCACGATTATAATCGGCAAGAAGATTATCTACCTCGGTCAGCTGCTGCTCCAGCTCCTCCAGTCTGCTGTCATAGGCTGTGACGCTACGCAGAGCCCTGAGCGCTCTGCTTAACAGACTGCCTGCTCCCTCCTGTCCTTCATTGCCTGTATAGCCATAGCTTTCCACAAGACTTTCCGTTATTCGCTTGCTGTTTACCATACGCCTATAGCGCTGCTCCAGTTCCTCGTCCTCACCGGGTATAAGTCCGGTCTCCTCAATCTCCCGACACTCAAACTCTGCCAGAGACTGCTGGCGGGCAAGCTCCTGCCCGTCCATGGAATCCTCCTCTATTTTCCGTTCAAGCTCCCTGCATTCCTTGTAGGCAGCTGCCACCGCTGCCGCCGGCTCCCCATACGCTTCACCGCAGTAGGAGTCAAGAATTTCCATATGCTTTCTTTTATGAAGAAGCGACTGATGCTCATGCTGACCATGAATATCAATCAACACCTCTGCAAGCTCCTTTAACTGTTTGGCAGTGACTGTCTCCCCGTTAATTTTGCAAATGCTTTTTCCCACCTGCATTTTACGGCTGATAATAACCAATCCGTCCTCTGCCCCTTCCAAATCCATCTCCGTAAGCTTTGCAGCCACCTTATCGTCCTTACAGGAGAAAATAAGCTCAACCAGTGCACTGTCTGTTCCCTTTCTGAGCATCTCCTTTTCAAACTTCCCCCCCAGCGCCAGATTTATGGAGCCAATCAGAAGGGATTTCCCGGCGCCTGTCTCACCTGTCAGGATATTAAGTCCTTCACCAAATTCAATTTCTGTTTCTTCCATTAATGCCAAATTCTTTACATGTAAGCTTTGTAACATACTGTATCTCCCTGTGTACCTTCCCCGAAGTCAATTACCCCGCCGCAAGCAGCGGGGCATCAAATTTGAAACGCCCCAAGGGGCGGGGTATTGACCCCCGCGGCAGTCGTCAAGGTCATGCAAGCATGACTTTGACTCGTTGCTCGCGGGAATAAAATCATACGTCTCTGCCCGACGAGACGCTCTATTTCTCAAGCAGCATATGAATTTTATCCATTAGGTGCTGTGTTTCCTCCACAGTGCGCACTGCCACCATAATTGTATCATCACCTGCAATACAGCCTACTATTTCAGGAAATTTCATGGCATCTAATGCCATCGCCACAGCCATTGCCATACCCGACACCGTCTTTACCACAAGAATATTCTGTGCCATATCCATGGAGGCAAAGCCATCTCGAAGCACTCGGATATATTTATCCTCCATATGACCGTCGTCCTGCCTTAAGACAGCGTATTTCTGCCTGCCGTTCCCTGCCGGAACCTTAGAAAGCTTCAGCTCCCTAATATCTCTGGAAACGGTTGCCTGGGTTACCACAAATCCGGCAGCCTTTAAGTAACCCGCCAACTCCTCCTGAGTCTCCACATCATACTTTTCAATAATTTCTACTATTTTTCTATGTCTGGTTTTTTTCACCTGCTTATTCCTCCCAATACCCGTACTAGCTTTCCCTCATTTTTTTATGCAATACTTCAAGAAAGCTCTCTCTGTTGAGCTGTATAAATTCTGCACTCTCCTGAGACTTCACAATTCTTATCCTGTCTCCCGCCGAAAGAGCTATGGTATGATTGCCGTCAAAGCTTGCCTCCACAGTCTGTATCTGGCCCTCCTTGCCCTCGGAAATCTCTATTTCGATAACGTCCTGTGATGAAAGTACAATACTCCTCTGATTCAATGTGTGAGGACAAATCGGGGTCAGCATAATTAACTCTGCCTTAGGCTCTATAATCGGACCTCCGGCGGACAGATTGTAACCGGTTGAGCCTGTGGGCGTGGTAACAATCACTCCATCTGCATTATAATTATTTAAAAATTGTCCATTCACATAAATACGAAATCTGATAATCTGCAGGGAACCGCTTCTGGCTATCACAATATCATTTAATGCCCAGCCCTCCTTCTGTTCCCCCGACTGTAATAATATCCTGCCGTTTAACATCATACGGCACTCCTGCTCATAATCTCCCGCAATGAGTCTGTCCAAAGCCTCCTCTAAATTAACGAGCTCTATCTGGGTCATATAGCCTAAGGTTCCTAAGTTCACACCAATAATGGGAATATGCAGCGCCTTTGTCTCTCTTGCTGCCTGCAGCACAGTACCATCGCCGCCCAGAACAAGCATACAATCCACATCTGTGGGAATATCAGCCTCTTTCTCCTGTGAAGCCCTATCCTTCCAGTCAGCAGCCTCTATTTTCACAGAAACTCTCTGTCCCTTCTCCTCCAAGTAGTTACAGATATGCATTGTAGTACACAGTTCCTTATCCTTATGCTTATTGGTATAAATCAGAAAATGCTTCATTCTAAACTCCATTCCGATGCCTTTTATGTGGCACAGCCTTCATTTATGACAGCCTACAGGTTATGAGACTGTGCTACCGTCTCCCCAATCACTGCCTCCCACTCCTTGGTGTGAGACAGTCCGCAGCCCTCCTCTACAAGCCGCTTCAACGCTTCCTCTGCCTCATGCTCCGACAGCTGCCGCACTTCCTCCGCAGGCTCCTTCTCCTTCATCAGATGTACCAGATATTCTATATTTCCCTCAGGCCCCTTGATAGGCGAATACTCCAAATGCAACACCGAAAAACCGATGCTATCTGCATAATCTATAATTTTGTGAATTACCTCTTCATGAATTTTCGGTTCTCTTACCACACCATTTTTGCCTACATTTTCTCTTCCCGCCTCAAACTGCGGCTTAATCAGGCATACCATCTGCCCACCTTCCTTTAACAGGTTCCTTGCGGGTATCAATATTTTAGTAAGTGAAATAAAGGACACATCCACACTGGCAAAATCAAGCAAATCCGGAATATCTTCCCTTACCATATACCGGAAATTAGTCTGCTCCATGCACACTACCCGCGCATCATTTCGAAGCTTCCATGCAAGCTGTCCGTACCCCACATCTACGGAATATACCTTTGCAGCCCCATTTTGCAGCATACAGTCGGTAAAACCGCCCGTGGAGGCTCCTATATCCATACAAATGCAGTCCTTCAAATCAAACTGCCACTTCTCCATTGCCTTCTCAAGCTTCAATCCCCCGCGGCTCACATACTTTAGGGAGCTGCCTCTGACCTCCAGCTTTATCTTACTCACATCAAAGGAGGTTCCTGCCTTATCCTCCTTCTGTCCATTCACATACACGCTGCCGGACATAATAATGGCTTTTGCCTTTTCTCTTGAAGGAGCATAGCCCTGATTTACCAAGATTACATCTAACCGTTCCTTCATCTGCACTCCTCCAGCCTTGCACAAATACGCTCCGCAATGCTCTCGGCATCAATGCCTACCTCCTGCTTTAGCAGTGACACATTTCCATGCTCTACATAAACATCAGGAATGCTGATATTCAGGTAAGCATTCTGCATTTTATAATCATTCATACACTCTAAGACTCTTTCACCATAGCCTCCACATGCAACATTCTCTTCCATAGAGACAATCAGCCTGTGGTCTATACATGCCTCCAGCACAGCCTCCTTGTCTATCGGCTTTGCAAAACGGGCATTTACAATACTCACCTGATGCCCCTTCGCCTTCAGAAGCTCCCTCACAAGCTCTGCCGTGCTGACCATACTGCCGATGGCAAACAATGCAATTTCACCCTCTCTGTAAATCCACTCTGCCTTGCCAAGCTCCACAGGTGCCCTATATTCCTTCAGACCATCATAGGCTGTGCCTCTGGGATAACGAATCGCTATAGGAGCATCTAAATTCACAGCAAATTTCAACATATCCGAAAGCTCCCATTTATTCTTGGGTGCGCATATATTCATGTTGGGAATTCCCGATAAATATGTGAAATCAAAAATGCCCTGATGTGTCTCTCCGTCACTTCCCACAAGACCGGCTCTGTCAATGGCAAAGACTACCGGAAGCTTCTGAATACACACATCATGTACAATCTGGTCATATGCTCTCTGCAAAAAGGAGGAATAAACTGCCACAATAGGCTTCATGCCTCCCGCTGCCAGCCCCGCCGCAAAGGTTACGGCATGCTCCTCTGCAATTCCCACATCAAAGAAGCGGTCAGGATACATATTATGAAAGCGCTTTAGCCCCGTGCCGTCCGGCATGGCAGCCGTAATTGCCACTATTTTCTCATCTCTTTGCCCCAGCTTACACATAACGGTGGAAAAAATATCCGTATAATTTGCCACATTTCGGGGCTTAGTGGGAAGCCCTGTCTCAATATCAAAGGGCTCTGCACCGTGAAATCTGGCGGGATGTCTCTCAGCCGGGGAATAGCCCTTACCTTTTTGTGTAATGGCATGTATAATCACGGCTCCCTTCACTCTTTTTGCCTCATTAATAACCCGTATCAGGCTCTCAATGTCATGTCCGTCCACGGGACCTAAATAGGTAAGCCCCATATCCTCAAAAAACATGCCCGGTATTACAAGCTGCTTTACACTGCTCTTGGCACGCCTGATACCGCTTATCATGCCGTTACCGCCCGGTGTATTTGCCAGCGCATTATAAATACCCTCCTTCAAATCCAAATAACCTGTAGCCGTCCTGATGTTATTCAAATATTTAGATACGCCGCCTACGTTTTCTGAAATGGACATATTGTTGTCATTGAGAACAATAATAAAATTCGTCTCCAGCTTAGAAGCATTGTTAAGTGCCTCATATGCCATGCCTCCGGTAAGGGAACCGTCTCCGATAACGGATACAACCGTATTTTTCTCTCCCTTAATATCTCTTGCCTTCACAAGTCCAAGCCCCGCAGAAATAGAGGTGGAGCTATGCCCTGTGTCAAAGGCATCACAATTACTTTCTTTTCTCTTTGGGAAACCACTCATGCCATGAAATTGGCGCAGACAATCAAAGCCCTCCCTGCGGCCTGTTAGAAGCTTATGCGTATAAGACTGGTGACCTACGTCCCAGATGATTTTATCCTCCGGCAGATTCAGTGCCAAATGAAGCGCCATGGTAAGCTCTACCGTTCCCAGATTAGAGCCTAAATGACCTCCCGTTACACTGATTTTTTCGATTAAAAACTGACGGATTTCCTGAGCCAGAGCTGCTCTGTCCTCCACTGCAATCCTCTTTATATCATTTGCATTCTCAATCTTTTCCAGAAACATATACTTGTCCTCTTCTGCTGCGCCTTGGTATGTAACTACTTGCGTCGGTGAATCAGCTTTCTCACAAGCTCCTCCAAAAAGCTATGCTCTCCGCTAAATCCGGTAATCGCCTGTAATGCCTCCTCTGAAAGTAGCTCCACATCTGCCTTGGACTTCTCCAAGCCATTAATTGTCACATAGGTCTGCTTGTGGTTTTGTGCATCACTTCCCACCTGCTTTCCCAGCTCCTCACTATCACCGATAACGTCCAAAATATCGTCCTGAATCTGAAATGCAATTCCGATATTGTAAGCACACCTTTCTATTAATGCAAGCTCCCTCTCCCCTGTTCCCGCAAGCACAGCTCCCACCAGCATGGCAGCCTGTATCAGCGCCGCTGTCTTATGCTCATGAATAAACAATAATTGCTCCGTGCTTAAGGCTTCCGTCTGTTCCTCCGCTTCTATGTCCGCAGTCTGCCCGCCTATCATGCCGTAAGCGCCTGCCTTTTTTGCAAGTATCTTCAGTGCTGCTGCTATCCGGCGCGTTGCCAAAATATCAGTATCGCTCACAAGGTCAAATGCCGTAAGTGCCGTCTCAAAAGCATAATTTAACAGACCATCTCCTGCCAAAATCCCCATGGCATCTCCATATACCCTCCATGTGGTCTGTCTGCCTCTTCGATATTCATCATTGTCCATAGCCGGCAAATCATCATGCACCAGGGAATAGGTATGAATCATTTCAATCGCCGCCATAAAGGGCTCTATCACCTGTTCCCTGCCTCCAAGCATCTGATATGTCTCCTTCATCAGCATAGGGCGAAGACGCTTTCCCCCTGCCAACAGACTGTAATTCATAGCCTCCAGCACTGTTTTCTGATAGCCGGTCTCCTCAGGCAGGTAGCGCCTAAGCAGAGCCTCTATTTCTAATGTTTTCTGACTTAACAAAACTTCAAATTTTTGTTCTTCCATTTTCCTACCGTCCTGCAATCCGCTGTACTATATTTCCCTTCCGGGCTTTTTATGACTAAAGCGCTTTGACCTTCCGATGCCTACAGGCTGTCAAGCTCCTCCAGGCTTCCCTGCTCACCAAGCTTCAATACCTTCTTTTCCACCCTGTCAATCTGCTCGTTACACTGCTTCAAAACCTTCATACCCTCGCTGTAGGCAGAAAAAGCCTCCTCCAAAGAAATATCCTCCTCCGAAAGCCTTTCCACCAAAGCATTAAGTCTCTCAAAATTCTCCTCTAAGCTCAACTGCTTCTCAGAAGCTCTGCTCATATTGTCTCTTCCTTTCCGATTTCCTTTACCTCAGTGCAAATCACACCATCTCTCACCCGTATGCTCAGCTCCTGCCCTAAACACACCTGAGAGACGGAGCGGATATTTGTTCCTGACTTATCCTCCACATAAGAAAAACCGCTATTCAGCTTTTCCAGAGGAGACAATCCCTTCATTTTCTCTATATACAATGCCAGCTCATGACGCTTTTTGCGAAGCAATGTCTGCATTTTTTCCCAAAGGCGCTCCTCCAGCTGCATACTACGCATTTTCCGCTCTCTGATGCGGCTTTCGGGGCTTAAATACTTAAGCTGCGTCTCATAATATCTGCACATTTCTCTCTTTGAGCGAAGCAGACGTTGAAGCTGCTTCTGAAAATCTCTCTCGTATTCGACAAGCATATTATCAAGCTCTCTGATATCTGTAACGGCCAGTTCTGCCGCTGCAGAAGGTGTAGGTGCCCGCAAATCCGAAACATAATCGATGATAGTAGTATCCGTTTCATGTCCAACCGCTGAAATAATGGGAACACGACAGTCAAAAACCGCCTGAGCCACCATTCTCTCATTAAACGCCCACAAATCCTCAATGGAACCGCCGCCTCTGCCTACAATCATCACGTCCACCTTCATGGCTTCTAACGCCCTGATTCCCCGGACAATACTCTCTGCCGCAGCCTCCCCCTGTACAATGGCAGGATAAAGAATAATCTGAACATAAGGATTGCGCCTTGTGGCAATCTGAATAATATCCCGCACAGCCGCTCCCGTATCCGCCGTCACCACACCCAAGGTTTTAATAAATCTGGGGATAGGCTGCTTGTACTCCTGTGCAAACATACCGAGCTCTGCCAGTTCTCTCTTAAGCTGCTCATATTTCTCATAGAGAAGTCCCGCTCCGTCCAGCACAATCTGCTTTGCATATAGCTGATATTTGCCGTCACGCTCGAATACATCAACTGTACCGCCTACCACCACCTGCTGCCCCTCTGCCAGTCTGAAGGAAAGCCCTGCGCGATTTCCTGCAAACATCACACAGCTAATAGTACCCTTAGAATCCTTTAACGTAAAATAAATATGTCCAGAGGAGTGATATTTACAGTTGCTGACTTCTCCCTTCACGAAAAGCCCCTGCAACAGATAATCCTGCGTGAACATATTTTTGATATAGGAATTCAGTTGTCCTACAGTATAAACATTACGAATCTTAATCACCCAGCTTTACAATTTTTGCTAAAATGGCATTCACAAAGCCACCGGAATTGTCCTGACCATACTTCTTGGCAAGCTCCACTGCCTCGTTAATTGCCACGCTTCCCGGAACGTCCTCATCATAAAGTATCTCATATACCGCAAGACGAAGAATGGTCAGCTCCACCTTGCCCATACGGGAGGTGTCCCACCCCTCCGTATTCTGATTAATTAACTCATCAATCTCAACAAGCTTCTCTTGAATCTTCTCCACTCTGTCAGAGATATACAATGCATTCTTCTCACTTAAGGGTGCTTCGTCCTCCTCAGCTCCATAGCCGTTCCAAAACAGCTTAAGCTGCTCCGGCATGTCCTCCGGTGCATTAAATTCGATACGGAATAAAAGCTTAAAAACCTGCTCTCTCAGCTCATGTCGTCTCATAGTAATTTCCTATTTATCCTTTTTCATATTTACGCCTGCAATACGGATATTTACATCGCTGCAGGTTAATCCGGTCATATTTTCAATGGCAGCCTTTACCTTTGCCTGAACCTTTTGGCAGGTGGCAGGAATATTGTAGCCGTACTCCATGGTTACAGCCAAATCCACCTTCACATTCTGCTCTGTCACCTCGACCTTAACACCCTTGGTGAGATTCTTCACGCCCACCTTGCTCATCAGCTCATTGGTAATATTGCCTGCCATTGCACTGACACCCTCTACCTCAGTGGCAGCCAGGGACGCAATCATGGCCACAACATCATCGGCAATCTGTATGGCACCGATATTTTCATCTTCCTTTAAAATCACTGTATTCTTGTCTGTCTCTCTTTCCATGCTCTTACCTCACTTTTTGCATTGCACTTTCTTAATAGTATAACATTTTCCTATTCATTTGTCACCCAAAAAGTCAATGACAGCCATTTCTCGTCATGGCTATAGGCCACCTCGCTGTTGCCCACGTCCAAATAGTCAAAAATCTCATAATCCGTAATCAAGGCCTCCATGATTTCCTGAAAACAAGCTTCGTCTGCACATTTCATTGTAACAAAGGCTTTGTTATTCAGCCTTGCATTATCAAAAAGCCTCTTCATCTGCTCTCTGTCATAGGTGAAAAAGAGAGCGTCCTCCCGCACATAATAATTATCCTTTGTAGACACACATTCCGGCATGGGAACATAGGTGTTCAAAATATGTGTGCGAAGTAAATCCTTGGTGGTGATGCAAAGATAATCATAATTAATTTCAGGGAAGCCCTCTCTGGACAACGTATCGCTGTCTCTCTTATAATAGGCATCTCCCCATGTAGTATCCACATAATAAAAGCTTCCGTCCACAGAAACCAGATTCCATGCGTGTCCTTCTCCCGTATCCACACTTCCCTGCACCATGGTACATTCCACACCAAGACGATTTAGCAAATACTGGGTTGCCTTGGCATAGCCCTGACATACAGAGCTTTTATTCACAAAGACTGAGTAGATATTCTGATTGTCAGAGGCATTCAGGTCGTAATCGGTATTCACGATAATTGTCTCATACACATATTTCACCTTATCATAATCGGAAGCCTCCGGTGAGACAGCCTCAATAATCGGCTTCACTGCCTCCTCTATCTCATCTCTCCGCTTTCTCGCCGTATCTGCGTCCATACTGTAATTTCCCGCAAAATCAATGGATAAAAGCGTATCTCCCCTTGTGTATTTGGTGTAGGTATATCCGTCCACATAAAAATATTCCGGATGGTCGTTGAGCAGACACTGAAAAACCTTGTCAATATTCGTCTCGTCCAAGCCCGCTGTAATTCCCTGCTCCGACAGCTTTCCCTTCTCCTCCATACAGCCAACCAGATTTTCCATATCCTTATACCAAATCTGCTCTGGCTCGCTCAATCTGTCATAGGTAAAGCTTGATGCTGCTTCCATGGTAAAGCATAGCTCCTCATCATTCGATGCCTCAGCCGTCGATGCTGCTGCAGTAGCCTGCCGTACAGACGACTGCCCTTCATTGCCGCCCTGCTCCACAGCTACAGCCGCCGTCTGCGGAATCTCCTCAAGAATGGAAGTGTCCGTACAGCCGCTTAACAGAAATGCTGCATAAAATGACAGTAATATGACTGCTCCGCAAAATAAACCCTTCTTCATGGCTCTCCTCTATCAATTTTTAATTACGGCTAAACTCGGCAAGCACCAATCCCGGATTGCGATCCAAGGTCATGCCTATACTCCAGGAATTTACAAACAAAAGCAATGGATTTCCCTTCATATCCTTCACCTTCTTCATATCGGAGGTTCCTGTCAGCTTGGCAATATCTATCTCCTCCTTATTCTCTATCCAGCGGATATGCTCATAGGGCAGATTCTCCAGACGGATTTCCACATTGTACTCATTCTCCAGACGGTATTTCAGCACATCAAACTGAAGCACACCCACAACGCCCACAATGATTTCCTCCAAACCACTGTTAAACTCCTGAAAAATTTGGATAGCACCCTCTTGGGCAATCTGCTCCACACCCTTTACAAACTGCTTTCTCTTCATGGTATCCACCTGTCTTACCCTTGCGAAATGCTCCGGTGCAAAGGTGGGAATCCCCTCATATTGGAATTTATCCTTAGGCATACACAGCGTATCTCCAATGGAAAAAATACCCGGATCAAACACACCGATAATATCTCCCGCATATGCCTCACTTAAAATCTTACGCTCATCAGCCATAATCTGCTGAGGCTGGGACAGACGCATCACCTTATTGCCCTGCACATGACGCACCTCCATTTGTGCATCAAATTTGCCGGAGCAGATACGCATAAATGCCACCCTGTCTCTGTGCGCCTTGTTCATGTTTGCCTGAATTTTAAATACAAAGGCACTGAATTCCTTTTCCGTAGGCTCAATCATGCCAATATCTGCCCTTCTGGGAAGAGGAGTGGTAGTCATGCTTAGGAAATGTTTTAAAAAGATTTCCACACCGAAATTGGTGAGAGCAGAGCCAAAGCAGACCGGTGTCAAATCACCCCTTCTCACTTCCTCCAAATCAAACTCTGCGCTGGCACCGTCCAAAAGCTCAATTTCCTCTAAAAGCTTGTCCGCAGCCTCCCCGCCGATTACCTCTCTCAGGTGTGCCTCGTCCTTAATGGGAATCTCCGTAGCCGTTCCCTCCTTAGTACCCTTCTCGGTGTCGGAGTAGGCAATGACGCATTTTTTCTCCCTGTCATAAACACCCTTGAAGCCCTTGCCTGAGCCGATAGGCCAGTTGATGGGACAGGTGGCAATCCCCAACTCCTTCTCAATATCGTCCAAAAGCTCAAAGGTATCGTTGGCATCTCTGTCCATCTTGTTGATAAAGGTAAAAATAGGAATTTTGCGCATAACACAGACCTTAAAAAGCTTTCTGGTCTGCGCCTCCACGCCCTTGGAGGCATCAATTACCATTACTGCCGAATCCGCTGCCATCAGGGTACGATAGGTATCCTCCGAGAAGTCCTGATGTCCGGGCGTGTCCAAAATATTAATGCAATAGCCGTCATACTCAAATTGTAAAACAGAGGAGGTAACGGAAATACCTCTTTCCTTTTCAATTTCCATCCAGTCCGACACGGCATGTCTGGCGGTTGCCTTTCCCTTTACGCTTCCCGCCAGATTGATGGCTCCTCCGTAGAGCAGGAACTTCTCTGTGAGAGTGGTTTTCCCTGCGTCCGGATGAGATATAATGGCAAAGGTACGGCGACGATTTATTTCTTCTGTATAGTTACTCACTGTTATTATTCCTCCATATGGATATTTATTCTGATATGCTAAGAAAGCATACTCTCCCCTGCAAACGCGGGTTCAATCCCGAAGTATTGTACCACAGTAGCCGCTATATCTGCAAAGGTTTTTCTCGTTCCCAGATTTTTAGGGGTTACGCCTTGTCCGTACATAATAAAAGGGGTGTATTCTCTGGTGTGGTCGGTAGTCTTCTGATAGGCAGGGTCACAGCCGTGATCCGCCGTAATCATCAATATATCCTCAGGACGCATTTTACCCATAAGCTCAGGCAGCTTCTCATCAAAAAAGCTGAGTGCCTTGGCATAGCCGTCCACATCTCTCCTATGTCCGTAAAGCATATCATAATCAACCAAATTGATAAAGCAAAGTCCCTCAAAGCCCTTGTCCAGATATTCCAGCGTGCGCTTAATGCCCTCTTCATTTCCGCTGGTGTAAACGCCTTCTGTAATTCCCTTTCCTGCAAAAATATCTTGAATCTTACCCACCGCAATCACGTCCAAGCCTTTATCGGAAAGCTGGTCAAGCATAGTGGTTTTCGGGGGTAACAGCGAATAATCGTGACGATGTGCTGTTCGTGTAAACTGCCCACTGCAGGGTCCGATAAAAGGACGTGCTATCACTCTTCCCACGCCATGCTCTCCCTGTAAAATATCTCTTGCAATATGGCAATATTCGTAAAGCTTATCAAGAGGTACAATCTCCTCATGAGCCGCTATTTGAAACACACTGTCCGCAGAGGTATAGACAATCAAATCCCCTGTTCTCATATGGGCGTCTCCATAATCCTGAATCACCTGCGTGCCGGAATAGGGCAGATTGCAAAGCACTCCCCTGCCTGTTCTTCTTGTAAACTCCTCTAAAACCTCCTTGGGAAAGCCATTCGGATAAGTGGGAAGCGGCTTTGGGGAATGAATTCCCGCAATCTCCCAATGTCCTATGGTAGTATCCTTTCCCCTGGAAGCCTCTGTCATTCGTGCAACTGCCGCCTTAGGGCTTTGTGGCTTAACGCCCACATTCACTCCATCTATGGTAAACAAACCCAATTCCCCCATGTTCGGCATATGAAAATACGGGCTTTTCGCCACGCTTCCCAGGGTATTTACATCAATATCTCCATAGCAGGCTGCGTCCGGCATCTGTCCGATACCAAAGCTGTCCAATACAATTAAAAACACTCTCTTCATATAGTCTGCTTCCTTCCGTATATTTTCCATTCCCATTGTATCATACTTCCCACAACATAGTATACTATTTTGTAATAATCTTCTTTCCCGCAAAGCAGAAATCTACAAAACATTTGATAACAATTCAGCCATAGGAAAATGATTGTACAGTTTGACCGTACAACCATTTCCACAGGGTAATCCCGGCATGGCAGAATTGTTATGTATCTATTGTACCACAGTACTGATAATAATATTTTCCGCAGCTATCTCAGTTTTTCTTTTCACAATATCTTCTATCTGTGCGCGCTGAGCGTCCGTAAGCTCCGATGCATTCACAACTACATCTACCGCATTCTCATTGATGCTGACTACCACATCGGAAAAGCCCTTAGCCTCCAGCAATATTTCTGCCGCCGTTTCCTTCTCCGCAATCTGAGTCATCTGTACCATACTGTTTACCGCATCCTGCTTTTGCTCATCTGTCAGCCCCGCACTATTGATAATCTCCAAAAGTGTCTCCTTGTTTTTAGCCCTTGTCTGCTCCTTTAAAAGCTTTGCATCAGAAAGCATTTCCACCCCCTGAGTAGAGGTAAACACTGCCTCTCCCGGAATTTCTCCCACATCAGGCGTAGCCTGCGCTATTCCTTCTGTCTCCATGCCCTCATCAAGATAATCCTCCATAATCACATCAACATCTGAATCAAGGCTCTCAATTTCCGTGAGATTTTCAGAAAGCAAATCCTCCTCGGACAAATCAAGCAGACCATCAAGCTTCACATTCTCGTCTATCACCCCAGCGGTATAATTGTCCGTTATCACTCCCCCCGAGTCCACTGCATCCACCTGTGCTCCGTCATTAACGGTCAGATATTCGTCCTCCAGATTGGCTCCCGCAAACTGCAAATATCCTGCAATTGCTATCATAATCGCAAGTGCGGTAATCATAAGCTGATTCTTCTTAATTAAATTTTTCACGGTACTCTCCCTTTTCCTTTTTACTACTTCATTGTATGAGCTGAAAAATAGATATATGCTATCTGCCACCCTCCATTTTTACAACCCTTACCTTATGTGCTTCCACCCCAAATAAAGCCTGTATAATCTCCGTAATATTCCTGTTGACGCTGCCGCTTCCGGCCCCCTCTGCCACCACCACCACCCCCTCCACTGTGGGAAGAAGTGTCTTTATCACATAAGGCTCACTGTCGCTGCCTGCGGTGCGGTACACAGTGCTTTCCTCTGATTGCAGTTGAGTGATAATACGCCTGCCACCCTCGGCATCCTCCTCGTTGGTATTGGAGCGGCTTACCGGCTCATCCTTTTCCACTATAAGCTCCTCTGATGCCTTCAAGGTAATCATTACCTCCACCCGCCCCACCCCTGCCATGTCCGACAACGTGGCTTTTAATTTTTCCTCCAAATATGCAATATATTCCTGCTGCCCACCGCTCTTCCAAAAGTCTGATGCTTCCTTCGTCTGCACGTCAAAGCTTCCCTTCCCATAGCCCTCCTGCCCTCCCGCCGTATCAGTCAGCGTCATGCCGCTTTCCCCCGCCTCCTTCTTCTCCGATTCCTTTGTCGGAAGTGCAATAATAAACAGCAAAACCCCTGTCAGCACCAGCACAATCAGATTATCACGCCGAAACCACTTTTTTATATTTTCATTCAGATTTTCCTTCAGCTTCATCTCTATCCCCTACCTTTACCCGTATCTTCTCCACTTCCCGCACCCTTCCTTCCCCCACACGGCTTTCCTCACCTATTACATTTTCCTTTTCCGCTCCAAAACCCATAGCTTCCCTATTTTCTTCTTTCTCCCCTTCACTCTCCTTCAATCTGTTCTGCACCTCCTCCAAGGTCATCCTCTCCAAGGTGTCCTCCGATAAAAATGCACTCTTTGCCGCCTTCTCTGCCGCCTCCTCCATACTCTGCTCAAACCACGTCACTCTCTGTTGGATTTGCAGACTCACATCTTCGGAAAACATTTTTGTAATGGGCAGAAAAATCTGAATCAGCAGCATAACGCTAACCAGCATTTTTAAATATTTTTCATAGGAACCGTTTGGTCTGAAATGCACGATTGTCTGGGCACATATCATAAAAATTCCCACCTGACAGATTGCCTGAAATAAACCCGACAGCATACTAAATCCTCCTATTGGCAGTTGCCGCCACCAGTGCTATGCTGATTAAAAACAAAAGCATTGCCGTTCCCACTGTACGGAATAAGAGCATTCCCGCCTCGCCCGTATGATTGGCACAGGCTGTAATTCTCTTATCACTGACAATACCCATAAATGCCGCTGCTGCTTTTAACATCGCAGCCGTAACAAAAATCTGTATTAGCGGTGCGGCACACAACACAAACAACAATATCAGTAAAACAACGCCCACACTATTCTTTATCACCACCGCAGAGCCAAGCACCAGCTCCATAACCCCCTCCGCCGCATTTCCGATACCGGGTATTGCCGAAATCGCCTTGCGCAGAGCAGAATGCTTCACGGAATCTACCGCAGGCGTTACCACCGCCTGAAAAAGACTGATGCCGCTCACAACCCCAACAGCAGCCTTCAACACCCAGCCGATGCATTTTTCCATAAGCTCCATAAGCAGTGTAAGCTTTTCCTCAATCCAAATTCCATTTACCACAGAAAGCATAACATAGCTATGTACAAGAGGCAGAACCACACCCAACAAAATACTCTCCACTCCATAAATCAATAGCAATGTAAGCTGATAAGCAGCGCTCACCGTAGCACCTCCCCCGGCAATTCCTACCGTTACAAGATAGGTGGGCAGAAGAAGCTTAATAAACAGAATAATGTTTTCAATAGCCTCCACCGCCGTTCTTGCCGTCTGTGAAAAGCATTTCAATAAAATCACGGACAGAAGCAGGTAGATAAAATAAAAGCTTAAATCGGCAAGCTGCTGCTTATCAAACATATCCATAAAATGTGACATCAGGGCAGAAACCACCCCCAGCACCAAAAGCCAGATAAATATATTTTTCATGCCCCCAAGCTGTGCCGTAATATGTGCCGCACTTCCCTGAAACAGCTGCACGACTGCCCCTATAATATCACCGGATACCAGCTGTGACAGCAACTGTGACAGGGAAAAGGTTTTCTCCGGAAACAAGGTATGTATTCCCTCCTCCAGCTTGTCCAGTCCATAATCCTGCCAAATACTATCCAATTCAACCATACTGCTCCTCCCTGCACCAATTATTACCCGCTGCCTTTCAAGCTGCTACATAAAGCTCTGTATCTGTTCAATTACAGCAAACAAAATGGGCAGCCCCGCACACATTACAGACAGCTTTCCCAAAATTTCAATCTGCTCTGCCACAGCCCCATAGCCTGCGTCCTTACAGATTCCCGCGCTGAATTCGCAAATGTAGGTAATACCTATCACCTTAAGCAGTATAGATAAATACCCTTCCGCATTTCCCAAATACCTTCTGATTGTATCCACCTGCTGCATTACTGCCTCCACACGCCGCAAAACATAGCAAAATATGAGAATACTTAAAGCAAAACCTATGTACATACTGTATTCCGGCTTGCTTCCTTTAAATTGCAGCGCTAAAAGCACTCCCACTATTCCAAACACACCTACCTTGATGATTTCCGACATACTTATTTTTTCCCCTCCTACAGTGCAAATAATGCCTGTATAGTCTGAAACAAATCATAAATATAGGGTACAATCCATGTCAGTACCAGCACAAGCCCTGCCAGACTGATTAAAAAGGCATGCTCCTCCCGCCCACTGTGCTTTAATATCTGGCTCAATATGGTAACTAAAATTCCTACTGCCGCTATTTTAAAAATCAGACTTACTCCCATGCTTCCTCTCATTCCGCCCATAGCTCTATTGTGCCTTGTGACTTCCCACGCTATCTTCCTAAAGCAATACGATAACCAACAGCAGACCGCTCATTACCCCCAATCCCACTGCCATTCTGCACTTTTCCATATTCTCCCTTTCAAGCTCCTCCACCCTGCGGCGCAGGTTGTCCTCACTTTGCTCAATGGCACAAAGCTGCATTCTTTCCTCTGTAAAGCTGTTTGGACTTACAAACCGTAAAAACTGCTCCTTATCCTTTTCCTCAATGGGCAGCTTTAAAAAACACTGCCGCAACGCATTGCTGAATATCACTTCAAATTTTTCTCCGGTGTTTTCCTTCATTCGGCAAAACACCTCCAGAAAGCTGCTTTTATACGGTTCCTTCATATGTGTGCTGACCCGCTTACAGCACTCCGGCAGCGTTGCCTTTCCATAACGTATTTCACTTTGCAGCATTTCCAAAATCTGCTGTAAATCCTTAAGCACCTGTACCTTGAGAACAAGCTGCTGTCTATACCACAGCCCCAGCCCAAGACACCCTCCCACTATCATAATCGTTCCTGCCAATCTCAGCATATGCCTCCTCCCCTCCGAAGCAATGTGTTATCCGGCACTGCCCCTGTCTTTTCCCAAGTATCAGAAAATATTCAAATATCCGCTCCCGCAGCAAATTCTCCACCCCAAATTTCCTGCATACATCTGCAAGCCCTCCTCCATGTATTGTAGCAATGATTTTAGTACCGCAGGCGGCTGCCATATGAAGTGCCTCCATGTCCTCTCTGCCCCCCAGCTCATCTATCGCTATCACCTGTGGTGCCATAGAACGCAAAAGCAGCATCATACCCAGACTCTTTGGGCAGGCGTCCAACACATCAGTGCGCATACCCACATCAATTTGAGGCTTTCCCATATAGGAGCCTGCTATTTCCGAGCGTTCATCTACCACCCCCACACACAAGCCCCTTCCATATGCATTTCCGTTAGAAATCTGCCGTATCATATCCCGAAGCAGGGTTGTCTTACCACAGCCCGGCGGCGAAATAATCAGGGTGTTTTTTAAGTCTCCGTTTATGTATAGTCCGGGAAGCACCTTATCTGCTGCTCCCTTTATCTCATGTGCAATTCGGATATTCATAAAAGAAATATGCTTCATAGTGCGTATACTGCCCGGCTTTTCCAAAACCACCTGGCCCGCAATTCCCACTCTGTGTCCTCCCGCTACTGTGATAAATCCCTGCCTTATCTCATCCTCAAAGGCATATAAGGAATAATTACATATATGCTGCAAAAACGCCTCCAAATCCTCCTCTGAAACGATATGTGCCTCCTCCGGCTTGTCCGTATAACAGCCTCTCTCATTCAAATAACGTTCCTCTCCCCGCTTAATGATAAATATAGGACAATTAACCCGCAGACGAATCTCCTGTAAGCTTTGTTCCTCCTCTGCAACCTGCCTCCAAAATTCCCGCCATTTTAAAGGGAAAAGCCCCAGTAAGCTATCAGACATATACCATTTCCACCTTCCTATGAAAATAAAATTTCTCTCTTCTCAATATATGAAGCCCTGTCCAAGATATGCCAAAAAAGTCTCACTGCCATGACTGTTATATTTTAAAAAAATTTTAAAATAACTATAGACAAATCAATATTTTCGTGCTAAGCTATATACATAAAACAGTAATCATTATTATTTTTATTATTAATATTTAAAACGGAGGGTCTGTTATGAGTACAAAAAATGCACAGGTTGATAATTTGGTAAATCTTTTAGATGGATATGCAGAAAAGGGCGGTCATCACTTGAATGTGAATGTTTTGAACAGAGACACGCTTTTGGACGCACAGAAGAATCCTGAGAAATATCCTCAGCTGACAATTCGTGTCAGCGGATACGCTGTAAACTTCATTAAGCTTACTCCCGAACAGCAGGCAGATGTTATCAGTCGTACCTTCCATGAGGCAATGTAATTTTATTTTTGCTTTTTCCTAATTTTATACTATATTATCCCCCAAATCAGGAGGAGCGGCATAATACCGCTCCTCCTCTTATTCTGTAGGGGTATGAGGGCAATGTCCTCCGCAATGCTTACAATCTCCTCCGCAGTGAAGTGACTTGCCGTTTCTTTTATCCCGAATCATACTCCTTATCACCAGTGCAACCACAGCTAATAATATGATTAACACAATTACAGTTCCCATGACCATGACCTCCTTCTTTATTTTGAAAGCAGCCAACTAATATTTTTGAAGTTAATATAAGCTAACCCAAATCCTTTGTCAAGGCCGGCCGTCTCTAAATTATATTTGCCCTGACCGTAGGATTATGCTATACTTGTAAATATATTTTTTAGGTGATTACAGATAAAGAAATGGAGCATGGACATGAAGGTAAACGAATCCGCAGAAAACTATTTAGAGACTATTCTAATATTGAGCAAAACTCATCCGGTAGTACGCTCCGTAGATATTGCTGCCGAGCTTGGCTTTAAAAAATCCAGCGTCAGCGTTGCCATGAAAAATTTGCGCGAGAATGCGCATATTGTCATGTCCAAGGAGGGCTTTATCACTCTTACCCCTACCGGAAGAGAGATTGCAGAAATGATTTATGAACGCCATGAGCTGCTCTCCTCATGGCTTACCGGGCTGGGCGTTGACCCCGGTGTGGCTGCCGAGGACGCCTGCCGCATTGAACATGTTATCAGCAAGGAAAGCTTTGAGGCTTTAAAAAAGCATATAAATATCGGCTGATTCCCTACCATGTGGATATATTATGATACAGTCTGTAATAACCGCCTCCAAGCCGCTGCCCCTGAAGCTGTATGGCAAAATTCTCTACACCCAGCTTCTTGAGTGCTTCATCTACATAACCATTTCGGTAGCCTTCATTGTAATATGCCGCTTCAATATCCTTCCATAGGGATTCGGGAATCACATTAGAAAACTGCTGCAGACCGCTTCCAACCTCCGTCATTTGATTTAGACAATCCTCATAATATTCCGTCATGGTTTCCATAACTTCCTCTTCTGTTATTCCTGCCTTTTTCAGGTTTTCTTCCTTCTCGGCATCTGTCTCATTAGCATCCTGATTACTTCCCGTAAAGCTTCCCTGCCATTCTAAAGGCTTTTGGGGATTGGGATTAATCAGACTCTGGGTACTGTCATCCTCTGTGTTGTTATTCCCGGCATCGTTTTCTGCTGCCCTATCCTTGCATGCAGGCAGATATATAGACAGCCCCTTACGCATATGGGTTTCCGCAAACTCATCATCAGTCTTATTATAATAATCATAGGTGGCTGGGTTGGTGTCGTCCCATGTAACATCAACATTGTAATACGCATTTTCCAGACGGATAATATTCCATGCATGATCCTCCCCCGAATAGCCCGTGCAATAATAGCACGAAATGCCCAGCTGCTGCATCAGATACTGAAAAGCCCTTGCATAGCCTGCACAAACACTCTGTCCGTTCACCAATGCACTATAGGCACTTTGATTCATAGCAGACTGTGTGTTATACTCTACCCTCTGCATCAGCATATCATGCACATACTTTTCCTTTTCCTCGTCACTGCCAAGACTGCCTGCCCCCGACACAATTTCCTGCGCTTTTGACTGAAAGCTTCTCTTTGCCTCCTCAAGGCTGTTTGCCGTCTCATTATATTGTAGCGTTATCTCCATACACTGACCGCTTCTCAGATATTTGCAGGAATATCCTGTCTCCAGCCAGAAAAGCTCCGGATGGTCATTATACACCGCCTCAAAAACATTTTTCAACTGATTTACATTGACGGCTACCGCCGGAGAAAAAGCCGTCACAAGCTCTGTTGCATTGGCATAAATCTGCCGATACAGCCTCTGCATAGGCTCCGTCAGCATAGCGTAATAGGGATATTGCTCCCCGTCAAAGTGTAGATTTTCCCCCACATTCCCTGTTTCCAGTTCATCCTGCAGGGAACTGCCTTCCTCTTCCTCAACCTGCTCTGCGTCCTCTTTTATCTGCTCATAGCCGTTTTTACCGCTGACCTGTGATGGTGTAGTAACCTGCTCCTTAGAGGGTGTCACATAGATACTGTCACGAAGTGCAGACAACCCGTTTAAATCAATTCCGTTGTCTTCTCCCGTCTGCACAAGCACAGCGTCTCCCACTCCTGTACTACCGGACAAAATACCATTTCCACCCGTCTGTGAGTCTTCTCCCGTGCCGTACAGGGTCTGTGACAACGACTGTGTCAGCGCCGGATTAAAGGCACAAACTAACACTCCCACACAGCCAAGCATAAATAACATGATAATTAAATAGAATAAACGCTTTATAAATTTCAATCTGTTAATTCCTTTCCCGGCCTTGTCTTGAATTCTGAAACCATTCCTCCAGCAGATTCAAATTGTCGTCCGAATGCTCCACCTCTCTGGCATATCTATAAGCCAGCTCTACCCAATCATGCTTATCAATATCTTTATCGGATGAAATAAAGCGAAACATTACAAATTCCTGCACATAAACGACAGAAAAAACAGCAAACGCTGCCTTGCTGTAAATCCAGTCGTCATAGACTGCCCCACAAAAATAGGTGTACAGAAAAGACAGCAGCAAATTTTTCAAAAAAAGCTGCCAGTCTGCATAAAATCTGCCGCCGCATCCGTATTCCCGCAAAAATTCCCCTCGGATTTTCAGATAATGCTCCTCCCCTTTAGCATAAAGGGTATCCCACGCTCCCGTAAGCACACTGCTCCACTCGTCACGAAGTCTCTCCAGACGCTTTAGCACCTCGAAGCCCTCTCTCAGCCTGAGAAACCCTTCCCTTTCGCTAAGGAAGGAGTTCCTCACCTGCATTTCACCGATATCGGCTTCTGAAAATCTTACAATAATCTTCTCCATATCATAAAGTCTGCCCTCATCCACACAATCCTGCATCTGCGCTGCCATTTCCAGTATCAGATGCATCCGCTTCTCCATGGAACAGTCATTTGTTGAAATTGTAGACTCACCCTGCTTCATCTGCCCCTGCACAATTTGAAACAATACATTTCTGGCATCCTCCAGCTGTGTAAACAAAAGCACATCAAAATCATCAAATTCCTCATCAAGAGGGTCCTCTGCTTCGTCCTCTTCCTGTATCAATTCAAGCCCTTCTTCACAGTTCAAAATCATCTTAGCAGCCACCGGACAGGAAAGCGAAAGTGACATTTCCCGTAAGCCTTCAAATTCTTCAATATGTCTGGGATAACGACTGCAGGTCTCACATAGGTATTCCTCCCCCAACTCAGTCACCATGTCGCAGAGGTTTTCTTGATTTAAAAGAGCACATCTGCCCTTATACTGCAAAAAGCAGCCCTCCTGCCAATCTATGGAATTAGCAATCCTGCTGCCAAAACCGCCTTTCAACTGCGAATACCTATTAAGAGAATCATCATCTATCATAATCTGCCAGCCTGCGCAGCAGGTATCAGGGCATTTGTCAGCACTACAGCAAAACGCATCATAATAATGGGGTTTTACATATCTCATCTTTCGTTCCTTTATTAAGCTTCTTTATTTTCATATTTCTCATACTACTATCCTATCACAAAAATCTTAGGAAGCAACCAATAAAATGTAACAGTTAACCAGCCATTCATAAACTGCCATTCCTTTTACTCTCTAATTATGATAGAATATAGCTATTCATAGTCAAATGCCCTTTTTGCCATGATTGTGGCACTGCTCATCAATTTCAGCTATAAGGAGATATTTTATGAACCCTTCAAATACCACAACACCCTCAACAGGCAACCAATTTTACCGCAAGATTTTTCATCTTGTTCTACCTATCGTCATTCAAAATCTTTTAAGTGCTGCGGTAAACTCTGCTGACGTAGTAATGCTAAATTATGTAGGACAGTCCTCTATCTCTGCTGTTTCACTTGCCTCACAATATGCGAATATTCTTTTTTCTGTTTTTTACGGACTGGGAACAGGTGTCACAATGCTATGCTCCCAATATTATGGCAAAAAGGATATGCGCGCCATTGAAGTTGTAGAAGGAATCGCACTGCGCTTTTCTCTGGCGGGCAGTCTGTCCTTTACAGTCCTTTCTCTTGCCATTCCGCAGTACATGATGCGCCTGTTTACAAATGATGCCGAATTAATCACTATCGGCACCTCCTATCTGCGCTGCATGAGTGTGGCTTATCTGTGCTGGGGTATTATAGAGATTTATCTGTCCGTCTTAAGAAGCATTGGCAGGGTAACTATCTGTACCGTTTTGAATGTGATTACATTTTCATTCAATATTATTCTGAATGCCACCTTTATTTTCGGACTTTTCGGCGCACCAAGGCTTGGTGCCATGGGAGTTGCCATAGCCACCTCCCTCTCCCGCTTTGTTGAGCTTATGGGATGCCTGATTGTGTCTGCGTTTAGCAAGGACATCAAGCTGAGCTTCCGCTCTATCTTTATCCGCAACAAGCTTCTCTTCAAGGATTTTGTGCGACTCTCCCTTCCTGCTCTGGGAAATGACATTGTGTGGGGGCTTGGCTTTTCCATGTATTCTGTCATTATCGGTCATTTGGGCACAGACGCAGTCGCCGCCAACTCCTTTGTGGTTGTAGTTCGCAACTTCGGCACCATACTCTGCTTTGGTATTGCCAGTGCCGGGACCATTCTGCTTGGAAACACACTGGGCGAAAACCGTTTGAAAGAGGCAAAGGCAGATTCCCGCCGCCTGATGAAGCTCACTGTGCTAAGCGGAATCATCGGCGGACTTATTGTTTTGGCTGCCAGTCCTTTTGTGCTTACCTACGCCAAGGAAAGCCTTACCGCCAACGCCCAGCATTATTTGAAATATATGCTGCTTATCAACACCTATTACATTATGGGAACTGCCGTAAACACCACCCTGATTGCAGGTGTTTTTCGCGCCGGCGGAGACAGTCGGTTCGGATTGTTCTGCGATACCATTGATATGTGGTGTTATGCAGTACCTCTTGGCTTTTTTGCCGCCTTTGTATTAAAGCTGCCTGTTCTTTGGGTCTATTTTCTGCTATGTACCGATGAATTTGTAAAATGGCCTTGGGTATTTAAACGCTATAAGAGCGAAAAATGGTTGAAAAATATCACCCGGGATAATTTATTCTAATTTGTTTTCCCGAATAGCGCAATATTTTCTAAGGAAAGTGCAAAGAAATTGCTTCACTTGTGTTATATAATTAATCTAAGAGTTGCTTATCAGCTTAAGTCTGGCAGCCAATATTAGGAGGCAAACGCTATGTCAAAGGAAAACACATCATCTTTTATCATCAAAAACGGATACAACACCTTCTTTACGGAGGCTTCTGCTTATTCCGGTGTCATAAAAATTGCGGACAAGGTGCGGGAGGATATTGAACGGGTAACGGGATATTACCCTCCTCAAACAGATAACCTGAACGCTTTAGGCAAATACCCTATCATCTATGGCACAGTGGGAAGAAGTGAGCTTCTCGCTTCTCTACAGGAGCGAAAGCTTATCTGTGTTGATGCTGTTGTTGGAAAACGGGAGGTTTTCTCCTTTCAGTTGGTTGAAAAGCCTTGGGAAGGCACAGAATGCGCTCTTGTTATTGCAGGAAGTGACAAACGGGGAACCATTTACGGATTATTCCACTTATCGGAATGTATGGGTGTTTCCCCTTTAGTAGACTGGTCCCATGTAATGCCCACAAGACGCCCCTCAGTTGTACTGACCGGGAAGGATAATCTCATCTCCAAGGAGCCCTCTGTAAAATATCGGGGTATTTTTATCAATGATGAATGGCCTGCCTTCGGAACATGGTGTAATCACCGCTTTGGAGGCTTCAATGCAGAATGCTACGCTCATGTATTTGAGCTTCTGCTTCGCTTGAAGGGGAATTATCTATGGCCTGCCATGTGGTCTGCCTGCTTCAGCATGGACGGTCCTGACCTTGAAAACGCCATTCTCGCCGATGAGCTTGGCATTGTAATGGGTACCTCCCACCATGAGCCCTGCATGAGAAACGGCGAGGAATACTCCAAGCTCAGGGGCAGGGATTCCATCTATGGAGATGCGTGGAACTTCCGCACCAATCCTCAAGGCATCACACGCTTTTGGGAGGACGGTTTGAAGCGCAACGGAAGCTTCGAGAATATTATTACCGTTGGTATGCGCGGTGAGCAGGACACTCCCATTTTAGGCGAAAACGCTACCTTAAAGGATAATATCGACCTGCTCCGTGATGTTATCAATACCCAAAACCGGCTGATTACCGAAAACTGCAACCCTAATTTAGATGAGGTGAAACGCCTCTTTGTTATTTTCACCGAGGTGGAAGCTTTCTTCTATGGGGATAAGGACACTCCCGGACTGATGAATGACCCGGTGTTAGATGGGGTTACTCTCATGCTCAGCGATGATAATTTCGGCAACCTAAGAAGTGTTCCCACCGCCAAAATGCGTGAGCATAATGGCGGATATGGTCTGTACTATCATTTTGATTTTCACGGAGGAGCATATGCCTACGACTGGATGAATACCAATCATCTGCCTAAAATCTGGGATCAGCTCACCATGGCATATGACTACGGCATTCGCGATGTATGGGTAGTAAATATTGGAGATATCTGCTTTTTGGAATATCCCCTTACCTACTATTTTGAACTGGCGTATGACATGGAAAAATGGGGTTCTTCCCAACCCAATAAGACAAGTGAATTTACCCGAAGCTGGGTAAAAGAGCAATTTTCCGGTGCCTTTGCCCCCTCTGAGTTAGAGGACATTCAAAGCATTTTAGAGGGCTACACCAAAATAAATCATAACAGAAAGCCTGAAATTCTCCACCCCCAGATTTATCACCCTGTTCACTTTTGGGAAACTGACAGGCTGCTTGCTGCCGCCAAAGAACTGACAGACAAAGCAGAGGCGCTGCTTACTAAATGCCCTGCATGGGCAACCCCTGCCTTTTATGAACTGGTCTATTACCCTGCCACTGCTTCTCTCAATCTGCTGAAAATGCAGCTGCTTGCAGGACGTAATCAGCTATATGCCTCTCAAAACCGCGTGGAGGCAAACCTTTTAGCCGATGAGATAGCTTCCTGTATCGCAAGGGACAGACAGCTGACTGACACCTTCCATCAGATTGACTGCGGCAGATGGTATGGAATGGCATTATCTGAACATGTAGGCTTCGTTTCATGGGTGGAAGAGGGCAATCTGTATCCTACAAGAACATATATTGAGCCTGCCAATAAGCCTAGAATTATTGTTGCGAAATCCGATTCCACACAATTTACCACCGGTCTTCCATGGACAGGTAAACCGCTTTCCATAACGGACTTCCTGCGCCCCGACATTTCCTCTGTAAAGGTAGATATCGCCTTGGCAAGCAGACAGCCTGTTTCCTATACGGTAGAGGCAGACTGTGACTGGATTTCTCTCTCCCATACGAAAGGCTGCGTAACATGTAAGGACACACTTACCATAACCATCGACAGAACCTTATTTACCGGCAAAGCAGAGGGAACCGTTTACATCAAAACGGAAAATGCTAAGATAACTCTGAATATAGACGCAGAAAATATAGCAGAAGAAATAAAAAATTCCATTCCGCCCATGACATTTCTTGAAACAGACCATTATATTGCCATGGAGGCTGAGCATTATGCTCATAAGCACGATACGGCAGAATATGCCTTTACGCGAATTGATGATTACGGAAGAACCCTTTCCGCAATGAAGGTTTTGCCTACAATGTACGAATTTGAACAGCTTGGAAATGCTCCCTGGCTGGAGTATTGCTTTATGACCTCTAGCGCCGGATACTACGAGTTGGAAATATATCTTGCTCCCTCCAACCCTCCCTACCGAGGTCAGAAATGGCTGTTAGGCTTACAGCTAAACGAAGAGATGCCCTTTGTAAAAAATGCCGTTGCTGATGACTATCGCTCGCTGGACTGCGGATATCCCGCATGGGTAAGCGGCGTGCGTGATAATATTCGTATTTCATCACACAAGCTTTTCTGTAAAAGGGGAATCAATACCCTGAGGCTGTATTCCGTAACCCCGGGACTGGTATTTGAAAAACTGGTGCTTCACCCCACAGAATATCAGCTTCCCAAGTCCTATCTTGGACCTAGCGAAAGCTTCTACTTTACATAAGTTTTTTATATTTGCCGGGGGAAACTCCTACATGCTTTGTGAAGCTTCTGATAAAATTCGCATAATCTGAGAAGCCCGATTCCATGCATGCCTGCGTAACACTTTTTCCTTCCAGCAGGCATGCCTTGGCCCGGCAGATTTTTTTGTCCAGCAAATAAGAGCGTATTGAAAGCCCTGTGGCACTTTTGAACTGTCTGCTTATATAATCATGACTTAAATAGAAATCCTGTGACAGCCTAGACAGGGTAATATCTTCTGTCAAATGTTCTTCAATATATGCCATTACATCACTAATCAGACTGGGCATAATATTCTCCGGCTTCCAGCCACAGCTGCCAAACACCCGATTGACAAATACCAAAAGCTTTGCAGTCTCAGCCGAAATCAGAATATCCTGCCCATATCCGGTGTTGTCCAATGCCTGCTGTAAGCTGTCAAACATAACTATGAACTGCTCTATTTCACCTTCTGTCAAATGCGCCAGATGAGCCTTCTCAGTATTTACTGAAAAACAATGCTTCAAATCAGTATTCACACTGGACAGCTTATCCACCAAAAAAGGCTTAATGTTAATACCATATCGTCTATAGGTATCTTCACTTAAACAAACGCTCCGATGCAGCTGCGAAGGCGCTACCAGCACCATATCACCACGCCTTAGCCTGTAGCAGTTCCTCTCTAAATAAAAGTCTGTATTTCCCTCTAAAAACAGATAAATTTCATATGCATCATGACGATGGTATGGAACCGCACCTTCCATACCATTCATAATGCTGTTTGCATGGTAAAAACAAATCACATCTTTTTCGATTGGGTGTAGCTGATATTTGTTTTCCGTTTTCATTACCTCTCACTTCTGATATCGTTTATTATTTCATCTGGAATTTCAAACTGTACACAGCCCATATACATAGGGGCTACATCTCCCTCGTTAAAACAGATAACCACATTATCCCTCTCATTTAAGTAGAATGCTGTCTCGTCTGTAATGCTTTGGAAATTCCATTCGGGAATATCCTCATCATCTAACCAGTAAAACTTATTTTCGTCCTGCGCCATCTGCTCTCTCATCTGTTCCTTGATGTTTTCGCTGATACGCTCCTTGTAGTCAGCGCCATCAATAAACAAATCTTTCAGTGCCAGCCTCTGCCCGTTCGTTAAGTCAATGGTGTAATAATAATCCCACTCGGCACCGCTTCCGGCTCCCTGGTAGCAAATCAGCTTAAGGGTAAAATATCTTTCCGTAGTGTTTAATACCTGAGAATCCACTAATATATCCTGATATCCCCATTCCTCGTCCAGATTATCCTCAAACTCCGACACAAGCTTTTCTGTTATCTCCTTAATTTCTGCATTAATTTCCTCTGCTGTTTGTTTTGCAGTGCTTACTACCAAAGTAGTATCTCCCTTTTCCTCCCCTGTACCCTCGCCGGATTGTAAAACCAGCTCAGGAACCTTGACATCTGCAAAATTTCTCTCACCATCATACTGATAATCCCTAACAGTTACAACCTCCACAAGATTTCCAATAATAGGAATACGGCTCATGGCATATGCAACCCTTTGGGAAGTATTCGGTAAGACAATAAAAGCAATTACTACGGCTGCTGCCAGCGAGGCACTTCTCTTTATCAGCAAATTTCTTCTAATCTGCCTTTTTTCCCTCTTTGCTTTTTCTATACTGCGGCGAACCCTCATTAATTGCATTTCAGACATTATAACTCCTTTATACGTTTTTTCCAACTCCTTTAATTTTTCATCTTGATTTTCCATTCATTTTCGCCTCCCTTATGCTGTTGCCGAATCGTCCTCAAGCTTTATTCGCAGCTTCTTTATAGTGCGATACAAACGGCTCTTTACTGTACTTAAATTCTCGTCCAAAATGGCTGCTATTTCCTCCAGCTTCATGTCCTCGAAATACCGAAGCTGAATCACCAGCCTGTCCTCTTTCTCAAGAGAATCCAATGCACGAGCTAAATCCAAATTCTCATAAGTATCCTCTCTTCCCGTCTCTGCCACCTCGTCGATGGAAGACATAGCCGGCTTTCTTAAGAAGCTGAAAATCTCATTCAGGATAATACGGTAAAGCCATGTTTCCACATATTGCTCCTGCCTTAATGTATCGCTGTTTAAAATCGCTTTATAGGCACCGTTCTGCACAATATCTCCCGCATCCGCCTCATTGTGTACATAGCTGTATGCAAGGCGGTAATACCGATTATAATTACTTAACAGTTTATCCTCTACAAGCTTTTCTTTTGTCTTTTTATTTGAAGTAAACAGCAAAATCTGCACCTCCTTTGTATTCTTATTTATTAGATGCTTTGAGAAAACAAAAAAGTTTCAAAAAAATCCCACTATCTACATTTTACGCAGATAGTGGGATAAAAACAATCATATTAATAATTTATTCCCTGAATTGCCAATCTTCCCTCTCTTACGCCAAAAACAATGTTAGGGGCTCCCGTATCCGTTAAGGAAAATCCTGCCCTGCTTGCCGATAAGCTATCTACATCTGCCGCAGCTATGGCATCTATTAATTCTTGTGTAAAAATTTTATCTTCACCCAGCGCTATAAAATCCTCTCTCGTCTCCACGCTGACCCCACCATCAGTAAAACCTATGTATAAGGGAAATGCCGCCAAATCTGCCAACGCCTCAAAATCCTTGTCTGCTACGACAGACTTAACCTCTTCACCAAATGCAGCCACTATTTTACTGTTTACACTAAAATTATCTACATTCCCAACCTGATATTTGTTCTTCTGCTTTTCCTCCGTTGTTGCAGCTGCCTCTTCCTGCCCTGCTTCTTCCATGACTTCTATGACTTCTGTTTGCATTCCCAGCGAAGCTTCTTCAGACCGACTCTCATTGTTTTCAGAAATGTCCTTGTGAGCGCCCTCCGTTTCCTTTCCACAAGCCATAATAGTAACACTCAGTAAACCTGCTGCCAGTAAAAGCACTATTCTTTTCATAATATTGTCTCCTTTCTACCATGCTTAATATTTAGACGCCCCACCTGTCTAAAAAGTTTCGAAAGGAATAATATTTCTCATATACTATGGTTCTTTTTTCCTTCTCTCTCCTCCTGATATGCCCATAACCGCTCATTCATCAGTTTCGCCTCTCTGGCTTCTCTTTTCCATGTAACAAAACATACCGTAAGATATACCCCGGCAATCACAATCAGCATACCAATTATCTGGAGCAAATTGTCCGAATCGAACCATTCAAACCAAAGCCCACAGCCCAGAACAATCACATTAACCAACAGATAATGGACTACATAAGCAATCATCAATTGCTTTTTGCCTAATTCCCGATTCGCATACAGTATACTCCAAATGCTACACAAAAAAGAAACAACCAAAATCTGCCATATAATATTTGTGCCCAAATCGGTATTTGGGAAAAAAATGCTGATATAGGACGCTGTGCCAAATGAAACACAGGTTACAACACTGGTAAAAACCTCCCAAAAACTCTTCAATTTTTCCATCTTTCTCTCCTCCTACAATCCAAGCTTTTCTTTCAGAATCGAAGTATATTGTCTCGATATCACCAATTTTTCCCCATTCTTCATCATGGCTTCAAAGCGCCCGTTAAACGCCGGACTAAAGTGCTTTACCTTTGCCAGATTAATAATATAGGACTTGGATATCCTGAAAAAATCTGTTCCCTGAAACCGTTTCTCCAGCTCATATAGCTTATATTTTGTCTCGTAAACCTCTTTTTCAAGGTAAAGAAAGACCTTATTATCCACCGCCTCAAAATAGTAAACTTCCTTTGGTGCTATCTGCATAATGCTCCCCTCCCCGATGGCTGTCAGCTTCTCCTGCCCCTCCTTCAGAGCATAAATCATCTTTAAAATTTGTTCATCCATTTGATGGCAACGGATAATAATCTCATCCTCTTCTCCGTCCGCCCGGTCCATGATTGTTATTTTCATGCTCCCTCCTCATTTTCTGCTCCGCGTCCACAACTGCTTATCTATCCCGAACCCTTCTCCTCTTGCTGATTAGCGTTGCTATCATAATTGCTATTATACCATAAGCAAGCAGAAAAAGAAGCTGAAATCCCAAAGACACCTCATTTCCATTTATCATAATCGTAACTCCCATGCTTTCCCGAAAAATATCTCCCGCCACCTCCGGCAGTCCCGCAAAGGTTTCCTCTATTGCCGCCTTGGTAAGAACCACTCTCATCATAGCAGCCCCGTGAAGCACAGGAAAACATTTAAGCACCTTTCCTACATTTTCAGGCAGCTGTGACATCGGCAGATAAATTGCCCCCACAAAGCCCACTAAAGTTCCGATAATAGTCAGCATGCCCGCCCACGCACTATCACTGTGAATCCCCATTGCCAAAAGATATCCCAAGGAAGCGTACACAAAAGCATTCAGAGCAATCAGCCCTACTATCTTAACAAGGTCTATTGCTCCAAGCAGCTCATGCCCCTGTGCCACCATATAAACCTCCCCTGCCACAAGCGTAAGCACACACATTCCCACGGCAACAAGCCATGCGGAAAGCACATAACCCAGTGCCAGCTTAATCCGTTTTACCGGTGCCACATAAAAGCTCGCAAGGCGTCCTCTGGACTCGTCCTGTACCATCCCTCCCATAACTGTCAACGTGACTGTAACTGTATTGACAACCAGAATTCCCGCAAGCGTCCACATCTGAATTAAATATTCTGCATTTTTCTTATCCAGTGCAGCATCTCTTTCTCCTCCAAGTTCTTTCAACACCTCCACCACACCGTTACTGTTCAGACTCCCTAAAAAAATCACCATTAGTGCCAGCACGATTATCATAGACAAGACTGAAAAAAATACTGCTGAATAATCCCTGACAAACGTCAATACATTTCTTTTTACCAAATAATAAACCTCTCTCATCTCTATCCTCTCTTTTCAAAGCGCTCTACGCCTCAATCTTCTTACCCGTTACATTTAGAAAAACATCATCCATGGTACCTTGTATCATTTCAAAACCCCCGATTAGTTCTTTTACACTGTCAAGAATAGGGAGCGATGCCATACTGTCAGACACAGTGGTCACCACATATTCTTCTTTTTTCTGATAAATCACTTGAAGCTTTTGTAATTGCTGCTCCAGCTCCTTAAGCTTGCCTTCCTTCGGAAGAAGCTTCAGCTTATCCTTCGCATGAGTTTCCTTCAGAGAGAAAGGGGTTCCGTACTCCTTTATCTGCCCTCCGTCAATCACCGCAATATGAGAAGCTCTTGCCGCCTCCTCCATATAATGAGTGGTCAGAAAAATCGTCATATTTTCCTCCTTGCGGAGCTTTGCCAGGCTTTCCCAAACTGCTTTTCTTGTTGCCGGGTCAAGACCCGTAGTAGGCTCATCAAGAAACATAATTTCCGGCGTATTCACAAGCGCCCTTGCAATCTCACAACGTCTCTTCTGTCCGCCTGAAAGCATTTTAAATCTTCTGCCATACACACTCTCAAGCTCTAAAATTTCACAGATTTTGGAAATATTTGCAGAAAGCTTTCTGCTGTTTTTCTCATACAGAGCTCCTCGAATAAACAGATTTTCCTTCACTGTAAGCCTATCATCCAGACAATTATTCTGATATACCACTCCAATCCGGCGACGTATCTCATCATCCTTATTTCCGACTCTGAGACCACAAACTTCCGCCTGACCCGCTGTGGGCTTTAAAATTGTACACAGCATATTGATAGTGGTTGATTTGCCAGCTCCGTTTACACCAAGAAACCCAAACAGCTCTCCTTTCTCCACCTGAAAGCTGATATCGTCCACTGCCCTCACTGCACCAAAATATTTTTTTAATCCCTCTACCTTAATAATCGGTTCCACGTTATCCTCCATTCCGCTGCGTTCCGTAAACGCTCCTTTTCGCTTAACTTAAGTCTCACAGATTTTGTATAACACAAAAAACAGCCCGCCACAATATCACTTGTGGTAAGCTGCTTTTTGTTCATGTAAGTTACTTTTACGAAAGGTAAGTTGCTCTCCCTTTCACAGTTCGCTGAATTTAGCTAAAAGTATCTGAACCTTTTCCTCCCCATGCCACTGTCTTAAAAGCTTTAGAATACCCTCCTGCTTTTCTGTCATAAATTCCTGAGTATAACTGCGCATACGCCCAATCTGACGCGAAGAAAACTTTTCCATTTCACAATCACTTTCAAGAACCTTCTGATAATAATCGTAATGCACCTGCATACCCTGCTTTAACTCAACCCAGTGCTTTGCTGCACTCGTATAGTCTTCCAATCGCAAATCCGCATGTAAAATATAACGGTAAATATCTCTGAAAAAACCTCGGCAATACGGCAGCAGCTCCTGTTTTCTGCAAAGGATGTGCATTACATCAATTCCCCATGTAGCAAATTCAATCGCCGTTTCCGGCAAATCATTCCAAGAAAGGTCTTCCACCTTCAGCACCTTTTTCATAGCCTCTGTGCCACTTTCAATAGAAGTAAGCTGTGCCAGAATACTTTCCCGCAAACGATTGGAGCTCACACTGGGAAGTCTCATAATATGGTCTCTTGCATCTGCAAAATTCCTATCATGAATATAAATCCACGAAAGTGCATAATGAGTTCGCTCCACCCATTCATTTTCACTGCAAAAACGAATCACCTGTGTGCCATAGCGAACTGCCTTATCTCTCATTTCCTGCCAAACTGCCTGTGCAGTGGCATCCCCACCAATATACCGACTCAGTTCGGCGGTTCTCTCAACCAAACAACATGCATACACATAATTAGCCGGAGAAAGCTCACATTTCTCAGACAGCATTTTACACTCCTGTATGGCAGCCTCTGCCGGTGAAGCTGCTTCACTTTCTATTCGCTCATAGCATCTTACAAGCTCAATATACTGTGCTTCATCCTGCTTGGTCTGTTCAACACCAAACAGCATATCAATGGATACCGCCAAAACATGCGATAACGGAACCAGCAGGGAAATATCAGGCATTCCTGCACCGGACTCCCAGCGGCTTACTGCCTGAGAGGTCACCCCAATCTGTGAAGCCAGTTCCTCTTGTGTGAGACCAATTTTCTTTCTTGCACTCTTGATATTGCTCCCTAATACGTTCATACAACAACACTCCTTTTGTTTGTTCGGCGCCGTATCTACAATATACCATAGCTCCATTCTCCAAACAATCAATTTGACATTGCATGCCTTGTAAGGAAGCGTTGGACATTTATTTACCTTTCCGCATTGATGATATCGGACCCGGTAATCATTGCATTTATCTCTTCCCCGAACCATCATAGGCATTATTTTCTACATAAGCCATCATCGTATTATTTCTCCAGATATGTCCAAAAACAAGCATTAATACGGCAACATATGCCAGTAAAGCCTCTCTTAATATGACTCCAGCCACAAATACTAAAGTGATGCATATACCAATAAAAACCATTATTGCTATATGTTCCTTCAGCCATTTTTTCTTATAGAATTCAATCTTATCCTTTAGAGAGAAACTACTTGCTTTGATTGCCTGTGTAAGATTCTCTTCAGCAGCCTTTTTGTACTCTTCCTCTGTCAGTCTCTTCCCGCTAAGTATTTCATTGATGCTAACATCAAACAAGTTACTCATAGAAAGCAGTGCATCTGCTGGGGGTAAATAGGTTCCCTCTTGTGTCAAGTAGTTGACAACATTTTCTTAAACTTTTTTCTTCCTCTCCATTATATCAGCTTTTGACAGATAATCTACCAAAAGCTGATACAATCTTCCTCAATGCTTAGTTGCT
>Ga0129312_1000150_pt1 | contig 69803 bp, 58 predicted proteins | sample O827metagenome_FD_94434 | JGI IMG/M metagenome (GOLD analysis project Ga0129312, IMG submission 94434) | Orangutan group fecal microbial communities from Wisconsin, USA - O827 metagenome | ecosystem: Host-associated > Mammals > Digestive system > Large intestine > Fecal | place: USA: Wisconsin... | reverse complement strand
ATGATTCTCTGTCCGCTGAGTACTGTTACTGTTCTTGATGCTGCATCCCAGTTAACTGTTGCACCGAATGCTTCTGAGATTGCTCTTACAGGAAGCATTGTGTAGTTTTCGCTGTTGATGTATGCGGGAGCGTCAAGGTTAACTGTTTCTGTACCTACTGCCATTGTTGAAGCACCAACTGTGATGATGATCTTCTTGTTTGTTGTAGAGTCATCCTGGTCACGAGCTGATGTGATAACATCAACATAGCTGTCGTTTACTGTTACTGCTTTGTACTTGAAGAAACCAAGAGGAATCTGATCTCCATAATAAAGATCGCCTGTTGCAGCATCATAAAGTTCTTTATCTAAAGTTGAGTTTTCCCAAAGAATATTTATAGGAAGTACATATTCATAATCATCATAATTATCATGCGCTGTTAATTTACCTGAAATATTTTCAAGTGCATATCCACCTACAGGGAGAGTTCTGTCAAGGTAAAGTTCAAGACCGCTGATAACGATTGTTGAAGCCTCTGTTGATTCATCTTTAACAGTTACTGTAAGGATAGATGCGTTTCCGTTATCGAAAATTTTTCTTTCATCATTGACTTCAACATCAACATCAATATCACCTTCTGTAACTTCTACTTTACCAGCATCTTCAAAGTCCATCTTTTCTACTTTGAGTGCAACTACATCGTCTTCTTTAAGTATGCCTTCTTCAGCCTCTGTAATAACGATATCGTTTACAGGTACATATCTGTAGTCGATAAGTACTTCGCTTGTCTTAGCTGATACTGTGTAAGGAGCCTTAACTGTTGCAACCTTAAGTGTTACATCATCAAACTCTCCGCCGAGTGTAACGTTTACATCACCTGAGAATGTAGGTGCTGCATTAAGAATGAATTTAATACCAAGATCTGTCTTAGCTGATGATTCCTCACCGGGTTTAGCATAGTTCCAGATTGTAACGACATTCTGGTCAATTTTATATTTGAATGCATCTTCACCAGTTTTGTTTACCTTTAAGTCTGCAACATTTGCAATATCAACTACTTCAATTCCTTCGGGGAATGTGAATGTAGCTTTTCTTGATGTGTTAAGAATATCGCCTGTATTTTCTTCAACTGATACCTTAAGTGTGTTCTCATCATCGTTGTAAGCACCTGACCAGATTACAGGAAGATCTTTATCTTCAACTGAATATGTTACAGCTTCCTTAACCATCTTAGCAACCTCAAGCTTAACGTTTGAGAATTCCTTAGAACCTTCTTCAGGATTTGAAGATACTGTAATTGTAGCTACATCTCCGGCTTTGCATTTCTTTGTAGGCTGAACAAAAACGTTAGAAATACTTATATCTGTAAGCATATTATCTTCATATGTTCCGATAAAATCAATTACCATTTCATCTTCGTCTGATTCGGCTGTATTAATTTTTCCTGTAACATCTTCATTGAGGGCCTTAACTACAGGGTCAGCTTTGTCTCCATTTTTATCTTCATATGTGAATTTCCAGTTTCCGCTGAGCTTAAGTTTGATTGAACCGCCCTTAAGTACGTCGGGTGTAAGTTCCTTAATTGTAATTTCCTTAAGTTTCTTATTGTCATCTGTTTCATCTTCAACATAAGTCTTAACGCCGTCTGTTTCGATTGCAACCTTACCTGTCTGTACGTTTGCGATTACTTCTGAAGCCTTCTTGAATGCTGTTACGTTGCTTGTGAATGTAACAACTACATCACCAACTTCGCCAGCCTTAACTATCATAGGAAGTACACAAGCATTTATTTTTTCTACATTACCGTTAAATACTTTTGTATCAAGAGTAATCTTAGCCTTTGTGTCGCTCATAACTTCAACAGCTTTAACACCTACTGTGTCCTTTAAGAAATCACTGTTATCGTAAGTGTCCATCTTGTAGTTATCGCCATCTTTTGCAAACTTACCATTTGTAAGTGTTGCATATACATCAAATTCAGGATATTTTGTTTCATCAATATCTACCTGATCGTTGCTCTTTGAAAGCTCAACTCTTGATGTAAACTCTTTATCTGTACCTACTGTGATTTCGTCAACTGCTGTAAGCTTTGTTGATGCGAAAGCTGTTGCGGGTACCATTGCTACTGTCATAACAGCGGCAATAAGTAATGCCAATTTTCTTTTCATCTTTTTTCCTCCTTCAATTTTAAATGTACGTATTGGCTTATACAAATTGACCGATACATTCATAGAGTACCTTGTTTTCCGCCGTTTTGTCGGGTAAACGGTTATGCACAATGTACAACATGCACATATCTATCAATTAGTATATGTTCATTTTACCCCCCCGGAAAATGTCAAGTGTTTTGGGCGTTTTGTAACATAACTGTAACATTGGCATTTATACCTTTATCCACAGCCTTGCATTTTTCACCGATATGCGAGCATATCGGTTTGACATTTTCCCTGATCGGCAAACAACCAATTTGATACACAAAAAAATCCCGATACAACGTATCGGGAAAATCGGCAAATGATTTGTAAATCACTTATTTTCTTTTTCTGTTTTTTCTTCGGCTTCGGCTTTTTCCTGTGCCTTAACCTTATTTTTATTATTGAATATAAACACTGCAAAGCTCAAAAGCACTATTGTAAAAACAACAACTGCAAGTGTTCTTGAATCCTTAAATGCAATGAATATAGCAAGCACACCACAAACAAGGCTTATTCCGTAAAGAATAAGAACTGCCTGTTTCTGCGTATAGCCCTTATCAATAAGCTTATGATGAAGGTGTCCTCTGTCTGCCTGCATAATAGGCTTATGACTTATTTTTCTTCTGAGCATAGCACACAGCGTGTCAAATATAGGAAGTCCGAGCGAAAGCATACAAACAACAAGCGCAAGTATTGCATAGCCCTTGAAAACGCCCATTATACTTGTTACGGCAAGTATATAGCCCAAGAAAGTTGAGCCTGTATCGCCCATGAATATTTCAGCCGGATTGAAGTTTCTCGGCAAAAATCCAAGACAGCTTCCTGCAAGTGCAGCTGTATACATTACGGCTGTTTCCGAGCCGGTAAGAATACAGAGTATCATAAGGCATAATGATGCTATGGACGAAACACCTGCGGCAAGTCCGTCAAGACCGTCAATAAGGTTAACCGCATTAGTTACGCCAATAATCCATATGAGTGTTATAGGGCCGCTTATCTTCTGTAAATAAGCTGTAACAGGCCATAAAACAACATTTATTTTTATACCGGACTTAATTACTATAATAGCCGCAATTATCTGGAATATAAGCTTAACCTTAGGCGGAAGATTTTTAACATCGTCAACCATTCCGACAACAACGATAATGCAGGCGCCAAGAATAAAGCCTATAAAATGGTCTATATTTATGTCATTGACAAATCTATATAATATAAGCACCGTAACCATAAAGCCGAGCACTATTGCTATACCGCCCATTCTCGGCATAGGCTTTGTGTGCATACCTCTTGCTTTGGGATAATCAATAGCCTTTGCTTTGATAGAAACCCATTTAGCAAATGGCGTAGCTACCAGCGAAATAGCAAACGCACAAGCAAATGCGGCAATATATAAAAGCCAATTATGAACTATCATTTGTTTCTCCTTACTTCAGAACAAAATTATTTTGTTCCGAATATTCTATCACCTGCATCTCCGAGACCGGGAACAATATATCCGTGGTCATTAAGACCGTTACTGTCATATGCAGCCGCATAAATATCTACATCAGGATGTGCCTCTTTAAGAGCCTTAACGCCTTCGGGTGCCGCAAGAATGCAAAGGAAAGTAATTTTCTTAGCTCCTCTTTCCTTAATGAAGTTTATACCCGCAATGGCTGTGCCGCCGGTTGCAAGCATAGGGTCGGTAACAAATACCTCCATATCGGCAACATCCTTGGGAAGCTTGCAATAATATTCCACAGGCTTAAGTGTTTCGGGATCACGATAAAGACCGATAAAACCAACCTTTGCTGTCGGCATAAGTGCAAGAAGTCCGTCAAGCATACCAACGCCTGCACGAAGGATAGGTACTACCGCAAATTTCTTCTCTATTACATTAACCTCGGTTTCGGCAATAGGTGTCTGAACCTTGGAAGGTACAAGCTCAATGTTTCTTGTTGCTTCGTAGCAGAGAAGCATCGCAACCTCGGAAATGATTTCCTTAAATTCCTTTGTTCCTGTTTCTTTATTTCTTAAAAGTGCCATCTTATTCTGGATAAGAGGATGGTTTGATACAAAAAATTCACTCATTATTGTTCTCCCTTTAATTCTGCCTGTATATTATTCTTCTATCTGTTTAATTCTTCTGATATGTCTTTCGTCATTAGAGAAAGGTGTTTCAAGGAAAATACGGACTATTTCCGTTGCAAGACCGGGGCCGATTACTCTTGCTCCCATTGTTACGATATTTGCATCGTTATGCTCTCTTGTTGCTTTTGCAGAGAAGCAGTCATGCACAAGAGCGGCACGTATACCCTTAACCTTATTTGCGGTAATACATACGCCAATGCCTGTTCCGCAGATTAAGATACCTTTTTCGCATTCTCCGTCAGCAACAGCATGTGCAACCTTTTTTGCGTATACAGGATAGTCACAGCTTTCATCGCTGTATGTTCCGTAATCCTTATATTCGTATCCGTTTTTTTCAAGAAAATCAATAATATCCTGTTTAAGATAATAACCGCCGTGATCGCAACCAATAGCTATCATATTATTTATTTTCCTCCTTCTGCTCATTCTGCCATCTTTCAAGAAGTGTTCCGAATGCTTCGCCTATTCCGCATAAGCATTTTCTGTATGCGTCCATAGGATAGCCCTTAGGGCTTTTAAGATCGTCCTCAGCACCGAGTGTATACTCAAAAAGAGTATAGAGCTTTTCGGGAGGACACATAGGCTTGAGGAAATTCTTCTGATCTGCTGTCATTGTCATAACAATATCAGCATCGTCAATATCCTGCTGTGTAAGCATTCTTGCTTCAAGATCTTCCTCACTGGGCTCCAAATCAACCGATGTAAGAATAACAAACGTTGAATTGCCCATCTTTTTTCCTGCCGGAACTTTTAATCCTCTGCTTGATGTCTGAACATCAAAACCGGAATCCTCCATTACATCGAAGGCAATTTTCTCTGCAATTTTTCCTTCGTACGCGTTTTCATCATCGACAAACAAAAATTTCATTCTGCTGCTCCTTATCCGACGGAAACACCGTCTGCAACGAATAGGTCAATGCTGTTCGCCTTTAAGCCTATCAGCTATTTTACCTATACAATCTATAATTTCCTCTGCACATTCAAGATATACCGCAGGACTCTGACCAAAAGGATCTGAAATATTTCCGTCCGTTCCCGAAGCAAAGCCCTTAAGTGTATAAAGCTTTTCCGACGGGCAGATATTTTCAAGCATCTTTTTATGTTCAGCCGTCATTGTGAATATATAGTCCGCTTCATCAATATCCTTCTGCGTAATCTGCTTGGATAAATGGTCGTCAAGGCTAAGTCCGTAATTTCTTACGGCAAGCTTTGCATAATCACTGGCAGGCTGACCTTCAGACGCATAAATGCCTCTGCTTTCGGTTTCAATATCAAGTCCGGCGTTTTTAAATATAACATCCGCAAATACCTTAGCCATAGGACTGCGGCATGTATTTCCGGTACACACAAAAATCACTTTCATACTCTGCGCACCACCGTTTCAGCATCTTATATAGTTAAATGCCGCCGCCTTATTAAGACGATTCATTATTGCCGCTCCTTCTCCGTCCTCATCAAAGACCTCGGAGTAAACAACGTCAGCACCTATATAATCAAATTTACGTAATATTTTGAACAGATTCGCACCGATTGTTTCCGGCTTTTCTCTGTCACCGACAACAAGAATTTTTCCTGCCTTATAGCAGTCCTTTGTCTGTTCCGTTGCCATAATTCCGACAGAAAGACCTTTCTTTAAATCTTCCTCTGTCTTTTCGTTTATTTTCTTTATAACATTATCTCTGCTTCCTGAAACAAGTATAACGCTTGCACTGGGCGAATAATGCTTATACTTCATTCCGGGAGCTTTAGGCACAATGTCTGCCGATGGCTTCATATAAACCGCCGGATCAACATCTATTTCGCCTACAACCCCTTCTATCATTTCTTTTGTTACAGCACCGGGACGAAGAAGAACAGGCTTGTCCTCCGATACATCAAGTATGGTCGATTCAAGTCCCCATTCAGCCGGACCGCCGTCAATAATCATATCTATCTTGCCGTTAAGGTCAAATTCAACATGCGAAGCTCTTGTCGGGCTTGGTTTTCCCGATGAATTTGCACTGGGAGCCGCAACCGGTATTCCGGCAAGCTTAATAAGCTCTCTTGCAACCGCATGAGAAGGAAATCTTATTGCCACAGTGTCCAGACCACCCGTAACGGTATCGGGTACACAATCCGCTTTGGGAAGAACCAAAGTAATAGGCCCAGGCCAGAAAGCCTTTATTATCTTTTCGGCATTCTCCGTAACCTTGTTTACGATAGGATATAATCCGTTTAAATCACCGATTGTCAATATAAGCGGATTATCGCTCGGTCTGCCCTTAGCCTCGTATATTTTTTTGCACGCCTCAGCATCAAGACCGTTTGCGCCAAGTCCGTATACGGTCTCTGTCGGAAATGCCACAAGTCCTCCGTTTCTCAGTATATCGGCAGCTTCTCTAAGCACGTTTAAATCAGGTCTTTCGGCATCCACCTTAACAAGCTTTGTTATCATCTTATAAGTTAGCTCCGCAGCATTTTTTATATTTTTTGCCGCTTCCGCAAGGACAAGGATCGTTTCTGCCGATTTTAGGTCCTTTGTTTATAACTGTCTTTGCGTTCTTCTGCTCCTTGAAAAGGATTTTCTGCTCATCGGGAGTAAAAATTCCGTTCCACTGAGGAAGTGAATAAAGATGCTCTGCTCTGTATTCAACCATCTTCTTGTAAAGCTTATCAAATTCGATATGAAGCTTAACCTCTGTGTCAGCCTCAAGTGTGTTTACATCGTAAGGTTCGGGAAGTATATCGTTGATACCGTCAACGAAAGCAACAGCCTGTTCATCGGACATATTGAATTTCTTTGCAATATCGGAAATTTTGCAGTCCATGTCCTGAATCTTTTCCGAAAGAATGTATTCATATATTTTCTGCTCAAGAGGAAGGTATTCGTCCCATACGGCGTCAACGCTCTGTCCTTTCTGAGTAAATGCTTTTTTCATCCAGCTTTCATATAAGCTCATTTATATTCTCTCCTTGTAATCAAAATTTTTCATTTAAAATCATAATACATTTTTCCCTTAATTACAACACAAATATGTAAAATAGTCAAGGGCAAGACCAAATTAATGACCTTGCCTGATTTTTCATCTGTTTAATTTTCACGTTCAACTATTCTTATCTTTGCACCGCTTGAATCCAATATTTTCTTTATGCCGCCGAATTCGGACTGTCCGGGTATTTTTTTCGCTTCTGCCGGAGGTTCGCCGAGAACTATTGACGTAATTTTATATTCCTTTATAAAGCTGCCGATTGACTCCGGAACATTTTCACTGCATTTCATATGTACCATTCCGCCTTTTCGGCTTCCGTATTCAAAAAGCTTTTCGAGGAGCTGCGGTGTTTCGGCATTATTGAATATACTCGTTCCTTTATTTACATTTAATATATGAAATTCTGCGTTTTCTTCATCTGCAATTTTCGCCGCCGCATCTATAAGTCTTTCGGAATTGCTCTGTGCCGTTATGCACACAAGCACTCTTTCTGTGCCTATGGGTGCAGAAGAGTCATAATCTCTGACCATTAAAATCCTCCTGTTCAATATTTCCGCAATCCATTAGTATCAATCACCTTATAATTGCATATTATCATATTTATTTGTCTGAATATTGAACATATCATTAATTTTTTCTTAAATTTCTCTAATAAAACTAAATCCTCCGAAAAGAATAACAAATTTCAATATTCTTCAGAGGATTTTATTGTTTATATTTAATTAACCTTCATAGTTTTCGAATGATATAGATTCAATAACTACATCTTCAAGAGGCTTATCGTTGCTGTCTGTTGCAACACCGGCAATAGCATCAACAACATCCATTCCGTCAAATACCTGTCCAAATACTGTATGAACATAGTCAAGATGAGGTGTTCCTCCGTTTTCATTGTAAAGCTGTCTTGCTTCTTCTGAGTAATTTACCTTTACCATTGTGCCTGACTGGCTGTTATAAAGCACCTTATCAGCACCGTATTTTTCAACTACCTGATCAATATAATCAAAATATCCTTCCTGTACGGTAGGGCACTGAACAATAAAGAACTGACTGCCATTTGTGTTCATTCCGCTGTTTGCCATAGACAAAGCACCTCTGAAATTATAGAGGTTAGGTGAAAATTCATCTTCAAAGGCTCCGCCGTAAATGCTTTCTCCGCCCGAGCCTGTTCCCGTAGGATCACCGCCCTGAATCATAAAGTTATTTATAACTCTGTGGAATATTATACCGTCATAATAGCCGTCTTTTGCGTGTGTTTTAAAGTTTTCGACAGCCTTAGGTGCCTCTTTTTCAAAAAACTTAACCTTAATGTCTCCCATATTTGTATGAATTACAGCTATCTCTTCTCCTTTTTCGGGCATATCAAGCTGTGTTATCTCTGTTCCCTGTGTTGCAAGGTTATCAAGGTATGCCTGATATTCTGCTTCGCTCTGGCTCATATCTCCGTTGTCCTCCGTATTGTCTGTATTATCGGTGTTTTCTGTGTTTTCTGTGTTGTCCGATGCCGTTGTGTCCTTTGAGCAGCCGCTCAATGCCATTGCCGCACATAACGCCATAGCCGCTGACATCATTATTACATTCTTTTTCATAGCAATATTTCCTTTCAGATTATTTTATGTTTGCAGCCTTATTTATTTCGTTTATTATCATATCAACGCCGTTTGATGCACTGCTTTTTTCCATAGCATCGATATATTTCTGTCTGTTGTTATACAAATCTCTTACTTCTTCCTCAAGCTTATCTATGTTTTCCTCCTGAAGAACCTTTGAAAAGCCCTGTCTTTCAAATGACTCGGCATTCAATATCTGGTCGCCTCGGCTTGCGTTTGCCGAAAGAGGTATAAGAAGGCTTGGTTTCTTAAGTGCAAGAAATTCGGAAATAGAGTTGCTTCCAGAACGTGAAATAATTACATCTGCCGCCGCAAACAAATCCTTAAGCTCTTCATTAACATATTCAAACTGCTTATAGCCCTGTGTATTCATAAGACTTTCGTCCGCATTGCCTTTTCCGCATAAATGGATTACCTGGAAATTCTTAAGCAATGAGGGAAGTGCCTTTCTAAGTGCATTATTGATTTTTACCGCACCAAGACTTCCACCCATTGATAATATAACCGGTTTATCTGCACTGAATCCGCATATTTCAAGACCTTTTTCCTTACTGCTGTTAAAAAGTTCCTTGCGTATAGGTGAACCTGTATTTACGCCCTTACCGCCCTTTATGTATTTAAGCGTTTCAGGGAAAGTTGTACATACGGTTTTTGCATGAGGCATAGCTATTTTATTGGCAAGACCGGGTGTTATATCCGATTCATGTATAACAACAGGTATACCAAGCTTGCTTCCGGCAATTACAACAGGAACGGCAACAAAACCGCCTTTTGAAAATATTACGTCCGGCTTAAGCTTTTTCAGAACCTTTTTTGCGTCCGATATACCCCCGAGAACTCTGAACATATCCTTTAAATTTTCTTTTGAAAGGTATCTTCTGAGCTTTCCGCTTCTTACTGCATAATAAGGTATTTTCTCACGCTCAATAAGCTCTCTTTCTATTCCCTTTTCAGTACCTATGTAGCTTATTTCCCAGCCTTCCTTCTGAAGCTCCGGAATAAGCGCTATGTTTGGTGTTACGTGTCCGGCTGTACCGCCGCCGGTTAAAACTATTTTTTTCACTTTATATCCACTCCGTTACTGTAATCCAATTCATTTATAATATCAGAAAAAGCCATTCAATTCCATACATAAATAAAATTTTATGAAAATTGTCACTTTTACAGCACCTCAGCATATAGTTTTAAAAAGGAGTGATTAAATGTATCCCTACAATATAAAAAACAATTCCAAACCAATACCCAAATTAAACACAGCCAGGCTGACAATCTCTGCCGACGAGCAGACCTTGCAGGCAATGCTCAATGATGCAATCAATGACGAAAATCGAGATTTTATGTATTATCAGGCATTATCGGAGGCAATGCCCGATTCTGTTGACGGCGAAATAGTCAAATCCATGTCCCTTGACGAATACAAGCACAAGCGTATTTTCGAGGAAATATATACCGCACTGACCGGCGAACAGCCGACAATATCCGTAGTTGAAACAGAAACGGATTTTTCCGATATACCGGCCGTTCTTGTAAACCGTCTGTTTGATGAGCTGGAGTCCGTAGAAATGTATCGAGATATAATGTCTGCCTTTGAGGACAATGCTATTCGTGATATGCTGTTCGAAATAATAACCGATGAACAGTCACACGCTGATATTCTTAATTATCTTATACACAAAAACTCACACTGATTTTTTCATAAGCGGAGATATTCTGTCCGATAAGTATATTTCCGCTTATATTATTTTATGTTCAGTTCAACAGTCACCTTAGTTCCCTTAGGTTTATTTTTGCCTATTTTTATTCTGCCGCCGTTCTGGTCGATTATTCTTTTGCACATAAACAAACCTACTCCGCTGCCGCCTTTTTTAGTGGAATAAAACAGCTCTCCGGCTCTTTCTATATCGCCGTCAGATATTCCTTTTCCCGTATCACTTATAGTAACCGCAATTTTATTATATCTTTTATGTATTTCGGCTTTTATTTCGTCATTTGCCTCCGTTGCCTCAACAGCATTTTTAACGATATTTTCAAATACGCTTTCTATCAGATTTTCTTTTCCGCTTATAACCGCATATTTACATTCATTGTCTATAACAAATTCCCGTTCATAAATTCTTGAGTACTTATCAAAGACCTTTCTGACAACATCAATAATATTAAAGCTTGTTTTTTCAATAATCGTATTTTCGGCTTTTTTCATTGCTTCATTTATAAGCAGATTTATATTTTCTATTTCATAATATATTGCCTGAAAACTCTTTTTGTTTCTTCCGTCATCATCAAGCTCAATAAGCTGTACATTTGCTTTTATAACAGCAAGCGGATTTTTTATTTCATGGGCAAAAAATGCCATAGCCTCGCCTTTATTTTTATCAAAATTTTCGGTCATAAATATTCTCTCCTTTCAGTTGTTGTAAATATTCTAACATATTTACCATTATTTTCAAATACATATTTTAATTAACGTACGCATTTTCCGACTAAAAAAGACATTATATTTATGTAAATATTAAAAACAAATCCGACTTTATATGTTATAATAGAGTCAGAATAAAATTATTCTATAAAACTAATGTGAGGGTGATAAATTTGGATAACTGTATTTTTTGCAAAATAATCAACGGAGAAATTCCTTCAGCAACAATTTATGAAAATGACGAATTTAAGGTAATACTTGACAGATTTCCCGGAAACATAGGACATGCGCTTATTCTTCCCAAAAAGCATTATGCCAACATATTTGAAATTGACGAAGAAACAGCCGGCAGACTTTTCAAACTTGCAGTAAAGGTTGCCAAGCACATAAAGGAAACGCTTAATATAGAGGCTCTCAACATAGTTCAGAACAACGGTGAACTTGCAGGACAGACAGTAAACCATTTCCATCTGCATTTAATTCCGAGATATACAGATGATAAGGTTTCAGTTAAATGGGAACAGCTTGAGCTTACCGACGAGCAGATAGCTGAGGTTCAGAAAAAATTAAATATGCAGTAAAAATAATGGCTTGTGAAAATCATTTTTCACAAGCCATTTATATTATTTATTGAGTCTTGCGCCTTCGCTCTGCACAATAAGCGACGCAATTCTATTTGCTTCCGTCAACGACTCCGCTATATCCTTTCCAAGCTGTCTTTGTGCTATAAATGTGCCTATATGAGAATCTCCGGCTCCTATCGTATCAACCACTTCAGCCTTAAATCCCGGAACCTCATACCATATTCTATCTTTATAAGATAAGCAACAGCTTCCCTTTTCTCCATCAGTTATCACAACTGTGTTGTTTGTAAGCTTCATAAGTTCTTCGCCAGCCTCACGAAGTGTATTAGTTCCTGTAAAAGACAAAGCCTCCGTTTTATTTACATGAAGTATAGGATTAAGTGCGAAAATTCTATTCATTTTATGGCGGTCAATTTCATTAATTCTCGGTCCCGGAGCAAAATAAACAGGTATACCGGTTTTTCTTAAAAAGTCGATTACAACATCGCCAGTTTCTTCTTCCATTTCAAGGCCGCATATATATGCACAATCAAAATCATCAGGATTAAGCTCATCAAACCATTCTTTTTTATATCTGTATTCAGCGCCATGCTCACATATAAAAGAGCGTTCTCCGTCATCTTCAACAAGGCAATAGCAACAACCGTTAGGCTCGTCCGGATTAAGATCTGCTCTCGGAACATTTATTTTTGAAAGCTCTTTTGACACATAATCTGCATATATTCCGGTTCCTATAGGTGAAAAAAGTACATATGGAACATCAAAATATGCAATCGCCTGAGAAACATTGAATGCACAGCCACCAAGTGACATCTTCTGCCATCTTAAATTTATATCAACTCCGGTCGTAGGAAGTACATTAAGTCTTATTATTATATCTACCACCGTTGAGCCTATTACAAGTACCTTTTTCATATTGTCCCCCTGTATACATTTTTTGTCTTAATTATAGTATTCCTGTATACATTAATCAAGACAAAGAGCCAAAAAAATCCCGGTGCAAGCACCGGGATTTGTATAATCGTTCAAACTAAAATTAGAGTGTTTCAACAAGAGCCTGAACACGTGTAGCTGCCTGCTCGAATGAGTTAGCCTGCTGCTCGATTTCAATCTTAAGGCTCTTAATGCCTTCTTCATTGAACTTCTTGAAGTAGATAGGATAGTCGAATTCTTCGGGATCACAGAACTTCATCATGCAAGCGATAACTGCGTCTGCACCTGTGTTCTTAACCATGTCAACAAGCATCTGTGTTCTGCCTTTTGCACGGTCTGTAAGAAGTGAACATCCATACATATTCTTTGTCCACTGCATAGCAAGTCTTGTCATAACATCGCCGCCCTCTGTGGGAACGTCTGCTCTGAACTGTCTGCTTTCCTGTGCAAGGTCATCAGCAACAACTGCAAGTTTGTTGTCAACAAGAACCTGAAGGAGTTCGTTGGGCTCTGCTAAGATACCTGTAAGGATAACTTTCTTGCCATCCCAAGGCTGAACGGGCATAGCCTTTAATTCAGCGATAATCTCTTTAACAGCTGCTGTGTGTTTAGCTTTGTCCATGAAGAAACCAGCTTTGATTACAGCATGACGTTTGATGGGATCGATAACCTGAGGATACTGAGCTGCTACTTCGCAGAACTCTCTCATAGTTGCACGATGCTCATTGTAAACAGCAATAGCTTTGTCGATAGCTTCGTCTGTAATTTTTTCACCGAAGATACCTTCGAGTTTTTCTCTAACGATCTGATATTCTGTTGCAAGGAATTTTGTTGATCCTTCAACAACTACGTTCTGAGGATGTACGAACTGGATTGAAGGGCATTTGCCTTTCCATTTCTGTCCCATACATTTAAGAGTATCACAAGGAGCTGAGAAGATAACAGCTTCAAGATCATCATATGTACCATTGCACTCAAGTTCCATTATTGACTGCATGATTGAGCAAGCGAATGCAGGAAGATAAGCACGAGCTTTAGAAACTTCTACCTGAGCACCCCAGCAGCCGATAGGTAAACGGCCAGCTGCGTAAACGATTTCATCAGGTGTGTAAACGGGAACCATACCTACAGCACCCTTACCTGTTTCTGCTTTATAATCATCCATTGCTTTTTTGGGATTGCTTGCGATTGCCTGTAATTCACTGATTATTGTATCAACTTTACTCATTATAAACCCCTCCTTAGTTAGCTGATTCCTGTGCGTTCTGTTCCATGATTTCTGCAAGTGCCTGAACACGTGTCTCATACTGTGCAGGTGAGAATGCACGAGGGTCAGCCTGGTCACCATCGAAACTTACATAAGGTACGCCTGTTCTCTCTTTAACGAGTTCAGCTGTTTCTACATTAAGGAAGTCCATAAGCTTACAGCTTCTGTTAAGGTGGTATGTGATACCTGTACAATGTGTTGTCTCAAGAACTGTGCTGATAACGTCAACTTTGTTTTCAAGACATGTGTTGCTGTACATCTTTGAGTAACCAGCAGCCATAGCTTCAAGGTCACCAACTTCATAATGGATTGACCAAGCGCCGGGATATGTAGAACCAACAACGTTACAGTTGAGAGCTTTAAGAGGCTTTGATGTAGCTCCAAGGTAAGGCCATACAGCGATACCTTCCCAAGCTGTACGGAATTTTTCAACACCCTTGAATGTTGATGTACCGTTCTTTACATGCTCTGAAAGTTCTTCGTAAAGTCTGTTGAATGTAACTTCTGTATCATGTTTTGATCTTGCACAAACGATAAGTCCCATGTAGTTGAACATATCGAAACCGTTCATAGGTGAAGGTGTATGAGCACACATTCCCATAGCTCTGTCCCAAGCAGCTACTGAACGCTGTGTCTGCTCCTGAACCTTAACGAACTTGTCATAGTCGAAAGGTTTACCGCAAACGTCCTCAAGCTGTTTGATGCAGTACTTGAACTGATCAACGATGTATTCCTTAGCATGCTGTGATACAGGCATTGTGTGGTTGTAAGGAACGTCGATGATGATGTAAGGAATGTTAAGAGAAACTGCAAGGTTCTCATACCATTTAAGAAGTGTGTTACAGATATTGTTACATGTGATTACAAGGTCAGGAAGGGGCATTCTAGGTGCCGGACAGTTAGCAAGAGCTTCAGGTGTAACGCCTGTGATAGCTTCTTCCTTAAGAAGTTCCATGTAACCAAGATTTACTCTTGAATATGCACAAAGGTCTACATCGTATCCTTTGCTTTCTGATATGTTAATGATTGTTTCAGCATATTTCTTAGCACTGATAGCTGCTGCATGGTTTTCAGGATAAAGCATAACTATATCCATAACCTCACAAAATTCTGAAGGTGCAATTGAAGATGACCAGCAGATAAGCTGTCCGTTTTCATGTGCATTATAAGAATCAGAATAAGCTTTTTCCTGGAAATAACCTAACAACTGTTTTGAAGTCATTGTACTGAAATCTACTGCTTCGCTCATGTTTAATCCCTCTTTCTTTTAGTCTGATTATTTTTTCATAGCTTTTAACGCATCCTCATATGCGTATAAGGCTGCACCGAGTGCGCCTGCTACCTGTGAATTGGGAGCTACGATTACCGGCTGTTTTAATTCTCTGCTGATAGCACGAACAACACCGGCGTTCTGTGCAACACCACCGCTCATTACAACGTCAGGAGTTATGCCGCCTCTGAAAGCAAGGCCGCAAGCTTTAACGGCTACTGACTGATGAACACCTGCGATGATGTTTTCCTTTGAAGTACCCTGAGATAACTGAGAAATAACCTCTGACTCGGCGAATACTGTACAAGTACTGCTTATAGGTGCGGCTTCTGTTGCTTTTGCATCGTAATCCTGCATTTCTGTAATTGTTACTTCAAGAACTCTTGCCATAACATCGATGAAACGACCTGTACCAGCAGCACATTTATCGTTCATAAAGAACTGGCTTACGCCACCTTTTTCATCAAGTTTAATAGCTTTTGCATCCTGTCCGCCAATATCAATGATTGTTCTTGCTGTAGGTATAAGATGATAAACACCTTTAGCATGGCAACTGATTTCACTAACCTGTCTATCGGCCTGTTCAAAAGAGAAACGACCATAACCTGTTGCTACTACCTTCGCCATATCTTCCATTTTAAGTCCGCTCTCAGCAAGTGCTTCTTCAAGAACCTTCTGAGGACCAGTTGAACCGGTACCAAGCTGAACAACCTTTGAAGTTACGACACGATTGCCGTCTTCAAGAATTACAACCTTAGATGATGCAGAACCGACGTCAACACCCATTGTGTACATAAATAAAAACCTCCTCCAGTAATTAACCGCCAAGCAATCGGTAACCATCAGGGGACATTCATCGGTTTCCCGCAAATGTATCCTTACAGACCGTAAGTTCCTCGCAAAATACAGTCTGTATGTTGCCTAAAGCGATATATTTCACCGGGTAAGACATAATATCACTACGGACATTATTTCCCATACCCTATAATCTATTGTACTCATTTGATTAATAATTGTCAATCAATAAAAGCGTAAATGTTGGTAATTTATCATATAGAAAATAACCTAAAAGTGCCCCTAATGTCTTAGATATTATGTACAATAACACACTCGCATTAAATTTTACATATTGCATAAAGGAAAAATTGACTAAATTAAATACTAAATTATTTAATTTCAAATTAATGTAAATTTAAAACTTTGCTTTATTTTAGACAAAATCAGCAATAAATTTTTCATACACAAAAAGAGAACCGCATAAGCGGTTCTCTTCATTTTTTTAATTATTCGCCAACATATTCGGGATGCTCGCCAAGGAACTTTTTGTTCTTCTTGAAGCCGATTGTAAGCATAGGTAAAACGATGATGAATACACCAAGGATACCACAATAGTTGTAACCGTATTTGATAACGTTTGTAAGACCAACCATTGAGAATGCCATTGAAATTACGATAGCGATTAAAGCGATTACGAATGAGCTAACTTTAGGATTCATGCTCTTAAATGCCTTTGTTCCCTGGAAACGAGGAATAAGACCGTAAACTGATGTTACACATGTTGATAAGAAGCAGAGGAAAAGAGCTATTGCGTAAACGATTTCAAGAACACTAACACCTAACTGTCTGCAAATATAGATAGTAGGAAGTGTTAAGTTTTCTGTTGCAAGGTAGCTGTCTGCACCTGTGTTGTACCAACCGATAAGCATTACGCAGCTGATACCAAGAGCAAGACCGTTCATAAGGAAGCCAAGGAAGCAAGCTCTTGAAGCATTCTTTCTTGTCTTAAGAACTGTACCAGCACCAACGAGTGCAGGGATCATAACTGACTGGAAACCAGCATATACAAATACTTTCCAGATAGCTGTACCAACGTGGTTAGATTCCATAGCATGGTATACCTGACCGAGCTGTTCTGTTCTGCCTGCGATACCTAAGATAAAGATAATGAATACGCAGATAAGGATTACAGCTGACATTGCTGCTGATGCTTTAGCAACAAGGCCTGCACCGAACATAACAAGGATAAGTACCAGGATACCGATAATTGTAACACCTACGCCGTAAGGAATACCGTAGTCAACAAGAAGTGAAGCACAACCTGCGATAGCGGCTGAAACGGCACAGATAACAATGATCATGAAATAAATCTCAAAGAGAATTTCAAGCTTTGAATAAGGAGCCCACATTTCTTCGAAGAGCTCTTTGTAGTTGTTGAAACCATGGTTGTTACACATTGTGATTGCTTCTCTTGCAACGAGAGCAAGGATTGCCATTGAAATAACAGCAAAGATAGGAGCAAACCAACCATACTGTACATAGTACTGTGTAGCCTGGTTACCAGTTGCGAAACCGCCGCCGGCATGTGAGCCAAACCATACAGATGCTACTGAGAATAATGTTGCAAATGATGCCTTTTTAGTATCTACACCTGACATATAAATTCACACCCCATTTTAAAATTGTAAAAGTACAAGTAACTCCTAATGCTTAGGATTTATCAATTTAGATATGTATAGTATAATTCCGATAAATCTGCATTGGTCAGCTTTCATATTGATGGCCATCATTAATTCAGCTAAAAATTGAATTACCATAATCATAAGGATTTCCATGTCCTATGTCCTATGACATTACCCAATGATGTATTGATATTACCTTATCGTTAATATTTTTTCAATCGGCTATTTCACCAAATTTTGCCCTTATAAATATACAAATGCATAAGTAAAAAATATTATATGTTAAAAATTGCTTATTTTCAGATGATTTAAGATAAATGTATTATGCTTGATGTTCATATTTTTGTGCTCTGCTCCGTTTAAAAACCGTTTTTTGTTGTAATTTTTTTAACTAAATCCTTTTCAAAAATTGATTTTCAATAAAATAATCCTCATATAACAATACTGTTTGTCTAAAATAAGTATGTGATTTTTAACATATTTTAGTTCATTACGTTTTATCAACACATGTTATTACTATTTCTTTTTCAAAGCATTGTACATCGGACAACATATCTTGACCGTATAAACATATGACACAGATTATGTATGTATGCAAAAACCGCCCTCGGTAATAACCGAAGGCGGCAAATAGTCATTTTGCTGATTTTTTATTTAGCGTCTACCTTTGAGATATAGCTGATTAAATCAACAACCTTGTTTGAATAACCCCATTCATTGTCGTACCATGAAACGAGTTTTACAAAGTTATCGTTAAGAGCGATACCTGCTTTGGCGTCAAAGATTGATGTATGAGGATCTCCGAGGAAATCGCTTGATACTACATCATCTTCTGTATAGTCAAGAATTCCTTTAAGCTCGCCTTCGGATGCTTTCTTAACAGCAGCCTTAATTTCTTCATATGTTGCAGGTTTTGCAAGTCTGCAAGTAAGGTCAACAACTGATACGTCGATTGTAGGAACACGGAAGCTCATACCTGTAAGCTTTCCGTTAAGTTCGGGAATAACCTTTCCTACTGCCTTGGCAGCACCTGTTGATGAAGGAATAATGTTTGCGGAAGCAGCACGTCCGCCTCTCCAGTCTTTCTTTGAAGGTCCGTCAACTGTTTTCTGTGTAGCTGTTGTTGAATGAACTGTTGTCATAAGTCCTTCAACAATACCAAAGTTGTCGTTGATAACCTTTGTAAGAGGAGCAAGGCAGTTTGTTGTACATGATGCGTTTGAAATAACAGTCATATCCTTTGTATATTTGTCCTGGTTTACACCCATAACAAACATAGGCGCATCAGATGAAGGAGCTGATATAACAACCTTCTTTGCACCGCCCTTTAAATGAGCAGAAGCTTTTTCTGTTGTTGTGAAAAGTCCTGTTGACTCAACAACATATTCAACACCTGTATCTCTCCAAGGAATTTCTTCGGGATTGAAAAGTGCATATACAGTAATTTCTTTTCCGTTTACAACAAGCTTTCCGTCTTTAGCATAAACTTCACCGTTAAATCTGCCCTGTGCAGTGTCATATTTCATCATATAAACCATATAATCAACACTAATTGCAGGGTCATTGATAGCAACAACCTGAACATCATCTCTTGTGAGAGATGCACGAAGAACAAGTCTGCCGATACGGCCGAATCCATTAATACCTACTTTTACCATAAATTATTCCTCCTAATTAATCTTACTTATTAAAAATTAATTTCTCGAACATAGAAATTATATCACAAAACCTGTACATATTAAATACTATTTTATATATTTGAAATTATCTTTTTCTTCACAAAATATAAAATTTACATTTAATATTTCATATTTATTATATTTTTATTCATGGTTTTTACTTGTACTGAACTTAATATAGTTATAAAATAATACTGAGGTGATTTCATGTTCTTTATGATGGGTATTACTCCCGGAACAAAAAAATTTGAACAGCTTGTACAAATAATATGTCCTAACTGCGGAAACGCCGGAAAAGCTGTTGTATATATGACTTATATGTGCTTGAGCTTATTTTTTATTCCGGTTTTTAAATGGAATAAGCAATACTACGTTGAAATGCAGTGCTGTGGTTCGGTTTATACATTAAATGAAGAAAAAGGAAAAGCAGTTGCAAGAGGAGAAGATGTGGTAATAACCTCCGATGATTTAACACCATACAGCAACGGAAATTATATAAGAAAATGCCCTAACTGCGGAAATACCGTTGACAGCAATTTTGATTACTGCCCACATTGCGGAAGAAAGCTTTAAAACAGACTATGTACGAAGTCCCTTACAGGGGCTTCATTTTTTTGAACCGCTTTTTACGGCATCATTTATCTTTTTAAGTGCCTTTTTTTCTATTCTCGAAACATATGATCTTGAAATTCCGAGCATATCGGCAATTTCACGCTGTGTTATTTCTTCGCCGCTGTAAAGCCCATATCTCATTTTCAATATAAGTAACTCTCTTTCATCAAGCACATCTTTCATTTTGTCTATTATATCTGCCATTTCAATTCTTTGTCCTACTTCATCCGGAACAGGATTCTCCTCCGACCTTATTACATCCATAACCGTTATTTCGTTTCCGTCAAAATCATGTCCGACAGGATCCTGCAAAAAAATATCACCGATTGATTTTTTTGTACTTCTTATATACATCAGTATTTCGTTTTCTATGCACCTTGAAACGTAGGTAACAACTCTGACATTTTTTTCGGGATTAAAAGAATCAATCCCTTTTATCAGCCCTATCGTTCCTATCGAAACCAAATCATCAAAATCCGCAGAGCTCAATTTAACAGCCGATATATATTTTTTCGATATATGTGCAACTAATCTTAAATTATGCTCAATCAGTATATTTCTTGCCTCTAAACTTCCGTTTTTGTATTCTTTAATGCGGCGTATTTCTTCTTCTTCGCTTAATGGTTTTGGAAACGATACATTACCGATTCCGTTAAAGAATACACCCAAACCGTCCACCTCTTAAACTAACGGTCATATATATAATATTCAAAAAACATAAAAAATGAACCTGCTTCCAAAATAAATTCGAAAGTAGGTTCATCTTTATTTAATCTTCTTTTTTATCTTTATTGAATATATGCGACTTCTTTTCGCCGACTTTTGCCTTAATATTCTTAGTCTTTTCCTTGATTTTCATTTTCTTCAAAGACTTATCTGCCTTTGACTTTGTATTTCCGTTCTTTTTATTTTTCTTTTTAATTCGTTTTATAACAAACACAGCAAGAGCAGCCAAAAGCAAACATCCGCCAATCATAGATTCCTTGCTTATCCCTGTTGACGAAGCGGCAATACAATATGTTGCATTTGTTCCGTCCATTTTCAGCTTGAGATAATGTCCGTTTACGGTAAAGTCAGCTTCTTTCCATTCCATACCGTCGAGCTTCCAAACCTTGGCTTTTCCGCCGCCGATATTGAGAAGCCTTATCGGAACGACATCATAAGATGTAAGATCTGTTCCTATAAGCGAAATATTCCATACGTTTACATTATCCTTAAATTTAGCCTCTTTAGGTGGTTCAATGTCACTGTCTGTTACATCAAGCACAGCCTTATCAGTAAATTCACCTTCGGCAAGAGCAAGTGCTTTTTTACCGTCGTCCTGTGTACGATTGCTTGCTACAACTGTCACCCAATCGGCATATTCTGCCTCAGCAGTGAAGCTGTCTGTAACCTTTTCTGTTGCCTCTGCCGGCCATTCACCGTAACAGCCGTCCTTTTCCGGAACCTCCGGAAGCTCTGCAGAATAAAGTCTTTCACCATATCTTACAGGTATAACTTCAACAATTTTTTCTCCGGCTTTGAAAGTAATATTAAAGCTCAAGAACTGGTCCGGAATGCCGTCTATGCCGCAAAGTGTATCATAATCAACAGGTTCGGCCTTACCCGAATAGCTTATTCCGTCAATTCCGGCAATTTCGTCACTTACAAAGTAGTTGTTTTCTATTTCACTGTCACTCATATCTGCATATCCGGATATAGCACCCTTGCATTCGTCTGAATTGTCTATTGTTACGATAGCAGCACAATTCTTAATTTCTGTTCCGCTGCCGGTAATACCTCCGACATAATTAAGTCCGCTTATTATACATTTAGCATAATTGAATCTTACCGGAGATTCTGTTCTTCCTATAACGCCGCCGACATAATCACCGTCTATACTTTCGACATCTCCGTAGTTTTCGCAGTAAAGCACGGTTCCGAGGTCCATTCTTCCCGAAATACCGCCTATACAATCCTTTTTGCCCGTTATTTTTGCATTATTTGTACAGCTTTCGAGAATAGACTTTGTTTCATATGAATTTTTGAATATGTTGCTGTCCGATAAATCATCCTCGGGATCAAGGTCAAATTCAATGCCCATTGTTCCGGCAATACCGCCGACATTTTTATCGGCCTCTATTATTCCGTTATTCACACAATCCTTAATCTTTCCGAGCTTTGTGGCATTTATGTTTTCGTCAGATGTATCCTGAATATAATCAGATACTCCATCGCCGGAATTATCCGTTATATCAAGAATAGCATCAATCATTATGTCCATAATTACATTGAACTGATTATTTATTGCCTTAACATCATTCAGTATATCCTTTGTTGATGAATTAATCGATTCGTTAAGCCCGTCTATTTCATCGGAAATACTCGCAAGCGTTGAATTAAGATTATTTCCGGCATCTCGGAAATCTTCGCCTAAATCCCTGAAATGTATAGGATCATCATTGGCAAGGTCTTCTGTCAAATCTCTCAAGCCGCCGACTGCATCGGTAAGATAGCCTGAGGCTTTTGACATTGTTCCGAGCGAATCTGCCATTTTGTCAAAGGCACTGCCCAAATCACCGGATATATCCGCAAGACCGCCCATAACGTCCTTCAAATGCTTTATTGCCGCACTAACCGACGAAGCTGCGTCCTTTATCGAGCCTATAACTCCGCTTAAAGATTTGAAAGCATCCTTCACAGTTGCCCAATCTATATGTGTATTCTTAACAATAAAGCCAAGTGAATTTGCGGCATCAGCAATATAGCCGTTCATATCCTTGAGTGCTGTGCTGAGATTTGTCAGTGTATTCAATATTTCCTGCTTTGTTTCATCATCAGGGAATATTGTTCCGCTTTTGATAAGATTTATTATCTGGCTTATTGCCATATCTGCATTTTCGATAGCCTTTCCAAGCTCGGTCAAAGCTCCGTTTGTGCTGTTCGTAAGCTTATCAACCGCATCTCTTATTGCCTCTTCGTTATCTCCGTCCGCAACAAGTGCCTTGGAAAGCTCATCAAGTGCATCTCTTACATTGCCGACTGCATCCTTAATAGCGTTGTTTGCGTCCTCAAGATCATCAAAAGCCTTTTCCGCATCCTTTGATGTTCCCTTTGCCGAATCAGCCGCATCCGAAAGCTTTGATACACTTTTCTTAAGCTGTCTTATAGCTTTTGTAAGCTCATCAGATGATGCTTCAACGTCATTGAGAATGTCAACCATTTTGTCAAGTGAATCAGATAAGGTCGTTCCTATGTCATTGATTTCATCAATATTATCATCAACAAAATCAGTGCCTTCATCAAATATAACCTTTGTGCTTTCTCTTGCAGAATCGGCATAATCCGATATTGCCGTAAGACGGTTTGATACATCATCAGAAGTAGTTTCTGCTCTATCAAGCATATCGTTTATCATGCTCTGCATTTTATCAAGCTCATTCTGCAATCTTGTAAGAGAATCCTCGGAAAGCGTAACAAGTATATACGGCTCTGTCTGTCCGGCTATACCGCCGACATCTTTTCGTCCATAAACCTTGCCTTCATTTGTACAGCCGGAAATATAGCCGGACTGTCTGCCGACTATACCGCCGACATTATATCCCATGTGCTGATAGCCTATTATTCCGCTATTAACGCAGTCCTGTATAATGCCGCTTGAATAGCCTACTATACCGCCTGTGTCTGTATGACTGCTGAGTGCAAAATCGGATTCATCAGATGAATCGCTCTCATTTACATTACTTATTATTGTACTTAAGTCAACATCTAAATCTATATTGGCAAGTGAGCTTTTTATATCCTCCGATGTTGTGTTTATACTGCATGACGATGTTGATTTTGCAACCGTACCAAGATTTTTTCCGACTATACCGCCTGTGTTTTTCTTTCCTTTTATGGAGCCTCTTGCTTCACAGCCGGAAACCGTTCCGTCTTCGTTGTTAATTCCGGCTATACCGCCGACAGTTGTTTCACCGCTCACAACACCGGCAAATGTACAATCAATAACCGAACCGGAGTTATCTCCGACTATGCCGCCGACAACATTTTTACTGCCGCCGGGAATAACACTTCCTATAACCATAAGGTTTTTAACAACAGCATCCTTCTGAATATACCTGAAAAGTCCTTGCTGTGAACCCGATTCCGAAAGCTCAAAGCCTACTATATTATGTCCATTTCCGTCAAATGTTCCGGCAAAAGTAGGAATATTTGTAAAGCTGCTGCCTGTAAGGTCAATATCGTTTTCAAGTATAAATGTCTTGCCCTTTGACCATGTATCAAGCGAGCATTTTTTTGCAAACTCCTCAAATTCATCTGTCGTACTTATTTTATATACGGAGCCGCTTATGTTTATTGCCTCTGCCAAAGCAGGCGTAACCTCGGAAAATATCATTATAAATGTCAATATAAAAGCTATTAATGTATTTAAAAAGCTCTTTTTATTATCAATATTTCTCATTCTGTTCCGCCTCCTTTTCGTTCGATTTTTCTGTTTCTTCAATGTCTTCAGAATTTTCTTTTTTGTTTTTATCCGCAATCATCAACGGGTCGGTACTTTCAACCGTTCCGGATTCTATTTTTGCATTTATTGTACCGTTGAGAGTACCAGTAAAGTTACCGTCAACCATACCGGAAATATATCCCTTTACATGGCCGTCAACACGCATACTGCCTGTTCTTGTCTGTATGATAGCAGGCTTTTTGAGCGTAAACGCTGTTTTTTCAATGATAATATCACCGAGTATAAGCAGCTGTGGAAGAATAGCCATAACAAGTCCTATTGATATGATTGTTCCTCGTCCAAGGCATATACCGATTGATGAAATACATCCGTCCGATGAAAGGAAACCGATAAGTATACCAGCTGCCGCAAGAATCGAACCAGATGTAATGATTGTCGGAAACGCCTGATTAAGCGTTTCAACAATAGCCTCTTTAATAGGCATCTGCTTTTTAAGCTCCGTATAACGGTTTGTTATTACGATAGCGTAGTCGATATTGGCACCCATCTGAATTGAGCTGACAACAAGGTAACTCATAAAGAACAGATTGCTCTTCATCAGATAAGGGAAGGAGAAGTTTATCCATACGCTTCCCTGTATAACCAATATAAGCAATACTGGTATACCTGCCGACTGGAATGTGAACAGCAGTATTATTATAACGAATACTACAGAAAGAACACTTACCATTACGTTATCTGTCGCAAATGACGAAGAAAGGTCTAAGTCACTTGTTGAATCTCCGACAAGCACACAGCCCTCATCATAATATTTAGCCGCTGTTTCATGGAGAGTAGTAAGGAAATCAAAGGTTTCCTGTGATTCCTCCGGAATATTTAACTGAATTACAAAGCGGCTGTAATTCTCACCCTTAAGCTGTAGCTTTGCATCAGAAAGCTGATCGTTAAGATCCTCAATATCCTTTGTCATATCATCATCAAAGGAAACATATCCTTCCTGCATCTGGTCATAGAGGAACGAAAACATATCAATAAGCGGTACACCGTAGCTGTCTATTCCGCTTACAATTTTTCCGTATGTTTCGCCGTCAACAGCATATGCCGAATACAAAAGCCTTGCAACTTCAATATCAACATCTGCCAGCTCTGAGAATTGTCGTGGCGTAAGCTTATCTGTCAGCACATATCCATCCATAGCCTCTACATTGGCAAGTCCGAGAACCGAATCAACCTCGTCCATTTTTTCAAGCTCTCGCAACAGCTTTCCTTCTGTATCATAATCCCCTGTCGGAACGAGCATAGCTATTGTGTTTGTACTTCCGAAGGTTTCATCAATAATTCGTTCCGCTTTATGCGAATCGCTTTCCACATATGTAGTAAGAGTACTGTAACCATATACATACGGACATTTATTTGAAAATACAAAGCCAAGAATAAGCAAAACCGCAAAAATAGGAGGCATGACATATCTTGATTTAACAGCAAAATGTCCCCATTTTGTTATCTTCGGAACAAAGCTTCTATGATGAGTTCTGTCTATAAGCGAGCTGAACGACATAAGCAGACCGGGCATAAGAGTGAATACGCACAAAAGGCTTATTATGATAGCCTTTATAAGTATGATACCCATATCGTAGCCTATTTTGAACTGCATAAATGTCATAGCCGCAAGACCGGACAATGTTGTAAGCGAACTTCCGCTTATTTCCGGAATAGCCTTACTGAGTGCCGTTATTGTTGCCTCTCTTGCCTCCATATGCTCACGTTCCTCTGTATATCTGTGGCAGAGAATAATGGCATAGTCAATGGCAAGTGCAAGCTGAAGAACTATCGCAACCGAGTTCGAAATAAAGGATATTGTTCCAAACATATAGTTTGTACCTTTATTTATAAGTGCCGCCATACCGAATGTAAGGCCGAGCACCGGTATTTCCATATATGTATGAGATGTAAATATAAGAACCGCAAGTATGATGCAAACGGCAATCATCATAACCGTCTGCATCTCTTTGTCTATTTCTTCCGCATGCTGGTCACCGACGTCGCTGTTTACATATAAGTCATAATCGCTGAGATCATTTGTTATTTCGTCCAAAGCTGTCTGGCACAAAGGGTTGTCGCTCTCTCCGTCGAATGTAACCGAAAAAAGTGCCGACGCATCTTTAAAATGATCTTCTGTTTCATCAAATTCAACCTGTTTTACGCCTTCTATATCTTCTATGTCTTTGGATATTTTTTCAGCCTGCGAATATGATATGTTGTCTATCATTACACTTGCCGTAGCGAATGTAGTAAACTCCTCATCCATGAGTGTAAGACCGCGTCTTGTTTCGGTTGAGTCCGGAAGATAATCCGTAAGGTCATTATCAACCTTAACCCAGCCGCTTGAAATTACACAAAATATGGCAAGACCGATATAAACCAAATAAAAAGCCTTTCTTTTATCAACAATAAAAGCCGCTACTTTTTCAATAAAGCTCTGCTTTTCTTCCCCGTTGTCATTTTTGCTCATCGAAAACTTCTACCTCCGATTTCGTAGTATCATCAACTTTTTTTCCGGTAACAGCCATACAGCCTTTATTTGTATCAACCATTCCGTAAAGTCTGCCGTTTTTTTCATATACATGAACACTGAAATTTATATCCCCGATAATAGTATTTAATGTACAATTAAATTCGTATCTGCTGTTGTCAGATACTCCGTTATCAAATCTGCATGATGAATTAAGTATATCCAAACGTCCCGATAAATCAAAACCGTTTTTATTCAGTTCGAGAAATCCTTTTTTTACTCCCAAAGGACTGTAAAGCTGAACCATATAATCATCAACTAACATATGAACACCCCCAACTATTGTATTTTACTTAAATCTTTCGAAAAAACCATATACAATTCTCTATGTTTTGTATGGTTTCTATACATAAAATATTTTTTGTATAGTAATTTTAAAGTTTGCAAAGACGGTTAAATATGCTATAATTTTATATCCGAGGTGATTAAATGACTCCTGACAAAAAATCAGATCAGACAAAGCATATGCTGACCGCTTCATTAAAAAAAATTATGGCTCAAAAGCCTTTGAATAAAATATCAATACGCGAAATATGCGAGGATTGCGGAGTAAACCGTCAAACCTTTTATTATCATTTTAACGATATATACGACCAGCTTGAATGGATGTTCAAACAGGAAGAGGCCTCTTTTATAAAGGACAACGATGATATGCTCATATGGCAGGACTGCCTTATGTGTATGTTCCAATATCTCGAAGAAAACCGAGCTGTATGTATGTGTGTATTAAATTCAGTCGGACACGACTATATAAGGAAGCTTTTTGTTTCGGATGCACATGATATAATAGAAAGATACATAAACATAATTTCTCCTGTTCAACATACAAAAGAATATAAGGATTTTCTTATCAATTTTTACAGCTGCGCAATAGCCGGAATGGTTGAATGCTGGTTTCACGGCGAAATTAAAAATACTCCCGAAGAATTGATAAAAAATCTGGAAAAAACAATAAAGATTCAGCTTAACGGTGAATTTTATTCAAATGAAACCTAAAAATGGCTTACGGAAATCAAACCGCAAGCCATTTTATTATATTTGCTTATTTACATATCTGTATTCATTTCTATATCTGAAATAATGGCAGTTGCCTATATTTCCGGTAACAAAATCATACATTTCATCTTCATCTAATTCCATATCGCAATAATATGAATCATATTCGTCATCATAAATATAGTATTCACACATTTCGCAATTAGATTTTATTTCTTTTTTCAATCAATCCACCCTTTTCAATGACAACTGTGTGAACCGCAGTCATGTTCTCCACAGTTATGCTCCTCACTATGGTCATGGTGTGAACAATTAACCTCTGATGAATAAACAAGCTTGTCTTCGGCAAGAGCCTCTGCTGCCTTGTCGGCGTTTCCGGAAACTCCGCCATATACCTTAATTCCGGCATCAGCAAGCGCATTTACAGCACCCGAACCGATACCGCCGCAGATAACTGCCTCAACTCCGCGATCTTTTAAAAATCCGGCAAGTGCTCCGTGTCCTGTTCCGTTTGTGTCTACTACTTCGGAAGAAATAATCTTATTGTTTTCTATGCAGTATATTTTAAACTGCTCTGACTTTCCGAAATGCTGAAATATTTCTCCGTTGTTGTGTGTTACTGCAATTTTCATTTTAAGACCTCCAGTATAAAATAATTAGTGCAGCAATATAAAATGTTTAAATCTTTATAGCCTCTTTTATGAGTATAGCACAACTAATCAAATAAATCAAATTTCCTTAATTCCTGAGGAAATATAGTAATTTAACATAGATTTGCGGCAAAATAAAAAATTTTTCAAAAAAATTAAAAAAGTTGTTGACAAATCCATCCGTAGTATATATAATAGCTATTGTTGATTGACGAAGCAACAGAAACAACAGATATGCGGGTGTAGTTCAATGGTAGAACGTCAGCCTTCCAAGCTGAACACGAGAGTTCGATTCTCTTCACCCGCTTTTATAATGAAATTAAATATGGATCAGTAGCTCAGTTGGATAGAGCAACGGCCTTCTAAGCCGTGGGTCGGGGGTTCGAATCCCTCCTGGTTCAATGAGTACAGGACTGAATATTCAGTCCTGTTTTTCTTTAAAAAACGATATATAATTTTACATTTGGTAAATGAAAATATGTTTACTTAGTATTTATTTTAATATATAATACAATATATATTTGCGGTTATGGCGGAATTGGTAGACGCGTCGGACTTAGAATCCGATTCGAAAGAGTGCAGGTTCAAGCCCTGTTAACCGCAGCAAAAAAGTCCCGAATTTCCGGGACTTTTTTATTTTTCGTGTATTATCAAGGTGATGTTTTCGCTTTTATAATTCGACACAGTACGCTATAATATAAGCTAAATCAAGTCAGAACGTGATAAGGATAGTCCGATGGTTGTCCTTTTCGGAAACGGAAAGGAGGAAATGCCAATGAACACTATGGAAGTATTACCACTTTTATTAGTTATCTTTGCGGCATTGTCCTACATAGATAATCACCGCAAAAGATAGAAAAAAGACTATTCCCTACCGCTAAAAGTCAATCACCGAGGACGTGTCATTTTGACACCTCTTCTTTTTTTGTCAACTCAGCAAACGGCTGTGCATTAACCTGCACAGCCGTCTATTTTTTAATCCATTACTGTATTTTTCGCTCTGTCAAATTCATCTAAAACCTGTTTATCAGGCTCTTTTGTTGCAAGTGACACAACAACTATGAATATACATGATATTATGAATGCAGGAAGAAGTTCGTATATACCGAAAATTCCACCAAGAGGCTTAATTAAAAGCTTCCATACAAATACCATAACACCACCGCTTACCATTCCGGCAATAGCTCCGGCTCTGTTTGTTCTTCTCCAGAAAAGAGAGAACAGCATAAGCGGTCCGAAGGTTGCACCGAATCCGGCCCATGCAAATGAAACGATTGTGAATATTACACTGTTTTCGTCAATAGCTATTATGATAGCCGCAATAGTAATAACAACAAGTGTAATTCTTGATATTTTCATAACCTCTTCATCAGTTGCTTCTTTTTTCATAAGTCCCTGATAAATGTTTTTAGCAAATGCAGATGATGCAATAAGAAGATATGAGTCAGAAGAACTCATTGTCGCAGCAAGTATTCCTGCCATTGCAAAGCCTGCAAGAAGCGGAGGCAGAAGCTGTGTTGACATATGAATAAATATATTTTCCGATTCTGCCGATGTTCCGAGTGCCGTCGGATAAAGAACTCTTCCGACAAGACCGATTGTAACAGCTGCCACAAGTGATATTACAACCCATACAGCAGCAATTCTTCTTGACATTGTAAGCTCTTTTTCGCTTCTGATAGCCATGAAACGAAGAAGTACCTGAGGCATACCGAAATATCCAAGGCCCCAAGCAAGTGTTGAGCAGATTGACAATATACTGTATGTTCCGGCTTCACCGAATACCGGTGCTCCGTTTTCAACAACCTGTACTCCGTTTTCTGTTACGGGAGTTGCTATTCCAAAGAAATCGAAAAATCCCGGAATGCTCTTTACATTTTCCATTACACTGCTCATACCTCCGGCATGTGAAATACCAAGGCCGAGAATTAAAACAAGCACAATAATCATTATTATGGCCTGCATAAAGTCAGATACGCTCTCTGCAAGGAATCCGCCGAGGAATGTATACACAAGAACGAATACCGCTCCGAGAATCATCATTGTTACATAAGATGTTCCAAAAAGTGTTGAGAAAAGCTTTCCGCATGTAACAAGACAGCTTCCGGCATAAACGGTGAAGAAAACAAGAATAAATATAGCCGCTATTGTAAGGACAACTTTTTTCTCTTCTCTGAATCTGTTTGAAAAGAATTCAGGAAGTGTAATAGCTTCATTTATAACGCTGTATCTTCTAAGACGTTTTGAAACCAAAAGCCAGTTAAGATATGTACCAATACCAAGACCTATTGCTGTCCACATGGCGTCGGCTATGCCGCACCAGTAAGCAACTCCGGGAAGTCCCATTAAAAGCCATCCGCTCATATCCGAAGCTTCGGCACTCATTGCGGCAACCCATGGTCCAAGTGTACGTCCGCCGAGAAAATAGTTTTCCGGGCTTTCGTTTGCCCTTTTGGCGTATATGACACCAATAATTACTACTACCGCCATATAAATGCACATGGCAATAAGTATCTGAAATGAATCAGCCCCCATTAATTAATACCTCCAATAAATTATAATATACCCTAATAGTTTACATGATATTGTAAAATATTGCAATAAAATTTAAAGCTCTTAATTTATACAATAATTTTACATATAATATCATGCCTTTTCATTTTTAAGTTTCAATGTGAATCTCTTCAATCTTTCAACTGCTTCTTTAAGATTTTCAAGACTTGTTGCATAGGATATACGTATGTGTCCTTCGCCGTATTCACCGAATGATGTGCCCCATGCAAGTGCTATGCCCTCTTCTTCAAGAAGCCTGTCCGCAAACTCCTTGCTTGATAATCCAAATGACGAAATATCGGGGAAAGCATAAAACGCTCCTCTCGGCATACAGCATTTTATACCGTCAATTTCGTTCAGTGCATTAACGAGCCAGTCTCTTCTTTCCTTGAATTTATTCTTCATCTCTACAACGGAATCCTGCGGACCCTTCAGTGCCTCAACAGCCGCCATCTGGGTAAAAGAACATGTACACGATACCGAATTTACCATAATCATTTCAAACTTCTTGATTATATCCACATTCGCAACACAATAGCCTATTCTCCAGCCTGTCATTGCATATGTTTTTGAAAATCCATCGAGCACAAGAGTTCTGTCACGCATTTCCGGAATAGACGCTATGGAAATCGTTTCTCCGTCATACATAAGTCTGTCATATATTTCATCGGAAAGCACAAATATATCCGGTCTGTCCTTAAGAATATCGGCAATGGCAAGAATATCCTCTTTTTCAAATATTCCTCCGGTAGGATTTCCGGGATTGTTTATTATAATAAGCTTTGTTTTCGGTGTTATAAGACTCTTAAGCTTTTCAACGTCCGGTCTGAAATCATTGTCGGCAGTCAACGGCATAGGAACAGGAATGCCTCTGGCAAATTTTATACAGCTTTCATATATAGGAAATCCGGGATTAGGATAAATAACCTCATCACCGGGTTCAACAAGTGTAAGCATTGTAAAGAACATAGTCGGTTTACCACCGGGAACTATTACTACATTATCCTTTGTTGCATCAATATTTTTATATTCTTTAACATAGTCCGCAACAGCTTCCCTAAGTTCATTATATCCGAGGGTCGGTCCATATCCCGTATATCCGTCAGACATTGCCTCTTTTGCGGCATCAATTATATTTTCCGGTGTTTTGAAATCCGGCTGACCTATTTCGAGATGAATTACGTTCATTCCCTTTGCCTCGAGCTCATTTGCCTTTGATAATATTGCAAATGCGGATTCTCCCTGAAGTCTTTCAACTCTTTCCGCTATATAATCGGGTGTTAAATCATTTTCTGTCATAAAAATAAAGCCTCCTGTATATTCGGTTGAAATGTGTTGTCGCTGACGCACATTTGTTTTTCTATTATAACATATCTTGTTATAATTTCAAGGTTTTAATCACTTTCCTATTAGTTTAATGTGATAATAAATTATATTAACACACAAAAAGGCCGTTGAAAATATATTTCCAACGACCTTTATAAAATTTATTTTATGTATATTAATCTATTTCATTACTGTGCATTTACATTTCCAAGTGTTGCTGTTACTTCAACAGAAGTATCACCGTTTCTTATAATACCGATTTTAACCTGATCACCTACACTGCTTTCATCAACGCACTGAACAAGTGATTCCATATTAAGAATTGTTTTTCCGTTATATGAAACGATTATATCGCCTTCAACAATACCTGCGTTTGCCGCACTGCTTCCGTCCATAACCGATGTTACAAGAACGCCTACCGGAAGTCTGTAAAGGCTTGAAAGCTGATCTGTTATATCCTGTCCTGTAATTCCGAGATAAGGTTTTTCAATAGAACCGTTTTCCTTAAGCTCATTAAGAATGGGAACTGCTACACTTGCAGGAATTGCATAGCCGACGCCTTCTGCTGTACTGCCTGATGAAGTTGAAAATGTTTTTGCTGTATTAATACCGATTACAGCACCTGAATAATTTACAAGCGCACCGCCACTGTTACCGGGATTGATAGCTGCATCAGTCTGGATAACATTAAGCTCTTTGCCTTCAACATTTACTGTTTTGTTTTCAGCACTTATCATACCGCCTGTTGTTGTTTTTCCTTCACCGAGTGAGTTACCTATTGCTATTACGCTTTCACCGAGTTTAATATCTGCGGAATCATCAAATACAGCTATTGTTACATTATTAATTCCAACAGCTTCAAGATCTGATTTTTCTACCGAAAGAACCGCAAGGTCACTTGTTTCATCATATCCGACTATTGTTGCGGGAATAGTATTTTCCGCATCATCAAAGGCAATAGCAATGTTGCTTGCACCGTTTATAACGTGCTGGTTAGTTGCAACATATACAAGTGAATCATCTTCGGCAAATATAACACCGCTGCCTGCTCCTTCTGCCTGATAAGGAATTGAATACATACCGTAGTTTGCTGTTCCCTGTGTAAGTGTTGTTATACTTACAACCGAGTTATACACATTTGCTATAACATCAGTTGCCGCATTTGCTTTTGATGAAGATACTGCAGCCGCTGTCGTTGTCAATACACCGTCATAGCTTGAAACATTACTGTTTTTGTTCATTGCTCTTGAAAAACCGTATCCGGCTCCTATTCCTGTACCAAGTCCAAGGCTGACTACAAGGCATACTGCAATGGCTTTGCTGAATGTTCTGTTTTTCTTTTTGGGTTTAACCTTTACATCATAGTAAGGAACCTTTTCTTTTCCGCCGTCTGCCGATGCTTCGTTTGATTTATTTTCCGGTTCATTTTCAGCTTTACTTTCTTCTGTATTTTCTTTTGCTTCGCTCTTTGCAGCCGGTTCGTCTATTCTTTCTCTTGTTGTTCCGTTAAACGGTCTGTCATAAACATTGTCGCTCTTGTTTTCCGCATGTGACGGATCATCAGAATTTATGTAACCCTGTGCATCAACGGTTCTCTCCTTGCATTCTCCGTTGATTTCTTCATTATTATTTGTGTTTTCTGCTTTTATATCGTTATTTTCATTGTTATTCTTATTGTTTTCATCATTGTTTTTTGATGTCTCTTCATACCAACTCATAATTAAAACCTCCGTTTGAAACTATATTTAATACTTTATTGTCTTATTATCTTTTCTATGTTTTGAATTATAGTATTGATATTTGAACTCTATGTGAACAAAAATTAAATATTGCATTAATAAAATGTATTTTAAAAATGAATTTACATATAATCGAATATTACTATATTAAATGTCTGTATGTCAACATTGCATTCCATTTATACCGATATTCTGATATAATCAGTATTATTTAAAATGTTAAGGAGTGTTACCTATGAAAAGAATAATAATTGCCACATCAAATGAAGGAAAAATGAAGGAATTCAGAAGACTTCTTGCTCACAAGAACGTAGAAATTCTCTCAATGCACGAGGCCGGAATAGACATTGACATAGACGAAAACGGCACAACCTTTGAGGAAAATGCCGCAATAAAGGCAAAAGCCGTTTGTGACGTTGCCCATACATTATGTCTTTCAGATGACAGCGGACTTGTTATAGACTATCTCAATGGCGAGCCCGGTATATATTCCGCAAGATACCTCGGACATGATACACCTTACGAAGAGAAAAACAGAATAATCGTTGACCGTCTCAAAGGTGTTCCCGAAGAAAAGCGTACGGCACGTTTCGTTTGTGCCGTTGCCGCAGCCTTTCCCGACGGTCGTGTAATAACCGTTAAGGACACAATGGAAGGCAGGATAGCCGAAGAGCCTGCCGGATGTGGCGGTTTCGGCTATGATCCCATATTCTTCTTTCCTCCCAAAGGCATGACAAGCGCAGAACTTACTCCCGACGAAAAAAATGCCGTAAGCCACAGAGGAAAGGCTCTCCGCAAAATGGTTTCGATCCTTGAAAAGGAGTTATAATATGAAGCTGTTAATTTTTTCGGACAGCCATTATCGAACAGAACCTATGTATTCCGTTGCCGAAAAATACAGCTCTGTTATTGATGGAATTATACATCTCGGCGACTGCACAGAGGATATATCCGGCTTTAAAACCATTTGTCCGGATATACCGATATATAATGTGCGTGGAAACAATGACTATGAAAACGGCTGTCCGGCAGAAAGAACGGTTCCCATAGCCGGCCATACAATATTTATGACTCACGGTCACAGACAGCGTGTATATTACAACACAGATACCTTGTATTATACTGCCGCACAAAACGGTGCCGATATTGCACTTTTCGGACATACCCATGTGCCATATCTACAGAATGAAAACGGAATACTTATTATGAATCCGGGCAGCATATCTCTTCCGAGAAGCTCCGTTGAAAAAACTTTTGCATTTATCACCTTCGAAAACAGAAAAGCTGAGGCAGTTATAATGAAAATCGGGCATGACGGTATAAGCAAATTAGCCTCTTTAAGCTTTTAGCAATAGAAATTTTATACATTTTATCATGAAATTTTTTAGCTATTTCATATAAAAATATGTATCTTCAACAGTATTCGCCATAATACTATTTAAAATATTCAGCAACTGTGCTACTATGATAATGTGTTAATTAATCTATTTAACAACATTATTTTAAAGGAGGATTATACATGAAAAAGAAACTTATTTCCCTTCTTACAGCTGTTGTTATGGCTCTCGGCGTTGCAGTTCCCGCAATGGCAGAGGACACAGCTTCTATGAAGGGCAAGCTTGTAGTTATCCACACAAACGATATGCACGGTTATTATGAAACAACCGACACAGCTATCGGTATCGCCGGTGTTGCCGGACTTAAGGATTACTATGAAGCTCAGGGCGCCGATGTTCTTCTCTTAGACGCAGGCGATTTTTCACAGGGCAATACTCTTGTAGGCTATTACAAAGGCAAAAATGCTGCCGAATATATCGCAGCAGCAGGCTATGACGCAGTATCAATGGGTAATCACGAATTTGACTACACATTCGATATCCTTCTTGACAACATGAAGGTTCTTACAGATGCAGGCGTTAAGGTTGTTGATTCAAACGTAATCAACAAAGAAACAGGAAAAGCATATTTCGATGCAAACGCTATCTTTGAAAAAGACGGCATCAAAGTTGGAGTATTCGGACTTGATACAGCAGAAACTCTCACAAAAGCAAGCCCCAGCAATGTAAAACTTGTAAACTTCCTTGATAAAGAAGATATGTTCAAAGCAGCTCAGGCTCAGGTAGACGAGCTTAAAGCAGCCGGCTGCGACTATATCATCGCTCTTACTCATCTTGGTGTTGACGAAGAAAGTGTTGGCAGACGTTCTGTTGATGTTGCATCAGCAGTTAAAGGCATCGACCTTATCGTTGACGGACACAGCCACACAGTAATGGACGGCGGAGAAAAGGTTAATGACACACTTATCGTAAGCACAGGCTCATACCTTGCTAACGTAGGTACAGTTGTTGTTGACGAAGCTTCTAAAGAAACAACAGCTAAACTTATTTCTGCTGCTGATTATGCAGCAACAATCGGCAAATATGACGATGCGGTTGCTAAACTTGTAGCAGAAGACAAAGCCGAAGTTACAGCGGCTTACTCAAAAGTATTTGCAAAGACAGAAGTTCATCTTGAAGGAACAAAAGCAATTGTTCGTTCGGAAGAAACAAACCTTGGTGATTTCACAGCAGATGCTTACCTCTACACAGGTAAAAAATATGTTGAAGACAACAAACTTGGTATAAGCGTAGACTGTGCTATATCAAACGGTGGCGGTATCCGTACTTCAGTTGAACCCGGAGATATTTCAATGGATACTCTTGTAACAATATTCCCCTTCGGAAACAATGTATGTCTTGTTACAATCACAGGTGCTCAGCTTCTTGAAATCCTTGAAGCATCAACATTCTGCACACCCGAAACAATCGGAGGATTCCCTCAGGTAGCAGGTATCGAATATACTCTTGATACAACAGTTCCTTACGAAAACGGAGCTCAGTATCCCAATTCAACATACTATGCACCTGCTAAACCCGGCAGCAGAGTAACAATTACATCAGTAAACGGACAGCCTTTCGATGCAGCTAAGAACTACACAGTAGTAGTAAACGGCTTCCAGGCAGAAGGCGGAGATACATATTACCAGCTTACACAGGGATCATATTTTGCTGATACAAACGTACTTGACTGCGATTCACTTATCGAATATGTTCAGTCACTCAACGGCGTTATCGGACAGGAATATGCTAAACCTCAGGGCCGTATAACAATAATCAAGGCTGCTGAAGAGCCTGTTGTTGAACCTACACCTGTTACTCCCGAACCTACACCTGAACCTACTGTTGAACCTGCTCCTTCAATCGACGAGCTTTACAAAGTAGTTAAGGGCGACTCACTTTGGAAAATCGCTGACAAGGAACTTGGCAACGGATTATTATGGAAAGAAATCTATGAAGCTAACAAAGCTGAAATAGCAAATCCCGATAAAATCTATGTAGGTCAGGAAATCGTTGTAAAATAATTAAATAGGCACTAAAATATCCCTCTGCCATACGGCAGAGGGATTAATTTTTGTCCGGAATTGTTAAAGCACTATGCAGAGCAGAGGAATCGTAATCATTGAAAGCAGTGTCGATACAAATACTACCTTAGAGGCGTAATGTCCATCGCCGTCATATTTATCGGCAAGTATTGCTGTTGTACTGCCCGCCGGCATTCCCGACATTATTACCGATACTCCGAGAAGTACGCTGTCGATATTCATAAGCTTAAGAACAGCAAACACAATAGCCGGGAAAATAACAAGACGTATAAGTGAGAAATACAATGCACTCTTATCAAATATCTCACTGACCTTACAGTCTGAAAGTATACAGCCGATAATAAGCATTGATAACGGTATTGTACAACGGCTTAAATATGTAATGGTTGAGCTTACGAAGGTCGGTAACGGCGGATTAAACGCCATAAGTATAACGCCTATTCCCATTGATATAATACAGGGATGAAGAAGTATTGTTTTTACTGCCGATTTTTTATCTACGTTTGTGAAAAGTGCAAGTCCCGATGTCCACATTGTAAATCTTATGGGAAGCTGGAACATTGATACATAAACAACGCCAAGGCTTCCGTATATATTATCCGCAACCGGCATTCCTATAAAGCTTGAGTTTGAACAGATAAGTCCGTAATGCATAACATCTTTTTTATTTTTAGGAAATTTTGCAAACAGCTTTCCGCCGAACAGAACGGCTATCACCTGTATAACTACCGATATTACAAGGGCAAGTATCAAATTCTGTGCCATATTGTCGCTCGACACATCAGACGCAAAGGACGCGATGATGTTTGACGGAAGAACAATATTGATAAGCAGATTTGATAAGCTTGACTGCCCTTCCTTTGATATTATGTTTTTCTTTCTTGCAACTACACCGACAATCATTATCGCAAACAGCACAAGCTGCAAATTAAACATTTTCGTAAAAGCTTCCATGTATTTTTCCTCCGTTTGTTCAGTAATTCCAAAAATTTATTTTATTATATTACTTTCCATTTTTATTTACAAATTAAATTTATATATTGATCCAAACTCGCATATTAATAATATAAAAAAGACCGTTGGAGAAACAATGAAATTCAGAATTATATATTTAAAAAATATCAAAAATACAATAGCCGTTGCTATACTTTGCGGATTTATAACGCTCACTGCCATATATAAAAACAATGCGTCCGTATATACAATACTTCCGGTAGAAAACAAAATAATAATAATAGATGCCGGACACGGAGGCTTTGATCCCGGAAAAGCCGGAGTAAACGGCGAAGACGAAAAATATATAAATCTTAAAATTGCGGCATACCTCCAGCAATATCTTGAAGAAAGCGGAGCAGTCGCAATAATAACCCGAAGCACAGATGAAGCTCTCGGAAACTCAAAACGTGATGATATGTCGGAAAGAAAGCTGATTGTCAACGAAAGCGACGGAGATATAATGATAAGCATACATCAGAATGCCTTTACCTCCGGTTCGGCCAAAGGTGCTCAGGTATTTTATTATAAGAACAGCGAAGAAGGAAAAAGGCTTGCGGAGGATATACAGCAAGCTCTCTGCGATTCCTTAGGCAGTACACGTTCCGCAAAATCCAATTCAGATTATTATGTGTTGCGGACAACAACAATACCTTCTGCCATCGTTGAATGCGGATTTCTGAGCAACTCCGATGAAGAAACAAAGCTGAATACAGCCGATTATCAGCAAAAAACAGCCTGGGCGATATATAAAGGCATTTCGGATTATTTTAATGCAGAAAAGTAAAAGAACCACATTCCGGTATATGTGGTTTTTTAAAGGATATTGGGTTTTGGGATATTATAATAAGGATATTATTCCTGTATTTCTGTAAAACAAAAAACCACGAAGGTATGCAAAAAACATCTAACCTTCGTGGTTAAAATTTCTTAAAACGATCATTGGTAACAAATACAGTCTTCTTGACTGCCAATTCTGTTATTAGAATAACATTTATGTTGATATATGTCAACTAAAATTGACTAATACATGAAAATATCATATAATATTCTATATTATAAAATGATTAGGAGAATTACAATGGCTACTACAAAAACTATACAATCCCTTGAAAGAGCCTTTTCCATACTTGAGCTTTTTCAGAACGGAAAACCTGAAATGAGCCTTAAGGAAATTGCCGATACAATACAGCTCAACAAAAGCACAACCTTCGGACTGGTAAACAGCCTTACGACTCTCGGCTATCTCTTCCAGAATGAAGATAACCAGAAGTATTCGCTCGGCTTAAAAATACTTTCATTAACGAACGCGGTTAAGATGAACAATATACTTATACGAGCATCTCGTCCGTATCTTGAAGAATTATGCCAGAAATACAGAGAAACCGTTCACAGTGCCCAGGAGCTCAACGGAAGTATTGTATATATTGATAAGGTAGACGCCGATACATCAATGTATATAAACACACAGATCGGTACAAAAAACTATATGCACTGCACAGGTGTAGGCAAGGTGCTTCTTGCATACAAAACCGATGAAGAGCTTGACGCTTTCCTTGAACAGCCGCTTAAGGCTCTCACCTTCAACACAATCACAAATCCGGACAAGCTTCGTGAGGAAATGAAGAAAATTCGTGACAACGGTTATGGCGGTGATGATGAAGAAATCGAAATAGGACTTTCCTGTGTTGCCGTTCCGGTCATGAAATCCGAAAACAAACCCGGCTTTGCAATAAGCGTTGCCGGCCCGACCGTAAGAATTTCCGAGCATAAGAAAAACGGTCTTCCAGAGGATTTGAAAAAGACAGCCGCAAAGCTTTCGGAAATAATATACGGCTATAAAGCATAAATTAATTAACATATAAAAAGACCAAAGCCCTCATGTTGATTACATGAGGGCTTCATTTATGGGATTCTAAAAGAAAAATGGGCGTTTAATTTTTTGCTGTTCTTGCGGCCTCAGAGCAGGCATTGATATAGTAATTTATATCAAGACCTACTGTAACTGAATCAAAGCCTTCCGCATAATATTTCTGTGCCGCTTTGGGATCCATTGTAAATATTATTACAAACTTTCCTGCCTTATGGCATGTGTCCTTAACCTTATTTATTGCCTCAAGGAACTCCGGATTATCGAACTGACCACCTATTCCCATTCCGATAGATAAGTCATAAGGGCCGATAAAAATTCCGTCTACTCCGTCCATAGCAACAATTTCTTCGATATGCTCAAGACAGCCTCTTGTTTCACACTGGGGAATTACAAGCGTTTCCTTGTTCCAGTATTCCATCATTTCATTCATCGGAAGACCGTTTTCACCCATAGGGTAATCACAGCCCCAGCCGTCTTTTCTTGAAGGACAAAAGCCTCTTTCACCTGTCGGTGCAAACTTTGCCCATCTGATTATATCCTTAACCTGCTCGATAGTTTCAACATAAGGAATGATAAGCCCCTTTGCTCCTACATCAAGCGGTTTCATTATAGCCGGTCTTGCATAGCTTCTTACTCTTACAAACGGAATCGTTCCTCCGAGATTTGCTCCTCTGATTGCATCAATAGTGCTTTCAGGCTCAAGTGTGCCATGCTCGTTGTCAATGATTATATAATCAAAATCACTTCTGGCAATACACTCTGCGGCAGTAGTGCCGCCTATCTCAAAGAATGTTCCGACCGGTTTCTGTTTTTCTTTTACTTTCTTTAAAAATTCGTTCATTTACATTCTCCTTTATAAAGGAATCAGTTCTTGATTATAGCTCCCTTATCTGCTGATGATGCAACCTTGGCATAAAGTCTGAGGTATCCTCTGGGAATATCCTTTTCGGGACGTTTCCATGTCTTGAATCTTTCTTTGATTTCTTCTTCGGGCACGTGAAGCTCAAGTTTGCCTTCGTTTACGTCGATAAGGATTTCATCTCCGTCCTTAACGATAGCAAGAGGACCGCCTTCTGCGGCTTCGGGTGAAATATGTCCTACGAAACAGCCGTTATTTGTTCCGGAGAAACGGCCGTCTGTTACGAGTGCGCAAGTCTTTGAAAGTCCTGCACCGTACATATATTTCATAGCCTTGAACATTTCTCTCATACCGGGGCCACCCTTAGGGCCTTCGTAACGGATAACAACAACTTCACCGGGCTGTATAACTCCGCCGAGAATAGCCTCTTCTGCTGCCTCTTCGCTGTCGAAGCATCTTGCCTTGCCAACAAAATGATGAAGTGCAGGATCGATAGCACCGGGCTTGCTGATAGCTGTATCGGGAGCAAGGTTTCCTTCAAGAACTGCTACACCGCCTGTTGTGCTGAAAGGTGCATCAACTGTCTTGATGATTTCGGGATTTTCGGGATATGCAAATTTATATTCTTCAAGGTTTTCCTTGATTGTCTTGCCTGTACATGTGATTGCACTTGTGTCAAGAATATCGCCGAGTCTTGACATAACTCTGGGGATACCGCCTGCTTTGTAGAAGTCTTCCATATCCCATTTAGCGGCAGGATTAACCTTTGCAATCTGAGGTGTTGTTTTGTTGAGTTCCTTGAATTCACGAACAACGTCCATGCCAAGCTCTGCTTCGTTGGCAACTGCACTAAGATGAAGAACCGCATTTGTTGAACCGCAGATAGCCATTGTTACTTTGATAGCATTTCTAATACTTTCCTTTGTTATAATCTTTCTTGCTGTGATTCCTTTGTTTACAAGGTCAACGATTGCTCGGCCTGCCATGAATGAGCTTCTGAGTCTTTCGCCATAAACTGCGGGAATAAGAGCACTTCCGGGAAGGCTGAGTCCAAGTGCCTCTGAAAGACAGCCCATTGTGTTTGCTGTTCCGAGGAATGCACATGAACCGCATCCGGGACATGCAGTGTTTTCAAGAGCACAATATTCTTCTTTTGTTATTTTGCCTACGCTGTACATACCCTTTGCTTCGTCTGTTGAAGTAAAGTCAGCTTTTCTTCCGTCGAATTCGATACCGCCGAGCATAGGGCCACCCATAACGATGATTGCGGGAATATCAAGTCTTGCGGCAGCCATCAGCATACCGGGAACTATCTTATCGCATGATGCAAGAAGAACAACTGCGTCAAGTCTGTGTGCCTGAGCCATTATTTCAACTGAATTACAGATGATTTCTCTTGAAGGAAGTATGTAGTTCATTCCGATGTGTCCCTGTGCAACACCGTCGCAGGCACCGATAACACCGAATTCAACAACAGTACCGCCTGCCGAATAAACGCCTTTTTTAACAAACTCACTTACCTGGTTAAGGTTGAAATGTCCGGGAACCAATGTGTTCCATGTATTTGCAATACCGATAATAGGCTTGTGATCAAGCTCATGATCTGTGTAACCCATTGCCTTGAAAAGTGAACGATAGAAAGGTGCGTCATCACCGGCCATAATTAAACTGCTTCTTAACTCTGCCATTTTACTCTCTCCTTTTTAAATATACGTTTTTATTTTATATTCTACATTGTAGTATTCTGTTCTGAAAATATTCTGCCACATTGTTCTTTTTCTGTCAATGACTTTTTATCAAAATTTCTCTTTTCCTCACTTTGCACAAATCTTGTTTATATTTTTATACAAAATAACCTATTTGGGACTTCTATTTTCGCCTAACGCCTTGAAATAACGGTATTTTTCATCTATAATCTAATTTATCTTATAACTAAACTATTACGGAAGGAAAAAATTATGGAAAAGGATTTTAGCTCGCTTGGAATTTCCGAAGAACTAATTTCAGCATTAAAAAAACAGGGCGTAACAAAGCCAACCGATGTCCAGCAAGCGGCAATCGGCGTAATTCTCGAAAAAAAAGACGCAATAGTGCGTGCCGAAACCGGTTCGGGAAAAACCTTGACATATCTTCTGCCTATATTTATGAACATAGACCTGTCGCTTCGTTCGGCACAGTGTATTGTCCTTACACCTACACATGAGCTTGCTGTACAGGTATATAAGCAGGCAGAGCTGCTTGCGGAAAACTCCGGAATGGACATTCGTTCGGCACTTATAATAGGCAATGCCGGAATGGCTCGCCAGATTGAAAAGCTTAAGGAAAAGCCTCAAATAATAATCGGCTCTGCCGGACGTATTATCGACCTTATCGAAAAGAAAAAAATACCGGCTCATACAGTAAAAACAATCGTTGTTGACGAAGCAGACAGAATGCTTGACCATATGAACGTGGATATGGTTAAATCCGTTGTAAAAACAACGCTCAAAAACAGCCGTCAGACTGTTTTCCTTTCTGCATCAATGAATGCCGAGGCAGTTGCCGCCGCAAAGGAAATAGCCGTAAACGAGCCTGTTTTCTGCATGGCAGAGGAAAAGCTGCCCGAGCTTATAACTCATTACTATATCGAATGTGAATTAAGGGACAAAATAAACCTCATTAGAAAAATTGTGCGTGGAGAAAAGGCTCCGAAAACAATAGTATTTATCAACAATCCCGAAAATATCGAGGTTACGGTTAAAAAGCTTAACTATCATTCTCTCAAAGCAGTCGGTCTTTACGGCGGAACAAGACGAGATGAACGCCGAAAAGCAATAAATGACATGATTAGCGGAAAAGCAGAAATACTCGTTGCCTCCGATCTTGTTTCAAGAGGTCTTGATATACCCGGCGTTACTCATATAATAAACATGGATATACCCGAAAATCCTACAAGCTATCTGCATCGTGCCGGAAGAACAGGCAGAGGCGGAAAAAGCGGAAAGGTTATCAGCCTTGCCACAAAGGGAGAAATAAGATATATCAACAGACTTAAACGTGAGCTTAAGCTTGATTTTAAAAACGTATATATGCGTGAAGGTGCTCTTGTGCCTGTCAATGCCGATTTTAAGCGTAAAAAAACATATTCGCATAAAAATAATGACACTGTTTATACTAAAAAGCAGAAATAAAAACCAATTAACTATTGTATAAATCTTATTTTTAGTATACTATGTCTGTATAACCAATTACATCTATTTGAAAAGGAGATTACTATGAGCGAACATAACTGCGGTTGCGGCTGTGGCCATGATCATGAACATGATGATGATTGCCTTGAACTTGAAACAATGACACTTACACTTGAGGACGACACAGAGCTTGAATGTACTGTTCTCGGAGTATTTGAGGTTGAGGACATCGAAGGAAAAGAATATATTGCACTTCTTCCTCAGGAAGATGAAACAGTTCTTCTCTATGAATACAAAGAGCTTGACAATGACGAAATCGAACTCAACTCTATTGAAGATGATGATGAGTTTGACAAAGTTACAGCTGCTTTTGACGAAATCTTCAACGACGAAGACGAGGATTAATCTATCGAACCACCTAATACCTGTGCATAAGTACAGGTATTTTTTTGTATACCTTCCTATGTTTATGTGGTAAAATATTGTTAATAAATCCGTGACTGTGTCACAGAAAGCATTATATTGTCAAATTATAATATAAGCATATTAAATTTTAGGAGGTCTTTACTATGGCAAAGGTATCAACTGAAGGTAAAACAACAGAAGAAAAAATGGCAATGGCAGAGGAAATAAGCAAAGGTTATTTCAAACAGGGATTAAACTGTGCAGAGTGTGTATTCCGTACATTCGCCGATATGCACGACATTAACCTTCCCAATGAGGTTATAACACTTACAACAGGCTTTGGCGGCGGCATGGGTCATACAAAAAATACCTGCGGTGCTATAACAGGTGCGGTAATGGCACTCGGAACAGTCAAGGGCAGAAGAAATCCATTCGAGCATGAGGAAATGAAGGACAGAATTGCACAGCTCCAGAAGGAAATCTATCCTGTATTTGGTGAAATGGTAAACGAAATAAAGGACGAATACGGCACACTTATTTGTAGTGAGCTTTCCGATCCCTTCGGTGACTTTGCCGGAAAAGCAAGAAAGAAAAATTGTATGCAGATGATTGCACACTGTTCAGCCGTTGCAACAAAATATGCAGACAGATAATTACATAAAATTTTAAAGCCGGTTTAATCCACCGGCTTTCTTTTTGTATATAAATATTATTTTGTAGCTTCATTCAGCGTAACCGTTCCGTTTTCTTCTGACCAGTTTACCTCATTTACACCTATTGTATTTGCAAGATCTCTCACAGGAATAAACAATCTGTCATTAGTAATAGCTGCCGCTGTATTCATTTCAACAGGCACGCCGTTTATATACATGGTTTTTGAACCGACCGTCATAGATATAATTCTCTGGTGATATAATACAACCGCAGTTTTTGTTTCAGAATTCCAGTCTATCTTTAAATTCAATGCCTCGGAAATTGCCCTTACCGGAAGCATTGTATAATTTTCGTCATTTATATAAGCCGGAGCATCAAGATTAATCGTTTTATCACCGACAGTCATTGCAGTTTCGCCGATTTTAATAACAATCTTTTCAGCTATCAGTGTACCATCATCATCAAGAGCAGTATTATCCTCTAAAACTTCCGATGTTACAATCGCATAGGCAGGATTTTCAGCCGCAAATGCAACGGAAGGAACAGCTGCAACTGTCATGATTGACGCCAAAATTAAAGCTGAATTTTTTCTGATTTGGTTTTTCATTTTTCTCTCACCCAATAATTTTATTCTTTCTATGTACAATATTATCTGAGGAAATATATTAAATCAACCGCTTTGCCCTATTCTTAATATAAATGTAAAACTTCCGATTATGCAAAAATGCCCCGACTTATGCCAGGACATTTTCATTTATAATTCTTAATCTTTTAAGCTCTGTGTTCATCAAACATAAGCTGATATTCATATTCCTCCGGTGTAGGCTCTTTCGCCAATCTTGCCGCAACAGGAATATATTTTGTGTTATTTTCCCATCTGTAATTATTTTTCTTAATAATAAGATGGCAAATAAATATACCTATCAAACCGCATATAAAGCTGAGTATTTCCCTGTTGAATCCCGGAACCAGATTATAAAGTCCGAAATATCCGAGGAATATGCCTAAAAGCAGTCCAAGACAAGGGAAACCGTACATTATGAGCACAGCGGTATAAAAACCGTCATGCTGCATCTCCAGCTCAACCCAGTCCTCTGCCTTTGCTCCACATTTGTTTATAGCCTCAAGTATCATTTCTTTTGAAGAAAACACCATACAAGCTCTGCACTTTGCACAGGCCTCCGTTCTCATAAGCTTAACAACAACCTTGCCGTCCGGCTTAACCTGTGTTACCTGACCTTTTTCTGCCATGATACAAGCCTCCAATCTTCATAAAATTCTGTATACATACCTATACAGCATTAATATATTATAGGCTCTGTATCGCCAAAATTCAAGGATTTTAGCTTTTTCTAATATTAATTTTTTTATTTGCATAAATTCTGTCAAATATTATCTTTATCATTGCCGTAACCGGCACAGCAAATACCATTCCCAATATTCCGAAAAGTCTTCCGAATACGGTCAATGCCAGTATAACAAGCACAGGATGCAGTTTAACTCTTTTACCGACGATTTTGGGAACTATAACCGCACTGTCAAGCTGCTGTAACAAAATAATAACAACGGCGGCATACAAAGCCTTTGCGGCATTTCCGCTTATCAGTGCCACACTTACAGCAAGAACAAAGGCGGCAACCGCACCGACATACGGAATTAGGTTTGAAAATCCTGATATAACGCCTATTATAAACGGATAATCAACACCGATAATAAGAAGGCTTATGCTTACAAGTGCCGCCATAACAAAGGCGTCCGTAATCTGTCCGGAAATATATCCCGAAAAAACATTATCAGCCTCATGCAATGAAAACAGTATTTTATCGGCATGCTTAGGCATAAATGCTTTTATTATATCTCTGCATTTTGCCACAATATGCTCTTTTTCCATAAGAAGATAAAACGATACTGTAAGTCCAATGAGCAGATCAAGCAGAAATCCTCCTATTGAGGTTATCCGTTCGGAAAAATAAGTGTATACATTATTCAGTCCGTTTTTTATGAAGTACATTATGCTGTCAAATATTCCGTCCTCATTCTGTATTATTCCAAGCTCTGCAAGCTTTTCGTTGAACTGCCTTAATGTTCCCGTAAATCCGTATACAGAGGCTTTTATTTTTTGCTCTATAATATTGATATTTGTATCTCCCAAGCCGTTTACAGCAAGTATAACGGCCGTAACAAGCAATACAAACACAATCAGATACAGCATAGCCGTTCCGGCGATTCGTTTTCTGAATACGCCCTTATGCTTAAGCTTAAATATTTTATCACAAAAACCCTGTAGTTTTTCGACCACAGGGTTCATAATATACGAAAATATGACAGCAATAATAAGCGGAGAAAGTACATCGGCAATATATGCAAAAAACTGCTCGATTTTAATTAATGCCGTCGGAGCATTTTTTATAACCAAGGCTATGGCATATATCACGATAAGTGTAACTATAACATGAAAGGATATTTTTATATATTCCTTATCCCATGGAAGCTTCACAAATATACGACCTCCGTTTATATTGATATTTTTATTTTGCCAATCTTTCAACAGTAAACTTAAGATATTTCCACATACGTTCAACAGAAGAAATACTTATCTTTTCGTTGGTTGTATGGACGTCGTGCATTTCGGGTCCAATGGAAATCATATCAAGCTTAGGATTTTTTGCGCCTAACAGACCGCATTCAAGTCCGGCATGAATTGCCTCTATCTTCGGTTCATGTCCAAACATTTCTTTATATGTTTCAACACATATCTCTCTTAATTTGCTGTCCTTTTTGTATTCCCAGCCGGGATATTCGCCTCTTAAAGTAAACGAACCGCCGATAAGCTCGGAAACCATCTGGAGCTGTTCAAGCACATTGTATTTTTTTGTGGCAACCGAGCTTCTTACCGCACTTGCCATTTCAACAACGTCTTCCTTCGTCTTTATAATGCCGAGATTGTTTGATGTTTCAACAAGTCCTTCTATTTCAAGGCTCATATCAATAACTCCGTAAGGAATGAGATTAAGTGCATATATAAGCTTGTTAGCCGTTTCAACAGTCATTACCTTGTCGGAAGAATCAGCTTTTCTTACTGCCGATACTCTGATTGCTTTTTCGCTTACGGCAAATTCCTTATTGAATATTTCCTCGAACTGCAAGCATAAGTCCTCAAGCTCTTCCATATCCTCAACCGGAAGATAAATTACCGCAGTGCATTCTCTTGTTATAGCATTGTCCATTAATCCGCCGTTTATACACTCAATGCGGTAATAAAATGTCTTTGCAATCTGTCTTAAAACTCTGCCCATTAATTTATTGGCGTTGGCTCTCTGGAGATTTATGTCACTTCCCGAATGTCCACCGACAAGGCCGCTTATCTTTATTTTAACAGGAACAAATTCCTTTGGAGTATCCTCTTTCACAATCGGAAGATTTATTGTTGCCTTTGCACCACCACAGCAGCTTACAATAAATATACCTTTCTCCTCTGAGTCAAGATTTATAAGTCTTGTGCCTTTCAGCTTAGAGGCATCAAATTTCTTCGCACCGTTCATTCCTACCTCTTCATCTGTTGTGAAAAGAAGCTCTATTTCCGGATGCTTTATTTCATTATCTTCAATAAGAGCCAGTCCCATGGCAACAGCTATTCCGTCATCTCCGCCGAGCGTTGTTCCGTCGGCTGTCAGATAATCTCCGTCTATAATCAGCTTTAACGGATCTGTTTTAAAATCATGCTGAACATCTTTATTTTTTTCGCAAACCATGTCAAGATGTCCCTGTATTATAATGCCTTCCGCACCTTCACAGCCTTTCGATGCCGGCTTTCTTATAAGTATATTGTTGGCTTCGTCCTGTTCACAGAACAGATTTAATTCTTCGGCAACGGATTTGCAGTAATCGCTGACTGCCTTTTCGTTTCCACTGCCTCTCGGTATAGAAGAAAGCTTTTCAAAATAATAAAACACTCTTTCCGGTTTTAAGCCTGAAGTAATCATAAAAACGCCTCCAAATAAGTATAAGCATGAAACAATTCATGCTTATACTTTATAATCATATTATACTTTTAAATTCTTAATATATTCAAAGTAAATTAGTTCTTAAAGCTGTGGATAGGTGCAGGAATTCTTCCGCCTCTTGCAATAAATTTCTCGCATGAGAACTTATTTACAGGCATAATGGGAGCATATCCGAGAAGTCCGCCAAATTCAACGCTTTCGCCAACACCTTTTCCTATTACAGGAATAATTCTTACGGCTGTTGTCTTGTTGTTTACCATACCGATTGCCGCCTCATCGGCTATAATGCCTGAAATAGTTGATGCAGGTGTATCTCCGGGAATAGCAATCATGTCAAGACCTACCGAACATACGCAAGTCATAGCCTCAAGCTTTTCAAGTGTAAGAGCACCCTTTTCCGTTGCCTCAATCATACCATGGTCTTCACTAACTGGAATGAATGCACCGCTTAAACCTCCAACATATGACGAAGCCATTACGCCGCCTTTTTTAACATTGTCATTAAGCATAGCAAGTGCTGCTGTTGTTCCGGGAGCTCCGGCCTCTTCAAGTCCCATCTCCTGGAATATTTCAGCGATAGAGTCGCCGATTGCCGGTGTAGGTGCAAGAGAAAGGTCGATAATTCCGAAAGGAACATCAAGGCGTCTTGATGCCTCCTGTGCAACAAGCTGTCCGGCTCTTGTTATCTTGAATGCTGTTCTCTTTACTGTTTCGCAAAGTGTTTCAAAATCTTCGCCACGAACCTGTTCAAGTGCTCTCTTAACAACACCGGGGCCGCTGACGCCGACATTGATAACACAGTCTTTTTCTCCTACGCCGTGGAATGCACCTGCCATAAACGGGTTATCTTCAACAGCGTTGCAGAATACAACAAGCTTTGCACAGCCGATACAGCTTCTGTCCTTTGTACGTTCTGCCGCATCAAGTATTATTTCACCCATTCTTTTAACGGCATTCATATTGATACCGTTTCTTGAAGTACCTACATTTACAGATGAACATACCATATCGGTAACCGCAAGTGCCTCGGGAATTGAATTGATGAGTATTTCATCTCCGGGAGTACAGCCCTTGTGTATAAGTGCCGAGAATCCTCCGATAAAGTTTACGCCTACCTCTTTTGCCGCTCTGTCCAGTGTTTCGGCAACAGATACATATGAATCTGCCTTACAGCCGGCTGCTGCAATGGATATAGGTGTAACAGAAATTCTCTTGTTTACAACAGGAATGCCATACTGTCTTGCAATGTCCTCACCTGTTTTAACAAGATTTTCAGCCTTTTTTGTTATTTTATCATAAATTTTCTGATTGAACTTAGTCAAATCACTATCGGCACAATCCATAAGGCTGATACCCATAGTAATTGTTCTTACGTCGAGATTAGATTCTTTAATCATCTTATTGGTCTCGACAATTTCCATTCTTGAAAGCATTATTAAAGTCCTCCTTAAATACGGTGCATTGTGTTGAAGATGTCCTCATGCTGCATTTTGATAACAACGCCGATTTCTTCACCAAGCTTTTCAAGACCGTCTGCTATTTCAGCAAAATGATCCATTGTATCGTTAACCTCAATAATCATAAGCATGTTAAAATACCCTTGAATAATAGTCTGTGAGATATCAAGAATATTGATTTCTCTATCCGCAAGATAAGTACATACCTTAGCGATAATACCAACTTTATCAGTACCTAAAACAGTGATTATAGCTTTCATAATAGTCCTCCGTATAAATTATTTATATTGTCTGATTTTAACACAACAATCTAAAAAATTCTACTTTTTTCTTAAATTAATAGAAATTGTATTACAAATAATGCAGTAAGCAGATACGTTCCCAATCTTACCTGTTTCCATTTTCCGCTGAAAACACTGATGGCTGTGTGTGTAACAAGGCCAAGTGCAATACCATTTACAAGACTGTATGTAAACGGAATAAACGCCATGGTGAAGAATGCCGGAAGTGCCTCCTCAACATCCTTGAAGTTAACCTCCTTTACGACCGCCATCATAAACACACCTGTTATTATAAGCGTTGTGGCAGTTGCCGCAGAAGGAATAACCGACGCAAACGGTGCAATGAATATGGCAAGAATGAATAATACCGAAGTAACAACGCCCGAGAAGCCTGTTCTTCCGCCTTCAACAGCCATAGCTGTACTTTCAATATATGTCGATACAGTTGTAATACCCATTGTTGAACCGATTACAGTTGCAATGGCATCAGCCTCAAATGTCTTCTTAATTTTATCGCTTGTTTCATCGTGATGAACCTTATGGTCAAGTATGTGGTCCGTTGCGATAACAGTACCCATTGTTTCAAATACGTCCATAACACAGAGTGTTGCAATAATAATTATTGTTGTTATAACTCCGCTGACAAGGCCGTAATCGCCATGGTGCGTAAACAAACCGCCGAAGTCCATCTTAAACGCCGTAGGTAAAATTGCACCGAAGTTATATTTGAAAAGATTAATTTCGCCATGATGAAATAATCCAAGCGGAATTGCAGCTATTATTACAATGATCTTACCTATAAGAATAGCTCCGTGGATATGCTTATAATGAAGAACGGCAATGAGAATAAGACCTGCAATACAAAGTATTGTACTCATAGTATTATAATCGTTAAAACCGGCAAATTCAACAAATTTTACTAAATGGTGACTATCCGCAACAACCATATGGCATTTCTGCATTCCCATGAACGCAATGAACAAACCTATGCCGGCAGTAACCGCATATTTTATATTGTGCGGTATAGCTTTTCGTATTCTGTGCTCAATGCCAAGAACAGAAAAAATAAAGAATACAATTCCGCTTATAAATACAGCCGCAAGTGCCTCCTCATATGAATAACCGAGCTGTCCGCATACCGTATATGTAATAAATGTTGCTACCGCAAGGCTTGGGCCCTGTGCAAAGGGAATCTTTGCCCTAAATGCTGTTATAAGTGTACCGATTGCCGCAGCTATACAAGCCGCAATAGTTAAAGAAACGAGCATTTCATCAGCCGTAAGTCCATTATGCAGTATAAAGCTGCCAATCAATTCGCCTGTTTCGTCAAATGCCTCCGGAAACGCACCCATAAGTGTATTCGGAACAAGGAAAAGCAGGTATACCATTGTAAAAAATGCAGTCAGACCCGAAAAAATTTCAGTCTGGAATGATGAATTATTTTCTTTGATTTTAAAATACTTTTCAATTGCTGTTTTCATTTTACATCTCCTTTATTATGAATTGCATAAAAAAATAGCGGCATTAAACATCATCAATTTTTATTATGTGAATACCGTTATCCATAAATATTTTTTAGTGTATTTATTATACCAAAAACATAGGTAATGCACAATTCACACAATTATACAAAAAACAGCCAAAAAAACAGCGAATGCAAAGCATTCGCTGTTCAATAAGTACAATTTTATTATTCTGCCTTAGGCTCTTCTGCTTTAGGAGCCTCTGTTGCAGGTGCTTCAGCCTTAGGAGCCTCTGCTGCAGGTGCTGCAGGAGCAGCAGGTGTTGCAGGCTTAGGAGCTTCAACTCTGTAACCTGTGATAACCTTCTTAGGACATTTGTTTGCACACATACCGCAGTTTTTACACTTGTCATAATCAATAACAGCAATGTTGTCGATTACGTGGATAGCATCAAACTTACATGTCTTTTCGCAGATCTTACATCCGATACATCCGGCTGAACATACAGACATAACTGCTTTACCCATATCTTTTGAAGAACACTGTACTTTAACTTTCTTCTTCTTGGGTACAATTTCAATAATGTGTTTAGGACATGTAGCAACACATTTACCACATGAAACACAAACTTCGGGATCAACAACAGCAACGCCGTTCTCGATCTTGATAGCGCCGAAAGGACAAGCCTTAACACAGCTGCCAAGACCCATACATCCGTAAGCACATGACTTAGATGTTGAACCTACAAGCTGAGAAGCCATAACACAATCGTCGATTCCGTCGTATTCATAATTATTTTTAGCCTTTTCACAAGTACCACCACATTTAACGAATGCTACTGTAGGCTCTTTTTCTTCTGCAACTACACCCATAACAGCTGCGATTGCATTAGCAGCACTGGGGCCACCAACTGCACAAGCGTTAACAGGTGCCTTGCCTTCTACGATAGCTGTTGCAAGACCGCCACAGCCAGGGTAACCGCAACCACCACAGTTTGCACCGGGGAGGCATTCAAGAACCTGACCTACTCTTGGATCTTCATCAACAGCAAATATTTTGCTGGCATAACCAAGGATTGCACCAAAAACGATACCTAATCCTCCAATGCTGCAAATAGCAAAGATAATAGCCTGTGTATCCATTTTTTTGTCACTCCTCCGTTATTATAATCCCATTGCTTTAACGACCGTTGAAACATTGATAAGTCCCTGGAAACCTAAGAAAGCAATAGACATAAGTCCTGCTGTGATAAGTGCAAAGGGGAAACCTTCGAATGCCTTAGGATGATCGTTCTCTTCAACTCTTTCACGAATACCTGCCATAAGGATAATCGCAACAGCGAAACCAACAGCACCACCGAAACCGTTAAGTGCAGAAAGAAGGAATCCGTATCCAGCCTGCATATTTGAAACGGCAACACCGAGAACCGCACAGTTTGTTGTGATAAGTGGAAGATAAACACCAAGTGATGAATAAAGTGCAGGTGAACTCTTCTTAATGAACATCTCAACGAACTGAACGAGAGCTGCGATTACAAGGATAAACGCAATGTTGTAAAGATAAGAAATGTTAAGTTTTACAAGAATAAAGCTATAAATAAAATAAGTAGCAATAGAAGCAAGCGTCATAACGAATATAACGGCTACACCCATTCCGGCAGCAGTCTCAACCTTTTTAGAAACACCAAGGAAGGGGCAGATACCTAAGAACTGTGATAATATGTAGTTGTTTACAAACACAGCTGCTAAAATAAACAGTAAGTAATTCATTCTTTTCCCTCCTTATGCCGCAGCCTCATTAGCTGCCTTTTTTTCTTTCATTTTATTTATAATTCTCTTGAATATAGCCATAAGTGCACCATATGTAAAGAAAGCACCGGGAGCCATAATCATAACGAGTGTTTTAGGGAAAGCTTCGGGAAGTACAGTTGCTCCGAAGAGTGTACCTGCTCCGAGGAATTCACGCACAAGACCGATAATGCAAAGTGCGATTGTGAAACCAAGACCGTTACCGATACCATCGCAAAGTGATGTAATAGGACCATTCTTTGATGCAAATGCTTCGGCACGACCAAGAATGATACAGTTAACAACGATAAGCGGAATATAAAGACCAAGCGATTCGTTAAGTTCAGGAAGGAATGCTGAAAGCAACAGCTGTACTATTGTAACGAAGCTGGCGATAACTACGATAAAGCACGGGATACGTACTGTATCGGGAATTATTTTTCTTAATAATGAAATAAATAAGTTTGAGCAAATAAGTACGACCATTGTTGAAAGTCCCATACCTATACCGTTTATAGCACTTGTTGTAACAGCAAGTGTAGGACAAGTACCGATAACCTGGATAAATGTAGGGTTTTCATCAATTATACCGTTTTTAATTGCGCTTAATGCTTTACTCATCAGTTAGCACCTCCCACATTTTCTGCTGCCCAACCGCAAGCAGCTGTTACACCGAGTGATACTGCTCTTGATGTAATTGTTGAGCTTGTGATGGCCTGAACCTGTCCGCCGTCCTTCTGAACTGTGACAGGGGCAGTCATACCGATAAACTGTTCCTGGAACCAATCTTCTTTAGCTCTGGCACCAAGTCCGGGTGATTCTGAAAGACTGAGGATTGAAATACCTGTTACAACACCCTCTGTGTCAACACCAACCATAAGGTCGATAGTTCCGCCGAAACCGCTGGGAAGTACTTCAACAACATATCCGATTATTTCACCTGAAGCATCAACAGCTAAGTTTGCTGAAGCAACAGCTGTGCCTTCATAGTTTGCATCTGCATCAATATCAATAGCTTCAAAAGAATCTGCATCGGGTGCAACCTTTTTCATACCTTCTGTAGCTGTCTTTTCAGCCTGAACTCTGATAGGTTCTCTTGTTACTGATTCAACAACTCCAAGTAAACCGGCACAAACAATACAAATTATACCTAAAATAACCATAGGTCTTACAATCTGTTTCATTTCGCCTTCACCTCCCCGAAAATTCTAGGTCTTGTAACTCTGTCAATAAGAGGAACTGCAAGGTTCATGATAAGGATTGAGTATGATACACCTTCAGGATATCCGCCATAAACACGGATAAGTGATGTAAGAACACCACAGCCGATAGCAAAGATAATCTGACCTTTGGCTGAGATAGGTGATGTAACATAGTCTGTTGCCATGAAGATAGCACCAAGCATAAGACCGCCGCAGAAGATTTCATATACACCGCCGAGGAAGCCGTTGCCTCTCATAAGTGATGTAAGAATGAATACTACTACGATATAAACAACAGGAATTCTCCAGCTGATTACATGTTTAATAAGAAGGTAGATACCGCCGATGATAAGTGCGATTGCACATGTTTCACCGATTGTACCACCGATGTTGCCGATAAGTGCGTTTTTGATTGCATCAGCATTTACGACTGCTGTGCCTGCTTTAAGCTCTGCAAGAGGTGTTGCATATGTAGAAGCATCTGTAACCATTCTGCCTGTAGCAAAAGCTGCACCTGTTGTCTGTGTAGGATAAGCTGCAACAAGGAAAGCACGTCCGATAAGGGCAGGGTTGATGAAGTTCTGTCCAAGACCGCCGTAGAACTGCTTTGCGATAACGATAGCAATGAATGAACCTACAACAGGTACCCACCATGAAGCTGTTGCGGGTAAGTTGAGTGCAAGAAGAAGACCTGTAAGTATAGCTGAAAAGTCAGATATTGTAACCGGCTTCTTAAGAATTTTTTCATATCCCCATTCGAAAACAACTGAAGATACAATAGAAACAATGATAAGCATTAAAGCTTTAATTCCAAAGTAGTATATACCCATTACCGATGCCGGTATAAGAGCTATAACAACATCACGCATGATGCTCTGAATTGACTCTTTTGAACGGACATGAGGGGTACCTGATACTATGATTGAACTACTCATTTGATTTAATCCCCCTTATTATTTTTTCTCAGCTGCTGCCCTTGCGGCTGCTGCAGCTGCTGCTCTTCTTCCGCCTTCAATCTTCTTCATAGCTCTGATTGACTGGGCAAGCTGTCTCTTTGCAGGACACTCGAATGAACATGAACCGCATTCGATACAGTCCATACCATGGTTGTTGCCGAACTCTTCAGCAAGTCCTTTAATAGCAAGTCTGTTAAGCTCGAAGGGCATAAGACCCATTGGACAGTGCTCTACGCACTTACCGCAACGGATACATCCTCTTTCGGGAGGAATATAAGCTTCTTCTTTAGTAAAGCAAAGAAGACCTGAAGTTGTTTTAACAGAAGCAACATCAAGAGTATACATTGAAGGACCCATCATAGGACCGCCGGCAATGAACTTAGCAGGCTCAACTGAGAAGCCGCCGATTGCTTCCATAAGATCAGAAATCTTCATACCGATCTTGATCTGATAGTTTCCGGGGTTCTTTGCAGCACCGCCTGAAACTGTGATAACTCTGTCCATAAGAGGTTTGCTCTCATAGATAGCATCACCGATAGCCATAACTGTAGCTACGTTATCTACAATACATCCAACGTCAGCTGGAAGTGACGGAGGAGTAGTTGAAGGTACTTCTCTCTTTGTGATTGAGTAGATGAGCTGTTTCTCAGCACCCTGAGGATATTTCATAAGAAGTTCCGCAACTTCGATGTTGGGAATATCCTTAACGAGCTCGCTCATTACCTTGATAGCTTCGGGCTTGTTGTTCTCGATACCGATAACACCCTTAGCATTGGGATGAAGTTTGAGCATGATCTTAAGACCTCTGATGATCTTTTCTGGCTGCTCAAGCATTACACGATAGTCGCATGTAAGATAAGGCTCACATTCGGCTGCATTAATAATAATGTAGTCGATCTTTTTGTCCGGCGGAGGAGCAAGTTTGATATGTGTCGGGAATCCGGCACCACCGAGACCTACAACTCCGGCAGCCTTGATTGCTGCACAGATTTCTGCGTTGGACATGTTTTCATAATCCAGTTTTGTTCCGATACCGTCTGCCATTTCAAATTTACCGTCATTTTCAATAACGATAGATTTTACTGTTGCACCGCCAGGTACAAGCATAGGACGAATATCCTTTACTGTTCCCGAAACGCTTGAGAAAATCGGTGATGACATGAATGCACCAGTTTCAGCGATTTTCTGTCCTGCCTTTACATAGTCGCCAACTGCAACGATGGGCTCACAGGGAGCACCGATGTGCTGGGACATAGGATAAAACATTTCGGCATTTTCTTTTGGAAGAATCACTTCGATGGCTTTGTCTGCTGAATAGCGTTTGCAGTCATCGGGGTGAACTCCACGTTTGAACGTTAAAGCTTGCATATTATCCCCCTCTGTTCTAGGAATTTTTTTGCACATTACGTGCAAGAACTTGGTATTTTTTATGAAAAATATAATTGCATAAAAATTAACAGTACTATTTTAATACAAAAACGTCTACTTCTCAACATTAAATCTTCAAAATTATTAAAATAATCTTAAAATCAGTAAATATTATTAATCGTTAAAGCTAATATTCTTTTTTTTCGTTGATTTGTATAAATTAATTAGAAACATACCATTAAAACATATATTTTTCGTCAATCGTTTTAAGTCAATTTGCTATAGCTGTATTAATTTTAAACCATCGGCAGTTAAAAGTAAATGTAAATATCTGTTTTTTGTTTATTCTTTGGCAAAAATGATGTATAATGAACCATATCGGATAATTCTTTTCGGAGGCAAAGCTATGGGACTTAACATAAATCTTTCGCAAAAACTTAATCTTTCACAGCGCCTTGTTCTTTCGGCTAAAATTCTCCAGATGAGCTCTGTTGAGCTTAACGATTATTTAAAGGAAATTTCTGAAAATAATCCGGTTGTGGAATATTCCGAACCGGAATACAATGACAGCCGTTTCGATATGTTGCGCAAAAAGCTCGAATGGCTTGATTCCAGTGACGAACAGAACCGTTATTATTACACATCTTATAAGGAAGACGAAGAAAATAATGATAACTGGAATTTTCGTGTTGATGACGGAGATACTATCGAAGAATATCTTCTCAGTCAGATAAATACGCAAAAGCTGTCTCCCGATGTGCTTACCGCCGCAAGATTTGCCGCAAAAAGCGTAAACAACAAGGGCTATCTTTCCGAAACTCCGGCTTCAATATCGGCTTTATGTAATGTTAGCAAAATCTCTGCCGAAAAAGCCGTCGAACTTATAAAAACTCTTGATCCGCCGGGCATAGGTGCTTCCGATTTAAAGGAATGCCTATTCATACAGCTTAAGCTCCAACAGCCCTGCGATACTGTTGCACTTGATATAGTCGAAAACTGTCTTGAGCTTGTTGCCAATAATCAGCTTAAGACAATCGCAAAGCAGTTAAATACTACTCTTGATTCCGTTTTAGATGCCGTTAAGAATATAAAAAGCCTCAATCCTTATCCCGGTGCAGGCTTTCGCACAAACGATTCGCCGAATTACATCGTTCCTGATGCCTACATATATAAAAATCCCGAAGGCGAATACGAAATCCAGCTTAACGACAGCTATTCACCAATTATAAAAATCAACAGCTATTACAAAAAAATAGTAAATGAAGACGGCGATTCGCAGGCAAAGGAATATGTCAACACAAAATTCAGCCAGGCAGAATGGATTTTGCAGTGTATCGAACGCCGTCGTTCAACATTTCTTTCCGTATTGTCACTTATAATAAATAAGCAGAAAAATTTCTTTGATAACGGTGCCGGAAATCTTTCGCCTATGAAGCTTTCGGATATATCAACTCAGCTTGAAATTCATGAAAGCACCGTAAGCCGTGCCGTACGAGATAAATATATTCAATGCCGCCACGGAATATTTCCGCTATCGTATTTCTTTACATCTGCCGTTGAAACCGTTTCAAAAAACAGCAGCTCATCCGAAACCGTTTCGCAGGATAAGGTTAAGCACCGTATAAAGGAAATAATAGATTCTGAGGATAAGCATAAGCCTTACAGTGACAGAGTTATTTCGGAAATGCTTGAAAATGAAGGAATATCGGTTTCAAGGCGTACCGTTGCCAAATATCGTGAAGCAATGGGGATTTACGGAACAAGTATAAGAAAAGATTTTTCTAAAAGTTGTTGACAACTATCCGGCACCGTCCAATGCAGATTTTCAATATATGTATGATAAAAGATTTTTCTAAAAGTTGTTGACAACTATCCGGCACCGTCCAATGCGGATTTTCAATATATGTATAATAAAAGATTTTTCTAAAAGTTGTTGACAACTATCCTGTGCATTTAATATAATCAATTCATTGAATATTGTTAAGGCGATAAAAGAAATAGTACGCAAATTCAAGCTCTTCAGAGAAGGAATTGTTTGGTGTGAAATTCCTGTGCTTTGGTTGCCGAAGCAGTCTTTTGGGAAACCGGCTATGTGGCAGAAACAACAGTATGTCACATCGTACTCCTGCGTTAAAGGATAAAGGTGATACCCTTCTTTTTTCGGGTATAACCAGGGTGGTACCGCGAGGATTTATGCCCCGTCCCTGTTTATTCAGGAACGGGGTTTTATTTTTGCAATTATATATGTAGCTATTTTTAAAATCGTCAAATAATCTAATTTTATTATATTGGAGGAAATTGTTTATGAAATCAATGGGTGTAAACGAAATTCGAGAAAGCTTTCTCTCTTTCTTTGAAAGCAAGGATCACCTCAGACTTCCCAGTGCATCTCTTGTACCGCACAACGATAAGAGCCTTCTTCTTATCAACTCAGGTATGGCTCCTCTTAAGCCCTACTTCACAGGTCAGGAGATTCCGCCCAGAAGAAGAGTAACCACATGTCAGAAATGTATCCGTACAGGCGATATCGAAAACGTAGGTAAAACAGCACGTCACGGTACATTCTTCGAAATGCTCGGCGACTTCTCTTTCGGTGATTATTTCAAAAACGAAATTATCCCTTGGGCTTGGGAATATGTAACAGAGGTTCTTGAAATACCTAAGGACAAGCTTTATGTTACAGTATACGAAAACGATGACGAGGCAGAGTCTATCTGGCATGAAAAGGTCGGCGTGCCTATGGACAGAATAGTTCGTCTTGGCAAGGAAGATAACTTCTGGGAGCATGGCGTTGGCCCCTGCGGTCCCTGTTCAGAAATTTACTATGACCGTGGCGAAGAATTCGGCTGTGGCAAACCTACCTGCGGAGTAGGCTGTGACTGTGACAGATACATGGAATTCTGGAACCTTGTATTCACACAGTTCGACAAACAGGAAGACGGCAGCTATCCTCGTCTTGCAAGACCTAACATTGATACAGGTATGGGACTTGAGCGTATGGCTACAATCATGCAGGGCGTTGACTCTATCTTCGACGTTGACACAATCAAGGCTCTTCGCGATGCAGTTTGTGCCGTTGCAGGTGTTGAATATGAAAAAGGCGAAGCAACAGCAAAGACAGACGTTAGCGTGCGTGTAATCACTGACCATATAAGAAGCGTTACATTTATGACAGCAGACGGTGTTCTCCCTTCAAACGAAGGTCGTGGATATGTATTAAGACGTCTTCTCAGAAGAGCTGCACGTCACGGCAGACTTCTCGGAATCAACAAATTATTCCTTGCAGACTTATGTAAGGTAGTTGTTGCTACATCAGGCGACGCTTATCCCGAACTTGTTGAAAAACAGGACTATATTTATAAAGTAATTACAGTTGAAGAAAACAGCTTCTACAAAACAATAGATAAGGGAATGGAAATCCTTAAGGCTGACATTGAAGAAATGAAAGCTAACGGCGAAAAGATAATGAAAGGCGAAAAATCCTTCCGTCTTTACGACACATACGGATTCCCCATCGACCTTACAAAGGAAATTCTTGAAGAAGAAGGACTTGACCTTGATGAAGATGCGTTCAAAAACGAAATGCAGCTTCAGAAGGAACGTGCAAGAGCCGCAAGAGAGGTTGACACATACATGGGTGCAAGCGAAACAGTTTATCATCAGCTTGACACAGCTATGGTTACAGAATTCTCCGGCTATGACGGAAAACCTGTAACAGATGCAAAAGTTATCGCTCTTGTTGCCAACAACGCAGTTGCAGACAGTGCTTCTGCCGGTGATGAAGTATCCGTATTCCTTGACAGAACACCCTTCTATGCAGAAAGTGGCGGACAGATCGGTGACAACGGTACTATCAAAACAGAAATGGGCGTTGTTGAAGTAACCGATTGTATCAAGGTTATCGGCGGTAAGATTGCTCATATCGGTACAGTTACAGAAGGAAGCATTTCCGTAGGCGATATGGCAACAGCAGAAATCGACATGGTTAAACGTCTTGGCACATCAAGAAACCACTCTGCTACTCACCTTCTTCAGAAGGCACTCCGTACAGTTCTCGGAACTCACGTTGAACAGGCAGGTTCTTATGTAACTCCCGACAGACTTCGTTTCGACTTCACTCATTTTGCCGCAATGACTCCCGAAGAGTTACAGCAGGTTGAGGATATTGTAAACGAAAAGGTTCTCGAAGGCCTTCCCATAACAACAAGTCTTCAGAGTATCGAAGAAGCAAGAAAGCTTGGCGCTATGGCTCTCTTCGGAGAAAAATACGGCAATATAGTTCGTGTCGTAAACATGGGAGATTACAGCATTGAGTTCTGTGGCGGTGCTCATCTCAGCAACACATCACAGGTCGGCTCATTCAAGATTGTTTCGGAAAGCGGTATTGCAGCCGGCGTAAGAAGAATTGAAGCTCTTACAGGTGCAGCAGCTCTTAAATATTATCAGCATCAGGACGAGCTTCTTAAGACAGTTTGCTCTGCTGTTAAGGCAACACCCGAAAACCTTGTTAAGAGAGTTGAGGGCGTAATTGCTGAACAGCGTCAGACAGCTAAAGAGCTTGAATCACTCAAGGCTAAAATGGCCGGCAGTGCGGCAGAAGGCATTCTTTCAAGTGCAGTTGACGTAAAAGGCATTAAGCTTGTATGTGCGGAAATCAAAGATTCCGATGCAAATGCACTCAGAACAATGGGCGATCAGCTTAAGAATAAGCTTGGCAGCGGTGTAGTTGTTCTTGCATCGGCAAAGGACGGAAAAGTAAGCCTTCTTGCTATGGCAACAGACGATGCTGTTAAAGCAGGTGCTCATGCCGGAAACATCATAAAGGCTGCGGCAGCAGTATGCGGCGGTGGCGGCGGCGGACGTCCCAACATGGCTCAGGCCGGCGGTAAAGACGCAACCAAGATTGCCGAAGCTCTTGAAACAGCTAAGACTGTTCTCGAAGGTCAGTTATAATCAATATAAATCTGTACTTAAGCAGGCTGTTGTTTATTTTCAACAGCTTGCTTTTTTATTCTATAAAATAATTCATTTTAAGCATATCCATAACCTCAACAATCACTTTTTTGTATTTATCGCTATACGATTTCATGTTATAATTAAATTTATGCTGAAATTTAACTCATTTAGAAAGGAGATAATCTTTTATGAGCAGACTCGTAATTCCTACAAACAGCGAGGCTCAAAATGTAGTAGAAGAGCTTTATAAGGATCTTGAAAGACGAATAATAGCCAGTCCTCCGGGCCTCTGTCCAATAGACGTTACTGCAGCATTTTTAAGAATGTGCCATGCTCAGACCTGCGGAAAATGTGTACCTTGCCGTATCGGCCTGAGACAGCTCACAAATCTTCTTGAAGATATTCTTAACGGAAAAGGTACTATGGAGCATCTGACAAAACTTCAGGAAACCGCACGTGTTATAGAAAGTACAGCCGACTGTGCAATAGGTTATACAGCCGCAGAAATGGTTCTTAAAGGACTTGACGGTTTCAACGAAGATTTTATATCCCATATATTACATAATCGATGCAGCAGCGGTCTTGAGCACCCTGTTCCTTGTGTCGCACTCTGTCCTGCCGGTGTTGATATTCCCGGATATATAGCTCTCACAGCCGAAGGCAGATATGCCGATGCGGTAAGACTTATACGAAAAGACAATCCGTTCCCAAATGCCTGTGCTCTCGTTTGCGAACATCCTTGTGAATCACGATGCAGAAGAAATATGCTTGATACATCCATAAATATACGAGGCATAAAACGAGTTGCCATTGATATGGCCGGATACGTTGCACCTCCCGAATGTGCTCCATCAACAGGCAAACGCATTGCCATAATCGGCGGAGGTCCGAGCGGTTTAAGTGCGGCTTATTATTTACAGCTCATGGGCCACCAGACAACCGTAATAGAAAAACGCAAAAAACTTGGTGGTATGCTTTTATACGGTATTCCCAGCTATCGTCTTCCAAGAGAACGACTTGAAGGAGATATCAACGTAATACTTGAAACAGGTGTAGAGGTTCAAACAAATACAGCGGTAGGAAACGAAGAAGGTCAAATTACACTTGAAGAACTTCGTGAGCAATACGATGCTATCTATATTTCTATCGGTGCACACAGAGATAAAAAAATCGGTATCGATGGCGAAGATTCTATCGGTGTTGTTTCGGCAGTTGAATTTTTAAGAGCTATCGGCGACGGAAACAGTCCTGATTTAAGTGGTAAACGAATTTGCGTAATAGGTGGTGGAAACGTTGCCATGGACGTTGCCCGCTCATCTGTACGTCTCGGTGCAGAAAGAACAGCCGTTGTATACAGAAGAAGAAAGGTTGATATGACTGCCCTTCCCGATGAAATCGAAAGCGCAATGGCAGAGGGCGTTGAAATTATGGAGCTTTACGCTCCCGAACACATAGAGGCAGACAGCCGAGGTGCTGTAAAGGCTCTTTGGGTAAGCCAGCAGATGCCCGGAGCAATCAGCGGAGGACGTCCTTCGCCTACTCCCGTAGGAACACCGCCCGTTCCCATTGAATGCGACATAATAATTGCAGCTGTCGGTCAAAGTATAGAAAGCAAATATTTTGTTGAACAGGGTATAGATGCAAAACGAGGCGTTATACAGGCAACCGGCTGGACATCAATCCAAAATATGCCCGGTATTTTTGCCGGCGGTGACTGTGCAACAGGACCGGCAACCGTTATACGTGCGATAGCCGCCGGAAAAGTAGCTGCCGCAAATATCGACCAGTATTTAGGCTTTAACCATCAGATAACCTGTGATGTTGAAATCCCCGATCCGGATCTTTCCGACCGTGTTCCTTGCGGCCGTGTAAATCTTAAGGAACGTGATGCAATAGAACGTAAAGGCGACTTCACAATTACACAATGCGGAATGAGCCTTAAAGAAGCACAGCAGGAATCCAAGCGTTGCCTCCGCTGTGACCACTTCGGCTACGGCAACTTCAAAGGAGGACGCATAAAATCATGGTAAACTCTATTTCAATAAAAATAAATAATAAAGAAGTACAGGTTCCCGAAGGAACTCGTATTATAGATGCTTGCAGAGATAACGGCTATAAAATTCCTTCACTCTGCTTTCTTAAGGATATAAACGAAATCGGTGCCTGCCGAATCTGCGTTGTTGAGGTTAAAGGCATAAGCCATCTTGTTCCGTCATGCAATAATACCGTACAGGAAGGCATGGAGATACTCACAAACTCTCCCCGTGTCCGTGAAGCAAGAAAAATCAATGCAGAGCTTCTGCTTTCACAGCACAATGCGAACTGTCCAACCTGTGTACGCAGCTCAAACTGTGAGCTTAAGAGAGTTGCAAACGATTTGGACCTTACCGATAACTGGTATAAAAACGAATATCCCGAAGCATTATGGTCAAAATCATTTCCACTTATCCGTGACGCAAGCAAGTGCATAAAATGTATGCGTTGTGTACAGATATGTGACAAAATCCAGACCTTAAACATATGGGATGTATCGGGAACAGGCTCACACACAACGGTTGACGTATCCAACAACAAAGAAATCAAGGCGTCTGACTGTTCACTCTGCGGACAATGCGTAACTCACTGTCCGACAGCCGCATTGCATGAGCGTGACGATGTTGAGGCAATCAACGGAATAGACGGAGAGCTTGCAAATCCCGAAAAGGTAACAGTAGCAATCGTTGCACCTTCGGTTCGTGCATCATGGGGCGAAGAATTCGGTCTTTCTCCCGAATTTGCAACCGACAAAAGATTTGTAGCTACATTGAAGTCAGTCGGCTTTGACTACGTTTTTGATGCAGATTTTGCCGCAGACCTCACTATAATGGAGGAAAGCAGTGAGCTTATCGCAAGATTAAGAGAGCCGGAAAAATACAGCTGGCCTATGTTTACATCATGCTGTCCGGGCTGGGTAAGCTTTGCAAAAACACAGTATCCGGATATTCTTCCACAGCTTTCAACAGCAAAATCGCCTCAGCAGATGTTCGGAACTGTAATAAAAACTTACTTCGCACAGAAAAAAGGTATAAAGCCGGAAAACATCTCCTGTGTTTCGCTTATGCCCTGTCTTTCCAAAAAGCGTGAGCTTACACTTCCCGGAATGGACAGTGCCGGAACAGGACATGATATTGACTATGTGCTTACAACAAGAGAAATATGCAGACTTATAAAAGCCGATAACATAGACGTTACACTTCAGCCGGAAACAAATTTTGATGATCCTCTCGGAGAAGCAAGCGGAGCAGGCGTTATATTCGGAACATCGGGCGGTGTTTTAGAGGCGGCATTAAGAACTGCATACTTCAAAGTTACGGGCAAAAACCCCGATTTAGGCGAAAACAGTCCACTTAAGGTTCTCCGAAATATTTCATCTCACAAGGAAATAGAAATAGAGCTCGGAAATAAAAAACTTCATTGTGCCGCAGTCAGCAGTCTTGGAGAAGCAAGAAAGCTTATTACATCAATAAAGCGTGGAGAATGTCATTATGACTTTGTCGAAGTCATGGCTTGTCCCGGCGGTTGTATAAACGGCGGCGGTCAGCCTATTCACCCGTCATATAACAGCATGCCGAACAGCTACACCGAGCGTGACCATTGCCTGCGTGAATATGACAACAGGAATAATATCCGTTTCAGCCACGAAAATAAGGAAATACAGACTCTTTACGATAATTATTTGGATTTCCCTATGTCCGACAGAGCACATCATCTGCTTCATGTCGAAAAATATTAACATAAAATTTTTTCGTTATTTATGCTGATTTACATTATTAACTCCGTATGCTACCATAAATATAGGCAGTATATATATAAAGGAGGAATACATATGGAAATCAAAGGAAAAGTTGCTCTTATAACCGGTGGTGGTACCGGCGTAGGTAAAGGTGTTGCTCTTCGTCTTGCAAAGGAAGGTACAAATATCTGTATCAACTATGCCCACTCCGAAAAGGAAGCCTATGAAGCAAAGGCAGAGGTTGAAGCATTAGGTGTAAAATGCAATGTGTACAAAGCAGATGTTTCCAATGACGAAGAAGATAAAGCTATGATCGAAGCTATCTTAAAGGACTTTGGACAGCTTGACATTCTTGTAAACAATGCCGGAAGAACACATTTCGTTCAGCACAGCGATCTTGACGGCATGAAGAGTGAGTATTTTGATGATATTTTTGCATTAAATGTAAAAGGAACCTTCTTTATGTGTCGTGCTGCGGCAGATGCTTTGAAAAAGAGTCATGGTGTTATAATAAACATAACATCAATAGCCGGTGTAACAGGCTTAGGAAGTTCAATAGCGTATGCAGCAAGCAAGGCCGCAGAAATAAGTATAACAAAATCTTTAGCAAGAGTTCTTGCTCCCGAAGTTCGTGTAATCGGTGTTGCTCCCGGCATAGTTCTCACACGTTGGGTTGAAGGCCATGCAGACCATATTGACAAGCTTGCCGGAGAAACTCCTCTCCAGAAGGTTGCCGAACCCGCTGATATAGCACAAACCGTTTATGCTCTTATAGCACACGCTGATTTCGTTACAGGACAGAACCTCATTGTTGATGGTGGAGCGTTTATCTGATAACAGGTTGTGTTATATACCGGAGGGTACATAAAAATGAAAAGATTATTTTCTGTAATCGGATTTGTTATTGTTTTGTTGCTATGCAGTTGCGGTACATCGACAGCTCATATAGAAACATTAAAGAATTGGTCTTTTCAATATAATAAAGAAACAGATGATTATAGTCTTTTCTTTGCTCTTGTTGACAAAAATGACGAACCTTTATGGGCTGATGTTGATGTTGACATTCGAATCGTAAATGATGAAAATGAAGATGTTTATATCGGGACAAAATCTGTTTCTAATGATAATTATGGCTATTATACAAGCCAGATTGCCGGAGAACAGTATCTTGCCAATGTAAGAATACCATCATCCGAACTTACGGCTGGAAAATCTTCTAACGGAACAGTTTATTTCACTGTGTATAAAGAAAATAAAATTGCATTTTCCGAAGCATATTGTTCAGCCCTGTATTGTCTGCCTATTGCAGATGTAACAGTGGACTTTGATTACTTTCCGTTAAATATAAATGTTAAAGACTATTTCGGTGATGTAGCCTCTGTACTACAAATACAAAGTGCGGAATACAAATTTGAAAAAGAATATTCACCAACGTTAGATATTATTATTATCGGCGAAAAACTAAGTAGTAATAGTAGCCTTTATGTCTATGATGAAATCAGCTATAAACTATATGATAGTGATGGCTACATAGTTGATTCCGGTAATGTTTATCTCGATAACTTGAATACAGGTGATAAATTTAAATCTGACCCTATTACAATATATGATGTTACTCCAGGCGAATCATATACGTTTAAATTATTTGAATCAACTTATTAAATCGCTCTTTCACTTCTTATATAAATAAATATAGGCACTAAAATAGCCCGACCTTTTGGTCGAGCTATTACTGTCTTATGCTATATTATTTGAAAGCCTCAAGGAATGTATTTACTGTATTAACTTCGATAACATCCTTGATTTCTGTAATATCAGAATAGAAGCTGTAGCTGTGTCCTGCACCTGTTGCAAGTGCAACGTCTGCATTAAATGCTTCAACAGCCTTTAAGCTTGTTGCAGGAACAACACTTTTATCATCTTCAGCATAGATTACAAGTGCTTTGCCCTTGTACTTATCTGCATTTGCAAGAGGTCTTGAATCCTTAACTTCGTCAAACCACTGTTTTGAAAGATCCTGAACCTGTCCCCAAGGAGATGTTCTTACATAATGTCCTTCAGCCTCAGCCTTTGCATAAGCTTCGTTCCAGCCGTCAACGTCAGTAATGATATGAGTATATAAATCATCATCAACCGCAGGTGCAAGAAGAACCATGCCCTTGAAGTTTACTTTGTTTTCACCAACCATTGTTGCAGCAATACGTCCGCCCATGCTATATCCGAAAATACCTACATTCTCGGCATCAATAGCATAGTTAGCCTCAACATATTCAATTGATGAGTATACATCATTAATCATGTTTGATAATACATTAGCCTGGAAAGATTCCTCACTCTTACCACAGCCGGGGAAGTCCATACGAACTGATGCAATGCCTGCTTTTGCAAGTGATTCTGCTAAGCTTGTAAGTCCGCCGTTTTCTTCTCTGTTTCCGCCATGACCATGTGCAATGGCAACAAGAGGAACTTTAACGCCTTCCGCTACCTTAGGCATAACTACTGTTGCAGGGATTTTTGTTGAACGAACTGAAGGTATTTCAACCTCTGTTGATGTGTATTCATATGAAGGTGTTATTGAAACAAGACTGTCTCTTCCGTCCCATGATACATTGTATCCGAATGCTTCTGCAAGATAACGTGCAGGTGCATATGTACGGTCGTTTGTAATAACTGCTGCTGTGTCCATTTCAACAGTTGATGCTTTTTCGCCTTCTGTTACCTTTAATTCTTTTGCTCCGATTGTAAAATCAACTTTCTTTGCTCCGTCTTCTGTTGCAAATGTAGCTGTTTTAGCTTCAT
>Ga0129312_1000146_pt1 | contig 70370 bp, 82 predicted proteins | sample O827metagenome_FD_94434 | JGI IMG/M metagenome (GOLD analysis project Ga0129312, IMG submission 94434) | Orangutan group fecal microbial communities from Wisconsin, USA - O827 metagenome | ecosystem: Host-associated > Mammals > Digestive system > Large intestine > Fecal | place: USA: Wisconsin... | reverse complement strand
GTTATCTCTTCCCGTTTTACTTTGGTTTGTGTTCTTAAAAATTCTTTTTAGGAATTTTCGGGATTGTTTTGTTGTTCAATTATCAAAGTTCGTGTGCCGCTCGTTTGAAGCAGCTTGTCTATTTTATCAAATCAGAAGAGGTTTGTCAACAACTTTTTTCATTTATTTTCAAATTTCTTTTTGATCTGATAAGATCTTTGCTGTTTCGCGTTGTTCTCGCTGACAGCTTGTATATAATATCATCTCTTCCAACATCTGTCAACACTTTTTTTCAATTTTTTTTGATATTTTTTTGATATTCTGTTTATTCCCACTTATAAATCAACGCAGCTTCTGCTGCCACATTGTTAAAGTGCTTACACAATCTGCTGCCGTGGTTGCCTGCAGGATGCTATTTTGTAATATTTGTCCTTGCAGAAATAGTATTTTTCCCCGACAGAGATGAATAAACTTGTCTATTTCTCTATGTTCTGTCTATATTTCCCTGCCATCTTCCTCTATAATAGAAAACAGATAATCAAAAAGGAGAGATTTATTTCATGAATCTGAAAAGCAAAGTTCCCAAAAAATCAAACCATATGCATCGCCAATCGGCCGGCAGCCGTTCTTACGCCTCGGCTCAAGCCCATGCTGTCGTTATCGGACTGATTGGTGTCTTTATCACTGCATTCATCAGCTTCTATTTCTTCCTGACGCCGCTGAATCCCCAGTCCATCGCGTTCTGGCTGACAATTATCATCGCTTTACTTGTCTTTGCCATATTGAAATTCCTATCAATGGTGAGTGAAGCAGCCGGACGTATGGAAACTAAAGCCTCAGGTGAAAAGACCTGGAAAGATATCTGTGGACGTGAATGCAGGATTTTTATCCTCCCAATGATCGCTGCTGCAGCAATGCTTTTGATTGTCCTCAGCGGTTCAACCATTTTTTCAGCACACAAATATGCTTCGATCCTCAATGTTCAGGATGCTGTCTTCTCCGACGATTTATCCGAATCACTGGGCACAGACTCTATTGCATTAATGGATACAGCTTCTGCCAGGATGCTTGGAGACAGAGAAATTGGTTCTCTATCCAATGTCGTCAGTCAGTTCAATGTTTCTGATGATTATGCACAAATTGATTATAATGGTAAACCGATCAAAGTCGCAGCCCTTGATTATGCAGGATTTTTTAAATGGGTGGGCAACAAATCCGAAGGTATCCCCGGTTATGTCACTGTGAATCCGGTATCCATGTCCGCTTCCTATGTAGAATGCGATCAGCCAATGATTTATGTACCATCCGCTTATTTCCATCAGGATGCGGCCCGTTATATCCGTTTTCATTACCCGACACTGCTTCTTGGCAATCTTCATTTTGAGATTGATGAACAGGGCCAGCCGTATTATGTGATGTCCATTTATCACAATACCATTTCTTTATTTGGCGGTGAAACAGTTGTCGGCGCCGTCACTCTTAATCCTTCAACAGGCGAACTGACCCGTTATGCAATAGCTGATGTCCCGAACTGGATTGATGATGTAATTGACGGGGACCTTCTCTGCACCCAGTATAACTGGTCCGGCACCCTGCAAAATGGCTTCATGAACAGCCTGATCGGCAAAAAAGGCTGCAAACGTGTCACTACCTATGAAGCAGACGAAGATGATGAAAATGACGACGTGCCTGTTTCCGACTACGGTTATGTTTCCAAAAACGGCGATATCTGGATTTATACAGGTGTTACCTCCGTCAATGGTGACAGTTCCAACATCGGTTTCCTGCTGGCCAATGAGCGCACAGGCGAAGCCCATTATTACAGCATTGCCGGTGCTGATGAGAAATCTGCCATGGCAGCCGCCGAAGGTGAAGTCCAGGAGAAAGGCTACCAGGCCAGCTTCCCTTCCCTGATTAATGTAGATGGACACCCGACCTATATCATGGTTTTAAAAGACGCCAGCGGCCTTGTGAAGCTTTACGCAGCCGTTAATGTGGAACAGTATAATATTGTCACAACCGCTTCCTCACAAACGGAGTGTCTGAACCGATATAAACAACTTCTGGGCATCGAATCCGGTGATGCATCCAATACATCCGGAAACAACACCACGAATAACGGTTCCGGCAGCTACAATGGCTCCGACAATAGTTCTGACAACTACAATGGCACTGATAATTCCACCGGCAATGGTAATAATAGCGCCAATAATAACAATGGCAATAATAGCAGCTATACCGACAACGGCACAGATATTCCTGAGCCAACTGTCGCTGATACAGAAACAGACATCACCATTGCCGATATCAAATACATCGATATCAACGGCAACACCTATATCTATCTGATTGGCGAAGACAATACCATTTATCGTGCTAAAGCAGCGTCCCACGAAGATATGCTGCTATTGAAAAAAGGTGACAATGTTCATATTGCCTGCTCCGGCAAAGACATTGTCACCTGTGAAAAAACAAACTAAAATGCAGCTAACCCGCACCTAATCATAAAGAAGCAGCCGTTTCCCAAATTACGAAACGACTGCTTCTTTTTTATAAGACTCTCTATATGTCTGATTTGATAAACCATGACGCTTAAACCTTTATGAATACTTAATCTCCACCAATGTCAGTCCATGGGCAGGTGCCGTCGGTCCGGCGGCCCTTCCTATCGGGTGCTCTACTGCTTCTTTAACTTCTTCCGGTTCTTTTTGTTCCAGTCCTACTTTGATCAGCACACCGGCAATAATACGCACCATATTGTACAGAAAGCCATTGCCGCTGACGCGCAGTGTCACAATATCCCCTTCTTCAATTAATTCAAGGGAATAGATGGTTCTCACCGTGCTCAGCACCTTTGTCTTCTGGGAACAAAATGATTTGAAATCATGTTCGCCAACCAGATAAGCACCTGCCTCACGCATCTTGTCCACATTCAGCTTTTTCGGAACAAAATAACTGTATAACCGTTCTTTTGGCAGCTGCGTCCGACGGTTGAGAATCCGGTATTCATATGTTTTCTCCACATCTGTATAGCGGGGATGAAAGTCTAAAGGCACTTCCTCTGATTTCTGCACAACAATATCCTTCGGCAGGCGCTGATTGATGGCCAGGGCATATTTCCAATCAGGAATATTTTTATCCGTATCAAAAACCGCCACCTGTCCAAGGGCATGCACACCAGAATCTGTCCGGCTGGCACCTGTCACATCGGTTTTCTCACCGAGAAGATTCTCTATCGCTTTTTGAAGTGTGGACTGTATGGAAACACCGTTAGGCTGCACCTGCCAGCCACAGTATTTTGTACCGTCATAGGCCACCGTCAGTTTGATTCTATGCACAGCTACATCACTCCTCTCAGCACACAAATAACAATCATATAAACCGCCATCAGCAGATAAGCCAGATGGTCTCTTTTCTCATAATGCAGAGGCTTCATCTTTGTACGGCCCTGTCCGCCGTGATAACAGCGTGCTTCCATGGCCATAGCCAGATCATTGGCCCTGCGGATTGCTGCGATAAAAAGCGGCACCAAAAGCGGTACAAGCCCTTTTGCCCGCTGAATCAGGTTCCCGCTCTCGAAATCAGCCCCTCTGGCCTGCTGGGCTTTCATAATTCTGTCCATCTCTTCCAGAAGAATCGGAATGAAACGCAGTGCAATGGACATCATCATGGCCACCTCATGCACCGGTATATGAATCTTGTTCAGACCTCTGAGGCCTTTCTCAAGGCCGTCCGTCAGTTGGTTCGGCGTTGTGGTCAGTGTCATCAGAGAAGAACCAATGATCAGATAGCTGAGGCGCATAATCATATAAAGTCCGGTCTTTAACCCCTGCACCGTGGCATTGAGAAAACCAACTTTAAACAAAGTATCTCCCGGAGTCAAGAAAAGGCTGAAACAGAAGGTCAGCAGAATAATCATGAAAATTGATTTCAACCCTTTCAGCATAAAGCTCACCGGCACTTTTGACAGTGCAATCAAAGCTGCCATCACGGCTGTCACTATGATAAAAGCTGGGACACTGTGGATCATGAAAACGGATACCACAAATAAAACCGTTCCCAACAGCTTCACTCTCGGATCCAGACGATGGATTACGGAAGACTGAGGATAATATTGACCAATGGTTATATCACGTATCATTTCTCACCATCCTCCATTCTCGTCTTCCTCCATAATTTCAAGATTTCCTCTGACGCCTGGGATACCGTCAGCACATCAGTGGATAACTCATATCCTTTTTCTGCAAGACTGTGCATAAGATAAGTCATCTTAGGCGCTGACAGCCCCATTTTCTCCAGTTCTTTGTATCGTCCAAAGATTTCCTGCGGTTTACCGTCCATCACCAGCTCCCCCTGATTCATCACCAACAGCCTCTTGGCATATTCTGCCATATCCTCCATGGAATGTGAGGACAAAATAACCGTCATACCCGTTTCTTTATATAAATGTGCAATAGTATCCAAAATCTCTTTGCGGCTTCCAGGATCCAGTCCTGCCGCCGGCTCATCAAGAATCAATACTTCAGGCTGCATTGCCAGAACCCCTGCAATGGCCACGCGGCGCTTCTGTCCGCCTGACAATTCAAAAGGTGACAGTGTGTACTGCTCTTCTTTAATACCCACCAGATTCAGTGCATCAATCGCCCGCACTTTTGCCTCTTCCGTGGATAATCCCAAATTCTTTGGCCCAAAGGATACATCTGTCAGCACATCGATCTCAAATAACTGATATTCCGGGTACTGAAAAACGATACCGACTTTTGACCGCAGCTCCTTTTTCTTATAACCGCTTGCGGTAATGTCCTCATCGTGAAAATACACTTTGCCTGATGTGGGCATTATCAAGCCATTCATATGCTGAATCAGTGTAGATTTACCTGAACCGGTATGTCCGATCAAACCGATAAAACTGCCCCTTTCCACTGAAAAACTGATCTCTTTAAGTGCCTGCTTTTCGAAAGTTGTACCGGCACCGTACAAATAATTAACATTTTCAAATCGAATCTGTGACACTGTCCGGCCTCCTTTCGTTATGCTGAAGTATCTGCTCTAATTCTTCTGTAAATTGTTCCTGAGTTAAAATTCCATCCGAAAATGGCATTCCCTGCTGTTTCAGCTGCCAGGCCAACTCTGTGATCTGCGGAACATCCAATTCGAGCTTCTGAAGTTCTTCCACTCTGGAAAAAATCTCTCTTGGTGTGCCATCCATGGCAATCTGCCCCTGATCCATAACCAGTATGCGATCGGCATCCACTGCCTCGTCCATATGATGCGTAATAAGAATAACTGTCACGTTCTCTTCTCTGTTCAGACGATGTACGGCTTCCAGCACCTCGCGACGCCCCAGTGGATCCAACATGGCTGTTGCTTCATCCAGCACCATGCATGACGGACGCATAGCCATAATACCTGCAACGGCAATTCGCTGCTTCTGACCGCCAGACAATTTATTCGGAGAATGATACCGGTAGGCTGTCATATCCACACTTTCAAGACTCTTTGCCACACGCTGCCAAATCTCCTCTGTAGGCACCCCTATATTCTCAGGGCCAAAAGCTACATCCTCTTCCACAACACTGGCAATGATCTGATTATCCGGATTTTGGAAAACCATTCCGGCTGTTTTCCTGACTGCCAGCCATTCGCTCTGCTGTCTTGTATCATGTCCATCGATCCACACAGTTCCTTCTGTTGGCTGAAGCAATGCATTCAAATGTCTGGCCAGCGTTGATTTACCTGAGCCATTATGTCCCAGCAAAACAACGAAACTGCCCGCCTCTATATCCACGGAAATATCTTGAAGCACTCTGTTTGTTGATTCTACCTTGCCGTTTTCATCCTTTTGCACATAATCGTGAATCAGATGTAAAGCCTGGATAATCTTTCCCATGTTTTCTCCTCCTGTAAAGTGTCTCTTCCTATATAGTTGGTCATTCTTCAAAAATCAAGTGTCAAGTACCGGCCGACAAAAGTGCCTTTCAAACTCCGCTGCATGCGTATCTGACCGCTTTATCTCTGAACAAGGATCAAATAATAAAAAGAAAAGAGGCTTTGTAAAATATGCTAAGCATATCTTACAACAGCCCCTTCGATTTGTCTATATATCAGAATTAAACTAATTCGATGATAACTTCCATAGCTGCATCGCCTTTACGTTCACCGATCTTGACGATTCTTGTGTAACCACCGTTACGTGTAGCATACTTTTCAGCTAATTCGCCAAATAACTTATCCTGAAGATTGATTTCTTTAGTATTGGCTTTCTTTTTAGCAGCAGCTGCAGGGATGTCTTTTCTTGTGTAAAGAACCTTTGCCATCTGCTTTCTAGCATGTAAACGGGATGGTCTGTCTTTTTTGATTGTCTTTTCAACTGTATCAAAAACAACTTTGCCGTCTTCTTTAACTCTCTTGCCGTTAGCGTCCTTACGAACAACCTTAGCCTGAACAGTTACTTCATCAAAGTTATCTTTTTCTTTAACACCAAGTGCAATTAAGCCTTCGGCAATCTTTCTGATTTCTTTTGCTTTTGCTTCAGTAGTCTTAATCTTGCCGTAGCATAACAGATCAGTTACCTGATTTCTGAGCAAAGCTTTACGCTGACTGGAAGTTCTTCCAAGTTTTCTATAGCCTGCCATTGTATATCCTCCTTAAAAATCGATAAATTCTAACGGAGCGAATTATTCGTCACTCGGATTCAGCTGAAGTCCAAGTTCTTTCAGTTTGGCAAGAACTTCTTCAAGTGATTTACGTCCAAGATTTCTTACCTTCATCATATCTTCAGCTGTTCTGTTTGTTAACTCCTCAACCGTATTGATACCAGCACGTTTCAGGCAGTTATATGAACGAACGGATAATTCAAGCTCATCAATATTCATTTCAAGAACTTTTTCTTTCTCATTGTCTTCTTTTTCTACCATAACTTCTGCAGTCTTGGCATTTTCAGAAAGATCAATGAAAAGATTCAGATGGTCGCTTAACACCTTGGCAGCAAGACTTACAGCCTCGTCTGGTCCAAGTGTACCATTTGTATAGACATCAAGAGTGAGTTTGTCATAATCTGTCACCTGGCCTACACGTGTATTCTCAACAGTCATATTGACACGCTCAACAGGTGTATAGATAGAATCTACAGCAAGTACTCCAATTGGTAAGTCATCGCTCTTGTTCTTATCTGAGCTGACATAACCTCTGCCCTTGGTAATTGTAAGCTCCATATAGAGTTTGCAATCAGCACCGCCACTTAATGTAGCAATCACCTGATCCGGATTCATGATTTCGATATCCTGATCAACCTGAATATCGGCCGCTGTAACGACGCCTTCGCCTTCGTATTCAATATAAGCTGTTTTTGGCTCATTGGTCAGACTTGTATTCTTGATTGCCAGACTTTTGATGTTCATGATAATCTCAGTAACGTCTTCCTTAACGCCAGGAATTGCACTGAACTCATGGACAACACCGTCAATCTTTACATGACTGACAGCAGCACCTGGGAGAGAGGAAAGCATGATTCTTCTTAAGGAATTACCAAGAGTAATTCCGTAGCCTCTCTCTAAAGGCTCAACTACAAAACGTCCGTATTTGTTATCTTCTGATATCTCTGCAATCTCTATTTTCGGTTTTTCAAAATAAAACACTAAATTGGCCCTCCTTTATGGGTTTAAAACTAATTGAGGGTAGTCCATCAGCCTGTCAAACAAGCTAAAAATTATTATTTAGAATACAACTCAACGATAAGCATTTCGTCAACAGGAACATCGATCTGCTCTCTTAATGGAAGAGCTTTAACTTCACCTTTCAGATTTTCCTGATCTGCTTCGAGCCATTCAGGAACCATTCTGCCGCCAGCCATCTCAAGGATGTCTTTGTATCTCTGTGAAGTTTTGAATTTTTCTCTGATTTCAACAACATCGCCAGGTTTTACCTGATAAGAAGGAATGTTAACAAGCTTGCCATTAACAGCAACATGCTTGTGATCTACGATCTGTCTTGCTTCTTTACGTGTTCTTGCAAAACCAAGTCTGAAAATAATATTGTCAAGACGGCATTCCAGCATAACCATGAGGTTTTCACCTGTCTGGCCTTTCATCTGGCTTGCTTTAGCAAAGTAGTTTCTGAAAGGTTTTTCCAGAACACCATAGATGAATTTAGCTTTCTGTTTTTCTCTTAACTGATTACCGTACTCGGATTTCTTTCTATTGCCTCTAATAGACTGTCTGTTGGACTTCTTATCTACACCAAGGTAGAGTGGGTCAAGTCCAAGGCTTCTACATCTTTTTAAAACTGGAACCATTTCTCTAGCCATATCTATTACACCCTCCTATTAGACTCTTCTGCGTTTTGGCGGACGGCATCCGTTATGAGGAACAGGTGTTACGTCTCTGATGCTTGTAACTTCAATACCGCAAGCCTGTAATGCACGGATTGCTGCTTCACGACCTGAACCAGGACCCTTTACCATAACTTCTACTGACTTCAGACCATGAATAAGTGCAGCCTTTGCAGCTGTCTCTGCTGCCATCTGTGCAGCATAAGGAGTTGACTTACGGCTGCCTCTGAAGCCAAGACCACCGGCACTTGCCCATGATAAAGCATTGCCTTCTGTATCTGTAAGTGTAACAATTGTATTATTAAAAGATGACTGAATATGTGCCTGACCACGTTCAACGTTTTTTCTGACACGCTTCTTTGTAACTTTCTTTGTCACTTTCTTAGCCATTGATCATTAACCTCCTGAATTACTTCTTCTTGTTTGCTACTGTCTTCTTAGGACCCTTACGAGTTCTTGCGTTTGTCTTTGTCTTCTGACCACGAACTGGAAGACCTTTTCTGTGACGGATGCCTCTGTAGCAACCAATTTCCTGTAATCTCTTGATATTAATAGCGATCTCTCTACGAAGATCACCTTCGATTAAGATGCTGTCTGCATCGATTGCATCACGGATTTTACCAACTTCTTCATCTGTTAAGTCTCTAACACGTGTGTCTGGATTAACTCCAGCTTCCTTTAAAAGGCGGTTTGAAGTTGCTCTACCGATACCATATACATAAGTAAGGCCGATTTCAATTCGTTTATCTCTTGGTAAGTCAACACCACTGATACGAGCCATGTAATTACACCTCCGATAGTTGTCCTAAACAGGGGCAAAACTGTAACACACATATTGCTATGTGTGGTGAAATGCTTACAGCGCCTCCCACTGTCTTATTATTCATTCTTGTTCTTATATTAGTAAATTGCATCGCCATTTTGACGGTCATGACGACACGTTGATCTAGCGTGATCAATAAATTTTATATAATAGTGAGGCTTACACCCATCCAGGTGTATCCCACTGCAGCCGCATAACTTCGATTGCCGGAATAAGGCAATACTGTTACTACAGACAGAAATACAGAGTAAAATTAACCCTGTCTCTGTTTGTGCTTAGGATTTTCGCAGATAATTCTGACGCTTCCTTTTCTCTTGATAACCTTGCATTTCTCGCAGATAGGCTTTACAGAAGATCTTACCTTCATTATAAATCTCTCCTTTCATAGAATGTACATCCACATACGCAACCCCGTTCCTACTAGAACGGTGGCCATGTATCGGCTGCTCATTCCATTTTAGAACGCTCGCCGACTATTATATCATATGAAAATATAGAAATCAAGCAGTTTTTTTCGTAATTTTACTTATCTCTCCAAATAATTCTGCCCTTAGTCAGATCGTATGGAGAAAGTTCAATCGTTACCTTATCTCCCGGTAAGATTTTAATAAAATTCATTCTGAGCTTGCCGCTGATATGTGCCAATACAACATGTTTGTTCTCAAGTTCAACTTTGAACATGGCATTTGGCAATTTCTCAACAACTACGCCTTCAACTTCGATGACATCTGCTTTTGACATTTATTTGTCCTCCTGATTTTCTTTCCTGTTTTCAAAGGTTTGGATTGCTTTTACAATATCTGCATCGGTAATCTCTGCATCCATCCGGATATTGATCTTTTGCATATGCAGAGGATTTTTTCTTTTGGGATTCGAAACCGTCCACTTTATACCATTGGCTGCATAAAGGAATTTTTCATCTGATGCTGTCACAATATAAAGTTTGTTCTGATCTCTTCCCTGTCTGGATCTTACCAGCTGACCTTTTGGATATCTGTCTGATAACGTTTTATTCTTCATCATTATCACCTATCGAAGCGTCAGTATCTCACATCCGTCTTTTGTTACAAGAATTGTATTCTCATAATGTGCAGATAAAGAACCATCATCTGTTACAATTGTCCAGTCATCATCTTCACAGGCAACTTCCCATGTACCGGCATTGACCATCGGTTCGATTGCCAGTGTCATGCCTGCCATCAGTCGGATGCCTCTTCCCTTCGTTCTGAAGTTCGGAATCTCCGGATCCTCATGAAGATGGGTTCCGATGCCATGACCTACAAGATCACGAACTACTGAAAAACCGTTTCCTTCAACATAATCCTGGATAGCAGCGGAAATCTCATGTAAATGATTCCCTTCTTTTGCAAAACTGATACCTTTAAAAAAGCTTTCTCTGGTTACGTCGATGAGTCTCTGTGCTTCTGCACTGATCTCTCCGACTCCCCATGTTCTGGCTGCATCTGAATGATAGCCTTTGTAAATGAGCCCTGCATCCAGACTGACGATATCTCCTTCTTTCAGGATTCTCTTATCAGTTGGGATACCGTGAACGACTTCATCATTAATAGATACACAGATGGAAGCCGGAAATCCGTTGTAATTCTTGAAGTTCGGCACGCAGCCGAAATCACGGATAATCTCTTCTCCCAGTCTGTCAATATCAAGTGTCGTCATTCCCGGTTTTAATGCCTTGTGCAGTTCCTCATGGGTAATGGCCAGCAATCTTCCAGCTTCACGCATAAGTGCAATCTGCTTCTCAGACTTTACTGTTACTGCCATATTATTCTCCCAGAATCTTCATGATATCTTCGAAGACTTTGTCCATTGACTGTGTACCGTCTACTTCAACAAGTACATTTCTCTTTGTGTAGAAATCGATCAATGGCTGTGTCTGAGTATGATAAACATCCAGACGTTTCTTAACTGTTTCCGGTTTGTCATCATCTCTGAGAATGAGCGATTCACCGCACACATCACATTTGCCTTCAACCTTTGTAGGATTGAATACGACATGATAAGTTGCTCCACATCCAACACAAGCACGGCGACCGGACATTCTATTGATTATATTCTCATCTGGAACATCGATATCAATCGCATAATCCAGCTTTTGTTCAATAGCATTAAGGGCATTTTCCAGTGCTTCCGCCTGAGGAATTGTTCTTGGGAAACCATCCAGAATATAGCCTTTTTCACAGTCAGCTTGTTGAATTCTATCAACGACGAGATCGCAGACCAGTTCATCCGGTACAAGGAGGCCTTTGTCCATGTATTCTTTGGCTTTAGCGCCCAGTTCAGTACCATTCTTGATGTTGGCTCTGAAAATATCTCCGGTTGATATATGTGGGATTCCGCATTTTTCGGCAATCATTTTAGCCTGAGTACCCTTACCGGCACCCGGTGCTCCAAGCATAATTATTTTCATAATTATCCTCCAATCATATGTCCAACAATTGATTAATAGTAACTTTATAACAGCAAGTATTCAGCCTTCGATAAATCGAACGCTGAATCTTTGCATTGTTATACATCTTTTGTAAAATCGAACTTACTTGCTGAAAATACCAGTCAAGTGTCTCTGTTCAACTTTTGAATCGATCTGTCTGATTGTTTCAATAATAACACCAACAATAATGATCAATGATGTACCGCCAAAGGATACATCGGCGCCGAATAAACCTGAGAAAATAATAGGTACCAGTGCAACAATCAGAAGACCAACAGCGCCGATCACAATGGTGCTGTTTGATACAGACTGCAGATATTCTGCTGTCTGCTTGCCAGGTCTGTGACCCGGAATAAAACTGCCTCTTTCTTTCAGACGTTCCGATACTTCAACAGGGTTGAATGTAATGGATGTATAGAAATAAGCAAAAGCAACAACCAGTACAATATAGATGATCACACCAATACTGTAAACCGGAGCTGACATATTAAACCAGTTGTTCTGGTTCAAAACTTTGATAATCTCGCCTAAAATGCCGCTTGGTGTCTTACCAGCAAATGTTGTGATCAGACTTGGCAGTGACATTAATGAACCGGCAAAGATAACAGGGATAACATTTGCTGAATTCACTTTGAAAGGAATATAATCGCCAACGCTTCCCACGCTGCGTCTGCCCTGAACCTTTGATGAATTCTGTACAGGAATCTTGATATAAGCATCCTGCAGATAAACAACAAAGACAAACATGAACAGAATAACAGCAACAATAATGATGAGTGCAAGACCCGCTTTAACGATGTTCTTGCCGCTCATGAATGTATCATACAGTGTTTTGAAATCCTGCGGCAGTCTTGAAATGATGTTGAATAAAAGGATCATGGAGACACCATTTCCAACGCCGTGCTTTGTGATCTCTTCACCGAGATAAATCAGTACGCAGGCACCTGTAACAAGTGCAACGACTACAATAATCAGCCCCAATGCATTCTTGGATGCAAGATATCCACCACGGTAGAATCCGATACCCATTGCAAGAGACTGAATGGCAGCTAATACAATAGAAAGATAGAAAGTATATTCTTTCATCTTCTCACGGCCATCCTGATCCTTCTGCATCTCTTCGAGTGAAGGAATAATGATGGTCATCAGCTGCATAATAATCGATGATGTGATGTATGGTGTAATACTCAGTGCAAATATTGACATCTGACTGAATGAACCACCGGTCATCATATCAAAAAGATCCATTGCTCCATTTGACTGGTTGGCAAACCATGAAGCAAAGACATCCCGGCTTACGCCAGGAATTGGTATCTGAGCACCAAACCTGACGACAACCAGAATCAAAAATGTAAATAAAAGTCTTTTCTGAATGTCAGGGACTTTTAATATATTTTTGAGACTTGCACCATTTGAATTGGTATTAGCCATTAGATCACCTCTGTAGTTCCACCAAGAGCCTGAATCTTTTCTGCAGCACTCGCACTAAATGCGTTTGCTTTAACTGTTAATTTCTTTGTAAGCTCACCGTTGCCAAGGATCTTAACGCCGTCTTTAGGGTTTTTGATAACGCCGTTTTCAACTAATGTTTCGATTGTAACAACAGTACCATCTTCGAATCTGTTTAATTCTGTGATATTGATGCTTACGATATCTTTTGTATTTCTGTTTGTGAAGCCTCTCTTAGGAAGTCTTCTGTATAAAGGCATCTGGCCACCTTCAAAACCTGGTCTTGGAGCGCCGGAACGTGCCTTCTGACCTTTGTGACCCTTACCTGCAGTCTTACCATTGCCTGAACCATGACCACGGCCTACTCTGAAGTTAGCGCTGTGTGTGGAACCTGCAGCTGGTTTTAATTCTGATAAGTTCATTACGTGCACCTCCTTGCAATCTGAATTAGATTTCTTCTACTTTTACTAAATGCTTAACCTGTGCAACCATGCCTCTTGTTGCTGCATTGTCTGGTAATTCAACTGTTTTGTTCAGCTTCTTGAGACCAAGAGCTTCAACAGTTTTCTTATGTTTAGGAATTGCACCAATTGTAGATTTAACTAAAGTAATCTTTAATTTCTCTGCCATGACAAACGCCTCCTTAACCTAAAATCTCTTCGATGGATTTACCGCGTTTCTTAGCAACTTCTTCAGGAGTTACAAGATTGCTGAGACCCTCGATTGTAGCAAGAACAACGTTCTGTTTGTTGTTGGAACCAAGAGATTTTGTACGGATGTTCTTGTAGCCGGCAAGTTCCAGTACGTTACGTGCAGGACCACCTGCGATGATACCAGTACCCTGAGGAGCTCTCTTCAGGAGAACGGAAGCACCGCCGAACTTTCCTAAATTATCATGTGTAACACTTAAGTTCTCATCAAGAGGAACTTCGATTAATTTCTTGATTGCATCTTCTTTTCCTTTGCGGATTGCTTCAGGAATTTCAGTTGCTTTACCTAAACCAGCGCCAACATGTCCGTTGCCGTCGCCGACAACTACTAAAGCTGCAAATCTCATGTTACGTCCACCTTTTACAACTTTAGTTACACGTTTAATTGACACTACTTTTTCTGTTAATTCTAATTGACTAGCATCAATAATTGTACGTTTCATGTGTTCTCCTCCCTGTGCTAGAATTTAAGACCAGCTTCTCTAGCTGCATCAGCTAAAGCCTGAATCTTACCCTGATAAATAAATCCGCCTCTATCGAAGACAACTTCTGTAATACCTTTTTCAAGAGCCTTTTTAGCAACAGCAGTACCTACAGCTGCAGCAGCTGCAACATTGTCTGTATACTGTAATTCGTCTTTGATTGCCTTTTCCATTGTGGAAGCAGCTACAAGTGTATTACCAACAGTATCGTCGATAATCTGAGCGTATATATGATTATTACTTCTAAACACAGATAAACGTGGGCGCTGTGCAGTGCCTACTAAATGATGACGCAGTCTTCTATGTTTTTTAACACGAATCTCACTTCTGGATTGTTTGTTAACCATTCTATTCACTCTCCTTTAATTATTTCTTACCGGTCTTACCAACCTTACGTCTGATAACCTCATCAGCATACTTGATACCTTTGCCCTTATATGGTTCAGGTCTTCTCTTGTCTCTGATTTCAGCTGCGTACTGGCCAACCTTTTCTTTGTCGATACCTGATACAGTGATAATGTTCTGACCTTCAAGTGTTGTTGTAACGCCTTCTGGATCGACCATCTCTACAGGATGTGAATAACCTAATGATAATACAAGAGTCTTACCCTGTTTCTGAGCTCTGTAACCTACACCATTTACTTCCAGTTTCTTTGTGTAACCTTCAGTAACACCAACAACCATGTTGTGGATGAGTGTTCTGGTTAATCCGTGTAATGATTTCATCTTCTTTAAATCGTTTGGTCTTGTTACTACAACGTGACCATCTTCGATTTTAATCTCCATTTCAGGTGCTAAAGCTCTGGAAAGAGTTCCTTTAGGACCTTTTACAGTCACATTATTATTTTCTGCTATCTCAACAGTAACACCTGCAGGAATAGCGATTGGCATTCTTCCGATTCGTGACATGCCCGTACCTCCTTACTTAAATTGCAGGAGCATTCCGCTCCGTTTTCAGTAGATTTGTAAATTTGACTTATATATTATACTAGAATATAATATCGATTTCAAGCTTTAAGCGATTCTTAAAGCGAATTGCATTGCACACAGGCCGAATAAGCAGCTTTGCTTATCCGCATCCCTTTGCCCTATGCTCTGCATTTTATCTTTTAATTACCAAACAAATGCTAATACTTCGCCGCCAACGTTCATGGCTCTTGCTTCTTTATCTGTAACGATACCTTTGTTTGTGGAAATGATAGCGATACCTAAACCGCCAAGTACCTTAGGCATATTTTCTACGCCTGCGTATACACGAAGACCAGGTTTGGAGATTCTCTTAAGTCCAGAGATAACCTTCTGGTTCTTGTCAGCACCATATTTCAGTGTGATCTTAATTGTTTTAACAACGCCGTCTTCTACGATTTCGTATGCTTTGATATAACCTTCATCTAAAAGGATTCTTGCGATCTCTGTTTTGATCTTTGATGCAGGAACATCTACTGTATCATGTTTTGCAGTGTTCGCATTACGGATTCTTGTCAGCATATCTGCGATTGGATCTGTCATTCTAAGGTTCCTCCCTTCCTAATCTTACCAGCTTGCTTTCTTAACACCCGGAATTTCGCCCTTGTAAGCTAATTCACGGAAACAAATTCTGCAGATACCATACTTTCTTAAGTAAGCGTGTGGACGTCCGCAAATTCTGCAACGATTGTATTCTCTTGTGGAGAATTTAGGTTTGCGCTGCTGTTTGATTTTCATTGCTGTCTTAGCCATGAAACACTACCTCCTTATTTTACGTATGGCATACCGAATAAACGGATTAATTCACGAGCTTCTTCATCAGTGTTGGCTGTTGTAACGAAGATAACATCCATACCTCTGACTTTGTCTACCTTATCGTATTCGATTTCAGGGAAGATCAGCTGCTCTTTGATACCAAGGGCATAGTTACCTCTGCCATCGAAGGAGTTAGCGCTGACACCTCTGAAGTCACGTACTCGCGGCAGTGCCAGGTTGATCAGACGATCTGCGAAATCATACATTTTTTCGCCTCTTAATGTTACCTTACAACCGATTGGAAGGCCTTCTCTGATCTTGAAGTTAGCGATAGATTTTTTAGCCTTTGTGATAACAGCTTTCTGACCAGCGATGATTTCAAGGTCTTTAACTGCTGAATCCAATACTTTGGAGTTGTCTTTTGCTTCGCCAACGCCCATGTTGATAACGATCTTGTTGAGCTTTGGAACCTGCATGATATTCTTATAACCAAACTTTTCGATCATTGCTGGAACGATCTCATTGTTGTATTTTTCCTGTAATCTGTTCACCGTCATGTCCTCCTTTCGTCAATTAATCAATTACTACTGCAGCCTGATCTTTAACCTTTGCTGCACGAACTTTTTTACCGTCAACGATCTGATACTGAATTCTTGCCGGTTTACCATTGTAAAGGTACATAACGTTTGAAGCATCGATAGGACCTTCTGTATGGATGATACCGCCCTGCTGATTAGCCATAGAAGGTTTTGTATGTTTGGTGATCATGTTGAGACCTTCAACGTATACAACGCCTTTTTTATGGTTGATAGCAATAATTTTACCGGACTTGCCTTTATCTTTACCAGCGATAATCTGAACCATATCGCCTTTTTTAATTCTCATTGTTGCTGACACGGTCGCCACCTCCTTACAGAACTTCTGGTGCCAGTGAAACGATCTTCATGAACTGTTTTTCACGTAACTCTCTTGCTACTGGTCCAAAGATACGTGTACCTCTTGGGTTTCCGTCATCTTTGATGATAACAGCAGCATTTTCGTCGAATCTGATATATGAACCATCTTTACGGCGAGCGCCTTTAACTGTACGAACAACAACAGCTTTTACAACATCGCCTTTTTTAACAACTCCGCCTGGTGTTGCATCTTTAACAGTAGCAACAATCACATCACCAATGTTGGCATATCTTCTTGTTGAACCACCCATAACGCGGATGCAGAGCAGTTCTTTTGCGCCTGTATTATCAGCAACACGAAGTCTTGTCTCCTGTTGAATCATGACTTTACCTCCTGAATTCTACTGAACTAATTATTTAGCTTTTTCGACAATTTCAACAAGTCTCCATCTCTTATCCTTTGATAAAGGTCTTGTCTCCATTACTTTAACTCTGTCACCGATGTTGCATTCGTTGTTTTCATCGTGAGCTTTTAATTTGTATGTTCTATCTACGATCTTCTTGTACAGAGGATGTTTTACACGGTCTTCAATGGCAACAACAATTGTTTTGTCCATTTTGTTGCTGACAACTCTACCTACTCTTGTCTTTCTAAGATTTCTTTCTTCCACGACAATAGTCTCCTTTCTCCGCCAAATTATTCAGCAGCGTTAGCCTTTTCAGTGATCACTGTCTGAATTCTGGCAATATTTTTGCGAACTTCTTTGATTCTGCTTGTGTTTTCTAACTGGTTAGTAGCATTCTGGAATCTCAGATTGAAGAGTTCCTTCTTAGCTTCTACTAATGCCTGAGTTAATTCGTCAACAGACTTTGTATTTAAATCTTTTACATATTCATTAGTTTTCACTGTTATCACCGCCTTCTAAATCTGCGCGAGAAACGATTTTGCATTTAACAGGGAGCTTATGAGTAGCCAGACGAAGAGCTTCTTTAGCAACTTCTTCAGGAACGCCTGCGATTTCGAACATTACGCGACCTGGCTTAACAACTGCTACCCAGTATTCCAGTGTACCTTTACCGGAACCCATACGTGTTTCAGCTGGTTTTGTAGTTACAGGTTTATCAGGGAAAATTTTAATCCAAACTTTACCACCACGTTTGATGTAACGTGTCATGGCAACACGGGCTGCCTCGATCTGGTTGGATTTGATCCAAGCAGGTTCCATTGCAACGATACCGTATTCACCATAAGAAATTTTATTACCACGCTGTGCTTTTCCGGCCATAGAGCCACGGAACTGCTTACGACGTTTTACTCTTTTTGGCATTAACATTATTTATCGCTCCCTTCCTTATTGCCCTTTACTGGAAGAACTTCGCCATGGTAGATCCATGTCTTAACACCAACTTTACCGTAAGTTGTGTTAGCTTCTGCGAAGCCATAATCGATGTCTGCTCTTAATGTCTGAAGTGGAATAGTACCTTCGCTGTAGAACTCTGTACGAGCCATATCAGCACCGCCCAGACGTCCGCTTACGCTAGTTTTGATACCTTTAACGCCGCCTCTTGAACGCATTGTCTTCTGCATAGAAGATTTCATAGCACGTCTGAAAGAGATACGGTTTTCAAGCTGTGCAGCAATGTTTTCTGCAACAAGCTGAGCGTCACATTCAGGCATTTTAACTTCTTTGATATCAATTAAAAGCTTTTTGTTTGTGAACTGTTTCAGTTCTGCTTTAACTTTTTCGATTTCAGAACCCTGACGTCCGATTACAACGCCTGGTTTAGCTGTATATACGATTACTTTTACTCTGTCAGATGCTCTTTCGATTTCAATCTTAGAAACACCGGCACTGTATAATCTCTTCTTAAGGTATGTTCTGATCTTGTGGTCTTCGATCAGATTATCAGCAAAATCAGCATCAGCATACCATCTGGAATTCCAATCCTTAATAACACCGACTCTGAGGCCGTGAGGATTAACTTTCTGTCCCATTGCTTACTCCTCCTTATCTTTCATTCAGCACGATTGTGATATGACTCATTCTCTTTTCGATTCTGTAAGCTCTGCCCTGTGCTCTAGGCTGAATTCTCTTCATGATCGGGCCATTGCTTGCGTAGCACTCTTCGATGAAGAGTTTGCTTCTGTCCATACCATTGTTGTTTTCTGCGTTTGCAATTGCTGATTTTAATAATTTATCGATAACTGTTGAAGCATATCTTGGGTTGTATGCTAAAATTGCTAATGCTGTTTCTACATCCTTGCCTCTGATTGCGTCAAGAACGAAACAAGCTTTCTGAACAGGAATTCTTGCAAAAGACAGCTTTGCGCTTGGTCTTGTGTCCTTATTGCTGTTTCTTTCTCTCTTGATCTGGGATCTATGTCCTTTAGCCATGGATGAAAGCCTCCTTTCAAACTATAATCTTAACGTCTTGATTTCTTTTCGTCTTTACCATGTCCTCTGTATGTTCTTGTTGCTACAAATTCACCTAATTTGTGACCAACCATATCTTCTGTGATATATACTGGAACATGTTTTCTGCCATCGTGTACTGCGATTGTATGTGAAACCATCTGTGGGAAAATAGTTGAACGGCGTGACCATGTCTTGATAACTGACTTATCGCCTGCTGCGTTCATAGCGTCTACTTTTTTAAGTAAGCTCTCATCTGCAAATGGTCCTTTTTTAAGTGATCTGGCCATAATCTAACCTCCTTATTTAATCATGCTTCCGTCGCGTCTTCTTACGATCATCTTGTTAGAATGTTTATTCTTCTTACGAGTCTTATAACCCAGAGCTGGTTTGCCCCATGGAGTCATAGGACCAGAACGACCGATAGGCGCACGACCTTCACCACCACCGTGTGGATGGTCATTAGGGTTCATTACGGAACCACGAACAGTAGGTCTGATACCCATGTGACGCTTACGTCCTGCTTTACCGATGTTGATCAGTTCGTGATCAATGTTGCCAACCTGTCCAACAGTAGCTCTTGCCTGGATAGGAACAAGTCTCATTTCACCTGATGGCAGTCTTAATGTAGCATATTTGCCTTCTTTAGCCATCAGCTGTGCTGCATTACCAGCGGAACGAACAAGCTGTCCGCCCTTACCAGGATGAAGCTCAACATTGTGTACCATTGTACCTACAGGAATCTGAGCAAGTGGTAAGCAGTTACCAAGCTTGATTTCTGCTTCAGGTCCGTTCATAAGAACTGCGCCAACCTGTAAGCCGTTAGGAGCGATGATATATGCTTTCTGACCATCTGCATAGCAGATCAGAGCGATATTTGCTGTTCTGTTTGGATCGTATTCGATAGACTTAACAGTTGCAGGAATACCATCTTTATATCTCTTAAAATCAATGATTCTGTATTTTCTCTTAGCACCGCCGCCGCGATGTCTTACTGTAATTTTACCCTGAGCATTACGACCAGCTTTGCTGTTCTTGGATACTGTAAGGGACTTCTCTGGTGTTGACTTTGTGATCTCAGAGAAATCGGAACCGGTCATATGTCTTCTGGAAGGTGTATATGGGTTATATGTTCTGATACCCATTTCGTTCACTCCTTTCAAGTGTCTGATTTATTGTCATGCTTATTTGCATATAATTCGTTGTGCCTTACGGCCTGATCTTAAAGGCCTTCGAAGATTTCGATGTCAGCACTTTCAGCTGTCAGTTTAACGATAGCTTTCTTTGTCTTTGCTGTCTTACCAAATGTCATACCACGTCTCTTTGTCTTACCATCGTAGTTCATAGTATTAACACTTGCTACCTTTGTTCCAGCGAACATTTTTTCAACAGCTTCTTTAACCTGAGACTTTGTTGCATCCGGATGAACCAGGAATGTATACTTCTTATCAGCCATTGCATTCATACTCTTTTCAGTGATGACTGGTTTGAGGATGACATCATAATATTTTAAATCTGCCATTATGCATAAACCTCCTGAATTGTTGCAACTGCATCCTGTGTCAGTACAAGTGTATCGTACTTCAGAATGTCATATACGTTAATAGTATTTGTAAGAGCAGTCTTTACTGTAGGAACGTTGTTAGCGGACTTGATAACATTGTCGTTCTTTTCATTTAAAACAACCAGTGCTTTTTCAGCCTTTAAGTTGCTCATAACTGCTACGAATTTCTTTGTTTTGATTTCATCAAGTTCGAAAGAATCAAGAACAATGATCTTGTTTTCATTAACCTTTGTTGTTAATGCGGACTTAATAGCCAGTCTTCTTTCTTTCTTGTTTAATTTGATTGAGTAATCTCTTGGCTTTGGAGCGAATACTACGCCACCGCCTGTCCACTGTGGAGATCTTGTTGAGCCCTGTCTTGCATGACCTGTACCTTTCTGTCTCCACGGCTTTCTGCCGCCGCCGCTTACTTCAGAACGTGTCTTTGCACTCTGTGTTCCCTGACGGGATGCTGCAAGCTGAGCAACTACTGCCTTGTGCATGAGATTTTCATTAACTTCTACACCAAATACGGCATCATTCAGTTCGATTTCTCCAACCTGATTACCTTCAATATTGTAAACAGATAACTTTGCCATCTGTAATGTCCTCCTTTCTCAAACCAATTAAGCTTTTACTGATTCTTTCAGCATTACTAAAGATTTCTTTGGTCCAGGTACTGCGCCCTTAACCAGGATAAGGTTCTTCTCAGCGTCAACGCTTACAACCTCAAGGTTCTGAACTGTAACTCTTACTGAACCCATATGACCTGGCATATGTTTGCCTTTGAATACACGGCCTGGAGTTGTTGCTGATCCGTTAGAACCTGCATGTCTGTGATATTTGGAACCATGAGCCATAGGTCCTCTGGACTGTCCATGTCTCTTGATTGCGCCCTGGAAGCCTTTACCTTTTGATTTAGCTGTTGCATCTACTTTGTCACCAGCAGCAAATACATCTGCTTTGATTTCCTGACCTAAAGTATAGCTTTCAGCATCTTCCAGTCTGAATTCCTTAAGAAATCTCTTAGCTGTTACGCCAGCTTTTGCAAAATGGCCTTTCTTTGGTTTGTTGACCAGTTTTTCTCTGATGTCGCCAAAACCAACCTGGACTGCACTGTAACCATCATTCTCTACTGTCTTAACCTGTGTTACTACACAAGGGCCAGCCTGAAGAACTGTTACCGGTGTTAAAACTCCGTCTTCACTGAAGACCTGAGTCATACCAACTTTCGTTGTTAAAATTGCTTTCTTCATAAAGAATGCACCTCCTGTTTAAATCTACAGCGGAACGCTATTGCGTTCATCCTAGACGCATTGAGTACATCTTCGACTTTCGTCAGAATCTATATCAACCCAATACCTAAGGATTGTTTTCAATGTTATTATTTTGTTTTCATCTTGATGTCGATGTAAACGCCAGCAGGCATTTCCAGTCTGGATAATGCATCAACTGTTTTCTGATTTGGAGCGATGATATCGATCAGTCTCTTATGTGTACGCTGTTCAAACTGTTCTCTGGAATCTTTGTATTTGTGAACTGCTCTTAAGATTGTAACAACTTCCTTCTTTGTTGGAAGAGGAACTGGACCGCTCACCTTAGATCCTGTTTTCTTTACAGTTTCGATAATTTTACCAGCGCTCTGATCGATTAATTTGTGATCATACGCTTTGAGTGTAATTCTCATTACTTGACTTGCCATAAAAAAAGCCGCCTCCTTTTCGCACTATTCATTAAGTACGACAAGCGGTGACTGTACACTTTCCCGTGTGTTTCCTGATATCAACACACACTTATTCTGTCTCTTATTCTTCTACAGACAGACCTTGTTAACTTTGTACAGTGACTTGTCGCCAGTTTTCAAACTTGACATTCGCTCCACGGAACACCTGCGCAACCCTCGCAGCAACCTCACGCTTCATAGCTATCAATGTCACAAGCTTCTCTAGTATATACCATAAAATACAGGAATGCAAGTGTTTTTTTGAAAAAAGTTAAACTTTTTGTGTATTTGTTTGTGTACACTCTTTTATCCCGCAGATATACAAAAAGTGTATCATTCGAAACATCTAACCTCACTCCAAATGATACATTTTTCGCGTTTCTTCTATATTAATAGTATCTATCTGCATCCAGCAGCTTCATTAATGATATCTATCTGTATCCAACAGCTTCTGCAGCACAAGAATTAATGCATTCATATCGATTGGCTTGGATATATGTGCATCCATCCCCACCGCCGCAGCCTTCTCACGATCCTCTTCAAAGGCATTGGCTGTGACTGCCACAATTGGTATGCATGCTTTTTGCTTATCCGGAAGCCGCCTGATTGTCATGGCTGCCTCATAACCATCCATGACCGGCATCTGTATATCCATCAAAACCAGATCATAATATCCGGCCCTTTCCGATTCAATCATCCGGACACACTCTGCACCATCCGAAGCCCTGTCCACTTGCAGTCCTTCCTTGGACAAAAGCTCCATGGCAATCTCCGCATTGAGCTCATTGTCTTCTGCCAACAGCAGCCGCCTGCCGGCAACAGCAACAGGATCCAAATGATAATCACTCTTCTCATCCTGTAAATCTTCTTCGGTCGCAATCCGGCATGGGATTCTCACTGTAAACTTCGATCCAATTCCCAAAGTGCTTTCCACCTCAATTGTACCTTTCATTAAATCTACCAGATGCTTGACAATCCCCATCCCAAGTCCCGTTCCATCTACACCGCTGATTGTTGATGAACGCTCCCTTGAAAACGCTTCAAAAATATGCTGCTGAAATTCTTCCGACATACCAATGCCATTGTCTTCGACCATTGCTTCTGTCACAAACCAGCCTTCCCGCTCATCAGGCAATTGATTCAGCGTACATCGAATCTGCCCGCCTTCTCCGGTATACTTGATGGCATTGCTGATGATATTCAGGTAAACCTCTGACACATGTGCATCATCTAAATAGATATAAGGATAAATGACATGCTTTTCGATGGTCATGGTTTGATGCTTTTCATCCAGTGCCGTCTTCAGCATCACATTGCACGAATCAAAAACTTCCCCAGCCTTAATCACCTTCTCCTGAATGATGGCCGAATTGTTCTCAATTCTTGCTAATTCCAAAACATTATTAATAATAGAAAGAAGCTTTTCACCGGAAACAGAAATATTGTCCATATACACTTTCAGTTTATCCGGATCATCCAGATGCTCTTTGGATAATTTTGCATAACCAAGAATCGCATTCATCGGTGTTCTGATATCGTGGGACATATTGAACAAAAATATAGACTTTGCCTTATTGGCAGCATCCGCCGCCTCTGCCGCCTGCTCTAACATCCGATGCATTTCTTTATCCTTCTTCTGATGCATCATTTCAAAATAAACACAAAGGATCAGAATAATTGCCAGAAGTGCCACCCAGACCGCAATTACCATTGCCGATCGATTCGTCTTTTCTATGGTTGCATAGGCCGACTCCATATCCATCTCCATGCACAGTGCCCCGATAATCTCATCTTTATTCTCCGGAGAATAAACCGGATAACAGGCTGTGAAAATATGCCCCCATGTCGTATCCATGATTTCCTGAGAATAAATTCGCTCTCCGGACAATGCTGCATCAATATAAGGAATCATCTCCTCTTCCAGAAGCGTTCCCGGATATGCAAAATCCTCCGCATCAAGCTCCAAACCATCCACCACATAAATAATGTTTCCTTCAGCATTTCTTTTTGCAGTATAGAGATATCTGGTAAACTCCAGTTTGCGCAGCTCATTCAACTGGGACTGAAGGGCCTTATACTCTTCTGACTGCATATCCTGAACATCATTGATATCCGTATACTGTGACTTCGTCAGCTTCCTGGAAATAGCAGCATAAATTGCATCCGATCGTTCAATATTCCTTTCAACCTTGGCATCAAGCGTACTTTGACTGTAGTTCTTCTGCAAAATAAATGTATACACAGCAATAAATAATACCGCCAGCAGCACAAGCACTATCAGCTTATGCAGCTTGTAATCCCTTTTTTCATTATTTGATTCTTTCATAACTTCCCCAACTCAATACCTATTCTTATCGCCGCTGCATAATTTTTACAAAATTTCCCAGCTTTGATAACATCACTAAGGATATTTTAGCAGAATAAAGTATACATTACAAGAAAAAGCCTCTAATGATAATATCAATTCTATGACATTTAGATATTGTAAAAATACGTCGTATTATTTATACTATATAAATAAGGATTGCACAAGCACCAACGCCGAGGCAATCCGCTTTTATCGCATATAGTGTCTGTAACAATAGACCTATTGAATTTATATATGGAGGATATTATGTGGACTGCTGATAATTGGAAAGATTATGAAGTCATCGATACTTGCGGCGGCGAAAAGCTGGAGCGCTGGGGACAGTACATTCTTGTCCGTCCTGACCCGCAGGTCATCTGGAATACACCAAAAACTGATAAACGCTGGAAGAAGATGAACGGCCATTACCACCGCAGCAACAAAGGCGGCGGCGAATGGGAGTTTTTTGATCTGCCTGAGCAGTGGACCATTCAGTACCATCATCTCGGCCTTTCTTTCAACCTGAAGCCTTTCAGCTTCAAACACACCGGTCTGTTCCCGGAACAGGCTGCCAACTGGGACTGGTTCTCTTCTATTATTAAGAAAGCCAACCGCCCTGTGAAGATCCTGAATCTCTTTGCCTACACAGGCGGTGCCACATGTGCCGCCGCCAAAGCCGGTGCCCATGTGACCCATGTAGACGCATCCAAAGGCATGGTCGGCTGGGCCAAGGAAAATGCCAAGCTCTCCGGACTGCCTGAGACAAGCGTCCGCTGGATTGTTGACGACTGCCAGAAGTTTGTAGAACGTGAAATCCGCCGGGGCAATCACTACGATGCCATCATCATGGACCCGCCTTCCTACGGCCGCGGCCCTAAGGGAGAGATCTGGAAGATTGAGACATCCATTTACCCATTCATCCAGTTATGCGAAAAACTGCTCAGTGACAATCCGCTGTTCTTCCTTGTGAATTCCTACACAACCGGACTTCAGCCTGCTGTTCTGACTTACATGCTCTCCACCGCAGTTAAAGCCAACCACGGCGGACATGTTATCGCCGATGAAGTCGGACTGCCGGTATCCGGCAACGGACTGGTTCTGCCATGCGGCGCTTCCGGACGCTGGGAGCGCTAAAACTGTATAACAACGTTTTCCTAAATGATCCATGACCATTCGGGAACAGAATAAACTGAGACCGTACCACTATCACGCAGTACGGTCTCAGCTTCTTTTATGCGAACGTAAATTTATACGTAAAATTTGTACATTTCCTGCCGCCCCAATACACTCGAAAAAATAAGAAAAACCGCGGCTATATTATATATAGCCGCGGTTTTACCTTTACGATAATATGTATTTTTTTATCAATCGATAGGCTCTCGGCTGACTGATGCCAAGCTGCTTTGCCGCACCGACGCTGCTGCCTGTTTTCTGATAAGCATCCGTGATCATTTTTCTTTCCAGCGCTTCCAATGCATCATCAAGATGCTTTTCGGAAAATATTTCGTATTCCTGAGTGTTTTCTGTCAGGTCAAAAACATCCCCCGGAAGATCTGCCGGTATGATTTCGCGCTTATCCGCAAGCACAACAATTTTCTCAATCATATGTGAGAGCTCTCTGATGTTGCCGGGCCACTGATATTTGCACAGCAGCCCCATGGCTTCATCGGATATATTAATATTCCGCAGATACATTTTATTGTAAATATCCAGATAATGACGAATCAGCGGTTCCACATCTTCAGGACGTTCGCGCAGTGGAGGAATCGTCACTTCAAAAATATTGAGACGGTAGTACAAATCTTCCCTGAAGGTGCCGGATTCTATCATTTTCTGTATATTCTTGTTCGTTGCTGCGATAATCTTAATATCAACATGTTTTTTCTTTTCACTGCCCAAAGGCATAAATTCCTGTTCCTGGATAAATTGCAGAAGTTTTCCCTGCAGTTCAAAAGGGAACTCTGAGATTTCATCCATAAACAATGTGCCGCCGTCAGCCAGTTCAGCGATCCCCTTCTTGCCGCCGCTGCTGGCCCCGGTAAAGGCACCCTTTTTATATCCAAACAATTCAGATTCTACAAGATTCGGATTCATGCAGGCACAATTCACCGATATAAACGGCTTATCCCGACGATTGCTGTGATTATGCATCCACTTCGCCAGAAAACTCTTGCCTGTCCCTGTTTCGCCCAATATCAGGCAGGGTACTTTTATGTTTTTGATTCTTGAAATACTATCCAGCATTTTCTCCATAACAGCGCTCTGATAAACATATGCTTCATCTTCCGCGCCGGGTTCGTCAATGACCAGATATTCTTTCTCGATATTCTCCTGATGATAACCGCCGATGATATCATGCACATTCTGTGCCACGTATTTCAGATTCCCCTGCTCATCAAAAATCGGAACCGCAATGGTTAGCACATCCTGACCCAGATTGGTAATCTGCCGCTTGGCCACAGGCACTTTTCTTGCATACACTTCCGGCAAAGTGGAATTGCCCCAGTAAACTTCGTCCATCTGTTCAAAGGATTTGCCGATCAAATCTTCCGGGTTAATGCCATAATGTCTCACCGATGCCCGATTCACATAAACCAGTCTGTAGTTATCATCATAAATCATAATCTCATCATGCAGTTCATCAATAATGTGTCTGAAATCCGCATAACTTTTTATCTCATTTTTACTCATAAAATCGCCCTGCCATTTTTTATTTCTGCACATTGTATCTCTTAGTGTAATTGTACCATAATCACAAATACTTTCGCAGTATTTAGGCAAAGATTCTCTTTATTCTTCCTCTTCTTCAATCTGACTGAGTGCTACAATTTCATCCTTTGTCTTACTTCCGAAATCCTTCTTCATTTCACGAAGGAAACCGACATAAATGATAATCAAAATAACCAGAAGCGGAAGGCCTGTTGCCAACACAATCGCTTTGATGGTTGCAATATCCGTACCGACATATGCAATACCGATTGGAATAGCCACCAGCAGCAGACACCATACGAATTTCAGTTTCTTGTTTGGTTCCTGTCCGGCTGCCAGTTTTTTCTCAATGGTTGATGACAATGTGAAGCTTGTGGCATCCAGTGTTGTTGCCAGGAACAGTACGATAACAACCAGATACAGCACCATGGCAATTTTTGCCAGAGGCAGTGTATTGATGGTCTGTGTGGCAATAAATTCAGACTGACCATTGGCCAGCATCGCCGGTACATCCAGGATACCGTCAATTCGAAGGCTCTGCTGATAAGCTGTTACAATACCGAAGAACAGGAACAGGCCTGCTGTACCTGTCAGCAGCATATTCATAATGATTTCACGCACTGTACGGCCTTTTGAAATTTTGGCTACAAATAAACCTGTGAATGGTCCGAATACCAGCCAGTATACAAGATAGAAAACTGTCCAGTCCTGGGGATAACCACTCTTTGCGACAGGGTCCGTCCACAGCGTCATACGCGGGAATTCTTTAATTAAGATACCCAGAGAGTTCACCAGGGAATCCAGAATAAACTGTGTATTGCCTGCCACAAAAATAAAAATCAGCAGGGCGATACAGAAATAAACATTCCAGTCACTGATTTTTTTCATACCCTTCTCAATACCCAGCAGAGAAGATACGGAATACAAAACAGCTGTACCGATCAGTACGATAACCATCAGTGCAAAAGAAGTATTAATACCAAGCAAATCAGCAATGGCTGCTGCAATGGTAGATGCCGCAGAACCGGCTGAAATACAGATTGAACCAACCGCTGCAAAAATGAAAATGAAATTGACGATTTTTCCGAACCATCCATTGACTCTCTTTTCACCCAGTGCATATTTACACAAAGCACCAAATCTCAATTCGTCATCCTTTTTGATATAGTAATGATAGGCAAAAGGCAAAACGAACACACAAAGCAGTGCCCAGGCTGCAGGGCCCCAGTCATAGATGGCATAAGCCAGTGAAAGTTCATAGGCATAAGCTTCTGAAATCTGTGCACCTGCCAGAGCCGGTGCCGCATTAAAATGATAGCCCCATTCCAGGAAAGCCCAGTAAACAGTACCTGCACCAAGGCCGGTAAAGAACATCATTGCCACCCAGCTCACGGTTTTATACTGCGGTTTGCAGTTGCCGAAACGAATGTTGCCGTATTTCGAAAAAGCAAGTGCAACCAGAAACACCAGAACGATAACGGTTACAAGCTGCATGGTCGAACCAAATGTATGCGTCAGCATATACATGACATTGGCACCCAATGCTTTTCCCTCTTCCGGGAACATTGTCAGACCGATCATTAGCGCCAAAATAATGACCACGCTGACAGCCATCAGGCCAACTTCGTACCGGTCCCCGAGTTTTTTACTACCCTTATTTTCTTTTCCTTCCATGAATTTATCCTCCCCTTAAATCACGCCGTTTTCACGTAATGCGTTAATTTTCTCTTCTGTATAGCCGATATTTTTCAGGATAGCGTCTGTATGCTCTCCAAGTGTCGGTGACGGTCTGTCCAGAATCGGCTGATTCTCTGTCATATGAATCGGATCTCCCACCAGCTTCAGCGGTCCGATCACAGGATCCATCACTTCGATCACCATATTTCTCGCAAGCAGCTGTGCATCTTCCAGTGAATCTTCAATACCGATCACCGCAGAAGCCGGAATATCTGTATCCTGCAGCTTTTCCTCTACTTCTTTGGATGTATAATCCACAAATATTGCTTCTATCTGCTGTTTCAATACATCTTTGTGAGCCAGACGCTGTGCATTGGTCTCAAGCTTTTCATCTTTCATGATACCAAATTTGTCGCAGAAAGTCTGCCACTGTGCATCGTTTAATACGGATACTGCCGCATAATCATCCTTGGTTTTATAGACATCATTCGGTGCTGTATAATGGCTTGTATTGCCTGTTCTGCTTAAAACTTTCTGATTGTTTGCATACTCTAACACAGGATATTCAAGTAATCCGAACAGCGCACCCAGCATGGTAACATCTACCTGCTGGCCTTTGCCCGTTTTCATACGATAATAATAGGCAATGACGATACCCAGAAGCAGCAGCAAACCGGAATAACTGTCGCCGATGGCCGGTCCGATTTTTGTCGGTCCTTTATCCGCAAAACCATTGACATCCATAACGCCGCTCATGGCCTGGATGACATTGTCATAGGCTGCATATTTGGACAGCTCGCCTTTTGTACCGAAGCCGGAAATTGTCGCATATATGATATCCGGTTTAATTTTTTTCATCTGTTCATAACCGACACCGTATTTCTCCAGAGTTCCTGCCTTGAAATTGGAACATACGATATCTGCATCTTTGATCAGATCATAAATAATTTTCTGTCCCTCCGGATCTTTAATATTCAGTGTCAGACTCTTTTTGCCTCTGTTAAAAGAAGCATAATACGCACTGTAGTTATTTTTGAAAGGCCCCCAGGTTCTGGCCTGATCCCCGCCGTCGCGTCTTTCAATCTTAATGACTTCTGCACCGAAATCCGCAAGAATCTGTGAACAGAAAGGACCTGCGTAAGCATGTGTGAAATCAACTACTTTTACACCATCAAGTAATCCCATTTTTTAAGCCCTCCCTGTCTTTCTTAAATAATCTGCTGTATCAGCGCCAAGTTCCGGCGCATCCGCAAAGGCTTCGGCCGGTGTCTCACTTAATGCAAACGGAATCGTCGGATATTTCAATTTGCCGAATTTTTCACTGTCATACGCCGTCATATAACCATTTTCCAGGGTAAACGGCAAATCCGTAATCTCCGGTATTGTCAGTACCGCACAGCAAGGAATTCCAAGTTTTCGGCACTTATTTTCAATATCTGTCTTCGTATAGCCAATCAGTTCTTTTGCAAGCAGTGGTCTTAATACATCCAGATAATCCGTTCTTCTGCCCTCATTATCTTTGAAGCGCTCATCTGCTGCCAAATCCTGCAGATCCATAGCCTCGCAGAATTTCTCCCACTGTGCCTGTGTGGCAACGCCAATAGCCACATAACCGTCACTGGTCTCAAAAGTATCATACGGCGCACAGGAAGGATCAAAATTACCCTTACGTTTATGAACTTCACCAACACTGGAATAGGCAGCCGGTGCTGCTTCTATGCAGGAATAAATTGCATCCAGCAGGGCAATATCTACTTTCTGGCCGATGCCGCGTTTTAACTTGTCCTGAAGGGCCATCACGATACCTGTTGCCAGATAAGCCACACTGTAATGTTCACCAATGGATGGTGCTGCCTGAACCGGGTAATCATTTCTCACACCAGTCATATTCATAGCCACTGCTCTTGCCTGAACCGTAATAGAACTGCCCGGTCTATTTTTCATAGGGCCCGTGCTTCCATAATAAGAGTATGCTGCATAAATCACATCCTCTTTGATGGCTTTCACATCTTCATAAGTCAGCCCCAGTTTTTCCTGTTCAGCAGCCGTAAAATCCATACAAACCACATCGAACAAAGGAATCAAATCCTTCAGAACCACCATACCCTCTTCGGTTCTGTAATCAATCACAACACTTTTCTTACCGCCATTCAAATAGTTAAAATAAAGACTTTCATTCTTCTGGATCGGCTGCCAGCTTCTCGCCGCATCACCGGTTGGCACTTCTACTTTTACAACTTCCGCACCGTAACCTGCCAGATACATCGTTGCCAGATTAACCGTCAACTTCTGAGACAAATCCAAAATCTTCACATCAGTTAAAGCTTTCACACTTTTTCCTCCCTTATATTTCTTATGCCTAAATATAGAGCAAACCCTTATGCCTAAATATAGAGCAAACCGTGTGCCAACTAAAAAAAGCCCGTTTTCCTAAGAAAACAGGCCTTATTTAACTGCTCTATCGCATGTATTATTCATAAATGAATAGATTCTGGTCATAAATTCCATTTTTATCTATTCGCAAATGAATAGATTATTCAAAATTGAATAGAAAAAATTGTCTTTCTAATAACAATCATGCATATCCCCTACTAAAATAAATATTTTTTCTATTAATAAAACAATTATTATATTCCCCCTGCCTCACCAGCTGCACTCAACTTAATAATTTTGGCAACTCTCATTTCCTATAACATAGCCAGTATCTCCACCGCCCCATCACACTCGTAAAAATAAGAAAAATGCGGAATATCTATAAATAAAATGGCCCATCACTTTTGTAAAAGCAGGTGCTTCCAGCATAACCGGTACTTAGGCGCTGTCCTTTAGCGTCTTATGTACCGCTGTTAGGTCTCCGTTCCACTCCGGTCGGTGCTAACGAAGGTTCACCGAACCTTCAGCACCTGTGCAGTGCGAACGTGCCTGCTTTACAAAAGTGATGGGCCTATATTATTTATAGATATTCCGCGTTTTTACCTTTTTTACAGATTACAGCCGTAATCTACAACCAGTGCCTGACCTGTCACTGCTTTTGACAGATCACTTGCAAAGTAAAGAATTGCATTGGCCTGATCCACAGCTTCTGCCTTTGGTACACTTCTGCAGATATGCTCATTACATGTCTTCATGAATTCCTGGTCAAATGTTGCAATTTCATCTGCTGAAAGCAGTGGTGTGATTGTCGGACCAGGGCATACTGCATTACATCTAATGCCTTTGCCCGCAAACTGGATAGCCACGTTCTTTGTCATAGCCACAACGGCTGCTTTTGCTGCACTGTAAGCAATACCTGCGTTGGCAAATACACCGCCGATGGAAGAAATATTCACAATAGAACCTTCCCCCTGTTTTTCCATGTATACAAGGGCTGCTCTTGACATATAGAAAACAGAATCCTGATTCACGGCGATAATCTGTCTCCACCAGTCATCACTGCATCGTGTAATGGACATCTGCTTGTCACCGATACCTGCATTGTTGACAAGTACATCGATACGACCGTATTTCTTTACAGTTTCTTCTGCAATTCTGTCACAGTCTTCTCTGACACTGACATCACCGCTGACTGTAAAAGCTTCACCGCCTGCTGCAATAATGCGATTTGCAACGTCTTCCAGCTTTTCTTTTCTGCGGGCAGCAAGCACAACCTTTGCACCTTCTGCAGCTAATACTTCTGCTGTTTTCTCACCGATACCTGAACTTGCGCCTGTTACAATAATGACTTTACCTTCTACTAAACCCATATTAAAAATCCTCCGTTTAATGAACTATTTGTTTTTCTAATATGAAGTTTACCATTCGGTCCGTCCACTGTAAAATACCCATTCATTCATATTGCATATAACGAAAAATGCATAATGAACTTATCAAGCGTCAACAAAATTTCCACTTATCAGCCAAGCAAAACTATATACGCAAAAAGCCTCTGCATCACTGCAGAGACTCCATACTCTCTTTAAACAAATCCGCAAACAGCCGCATCTCATCAAAGGAATGATTCTCCGGCCATGCCACACAGATGGGCATTCTCTGATCCAATTTCAAACAGGACAGATTCCTGTCAAAAGCGCCCCTGGACCAGATATCCGAGATGGCAAATCCTTTGTCCAGGCTCACATCCAGCAGAATCGAATCGATGTTATGATATTCTTTCGTCTCTGGAATGATTCCTTTGTCCTGCAGAAAACCCAGCTGATACGCCTTCGGAATAGAAGTATCCTCCTGCTCAAGAAGCAGCAGCTTCTCCTTCCTGAAATCCTTCACCGTATATGCCAGTCCGTTTTCCGGCGGACGATGCTTTCTGGAATACAACAGCACATTCTGAAGCGGCGGCAGATCCAGAAAGGCCATATGTTCCAGAGGCACAATCAAGCCCTTAGGACAGATACAGCCGTCAATCTGGTGATTGCGAAGCTGGGCCAAAAGCAAACGGTAGCTATAGGCCGAAAAAGTCATTTTCAGTTCTTCACTGCGCTCTGACAGCAGTGCTTCCATTTTCTCGATCAACGGAAGAATATCCCATCCTTCCGGCACCCCGATATGAACGCTCTTTTCAAGCTGCAGAGACTCTCTCTTCGCCTCCATGGACAGCTCTGCCAGACGTTTCTCCATCTCAACAAATAAATCATAATATTTCTTCCCGATGGGGGATAAAACAGCACCTGTTCTTGACCGGCAAAAAAGCTCCGCTCCAAACTCATCTTCCAACCGGGCTATCTGCCGGCTCAAAGACGGCTGTGATGTATACAGCACCTGGGCAGCCTTTGTAAAGCTTCCCTGTCTGACAACCTCAAGAAAATACGCTATCTGCTGTGAATTCATATGAGTTTGTCCAGTGTATCCGCTGTGCAGCTCGGTTCAAAATCGTCTGTATCACTGCAGATTCTTCCGCCGAGGGCAGCCATAATGTTGTGAAGTACTTCCCGAACCGCCTCAATATCACCTGTGTCATAGCTGATCTGATACTTTGTCTTAATGCCCTGCTCCTCAAACCACTGCTGATCTGCCGGGTCAATAAAGCATTCCTCCGCATCCTGGAAAATCAGAGAATCAAAACTCATCTCCACTTCCATCAGATTCAGTTCCGGCCAGATATCCGCCTTCTCAAACCATTCCTCACCCACTGCGGACTGAAGCTTTCTGGCATCCATCTCTTCATTAAAGAAATAATAGTATTCCACAATCTTGCGCACCGGCTTCTTCGTCATGACAGCCGTAATATCCTTCAACGGCTTTTTGCCTGATGATTTCTTCGCTGCCGCCGGCTTCTTAAAACCGGATTTCTTGCCGTTCTTTCCAGCTGGTTTCTTCTTGATCGGATTACCGTTATTGTCAACATCCGTCACTTTGCCTGTAAAGTTTTTCATATCATGCCTCTTTTCTGTTTCTCTCAATAATTAAATTTTCTATTATTCCATTCCTATACAACCAGATTCTCACAATCAGTCGCCGGAAGCTCTGTTTTCAATGTTCGAACAACGCCTCGCAGTACATAAGCTGTCAATCCCCAGATAATCCAGTCTTTATAATAATAAAAATAAACTTCCTTATGTCCATCCCGCCAATGGTAGTTTCGTCCTCCCGGAACCTGATCAAAAGGAAAATCTTCCGGCGGCATCAGGCGCACTGTATTCGTATAAGCCTCCGGTTCTGTTTCCATGAAGAATTTCAGCGGCACGGTAAAAATTTCTGCCACCTCGTATTTATTATAAGTCATCTCATAATCTGCCAGTTCACACAGATACACAGAAACCTTATTGTCATAGGCTGTATACAGCGTATCCATCTGTGCAATCATATAAATCTGCTCACGGGATACCTTCAATTCTTCCATCGTCTCACGGATGGCATTCTCCTCCGATGACTCATTGCCATCTCTTGCACCGCCCGGCAGACAAATCTCTCCCGGCTGCCGCTTCAATCCGCCTGCACGTTTTTCAAAAACAACATGCAGTCCGTCGTCCTGTTTTACCAGAGCCACCATTACTGCAAACTTGCGATATTCTTCTTCGTCAATGGACTTTGGAATTCTGCCCTTTAATGTCTCAAACATCTCTCTACCATCCTTTTTACGCAGGCCGAATGCCTCTTAATATTCAATACCCTTGCGGGCCTTGACGCCCTGGTCAAAAGGATGCTTGATCTTCTTCATTTCCGTGAGATAATCTGCCCAGTCACACAACTGCTCCGATGGATTGCGTCCCGTCAGAACAACCTCCATATCATCCGGGAACTGTTCCAACATCTCCATCAGTTCATCCTCATTCACAAGTCCTGCATTGCATGCACCAATCACTTCATCCATCACAAGCATAGAGAAATTCCCCTGCAAAACCATTCGGGTAATATCCCATATATAACGTTCGTAAATATCCTTGGCTTCTTCTTTCTCTTCATCTGTCATCTGCCATGTAAAACCGAATTCCGCCGGACAAAGCCAAATCTGCATATTCTCCATATCTGTCATGGCTTCTATTTCACCGGATTTTGCCGGTTTCAGAAACTGTGTAAAAAGGACTCTTCGGCCGCTTCCTGCACAGCGGACTGCCAAACCCACCGCTGCTGTTGTCTTGCCTTTACCATCCCCGGTATAAATATGATGCATGTCTACATCCCCCTCATCAATGATCGTATTATTGATTATTTCGCCGTATGACCGGCTTATTTACCCTATTCCTATGATATATCCATTTTATCCGCGCTTTAAATCTCCTGCCACAAAATGACATGTGTCATGTCACCCTTGTCCCGCATCGCTTTCAAATCAATCAGACGCTGATTTCTGCTGCCTCTGTATAACAGCTCCAGATCACGCTCTGCAATCAGAAAAGGGCCATCCACCAGAACATCCACCACATTGAGTAATGCAGCCACCTCCGGCTCTGTCTCTGCCTTCTTCAAAAGCTGCTCATACGTATAACCACTGTAGCACATCAGATGCATACCGGCCTTCTTCACCTGCTCGCCGAGGATTGCCAACGGCCCCGGCTGACAGAAAGGCTCTCCGCCCGAAAAAGTCACCCCGTACAGAAGTGGATTTTCTTTAATCTCTGACATGAGCTGATCAAGGGTTACACGCTTATTCTCTTCAAAGCTGTGGGTCTGCGGATTGTGGCATTCCGGACATCCATGCGGACATCCCTGCACAAATATAGTATACCGCAGGCCCGGCCCATCCACAATAGAATCATCCACAATTCCGCTGATATTGAGTGTTTCGGCTTCCCAGTTGTCCATTTTTCTTCTCCTGTTTCTATGTTGACGATAATTTCGAAACAGATATCTGCCTCAGAGGTTTAGCAATTGGACAATTCATGGCAGACCGCTCCCGCTGCCCGGCATTGGCAGTGGTACATAAGGCATTACAAAACAATGCCTAAGTACCAGCCATGCCGGAAGCACCTGCTCATGGATTGTCCAACTGCTAAACCTCTATCCCAGTACTATATAGTTTCGAAATTATCTGTTCAATGATATATTTCCAGTATCAGAAAAATCGGCCGCTACTGGGCAGCCGATTTTTCTTTTTGTACAAATTTTATTCCAGCCAAGCTTATATTAAACAACACAGCTTAACTATTCATTCATGCGCCTTAATTCAGACCATGTTTGACGCGGTCGTGTTCTTCTGCACGTTTTGCGTCGTTGAATCGATCTGTTGTACCTACAAGGTATCCTGTGATTCGGCGGATTCTTTCGAATTTCACGCCTTCACCTACTACTGCATTATTTGCTGCTGCATCCGCATTCCTGAGTTCTTCTCCAGTCATGTTCAATCCCTCCTGCCATGATTTCTTCATCCGTGTACACTGGTACATTCGGATATTTCTTTCTAAGTTCCTTAAGGAAAGCCAGGCTAACCGGTTCTCCTTCTCTTCGTCCGCATCGCGGACAGATATCATCTATAACGCCTGTGTATCCGCATACCGGATCACGGTCTACCGGATGGTTCACGGAACCATAACCGATGCCCTGCTCCTTCATGTATCGTATCACAGATTCAAACGCCTTCAGGTTCTTACATGTATCACCGTCCAGCTCGACATAACTGATATGTCCCGCATTGGTCAGTGCATGATAAGGCGCCTCCAGCTGAATTTTCTTATAAGCCTTGATCGGATAATAAACAGGCACATGGAATGAGTTGGTATAGTACTCTCTGTCTGTGACACCCGGAATCTTGCCGTACTTCTTCTGGTCAATGCGGACAAAACGACCGCTTAAGCCTTCTGCCGGTGTTGCCAGCAATGTGAAGTTCAGGCCGGTCTTCTGAGATTCTTCATCCATACGCTTGCGCATATGACCGATGATCTCAAGTCCCAGCTTCTGGGATTCTTCTGATTCCCCATGATGCTTGCCTGTCAGGGCCTTCAATGTCTCTGCCAGACCGATAAAGCCAACACTTAATGTGCCATGCTTCAGTACTTCTGCCACGCTGTCATCCATATCCAGATGCTCTGAATCTATCCAGATACCCTGTCCCATCAGGAACGGATAGTTTCTGACAACCTTGGAGCACTGAATCTTGAAACGGTGCATCAGCTGACGGATCACAAGATCCATCATGTCATCCAATGACTTGTAAAACTTGTCAATATCGCCATGGGCTTCAATACCCAGACGCGGCAGGTTAATGGATGTGAAGCTTAAGTTGCCTCGTCCGCAGGTCACTTCCTTGGTCGGATCATAAACATTGCCCATAACCCTTGTACGGCATCCCATATAAGCCACTTCTGTATTGTAATCACCCGGACGATAATACTGAAGATTAAACGGGGCATCAATAAAACTGAAGTTCGGGAACAGACGCTGTGCAGAAGTCTTTAAGGCCAACTGGAACAGATCATAGTTCGGATCTCCGGGATTAAAGTTCACACCTTCCTTAACCTTGAAAATCTGAACCGGGAAGATTGGTGTCTCTCCGCCGCCAAGACCATCCTCTGTGGCTGTCAAAAGGTTTCTGATGACCATTCTGGCCTCCTCGGATGTATCTGTACCGTAATTGACAGAACTGAACGGCACCTGAGCACCGGCACGGGAATTCATCGTATTCAGATTGTGAATCAGTGCTTCCATTGCCTGATGGGTCTGCTTCTCCGTTGTCTTCAAAGCTTCAGAAACTGCAAACTCATGGGCCTTCTTCAAATCTTCCTCTGTGATGCCCTCCGGCTTCAATGCCAGCAAAGCTTTGCCATAGGCATCCATATTGGCAATACGCAGTTCCTCTGTAATCTCGGATTTCGCACGGGCAACAATAGCAGCTGCCTGATCATCATCAATGCCGGACTCCAATCTCATGCTGGCTGCCAGCCATGTATAATATTCCTTGGCATAAGTCTTCTTTACACCGTCTGCCATGGCATAATCAAAGTTCGGAATACTCTGTCCGCCATGCATCTCGTTCTGATTCGCCTGGATCGTGATACAGGCCAGTGCGGCATAGCTGATAATGGACTGAGGCTCTCTCAGATGACCATGACCGGTTGAAAAACCATTCTTAAACAGCTTGATCAGATCAATCTGGCAGCATGTCTCTGTCAGCATATAGAAATCCTTGTCATGGATATGGATATCACCGTTGATATGGGCTGCTGCGATATCCTTCGGCAATACATAATTATCAACGAAATACTTCGCACCTTCTGAACCGTATTTCAGCATTGTACCCATGGCCGTATCACCATCAATATTGGCATTCTCACGCTTAATATCTTCATCCATGGCACTGGAATAAGTCAGCTTGGAATAAATATCCATGAGATCAGATTCTGTCTGACGGATCTTCGTGTGCTCAGCACGATAGAGAATGTATGCCTTGGCAGTCTTCGCATAATCGAAGCGGATCAAAGTCTCCTCCACAACATCCTGTACATGTTCAACTGTGACAACCTCATCCGGATTCAGCTGACTGCACACTTTCTGTGTCAGGTAAGACAGATCTGCCGGATCCATCACCTCATCTTCAACTGCCATATTGGCTCTGCTGATGGCATTCAGAATCTTCACTGAATCAAAAGCCACCATCTGGCCATTCCTTTTCTGTATCTTCTCTATCATCCAATTACGCTCCCTCTGTTATATATTTTAATTCCTCATATCTTCGCTGTTTTCATGGGAAAAGAGCCCATGAACAGCTTCCAGACTTTATTTTGAATTTGTTTTATGTTCATATATATGGTCTTTAACTCCTTATACGATACAACATTTAGTATTATATTGTGGTTTTCATAGAATGTCAATGCTATTGACATTGTTTTGTAAATTCATACTTCATACTGTATACATATGCTTCCCACATCACGTGACATGCAGATGAACACTTCCGATATTCCTCAATATGCCATATGTCAATACGTCCCGCCTGCTACTGACGACTCAATATCTCCAGAATATCTGCCGGTTTGTCCACAATCGCCATCGGTTTAAATGATGCCAGCAGCTCGCGCTCCCTGAAGCCCCAGCTTACCAGTATGCAGGCCATCCCTGCATTGCGGGCCGTCGCCGCATCCACCTCTGAATCTCCGATATAGACAGCTCGACCGGCTGTCGAACCGAGACGTTCCAAAGCTGTAAAAACTGTATCCGGTGCAGGTTTCTTCCTGATTCCGGCTGCCTCATTCTCACCAATAGATACCGGCAGCAGGTCTCCGAAATATTGCCTGCTGAGCTGACATACCGCATCATGAAACTTGTTGGACACGATGGCCATCTTGAAATGCTCTGCCTGAAGCTGCTGCAAAAGCTCAGGGATTCCCTCATAGGCTCGGGTTTTCACCTCTGAATGTGCGGCATAATAGGCTTTAAACCATTCATAGATCTCCTGAAAATCATCAGCATCCTTTCCCTCCGGCACTGCCCGGTCCATCAAATTCAGCACGCCGTTGCCGACAAACTGACGGACTTCATCCAATGTCCGCTCCGGTCTTCCAAAATGCTTCAACGCTGCATTCACACTATCTGCCAGATCCTCCAGTGTATTCAACAGTGTCCCATCCAGGTCAAAAATAACCGTATCATATCGTCTGCTCATTTTTACCTCCGCTGTATCGAAAAATTTCCGTAATGCCTATTATACACCTTTTTATTTTCCCTGCACAGTATTTTTTGCTCAATACTTTGCCTTTTACTGGTAGTACCAATTTGTTCCTTTTATACATTTTTCTCTTCAAAATGTCGTCTTTATTGGTCATCCTTTTGCCGAACATCTTTTCTTATCTGCTCCTTTGCCAATATGCCTCTTGATTTTTGAAAAAAACGCTGTATAGTAGTATCCATGATATAGATTAATACATTTTAATAGGAAGAAAGAGGCGATTGAAATGACTGAAAGAAAACATATAGATCCGACAATTTATACCACACGTCCTACGGATGAGCGTCTCGAGAAAGAAAACCGCGTTTACGACCTTCTTGAAGAATTGAATATACCATTTGTCCGCATTGACCACGACGCTATGAACACCATTGATGAATGTCAGGATGTTGACAAACTCCTCGGCGTTGAGATTTGCAAGAACTTGTTTCTCTGCAATTCACAGAAGACCAAGTTCTATCTTCTGATGATGCCGGGACACAAGAAATTTGTCACACGTGACTTCTGCAAGCAAATTAACTCATCCCGATTATCCTTTGCTCCGCCGGAATATATGGAAGCCTACCTTGATCTGACTCCGGGCTCTGCCAGTATTCTCGGACTGATGAATGATCACGATCATCATGTTCAGCTTGTCATGGATCAGGAAGTTGTCGATCAGCCATTGATCGGATGCCATCCATGCATCAACACTTCCAGCCTGACATTGGCTACCAATGATGTTCTGAATAAATTTCTGCCATATACAGACCATGATGTCCTGTATGTAAACCTTTAGTATGAACAGACACGTTCGATTTAAATTGATCCCATAAAAAGACTGCCGATTCGATGATCAAAGCTTTACTGATAAATCTTTTGTCATCAAATCGGCAGTCCTTTTGTATCTATCGGCCGCTGCTGGACTACATCTGCTTACGCACAATCTTGTACTCGTCTCCCATCTGAAAATATGGACAGTTATAATAGGTATCCTGCATAAAGTGAGCCATCTCATCTTCATCCAGATCTACTTCGCAGGTATAACACTCATAGTCTTCATCATAAGTGTAATTCATGCATATATCACAGCTTGATATCCTTTTCTTTTCTGTTTTCTTATTCATGATCCGTCTCCCTGAAAAAATTTTATTTACATTTGTCATATTTTGGTGTAAACTAAACCCATTAATGACTATTACTCGTTTAAAAGAAGGTTTTTCTATGTGTCTATTATATCACGCATTTAAACAACGGAATATCATTTATCACATATTTTAAGGAAGATGGATTTTATCCATCTTCCTTTTTTGTTTTATCACAGCAAAGGAGCAGCATACCATGCAAAAAGCAATTCACAATTTTCTCATTATTTCTCTGGGCAATCTGATCTACAGTTTTGCCGTAGCATTTTTCATACTGCCGAATAATCTGATTACAGGCGGTACCACAGGTCTGGCACTTTTCGGCCAATATATGTTTCATATACCGATCACTGCCTTTGTCTATGTCTTCAATATTGCCATGTTCCTTCTCGGCGCCTGGGTCCTTGGCAAGGCATTTGCCCTGACAACGATTCTCAGCACATTTGAGTATCCATTTTTCTTAAGCATTCTGCAGCTGCTGGCCAACCGTGTAGGCCCTCTGACAGACGACAGGATGCTTGCAACCCTCTTTGCCGGTGCCGGTATCGGTATCGGCCTCGGCCTCGTTATTCAGGCCGGTGCCTCCACAGGCGGCATGGATATTCCACCTCTTGTCATCGAGAAGAAACTCGGTTTCCCGGTTTCTGTCAGTCTGTATTTATTCGATTTCGGCATACTCATCCTGCAGATCTTCATTTCGGACAGAGAACAGGTGCTCTACGGTATTCTGCTTGTTGTTCTGTACACCGTTATCCTGGATCGTCTGCTCATCAACGGCAAACGTCAGATTCAGCTGAAGATCATCAGTCCCGAGTATCAGCAGATCAACAAGAAGATCCAAACCGATCTGGATCGCGGAACAACCCTTCTGGCCATTGAGGGCGGTTATACCGGCCAGCCAACCTATGCTGTGTTGACGGTTGTCTCCCCCCGTGAGCTTTTTAAGCTTCAGGAGCTGATCCGCGCCATCGATCCCAACGCCTTCATTACCATCAATGAAGTCCGTGAAGTTCGCGGCCGCGGTTTCTCCCTGCAGAAAGAATATCATTAATAACCAGGAGATACTTCCTGATGTCCTAAATATACAAAAGGCATTTCCCAATGAAGAGAAATGCCTTTTTGCTATTTGACACCGGTACGTGTGCCTGCTTTGAGGGCACCCTTATCACATCGGTTGCCCCATGAATCGATCAGCATGTCATCTCTGTATACACAGATGATCTCACAATTGTTCGGACAGCGTCCGCAGTTGATCTCTCTTGTCTTGAATACCATATCTTCAACGGAGAAATCAAAGACTTTCTTCTTATTGCCCTTTCCGGCCAGAATCGCAATACCGAGAGCACCCATCAGATGTCCGTTCTCATCCACAATGATATCGCAGCCCAGAGCCTTCTTGAAGGCCTCCACAACACCGATATTCTTGCTGACACCGCCCTGGAATACAACCGGTGAGACAATCTTCTTGCCTTTGCCCACATTGTTCAGATAATTGTTGACAACAGAACGGCAGAGGCCGGCGATAATGTCCTCTTTCGTATGTCCCATCTGAATCTTATGCACCAGGTCAGATTCCGCAAAAACCGTACATCTTGCAGCCAACTGAGTCGGATGCTTGGATGTCAGGGCGATCTTGCCGAAATCTTCGACCTCCACACCAAGACGCTTTGCCTGGCTTGAGAGGAAAGATCCTGTTCCGGCAGCACACAATGTATTCATCGCATAATCCACAGCAACACCGTTTTCCACAAGGATAATCTTGGAGTCCTGTCCGCCAATCTCAAGGATCGTACGCACATCCGGATAAAGGGTAGTTGTTCCAACTGCATGGGCTGTAATCTCATTCTTCACCATGGTTGCGCCCAGCATGGCACCTACCAGCTTTCTGGCACTGCCTGTTGTACCTGTTGCCACGATCTGGTATTTCTCTTTGTCAAACTGCTTCTCCAGAAGCTCAATCAGTTTTCTCGCTGCACCCATCGGGTCGCCCTCTGTCCAGATATATTCGCTGGCCAGAATCTTATAATCTTTATCTATAATAACACCTTTGGTCGAAATTGAACCTATATCAACACCAAGATATGCCTCTTCCATTTAGACAACCTTCTTTCTCATACTTATCATATCGTAAAATGCTTCTACACGGGTCTCAAGTCCCGTATCACTTGTCTGGGAATCGTAAGTCAGGTATAATACCGGGATCTTATAATCCGCACTGATATTCTGAAGAATCGGCATAACGTCAATCTCCGGGGTACAGCCTGCGGATTTCACATGAATAATGCCGTCAAAACCATTGACCGCATAATTCTTTGCGCACCAGATATTAGCTGTGGATGTCGGGCCCATTTCATACTGACAATACTCGGCAATCTGAACGCCAAGATTCTTCTGACCCTTATAGTGCAGATTTCTGTTGGTAATATTCATCCAGCGGTGAACCTCCACACCCATATCCGCCAGCTTCTGTTCAAGATCCAGGTTGGAAAAAGGATCCATAATGGTAAAATATTCTCCGACGATACCGACTCTTAGAGGCTGCTCCGGCTTGTCAATCGGAATACGGTTAAATTCACGTTTCGCTTCGCGGTAGCCTTCCTCCACATCCTTCTTGGACTTCGCCATGTTCATCGCCAGATAAAATCTGTCCAATGCTTTCTTATAGTCGCCCTTGTTGAGCTCAAAACCGCAATTTCTGTAGTATTCTGCCTCAATCTCATCGATGTATTCCACCATTTTCAGGCCCTCTGCCGCAGCCAGTGTAAACTTGGCCAGGCTCATCTTCGGATTGATCCGGCGCAGCGCCTTCAAATAATCTCTGTTCTTGCCCGTTGTATATTCTGCCAGATTGATCATCTCAAAATCATAACCGAGATCACGGATAATCTGTTCCTGAAGTTCGCCGTAATATCCCAGACGGCATAATCCCATGGTCATAACCAGGGTATCTGCACCTGCTTCCAGTGCATCAATCATACTTCCCAATGTGCTTTTAAAAGGTGCACAGACATAGTCCGGGCTGTATCTCGAACCAATTTCCATTGTCCGCCTTGTCATCTTCGGCGGCATGATAAACTGCGCGTCCAGACCGCACTCCACAAAGTAGCGGACCACACTGTTGTAGTTGGCTACCATCGGAAATGACACCTTCTTTTTTCCTATGTCCATTACAGTACCCCCTTCTTCAGCTTCAGGATATCCGTGAAGCTCTCAAGTCTCGTCTCCAGTCCGGCGGTACCGTCCTGATTGTCAAGCACGATATTCAGAATCGGAAGTCCGGTAAACTTACGAATGATCATCTCATTCACCATGGAATCCGGTCCGCACGGAAATGCACTGAGCAGAATCAGGCCATCCACCTTATCCCGGTGCATCTGGATACTGCCCATCAGTTCACGGCTCAGCTCCCATTTCAGCGTCTTTGATATCCTTGCACTCTGCTTCAGTGCTTCCTTACGATCCACAACATCCGCACGAATCGGCGTCACTTCCATGTCCTTCAGATAATCAATGACAGGCTGACCGATGTAAGCATCCCCTAACACATAGCTGTGGGCAACGATCAATACCTTGATACCCGGTGTTTTATACAAAGCTTCTTCTTCGTGAACCTTCTTCTTCCAGTCTTCACTCTCGTTCTTCTTTGCTTTCTTATAGGCTTTCTGTGCTGTTTTCTTATCAAATCCCAATGCTGTTCCGAGATCCACAAAGGCCTTCTCTTCGTCTATCTTCTGCAGTGCATCTACATTATAAGCAACAAACTTCTGATTCGAATCACGGAACACATTACAGACAACATCATACAATGATTCAAACTTCGTGCACATATTCCGATGGAGACCGAAATTGCTGATTCTCGGAACAAGAATGTAATCGCATTTTCCAATCAACGACTGAATATGTCCCAGGTAAATCTTCGTGGAAAGACAGGCTTCATCAATTGCCAGTGCCGAGCCCGCTTCAATCATCGCTTTATTGGTAGGCTTGCTGACAATACCTTTCATTCCCAAGGCTGAAAAAAATGATTTCCACAACACTTCATAGCGATCATACAGCATCGCCCTTGGCAGTCCGATCACAGGTGCCTTCACACTGATAGCTGCCGTACTGTTTCTTTCCTTCATCTCTATTTCCTTTCTATGTTATTGACATCCAAAATCCATTTGATATTCATCTCTTTGAGGGAGCTTGTCTGCTCCCGCTTCTATATTATGGTTTTAATGTGTCTTTATGTCAACATACGATTTTCCCCATTTGTCGCATACATTTTACAGACAGATTGCGCCGTTTTCTGTTATGATTTTTCATAGAGCACTTCCATTATCCCCCTGCAAAAAGCACAGAAAAGCTGATGCCCAGTTCTTATGCATCAGCTTCTCTTATTGCTTATAAATACGCTTTGTGTTCTATGTATGATCTCGTCAAAATCCGTCAGATATTACTTTCCGGCAGCCGCTCTCTTCTTCAATTCATGCGGATAATAATGTTCTCTGTCCGGCATGATAACCGTACCAACACCGATAATACTGAAAATCTCCACCAGCAGCGCATGGGCCATCTTGGATCCCAGAATATGGACTCTCGGAACCCCCTGCTCGATCATCTGGAGCGCATAAGTCACCTTCTGAAGCAGTCTGCCTTCGAACTTACCTGCTGCGTACATCTTGACCACCTCATCACAGGTCATCTGTGAAATGATATGGCCTTCATCATCTCTGATACCATCCTCCTTGCCAAGGAAAAGCACCTTCTCTGCACCGGTTGCCACGGCGATTTCTTTCGCTGCTGCCTCCGGCAGAATCGGTGTATCTTCATTGTCAATATCATTCGGCGTAATAACCGGGATATAATCATTGTCCAGTGTCATATGAATGGTCTGCAGATCAATACCGCAGATACCCACTGCCTTTACCCCGCAGAATTCAATCATCTTGGCAATACGTTTGTTCTCACGGAATTTGTCATGTCCCATCTTGGTATCATGGACAACAATCGGACGCATACCGATGGACTTCATCAGTGCAATGTCACGCATGACATCCTGTTCTTCCTCATCTGTCAGAATATTGCTGCATCCGAAACTGATAATAATAATCTTCTGGTTAAAATCCCTGATATACGGCAGAGAATCTACAAGAATCTGTGCCTTATCTTCTATTTCATGATATAAATTGTGATCCATTTTTTATCCTCTTTTCATACTTACGGATTCTATGAATGAATGTCTTCATCAATATGCCGACCTCTTCATTCTCCCTGCACCGCGCACAATTGACATCAGCTGCAGAACGTGCATTATCATTATACCCATATTTTGTATAAAATTGCAATATAAATACATACCGCTTCCCAAAATTCTATGATACAATGTTACTGTTCAGCGCTGGTCATAACGTTTCTGAACACCTCAATCAAACAACTCAGGAGGATTTCCATGAATATATATGAAGTACAACCGATTTTTAACCATCCGACACATCCTTTCGACCTGACCATCGATGCGCCGGGTTCCAAAAGCATTACCAATCGTGCCCTGATGCTGGCCGCCCTTGCCGACGGTGAAACACTGTTAAAAGGCGCCCTGTTCAGTGACGATTCCAGACATTTTCTGCAGTGTTTAAAGGATCTCGGCTTTGATGTAACAATTGATGAACCGGCCCATACCGTTCGTGTCACAGGGCTCGGTGGCCGCATTCCGAAAGAAACAGCCGCTATCAATGTGGGAAGTGCCGGAACCGCTGCCCGTTTCCTGACAGCTATGCTTGGCTGTGCCAAAGGTGTCTGGCATCTGGATGCTTCTGAACAGATGAAGAAACGCCCCATGGCTGCTCTTTTAAACACGTTGACAGACCTCGGATGCCGCATTGACTGCCACGAAAAGGAAGGTTATTTTCCTTTTACCATTTATTCAGAAGGCATCACCGCCTCAGAGGCTACTGTAGATATCGGCGACAGCAGTCAGTTTTTAAGTGCCCTTCTTATGGCCGCGGTCATGATGGATCATGACTTTGCCATTCATATCACCGGCAATCATGGTTTTTCCTATATCCATATGACCACCGCCATGATGCGTCAATTTGGTGTGGAGGTTTCTGTTACTGATGATCAGACATGGCAGATCCCGGGAAATGCCGCTTATCAGGCACAAAATTATCAGATTGAGCCAGATGTGTCAGCCGCCGCTTATTTCTACGGCATGGCTGTCCTCTCCGGCGGCAGTGTTCTTGTCCGTCACGTTCACTTTGATTCCCTGCAGGGAGATGTGGCGCTGCTTCGCGCCTTTGAAAAAATGGGATGCCGTGCCATCGAAACACCGGAAGGCATCCGTCTGACCGGTCCTGCAGACGGCAGACTTCACGGCATCGATATCGATATGAGCAGTTTCTCTGATCAGGCCTTAACCATGGCTGCTATTGCACCTTTTGCTGACAGCCCGACTTTTATCCGCGGTATTGGTCATATCCGTCTTCAGGAAAGTGACCGTATGGCCGCCATCGTGGAGAACCTTTCCCGTATGGGTATCCATGCCGAAATCCGTGACAATGATATCTATATTGAACCGGGGACACCGCATGCAGCCACCATTGAGACCTATGAGGATCATCGCGTGGCCATGGCCTTCTCCCTGACAGGCCTTCATACACCGGGTATTGTCATCAGCAATCCCCTTTGCTGCAGGAAAACATTTGAAAATTATTTTGAAGTATTGGATAATATCTGCCAAAACTATGTGAAATAAATTTTCAGATTTGTATCTGCCAAAACCGCGTGAAATCATTTTCACACTCATTTCTCACATAAAACAAAAAGGAAGCGATCAGAATCCGCTGATTCCGATCGCTTCCTTTTGTTTTACTTTGATATAGGATGGATCCACCATATAAAACTCATTTCGAGCCTGACTGCAAAATGATTGGCATTTCTTATTCTACTGTAACAACCTTTGCCAGATTTCTTGGCTTATCAACATCCAGGCCTCTGTCCATAGATACATAATATGCCAGTAACTGAAGTGCTGCTGATGCAGGGAACGCCATCGCCACATCATCCATGGCAGGCAATGTGAATACATGTGCATAATCTGCATCTGCCAGATCAATACCATCTTTCACCAGTACAACAACACTTGCACCACGGGACTGAACCTCTCTGATATTGGAAAGTTCTTTATCGCGAACACGATTCTGTGTGACAAGGGCAACAACCGGTGTCTTCTCAGTGATCAGTGCAATTGTGCCGTGTTTTAATTCACCGGATGCATAAGCTTCTGTATGAATATAAGAAACTTCCTTCAGCTTCAATGCACCTTCAAGAAGAATTGCATAGTCAAGACCTCGGCCAAGCATGAAAGCATCTTTGGCTTCCAAAAGACCTCTGGCAATATGATGCATTTCTTCTTTTCTGTCAAGTACCTTCTGAATAGCTTCCGGAGCCTGCATCAATGCATCAACAAAGGCTTTCTCCTGTTCTTCATTGAAGGCACCGCGCACAACTGCCATACGGCCGATCAATGCAAATAATGCAGCGATCTGAGTTGTATAAGCCTTTGTACTTGCAACAGCAATCTCAGGGCCTGCATAGGTGTACATAACATAATCACTTTCACGGGCAATAGAAGAGCCTTTCACGTTGATCACTGCAATACTCTTCGCTCCCTGGCTTCTTGCATACTTCAATGCTTCCAGTGTATCAATAGTTTCACCGGACTGGGAAATCGCCAGAACCAATGTCTTCTCATCAATGACAGGATCCATATACATGAACTCTGATGCATATTCAACTTCCATATGCATACGAAGAATTGAACGTACCAGAGACTGAGCCACTAGGCCGGCATGCATAGCTGTACCGCATGCTACCACACAGATGCGTTCACAGTTCTTCAAAACATCATCTGGCACACCATCTGCTTCCAGAGAAATACGGCCATCCACATATCTAGGTGCCAATGTTGCCTTAATGGCTTCCGGCTGTTCCATGATTTCTTTCTCCATATAGAATGGATAATTGCCTTTGCCTGCTCTTGTTGTATCCCAGTCAATATCAAGGAATTCTGCCTTGCAGAGCTCATTCTTCATATTATAAACACGGATGTCGTCTGTATGCAGTTCAACGACGTGATATTCAGGAACTACCATATAGCTTGTTGCCTGACCGCCAAGAGCAGCCACATCAGATGCCAGCATGGTGCCGTCTTCACGATAAGCGGCAACGATCGGGCTGACATTGCGGATTGCAAAAATCACATCTGGGATGTCATCAAAAATGACAACAAGGGCAAAGGTACCTTTCAGGCATTTTACAGTCTGGAAAAGTGCCTCATGCGGATCTCCTGTATAAAAACGGTTCAGAACAGCTGCTACAACTTCAGTATCTGTATCTGAAATCAATTCATCCGCCAGGCCAAAATGATCCTTCAGCTCTTCATAATTCTCAATAATACCATTATGAACCAGTGTCACGCGTCCTGCACGATGAGGATGCGCATTCACATCACTGACACCGCCATGGGTTGCCCAACGTGTATGGCCAATACCGCAAGTACCATTGACCGGATTGGCTTTCCACACCTTTTCAAGGTCTGCCACTCTTCCGGCACGCTTGCGAATCTGTACCTGACCATTTGTCTCATCAACAATTGCCATACCGGCGCTGTCATAGCCACGATATTCCAGTAATTCCAGCGCATCTAAAATCTGTTTTGCAACACTTTGTTTACCTGTATAACCTACTATTCCACACATAATTTTTTCCTCACTAATCTATATATTCATGTACTCAGCTGTTTGGCCAGCTTCATACGTCTCATAATCATCATTGATGCTTCACTATCTGATCTCATCAGTTCCCGTTATATTGTTTTGTTTTGCAGTTGCCTGCATATTTGTCAATATATCCGCACCGGGATGTACGAAAGGGCATCCGCCGAATCTTCGATCACCCTTCTCCTCGTTAACCGGATCACTCCGGTACATGGCGCTTAAAGAAAAAATTATGGTGAATCCATCTATTCAGTTGTCAAAGTTCCTATAACTGTCCAAAAATCCATTTCAAAATAGATAGCTCTGAACAATCGCAAGTTCTTCTGTATACTATAACAAGTCGGCTGTTTTGTCAAGTTTTCTCTGCACCCGCAGTCATCGCACATATTTTCTCTGCTGATATGGCTCGTGAGAAATCTATCTGCTATTATTTTACGAAAAAATCTGTATCACCCAATAAATCGCCCCCAGCACCCAGCTGGTCACAATGCCGTACAAAATCACCGGCCCCGCAATGGTAAATATCTTGCAGCCCACGCCAAAAACCTCACCTTCTGTTTTAAATTCCAGAGCACACGCTGCCACTGAATTGGCAAAACCTGTAATGGGTACCAGATAACCCGCACCGGCAAATTTTGTAATGGGGCCTACCCAATTCAGACATGTCAGAATCACACTCAGCAATATCAATGACAATGTTGTATACCCTGACACTTCATCCTTCACCAGGCCCATGCTGCTGTACCAGTCTGAAAACAATTGACCAATTATGCAAATTAAGCCTCCGCTAACAAATGCTTTCAACATATTTACAAGGCAGTTATGTTTTGGTGTTACTTGTTTCACATAATCGTTGTACCGTTTATTTCTTCTCTTCTTTGCTGCTTGTTTTTCGTTTTGGGCCTGCTTTTCATTTTCCGCCTGTTTTCCGTTTTTGGCCTGCTTTTCATTTGCTATCTGTTTTTCATTTTCCATCTTTTTTTGTTCACACCCTTCTGCTGATTAAGCTGTATCCAGCCTGCGTCTTCTTCTATTCTATATCGGCTTTTATATTGCCCTTTATGTCAATATAAAATACCAAAGCCAGGCACCAAGCGCCTTTCCAACGGCCATCCAGAAAATGACCACACCTATCCCCTGACTGATGCCGGTTCTTCTGAAAAATACCGGCAATGCATCCAGCACTTCCGCAATGGCTCCGATCAGACATCCGATAAATATACCGATCAAAAGCCCTGCCGCACCTGACAGAAACATTCCCATCGGCATCCTTATCGCTGCATTCGTCAGCCAGACTGCATTGCCGAGCACACCGCCAATCACAAACATCCACTCATACCATCCACCATTGAACGTGGTGTGAGTGATCGTCATTAATCGATGTGGGATTCCCGTAATCACAAGAAAGGTAAATAAGCCCGCCGCCACTGCGACCCCGCCCGACATACCAATCCCCCATAAAATCAACGTTTTCATTTTCTTTTTTCCTCCGCTGCAGATGCTCTGACATTCATTTTTCATTCTCCGCCATCATGCTTAGGTCAAATTCTTTAAGATCTCCTGTACAATTTTTCTTTCATTAAATGGCAAGTATTCTCCCTTGATCTCCTGATACTGCTCATGGCCCTTTCCTGCCAGAATGAGAATATCTCCCGGCCGTCCATGGGCCAACAGGAAACGTATCGCTTCTCTGCGGTTAACAATCATTTGATACTGACCATTCGTTTCTTTTATTCCAGCTTCAATGCTCTGCATAATCATCTCCGGTTCCTCATATCTTGGATTATCTGAAGTAATCACAGTAAAGTCCGCATATTTTCCAGCCACGCGGCCCATTTCTCTTCGTCTCGCTGATGACCTGCCGCCTCCGCATCCGAATAGAACCCACAGCTGCCTCGGATGATACCGCCGCATGGTCTCCAACACATTTTTCAGGCTCATGGCATTATGGGCATAATCGATGAGCAGCCGATAACCTCTGTCATTTTCAATAACTTCTACTCTTCCCGGAACCCGGACTGTCTTCAGTGCTTTTCGAATAATCTCCGGAGCAATTCCATAATGTCTGCATACGCTGATTGCTGCCGCTGCATTGTAAACAGAAAACGCTCCCGGTGCTGATACTGCATATTCTTCCCCATTTACTTTAAAAAATGTACCCAATTGTCCGTTACGGTTGACTAACATTATATCAGAAGCCTGAATATCCGCTTTTTGCCGGCAGCTATAAGTCCCAATCCGGCATGAAGCATCTTTGAATATTTCTCTGTAATAGGGATCATCTATGTTGCCAATCCCAAAACGGCATTTTTGAAACAACAGACTTTTATAATGCGCATATTCTGTCATGTCTCTATGCTCTTTCGGTCCGATATGGTCTCTCCCAAGATTTGTAAAAACCCCCACATCAAATTCAACAGCATCTGCACGGTGCAGCTTCAGCCCCTGTGAGGACACTTCCATCACTGCAAACTGACACCCGCTATCTGCCATCTCCCGCAAATATCGCTGAATATCAACAGCCTCCGGTGTCGTCCGGTCAGCCGTTTTCTTCTCAGGACCAATCTCATAATCTATCGTCCCCAAAAGTCCTGTTTTATATCCGGCCGCTTCTAAAATATCCCGAATCATAAATGTAGTGGATGTTTTTCCCTTTGTGCCGGTAATCCCAATCACCTTTAATTCTTTTGACGGATAATGATAAAAAGCAGCTGCCGTCCAGGCTGCTGCTTCTCGCGTATTTTTCACGGATACAATGGTCATTTGCTCCGGCAGATTACAGTCCTCATGTGCAGATATCTTTTGCCCAGGCAGATTACAGTTTCCATGTGCAGATATTTTTTGTTCAATCGGATGACTGTCCCCATGTGCAGATGTTATCTGCTGCCAGAAAGACGCATCAACCAGGCAGGCTGCCGCACCTCTCTCCGCCGCTTCTCTGATATATTGATGGCCATCCTGCTCCATCCCCCTAATGCAGATGAATAGGCTGTTATTTGTTACCCTTTTCGAACATGTTTCAACTGATGCTATATCTATCTCCCAACTGCCTTGACACAGGACCGTGGGAATTCCTTCAAACAACGTTTTTAAAATCATCGCATAACTCCAAAAATGGGGTTATACCATCATATGCAGTTCTTTTATACCGGTGCCCCTTTACACATCATCAGATTTCTTTTTTCCTTGCAGATCTGAATCGGATTTTTGCACCTCTTTTCGGACTCGGTTCAATTCGTCATCCTATAAATGCATATTTTTTATTTTATTCATAATTTTATACATTTTCAGTCTTCGCGGCTTTATTCCGGTAAATTGACAGACCTTTTATCCCGTGTTATAGTGCAGAAAACATAAGAAATGTCCGATATCCAATCAGATAACGGACATTGATTTATTGGAGGCAATCATGTTTGAATTATACGGCTGTCCGACCCATTACGGCGTCGGTGCAAAGGGATTAATCAAAAGTATCGACTATTTAACAGAAAATTTTAAAAATCTTCAAATGAATAAAGTTCCAGAAATCACGTGTAAAGAACCTTTTCGTGCCAATCTGAAGAATCTCGAAAGTGTTCGCGCTACCTGCGAAGGCATTGCCAAGCAAGGTTATCATATTCTAACATCCGGTCATCGTCCTCTGATGATTGCCGGAGATCACAGTGCCGCCATGGGTTCTGTATCCTCTACATCTGTTTATACCAAGGGCGAAACCGGGCTGATCTGGATTGATGCACATCCCGACATCAACACCGACAAGACAACGGTTACCGGCAATATTCACGGGATGCCGGTGGCTGCACTCCTGGGTCTTGGCGAGCCTTCACTGACACATTTTCTGGATGACAGCGTGAAGTTAAAGTCAGGCAACATTGTTATGCTAGGGCTTCGTGACATTGACCCGCCGGAAGCAGAAATTCTCAAAGCGCATCATATTCGTTATTATAAATGGGATTATATCCAGCAGCACGGACTGCAGAATTGTCTGGAAGAAAGTATTGACTATCTCAGTCATTGTCCGGCCATTCATATCAGCTTCGATATTGATTCCATGGATCCGAAACTGATGCCCGGGGTCTCCGTTCCTGTTCCTGAAGGTTTCAACGAAGACGACGTCTTCCTGATGATGGATGAACTGCTGACACGGCTGCCGGTTCAGGCTATGGATATCGTTGAGTTCAATCACGAACTGGACCAGGAGGATATTACAGCCAATTTCGTATCACGACTGGTGGATCATGTGCAGAAATTATAAAAGCTATTGAATCCTGTTTTGGATATCTCAAATAAGATTTACACATTCAATAGATTCATGAAAAGGAGGCATATCGCAACGTGATATGCCTCCTCTTTTATTTCTCAAAGTATCGTCTGTTTTTATCAAAGAATTCATAAAAATACCGAACATTTTTCAATTCGTACCACTTGGCCTCTTCCACTTCTTTTGATTCCAGATTATAGATTTTTGCATGAAGTGTTCCCAGCATAAAAGGCGAATGGGTTGCGATAATAAACTGGCATCCAAGAAAATGCGCACACTGATTGATTTCTTCTGCCAGTTTCACCTGGTTCTGCGGAGACAGAGAGACTTCCGGTTCATCCAGGAGATACAAATTGTCCGGCTCCAAAATATCTGTCAACATCTGCATGGCGGTTTCACCATTGGAATATTTCTCCTGGGCAAATTTCAGAATCTCCTTTGTGGACCAGGCCCTCCCATTTGTGCTGTGAAATGCTTTCTCAGCCATATCTTTACGCATTCCCTTCTGCCTCATCTGCTCATAGATATACCCCTGCTCCATGGCCTCTTCCTGTTGAATCTTTTTGATTTCATACAAAACATCTTCGCTTTTCATGTAAAGACTTTTGGCCGGAATGGACAAACTTCTTCCATTGTCATCTTCACCTGTATCAAAGCAGCATTCTTCGACATAATTTTGTATATAATACTGTCCGTACGCATAAGTCTCATAGCCCTTTGCATTGATCTTCTGTGCAATGATATTCAGCAATGTTGACTTTCCGCATCCATTATCTCCATACAGAATCGTAATGGGTGCAAACACAAAAGGTTCACAATCCTTATTTTGAAAAACAGAATAGGGATAGAGATTCGGATTTTTCACTTTTTTATCACTTAATGAAAAACTGCTTAAATAAATCATGCTTTACACCTTACACCTTGAGTTAAGAATTTCTTCCAATGTTCGCGGTGTATAATTCATATACTCCCGCATACATCCCACGTTGTAAGCTCTTAATTCTTCCGCTTCATAAACATGCCGACAGTCATTCGCTCTCATCTCGGACAGACATTTCTGATAAAATCTGTCTTCCTCACTCTCATGGGTATGCCCATACAAGAGGATTCTTCCTCGTCCCATGTTCCTCCAACTGAAAATCGGATAATGGCTTAAGACCAGACTATAGTGATCATTTCCGATGGTATCGTGCATCTCTTTGTAATCGCAGATTTCATGAAACAGCTGCTGATAACGGTAATCTGAGACATCATCATGATTCCCCTTGATCAACACTTTGCGTCCTTTCAGCTGCGCTACATATGCAATCAAATCTTCCTTTTTGCCGCGCATGCTCACATCACCCAGAATATACACCATATCCCCATTGGTCACACGGTCATTCCAGTTCTTTAAAATCGTCTCATGCATTTCCTGCAATGATGCAAATGGCCGATGGTCAAACGCAATGGCATTTTCATGAAATAAATGTAAATCACTGATGTAATACTTCATTGCCTGTCACTCCTCTCTCAAAATAAAATCTATTCTTAATTTTAGTCAATCGTCTATAAAACTGCAGACATCAGCTGCGATTCTGCTATGTTCTCAAACAATTCTTTTACCCCGCCACCGCCGCTTTGTACACCATAAATATCATAAGTAACTTCCCGATCCATCACTTTCGTTCCATAAGCATGTACATGCTGAATGGCTCCGTATCCATCTACTTCCATGCCATTGATATTCGCCGAGAAGATCACTTTCTCACCTTTTCGATATTCCGGCCGTCCCTGTTTCTGAAGCGTTTCTTCCGATCCAAACAGTTTAATGGCATCGTAAAGCATTTCTGCATCCACATAAACCTGATTATCATGATAATGACCAAAGTACCATCGCTCATACTGCTGGTTTGCCGCAAGTGTTTCCAGCCATCTTTCCGTTGATAAGTCTATCGTTTTTTGGTCTGATAAAGTATATAATGATTTTTCAGGCCTGTATACCAGCGGACATGTATGAGACAACACGTAATCTACTTTCCAACGGCTGTCTGCGATTTGCTGCTCCGTATAATTTTTGATTGATTCATTCGGCTGTTCATCTTCAAACCACGGCAGACCGGTCATTATTCGATACGCTTTATCCGGGCTGCCGGCACCACCAATAACCAATACCTTTTTGCCTGAAAATTCATAAATTTCGCCGTCTTTTGCAAAAATCAGATTCGGAAATTCCGGTTCAAAATAAACGATACCATTTTTCCAGCGCTTCTTCCTGTAAGAAGAAATGTTAGAAGGTCTCTCCTCATGATTCCCATATACACAAAAAATGTCATCGGAAGCCCTGCCAAATACTTTTTTCTCTCCGTATCCCGATGATCCATACAGTAATTAATTTCCGCATCACCAAGAATAATCATACAATCTTCGATTGTTGTTTTCATCCGCCTGCAAAACACTTCAACCTTATAAAAATCACCGTGACAATCCCCTGTTATATACTCAGCCAATTTTGCCTTCTTTCTGATAGTCTGACTGCTAATCTGTCTGCTATTTGTCTATTTCTCATCTTTCAAACTATTTCGCTTTTTCTTCCTTCCGGCCTTAAAATTATAGATTGGCCGAATAATCTGATCGACACGCACGGTTTCCCCGATTACTTCAAGTATATCATCCATACATCGATAAGCAAAGGGGGCTTCATCCAATGTACCCTCATCAATACAGGTAGAATAAATACCCTGCATTACTTTTTTAAACTGTGACACCGTAAAATGTTCCTTCACAGCTGAACGTTTATAGAGTCGTCCTGCTCCATGGGGTGCCGACTGATTCCATGCATCATTTCCCAGTCCCGTTCCAAGAATAATCCCAGCCTGCATATTCACAGGAATAATCACCTTTTCTCCTGCCTTTGCTGAAATAGCACCTTTTCGAATAATTGGCGTACCGGTAAATGTTGTGTCTGCTGACTCCACATAGTTATGAATACAGCTGTAAGTTTCCTGAACTTTCCACTTCATTCCCTTTATAATCTCTGCTAATATCGCCTGTCTGTTAACATCCGCATACTTTTGTACAATCTGCAGATCTTCCAGATAGTCCTGCATCAGCTGTCCTTCAAGATATGTTGTCTCATGAGGAACTGAACACCCTTTTTCTTTCAGTACTTTCTCACCCTGATTGATATAGAAATTCGTCACTTCAATCCCCAGATGCCTGCTTCCGGAATGAATCACAAGATAAAACTCCCCATCTTCACCCTGATCCACCTCTATAAAATGATTGCCGCCGCCCAGCGTACCAATCGACCGATAGGCTTTGTCTGCCTGTATATTTTTATAGCAATGGAGCTTAGAAAGATCAATTTCATCCGCCATGTGAAGCGCCTCACCTCTTATAGCAAATCCCGCCGGAACCTTCTCCCTTATCACCGTATCCAGTTTCTGAAAATCCTTAATTCGCCCTTCTATCCGTGCTAATGTCATCCCACAACCAATATCAATCCCGACCACATTTGGCATGATTGCTTTGCCGACAGTCTGAGTATATCCAATTGTCCCAACGACTCCCGCATGCACATCCGGCATCACAGCAATCTGACATCCTTCATTGATCGGCTGATCACAGAGTGCCTGAATCTGTGATGCAGCATAATCTTCAATCGCTGTCTCAACATTTTTAGTTGTATAAACTTTCGCTGTTGCATATTTTCCTTTGATTAACATCATAACACCTCATACATAAAATTCTTCTTTTGTTTCCAAGCATAAACACCCTAAACGCCCACTTTTAAAACCGCATCCGCAATCAATCATATAAACATTTTTCTTTTCATTTTTCCATATTAAATGATCCGCATTCGGTCTGTGCCCGCAAATAGAGATATAATCATCAATGCCATTTCTTAAGTACGACTGATCAAGCTCACTTCCCATCAAATAATACGCCAACGGCTTTTCAGTTCCTGGTGCGGAAGTCATAGCATGGGCCAACAGATATTTCTCATGATTGACCTCAACCATGATCTGTAAAGGCCATGCTGCAATCACCCCAGCCAGGTTCTTCACATCAACTGGCGTCAATCGCCCTGTGAAAATCCTGAACGTATTATATGGATATAGCGGTATTTTTCTTCTTTTCCACTCCGGCAGATGATAATATTCTGATATATAAGCTGCCAGCCTCTGATCATGATTGCCGCGCAAAATTGTACATCTGTCACCTAATTCAAGCATATGAAAATACAAATCCACAGGATTCGGCTTGAAGTCAGAGCGGTCAAACACATCTCCCAGGATGAATAAATGATCCTGATCCGAAAAATGAATCTTCGCTAACATTTCGCAAAATCTGCTGTCATCATTATGTATATCACTTATCACATAATGCATCTGATCACACCTCCCTTTTTCTAATCAGAGTATAATTGCCTAACTATCTGTAATAACCCCGCCTTACGCTCATCAGAATCATTCAATGCCGCATACTCCAATTGAGTTGGAGACACATGCTCAAGATAATGCATCTGCAACAACCTTTTCCCATCATATATCACATTCACCGTTACCTGAGCTTCACTATAATGTGCTTTTTTTGCAAACTGCCTATACTGCATTTCTTCTTCATCATCCGCAGGGCCAACCACGATGCCATAAAGTTTTGTCCCTATTATATGCACAATATCTTTTCTTCTGAACAAAAGCGGCAGATCAACAAAAGCCTTTTCAATCTGCTTTATTTGTCCCATCCGGTTATTCAGATAACGCATCTTATGGTCATAAGATGCAATTGGATTGTTATAAACCAATACAGCTTTCTCCCAATCAGTCAATTCAATTTGATGCTCCTCCATGAATTTTCGATAGTCTCTTGATGGCACGACTATCGAAGAAATTCTCTTTCCATTGATATCACCTTCTAAATAACTATAATATTTATAAACCGCAAAATACGTCTTATACCGTTCTAACTTCCTAAAAAAAAATATTCCCATATGAATCCCCTGGCCCATTTCATAAGGTGGTTTCAGACTATAAGTCATTCCATCATCATGTACCATCATATGATAGGATTCGATATATAGATTCATCTTTTCTTCTATAAATGTTTTCTCCTCAGAACTTAAATCTGTCCTCAACATCAATTTTACCTCAAATTCAGGTTCATACCGTCCCAGCATTATTATCTTTCTCCCATTTAAAACATCATATCTTCCGGTTTCTTTGCCTCCTGAACACGTCTATACCAACAGTCCTTTTTTCGAACTGTTTCTGCATATTCTCTGGCATACTTCAAAACCATTTCACCATCCGCATATTTTGTTTTGCCACAATCCATATAGTGCAAATAATCCCCAAATGCTCCCATCGCCCTTCGTAATGAACTTCTCACTTCATCACCTTCAATATACGGCGGAAATTCATAATCCAGATACAATGGATTAATGTGCATATGAGACCAATGACCGGTTTCTGTCAATTCATAGACAATCACCTGAATATCCGAATAATCTACATACCATCCATTCGCTTCTATTTGTTGAAGATACACATCCCATTCCTTTTTTCCTTGCGCTAACACATAATAGCGCCCTGTTGCAAGATCCTTCACCGATGCTCCCACCTGCATGTCAAACGGAATCTTCATAAAAGCAAACTCAAATCGATCCGTTCGGAAGGAATCTACCACTTCTTCTTCCGACTTTGTCAACTCATTGGAATGCACCTCTCTAATTTCTCCATTTTTATCTAAAGTAACTTGTGAAACGGCCACACCTCTATAGGATTCAAATTCAGGCTGCGTATACCCTATTTCTACATAAGGATTGGTTCTTCCTGTATTTCGAACGATTTCATCTGATTCACACTGGACAATCAATTGTTTTTTTACTGCGCATATAGTTTTATACTCTTCAATATATTTAATGGCATATTGGAATGCTATACCATATGAAGCAAAAAAGCCGCAGCTTTCCAAGTTCTTCTTATCTTCAACCACATAGATATATCGCCCCGAATCATTATTCAGAAATGTTTCCCATTTCTTCTTCTCAAAAGACATTCGCTCATGGATTTGCTGACGAATATCGGCATCTTCTGTTGTTTCTGCTAACTCGCGGAGTGCTTCCAATCTTTCTTTCCATGACTTATTTGGCGCATTCCAAATTAATGTTGCTTTCTGAAAATCCGTAAATTCAAAATGAAGTTCCTTAAAATACGCACACATACACGCTGATGGTACTAATTCAAACATTTTTATTCTCCTTTTCTGCACTCACCTTTAAGGTTTTATTGTCTCAACCATTTCACAAAGCAATTCTATATCAGCCTCTTCACTTCTGTATAGCAGAGTTCTTCCATCATGGCAGTCACGTGTGACTGCTTTTTCCCGCTTACTCAGCTGATTGGATGGCTTTGTGATAATTTCCAGGATTTTAACGTTCGGATGAATCTTTTTGAAGTCTACTTCTTCATCCACCTCGAGATCTACAATAACTGTTTTACCCTCATAACACTTCTTGTAGATCCCAGCATTTATTTTTCTGAAATTATGCTCATCATACCATGCATATTCATCCGGGTATCTTTCCAGCAATCTCTCGATGACCTTGTCTTTGTCTGCACGTTCTATTCCCGAAATAATAAGCATATGCCCAGGTGCTTTCTTAACCAGGCTTTCATCTATATGTTTATATAAAATCTTTTCATTTGGTTTCATAAAGTCGGGTCCCCAGATATCATACTCAATTGTTTCAATCTTGAAATTATTTCGATAAATATCGCAGCCCACAACTCTTCCCCGACAAAGCCATTCTTTCCTGTCTCTTTTAATTGTGAAAGAAACAAGATCGCCCCTTTCACATACCGGCTTCCTCAATTCATACTCCCAGTTAATTCTGCCGATTTCAGCCGCTGACTTTGCCTTGGCTAACAAAGCAATCTTAACACAGGCTTCCTCCCACTGCGTATCCAAACCATATTTATTGAGATTCCCTCTGTTTTCTAAATAGCTTTGATATAAATCTTCTCTTAAAATCAGCATTTCACCGATATAACCAACTTTGAAACTTTTCCAGCCCTTAACCTGTTGTGTATCATCCAATCTTCTTCCATCTTTTAAATATTTCCGCAAAATCGGAAACAAAAGCTGCCATTCGGAATAATAATTCAGTTGATCCAGTTCAGGCCCATAAAACTGATAGGACTTTCCTTCATCTGATATCATAATGACACAGCCGGGCCCTCCAAGGCCCGACGGTTTTGACAAATAATAAGCGATAACATGCTCAAAAAATGCCGGGGTCAATTCGTTGACTTTTAATTGTATTCTGTCTTCGTACTTCATTGATACGCCTCCCTTTCTGTTACTTTTTTTGCTGCACCAACAATGGATACCTAACCAATCTCGCCTACAATATCATTCAGCAGTCTGTCACACACCGGATCTGATAACAGATAATCCATATCAAACGGTATTTCAGCTTCTTCATCATAGACACCCAGCACGATCCAGCAGCATGTTTCAACCGTATCTTTTTCAAAAGCTTCTCTGCTGCGCTTTCTGCTTCTCGTACTATGGCTTTCAGATGGCTGCTCCATTTTCAGAATTTTGTTGCCCCAGTTCGTGCAAGGTCTCCAATAATCTTTTTCTAAATAATCATCCATGCAGGCTCCCATCAATCGATACTGACCAACCAGATAATACTTTCCTTTATACATCATCTTGCTATAGATCAGAGAAGCATCCTGTGCCAGAACAAGTGACTCATACTCATAAAAGTTATGTACCCTGAACATTTTGTTTTTAAGCAAAAATGTTTCCTGGCCAAGTACCATGGCCTCTGGGTCATGCTGAAAAATGTTTGTTCTCACAAAAGTCGTATCCTCATCTGGAAAAGTTTCGCCTGATTTTAAGTAATTGTCCTGCACTAAATCCCGATTTCGGGATGTAAATTTTTCTGAACCATATGCGGACATCCATTCTTTGATAAATACTCTTTCCAGAGGACCGCCCCAGTTTCTAAAAGCCCCCTGCTTTGCAGAAACATAATACTGACAATACATCTTTTCATTGTCCTTATTCTCCAGACAAAGGCACTGATTATCGTCCTGAAACAGATTTAACTTACGTGAAAAGTTATCCTTCAGCAACTTAAAATCCAATATCGTCTGCCTGTCACTCTCGATTTCCGGATACCATCTTGAATGCAGTGTATCCGGATGCTCAAATTGGTATGCCGGAATCATTTCCTCCACAATCACACTGCTTCTCTTCATTTCCTCTGAATCCGTTCTTCGCCAGACCTTTGCCTGCCCATTTTTATCATTGGCATAACTGATCAATTTTTTAATTTCATTTTTCTCTTCATTGAGCCAGATTTCGACAATAACGTGTCCGGATTTTAACTTCTGTTCTGCATAAATTCCAAAATCTTTAATTCTGTCAAATGAGATATTTCTGTAATTTTTCATGCTTCATCTTCCTTTTCTATACGTGATCAACATTGACTTTCGACTCTTTCATTTGAAAAACGGTTCAAAAAAGCTCTATAGTTTCCTATAAAGCCTTTGAATCTTCAAATTCTGTATTCACAATAATCATCAATGCCTTCTTCAGCTCTTCCTCCAAAAGCATTTCTTCAGAACGATGCACATTGCCTATGCTGTCCTCTTTTTCCTTTTCCCGAAAATACTGCCTTCTCCGGGCGATCATGCCCTGATCCACGTGGAAAGCAAAGTGGACGGCACATTTCCCCTCGTTGATTTTCCAGAACATTTCCGGGCATTCTTCCAGAACCATAAACGCCGCATCAAAATAAAGAATCGCTTCATTGGCCCTCACCCATATCTCATTGTATTCCCCGGGGAAGGAATAGCAATTGATCAGATTTTTGATGGGATCCATGATTTCTTTCCATTTGGTATGATACGCCGGCTGATTCAGATAGAAGCGGTCAATGGTCACGTACACATCCCTGATCCGATCTGTGAAAGGGTTTCGTTCATCATTGGACGGGTTGGACGGATCTCTATTATAAAACTCGGACAATGTCATAATGTCCAGCAAATCATAAATCTTACCCGCAATAATCATGTTCTTGGTTTTCTCATCGCAGCCGGCAATCTTCAGCCATTCCCGGTCCTTTTCATTCAGTGAACCGGATGGCCTGTCCTCATCATCAATTTCATGAATATAATAATGATGAGAAGGGTTAAACATGCGATCCTCCTGCAGATTAAACAGCATATCGATCAATTCTCCCTGAGAATGCTTCGTCTTGATGTCATCTCCAAAAAGCAGCTTGGCATTCAGCCGTTTAATCTTCCTGCTGTGATTCCGCCCGTAATAATCATTAAAAAGAATATTATCCATACGATCATAGGTTATACTCTCGGACTGCTCATAAAATTCAAGGAAATCCTCATAATATGTGTTCTGATAAAAACGATACCGTTTTTCACCATCACAGAGCTCGTTTAATCCGGGACAATACCGATTCATCATATCATTCACTGTCATTCTTACTGCCATTGCCTTCGCTCCCTTCTTTTTTGCTCAAGTCCAAAACCCACAAATACTGATACTGCATTCAGACTAGTTTTTCATTCCTGCTGCCGTCCACATAAGTTGTTTCTCCTGTTTCAACACAATAGGCTGCCAGACGTCCACCCATACAGCACCCGCAATCAATAGCAATATGTCCATTTTTCTCATAAACTTCCGCCCGGTTCCATCCGTCAATCAATGGTGTCGGTGTATGGCCGGTCACCAGATATACATTTTTATCAGTAAAATAGCGCCTGCCGTAATCAGCCCTTCCTTCGACAAAATCATAAAGATCATAATCCTCCAGTTCCTTCTCCGGTGAGAAATTTGCCAGACCAGCATGGGTCAAAATGTAACGGCAGCCTTTATCCTCAATCTCCTCATACGCCGATGCATCTGCAATGAAATCGAGGATTTCCTGCTGATTATCCCGCGACAGCTTCTGAAACTGCTTCGCCGTCACATTTCCGCCATCCGCCAGCCAACAGCTGTAGGCTTCCAGAAGCTTGGAAGTAATCTGCGTTTCACAATTTTCCTCTGTGATCTCTGCCGTCAGTTTATTCAGAAGCAAATACATCTCAAGGTCGTGATTACCAAGAATATAAATAACATTCGGCCGGCGCATCAAATCCTGCAATACTTTTATCGGCTCCGGTCCCCGATCCACCGCATCACCAAGGACATACAATTCATCCTGTGCCGAAAAATTGATTTTTTGCAGAAGCTGTCTGTACTGTTCATAACAGCCATGAATGTCTGAAATAAAATATCTCATATCAAATCACACCCTTCTGAATAAGAAGGAGGTCAATTTTCATGACCTCCGTTGTTATCGCTGCTGTAAAATTGTACTGAGTGTCTAATGAGCAACCCAGGCGCTGATATCTTCCGATTCGCCCTCATCAGTATAAAGAATATTGTCTTTAATTGTAAATTCATGTTCCTGACCGTCATCGCCAGTCATGCTTCCGGTTGCCCAAGTGTGGTGCCCACTTTCTGATCCGGATGAACCGCCTGATGATTCAGAACCGGAACTGCTGCCTGATGATGAACTGCCATTGTCTGAACCGGATGAATAACTATCATCATCGTCGTCATCATAAGCATAGTCATTATTTGAGCTGCCCGATGAACCGGAATAGCTGCTGCCTGAATTGTCAGAATAACTGTATGAAGAATCATCGGATGAAGATGAACTATAAGAAGATGAACTTCCACTGTTTTTGGCTGCTTCTGCTGCCTCAGCTTGCGCTGCAGCTGCAGCCTCTTCACTTTCTTTCTTCGCCTTGGCTTCCTCTTCTGCCTTCTTCTTCTCAGCCGCAGCCTTCTTGATCGCTGTTACACGGTCATCATAGGTCTTGATAACTGCATTCACACTCGTCTCATACGCTGCAGCTTCTTCCTCAGTGCAAACCGCATCCGCCTTGATTGTTTCCAAAGCCTTGGTCAGATTCTCTTTATAAGTACTGACTTTCTTCTCATCCTCTTCCTTGCTGACATCAACCGTATTCTCTGCAATCGTACTGTCGTACTCATCTGTAAAAGCCTTCTTCATGTCCGCCAGAACCACTGTGTATTTCTCTTTCACGGCATCTTCTTCTGTATATGCCTCGTCCTCACTAACCATTGTCTTATAAGCTTCCAGTTTCTTCGCATGATCCGTTTCTGCTGTAAAAGCCTCATAAGCAGTATCAATAGCTGCTGTTTTATTCTGTATTTCCTGTTCTTTGGCTTTCTTGTCTGAGCATCCGGTCAGCACCGCTGCCATCACAAGTACCAATACCATCATGATTGCCGGCAATTTGTTTTTTCTCATCATACATTCCCCTTTGTTGTTTTATAAATATATTTTTTATAGTTACAATATATATTGTAATTCATTTTCGACGATAATACAATCGGCTGTCTTGTATTTTTCAATATTTAATTGTCAAGGTTCCTTTGATGGTGTTAGTATACCAGTTTATATAGTGTAAGAACTTGCATTTATCACGCACATACCAATAAATTTCCCTGTTTTTTTGCCACTGTAATGGTCACCAATGTTCCTGAGTTAAAGGAAATGGCGTCCTCCTGCATTCCATCTGAGAAAATAACACCATTCTCCGGCATACAGGATCTCAGTTTCAGGGACTCACCGAGCTTGATTTTTCCCATTACAATATCTGCACCGGAATTGATTGACGGATAAGGTTCTCTGACTGCAAAAGATAATTCCTGATCACTCCAACCGATCGCCGTATAGGACGGCTTATTCATATGAAGAAACTCCGCACCCCCATTAAGCTGAGCTATAACGGATTTGTACCAGCCGGATTGCCCTAGCCCCGTTGAAATAATGACACCGCTGGAAGACTGTCTTTCATACTTCCCCCTGTACAAAATGTCATACCCCGCTGATATATGACTTGCCGGTCCCACAAAAATATCATTGGCTGCATATAGCTCCTGTCCATTCTGAGTAACTGCATGCGCAAATGTAATTTTTTTCGTTGTCACCTCTCTCAAACCATCGAATATGATTGCAAAAAGCCACCTCGAATCCTCCGCCGAAAATGGTGAAATAACACCTTCCCATCTGGAAGGATCCGGATTGATGCCAATCACCAGATTGCTCTCTTCAAGATATTTCATTGTATTGCATACCAGACCGTCCCTGCCCACACATACAACAAGATCATCTCCGCCAAAAATATAATTGCATAAAAAGCTTTTATCAATGACAGAAACCCTCGCATATTGCTCTGCCTTTTTCCTGACATAAGCCAGCGATTCTGCGTAACAACGGTCCTCATCCAGATAATCATCAAAGGAATCCCCCATATGTTCAATATAAAACTGTGCCTGCTCCTTTGTATTAAATCGTTCAATGAGTTCCTGTAATCGTGTCTTCTGAGACACGATTACAATTTTGTTCATTCCCCTCATTTCTCTTTCCATCACAGTTCTCCATCTCTCCTAACCAATGTATCCAACAAATCCGGCGTAATATTGAGATTACCGATTTTCTCTGAATTGGCCGCAAGATCTCCAAAGGCTTTGGCAATCATTGTGCCGCTGTCCATGCCTGATAAAAGAAGTGCTGTCAGAACATCCTTATCAATATGCGCAAAGACTTTTAAAATCACATCACTTTCGTAAGCTTTAGTATCCGCAATGGAACGCTGTGTTTCATTTTTAATTGCCTGCTCTTCCTGTTCAAAACTGCATGACTCCATATTCTTTTCATGAAGTGCCTTATCACTGACAGCATGAGCTTCCACATCTCTCATGAGAAATTCATGCTCATCATTTAACTGCTGCATTTTGGCTTCCGCATTCTTCTGCTGCAAAGCCATCTTAGCATCTATCGCTTTCTCCTGTTTCTCCCGCTCTTTTTCAGCAATTGTAATCTCTGTATTCAATTCGTTCTCTTTAATACAGCGTTCCTGTTCAATTGCAAAATTGCGTCTCTTGTAAATGGCATCATCCTGCTGTCTGAGAATTTCTTCTCTTGCTGATGATTCAAGTGCCTCCCTGGTCTTGGGCTGCGGCATAATACCAAGAACAGATACATTAATCACACTTAAACCAAATTCCCTGACATATGTATGATGCTTCATAGATTCATTCAGCTTTGCAGCCAATTCATTCTGAGATTGAATCGCTGCTCTGATATCTTTGGCAGCCATAAACTGAGCAATTTCAGTTTTCACAATTCCGATAATCCTTTTGGACATCTTACTTTGTGCCTCCGATAACTTCTCCGCATAATCCTCCGGATTGATAAATGAAAAATCTGTCTTTTCAGAAGCTGCTTCAAAATCGTCAATCACATAAGAAATATCTCCCTGAACAGAAATATTCTGAAAATCATGGGTTATAATATCATTGAACATATAAGAAGTATCAAAAGCTGTCGATGGAATCACCTTAATGCTTGTGGAAGCATTGTTATAGAAAAAGCCAAGGCCATACCCCTGCTTCTTAACCCTGCCGCTGCCTCCGGTTACAATGACATACTCTGTTGCCTGAAAATTGATATGTTTTAACATGTTGCTCCTCCTCGTTTGTATCCCTACACATTGAATTTATACGGTAAATGCGGCTGAAAGTGCTGCTTATTTCTATAAGCAATTACCTTCGCCAAGCTCTCGAAATACAAATGCCATTCGCTGTCCGTCAATTCCCTGTAGTCATATGCCGGGATTCTTATCCAATCCCCGATCATGGACTGCAGACAAAATGGCGAAAATTTAATTTCATGCGTATCAATCACAAAATTGCTGCTTTCTATTTCTTCAAGGCTGTGCTCAAAAAATCCCTCATAGTACATGCACTCCAAATGTTCAGATAAAATCCACTCGGTCATATAATCATAGTTATAATCAAAATAAGCCATCATTTTCCCATTCCAGCCTCTCCACAGGAACTGATCCACTTTGTCTTCGGAAATCCTAAACTTATCCGGATTCATTTTGTACGCACCGAATTCATTACACATATCCGGAAGCAGGAGCAGATTTCCTCTTGAAAAATAGTGCTCAGCTAAATATCTCATCATTTCAAATGCTTCCAGCACCTTCGGGTCCCCTTCCTGATAGCGTGCCAAAATGTGATCAATATTGTCATCGCTCTTGCCGGCAACTCTGCCGTCATTCATTCCCAAAAATGTTGTAAACGGCACCCACAGAGAAGTCATCACATCCCCACGTTCAGCCAGCCATTGCTTCGATTTTTTATCCTGAACTCCATTGACAGCCTCATCGTCATGATAAAAACTGACCGCATCACCATCGTACAAATATCGCGGTGACGCCGGAATATCCTGGCGATAATAACGCAGCAGCCTCAAAATTGCCGCATCAGGTCCCGAAAAATTTTCCTGACTGACCCCCGCTGCTTCCATAATCTTTGACCAAATTTCATTCGTTCTGTTTCTCATACACTGATGCTCCTTCTTTTCATTATAATTTGTTTTGTGTTCCAATGAAATCAACCAGCAGTTGAATCCCCGCTAAGTAAACACCTTCTTACTCAGGCAGCTTCATTTGCTATGGCATGATTATAGCAATACTGATAGAGCAAGAACTTGCACTAATTTTCGCCTTCTCAATTATTTTCACTCCTTCTCAGGCAAAAAAATAAAGATCAGATAGATTTCTATTCTATCTGACCTTTTAATCGAGAGTATAATTTCACACTATTTTAATTTTCTTTATACTCTTTTTATGGTGACAGGCACCTACTCCAATGCCTCCAAAAACATCTGATCCAGTGTCTCCCACTCCATCTTCTTCGTATCATTCATATCCAGCAGCAAGTTTTTAATTTCCACAATTGAAGTGTCCAGATATTCGTTCAAGACATCTATTCTTGGTATTTCTTTGATCTCAGGTGCATTCATCTTCAATTCAAGAAGATGTTCCATCTCCGGATGCAATGTCTCCGGCAGTTCTGCTGCCATAAGTTCTGTAAAACGCATTGGCGGCGGTGTTCCTTTCTCTAATATCCATCGGCATGCCAGAACAGGACGCATGACATAGAAATATTTCTTTGCCTTGACATTTTCACCTCGCAGGAATTCCCGATAATTGCCTTCTGCCATACTGATGTAATGATACAGACTCTTTTTTGTTGAAAAATAGGTATTCATCATTTTTCGGAACTGACCGGCAAATTCTGTCTCCATATAAACGATCGGGGATGCTGCCCATTCAAATAAAGTCGGATTCGATTTGTGCAAAAGTCTCAATGTCTTCTGCAGATCCCAACCGTTGATATCCAGCACATCATCCAAAGGCAATTCAATCACATCCCTGATCTTCTCCAGACGCAGATAGTCCTCCTTCGGCCGGACATAGATAAAGCGCACATCATAATCGCTGTCCGGGGATGCAAATCCCCAGGCGCGGCTGCCCGACTCAATTGCCAGAAGAATACGCACATTTTCTGTCTTTTCAATTTCATGCAATTTGCGGATGATTGTTTCACGCATATATTTCTCACTTCCTTTTTTCCATTATACTACACTTATTTTCTCACTGAAATCAACCTGTAGTTAAATAGCCAACTATAGTTTTCTTACTTCACGATAACATATTTAGCAACGCAATAGCCAAAGAATTCATCACTTTCCTCATCTACAAAGCCTTCCATAATGAGAACTTTACCATCTTCCGGAATGTGCTTTGTAAAGTGTTACTGACCTCATGAGCTGTCACCGACTTGCTCACATGAATTGTCATAAGATTGATGAACTTTCTGTCATCCGCCCTTGCAGGGCTGCCGCCTGAGTTCAGGCGGCAATGATGTTTATAAGGTTATGCTTCCAAGCATTTCATGCTCTACGACATACTTGATCATATAGTC
>Ga0129312_1000141_pt1 | contig 72604 bp, 62 predicted proteins | sample O827metagenome_FD_94434 | JGI IMG/M metagenome (GOLD analysis project Ga0129312, IMG submission 94434) | Orangutan group fecal microbial communities from Wisconsin, USA - O827 metagenome | ecosystem: Host-associated > Mammals > Digestive system > Large intestine > Fecal | place: USA: Wisconsin... | reverse complement strand
GCTGTCTCTTCAGCTTGGGCTCGATGTGTCCTTCGGTTCCCTCGCACACATAGCCTGCAGCTTCCAGCTATGACATGAGTAGCGTTATCGCTTCGCTCGCACTGCGCCGGGCAAAAGTCGCAGCTGACGGAATCTGCTGCAACCACAGCCGCCAGCCCTGCACTACATATTGTCTGCGAAACTGATTCACTGTGTAAAACAGGACATGCGAGCGCATCCGCACAACACAAAATATCAGCAGCGCAAGCAAGTCATGTCTGATTTTGCTGCCTTTGCACGATGGAGATGAGACTTGTAAATCGTGGAAGCCTTTGCTGAACACGATTTAGTTTTTCCAAGGCTCATCGGAATGTTCCGTGCAATAAAGCAAAAGTCAGATCTGCTTGCGGGAGCTGCATGTTCATAAACTATGCGCTCACATCCCCGGGATATATCACAAGTATGCACAGACTTCATCGAATGCGAGCGGCCCCCCGAACAGATCCAGCGCACTGCCGATCGTGACATTGACACGGGCTCTGCCAAGCGTCCGCAGCTCATCCAGATCATCGAAGCTGCCAACTCCACCCGCATAAGTGACCGGAATGCCGTCCCAGCTGCCCAGCATCTCCACGAGATCCCGCTCGATGCCGTGTGCTTTTCCCTCTACATCTACCGCATGGATCAAAAATTCATCCGCATAACCGGCCAGCTGCTCCAGCAGCTGCGGGCACACACGCTCCTTTGTCAGCTTCTGCCACCGGTCTGTCGCCACATAATAGGCTCCATCCGGCTGTCTGCTGCAGCTGAGATCCAGCACGACATGTGCTTTACCGACCGCCTGCGCGAGCTGTTCCAACCGGTCATACCGGATCCTGCCATCTGCGAATACATAGGATGTGACGATCACATGGCTGGCTCCCGCCGCGATAAAATCCGCTGCGTTCTCCGCTGTGATCCCACCGCCGATCTGCAATCCATCCGGATACGCAGCGAGTGCCGCGAGCGCCTGTGCCTTTGTCGCCTCATAGTATCCGGAACCAACAGCATTGAGCAGGATCACATGTCCGCCACGCAGTCCGCGTTCGCGGTACAGTGCCGCGTAATCCGCGGCTGAGCGCTCAGACACAAAATTCTCCGCAGCGACATCTCCCGCATCACGCAGACTGCTGCCGACGATCTGTTTGACCTTGCCGTTATGAATATCTATACACGGTCGAAACTCCATTTTTATCACCTTTGTTCATTCTCTTTTTTACTTTTTAGAGTGTAGCACAATTTCACGAAAAACAAAATATTTAGTTCTCATTTTTTTACATTATTAAGTTTGTGCGTTCCATTGACATTATTTTTTATTTTTTGTATCATAGATACATTAACATGACATCTATTTACACTCTGGGATGTCAGAATTACGATTCAGAAAGTGAGGATAAATAACAAATGGCTACGATTATTGGTGAAGGCATTACATTTGATGATGTACTGTTGGTTCCGCAGTATTCTGAAGTGACCCCCGATATGATCACTCTGACTACAAAACTGACAAACAAGGTTACATTAAACATTCCTATGATGAGTGCAGCGATGGACACGGTCACAGAGCACCGTATGGCGATCGCGATGGCACGTCAGGGAGGTATCGGTATCATCCACAAAAACATGTCTATTCAGGCACAGGCAGAAGAAGTTGACAAAGTAAAACGTTCTGAGAACGGTGTCATCACCGATCCATTTTCATTATCTGAAGAGCATACCTTACAGGATGCAGATGATCTCATGGCAAAGTTCCGCATCTCCGGTGTACCGATCACCAGAGACGGCAAGCTCGTCGGCATCATCACCAACCGTGATCTCAAATTCGAGACCGATTTCACAAAGAAGATCAAGGAGAGCATGACCTCCGAGAATCTGATCACCGCACGTGAAGGTATCACTCTCGATGAAGCCAAGAAGATCCTCGCAAAAGCAAGAAAAGAAAAGCTGCCGATCGTAGATGCAGACAACAATTTAAAGGGTCTGATCACGATCAAAGATATTGAGAAGCAGATCAAATACCCTCTGAGCGCCAAGGATGCACAGGGACGTCTGCTCTGCGGTGCCGGTGTAGGTATCACCGCCAATATGATGGAGCGTGTCGCTGCACTGGTAGCGGCACACGTTGATGTGATCGTTGTTGACTCTGCACACGGTCATTCCAAAAATATTCTCGAAGCAGTCAAGAAGATCAAGGCTACCTACCCCGATCTGCAGGTGATCGCAGGAAATATCGCTACCGGCGAAGCAACCCGCGCGCTGATCGAAGCAGGTGCTGACGCTGTCAAGGTCGGTATCGGACCCGGTTCGATCTGTACCACACGTGTCGTAGCAGGTATCGGTGTACCGCAGATCTCTGCGATCATGGATTGCTACGAAGTTGCAAAAGAGTATAATATTCCCGTCATCGCAGACGGTGGTATCAAATACTCCGGAGATATGACCAAGGCTCTGGCTGCCGGCGCAAACGTATGTATGATGGGTAGTCTGTTTGCTGGCTGCGATGAAGCACCCGGCACATTCGAGCTGTATCAGGGCAGAAAATACAAGGTATACCGTGGCATGGGAAGTATCGCCGCGATGGAGAACGGTTCCAAGGATCGTTATTTCCAGGAGAACGCGAGAAAGCTCGTTCCGGAAGGTGTCGAGGGACGTGTCGCTTACAAGGGTTCTCTCGAAGATACCGTCTTCCAGATGATCGGTGGTATCCGTTCCGGTATGGGTTACTGCGGATGTTCGACCATTGAGACACTTCACCAGAATGGCAAGTTCGTCAAGATCTCTGCCGCATCCCTGCGTGAGAGCCATCCTCATGATATCCACATCACCAAGGAAGCTCCCAACTACGCCAGCGAGTCAAACTAAGATCTAACTGATCATGTATATAAAAAAGGAAAGCTGAACATATCAGCTTTCCTTTTTCTATTTAACAGATTCATTGTCACATCAGATCAATTGCCTCTCGCACGTTGCTCACACCGATCAGGCGGATATTTCCATTGTGCTGCAAGCCATCCAGACAGACTTTCGGCAGAATACAGGTCTCAAACCCCAGCTTTTCCGCCTCTGCCACGCGCTGCGCCGGCATACTGACTGCACGTACTTCTCCGCTCAGTCCGACTTCTCCGAAGCAGATCGTCTTCTCATCGATCGGACGATTCTTAAAGCTGGAGATCAAGGCCAGTACAATACCCAGATCGATCGCCGGCTCATTCATACGGATACCGCCAGCAATATTTACATATGCATCACACTCTGACATTTTCAGATTCAAGCGTTTCTCTAACACCGCCATGAGCAAATTCACACGGTTAAAATCCGTACCTGCTGCGGTTCGTCGGGGGATTCCGAAATTGGAATGACAGACCAGCGCCTGTATCTCGATCAGGATCGGGCGCGTGCCCTCCATGGAACATGCGACAACTGAACCGGATGCATGTTCCGGCTTGCCGCTCAGCATATATTCGGACGGATTCTCTACCTCACGCAGTCCATCCCCACACATCTCAAATACGCCGATCTCATTCGTCGACCCGAAACGGTTCTTCACGCCGCGCAAGATACGGTAAGATGCATACCGGTCACCTTCAAAATATAGCACCGTATCCACCATATGCTCCAGCACGCGCGGACCCGCGACGACACCTTCCTTGGTCACATGTCCGACGATAAATACCGTCACACCGCTGCCCTTTGCGATCTGCATCAGTGTTGCAGTCGCTTCGCGCACCTGTGATATCGATCCCGGTGCAGAGCTGATCGCCTCATCATACATCGTCTGGATCGAATCGATCACGACGATCTGTGGCTTTTCCCGCTCGATCGTCTGCCGGATCTCATCCAGATTCGTCTCGCAGAACAGTTTCAGATCGTCTGCGAAATCGCCGATACGCTGTGCACGGATCTTGATCTGCTGTAAGGATTCCTCCCCGGAAATATAGAGAACATGGATCTTCTGGTCTGCCAGATTTTTACATACCTGTAACAGCAGCGTGGACTTTCCGATACCCGGATCGCCACCTACCAGTACCATGGAACCGGGTACGATACCTCCGCCCAGCACACGGTCAAGTTCCGGCATGCCGCTCGAACAGCGTTCTTCCTCGTGCAGCTCGATCTCGCTGATCGGCTGCGGCCGGATCTGTGTGTGTGATGCCGCCTTTGTTCCTGTCTTTGTCTGCGTCCGCTTGTCTACGATCTCTTCCACAAAGCTGTTCCACTCATGACAGCCCGGACATTGTCCCATCCATTTGGAGGATTCATAACCGCATGACTGACAAAAATATACTGTCGTCTTTCCTTTTGCCATGAAACCCTGCTATGCTCTCCTGATCTCTACCGCTACAGGCTCTAAGCCCAGTTCTACGCTGATCGTCAGCTTTCCACCCAGTCCTGTCGTCATCGTTCCTGCATCAGTTCCACCGATCTTTACATCATAAGATGTCTCTTCTTCCAGTCCGATCGTAATCTCTGCATCCTCCGGTCCCTCTACGTTAAAAGAGACTCCACCGTCTACAGCGTGCAGTTCCGTCACTGCGGTTCCCGGTACTGACTCATAGGCAAATACACCGTTTTTCTCAAGCTTGGTGATCTCCTTAAAGGTCTTTACCTTATAGACTGCGCCTGCATGATCAAAATTGTCGAGTTTGGCCTTTGCTCCCAGTGTATAATCGCCAAAGCTGAGACCTCCATCTGCCTCAGAACGAATCAACTCGCTTACTGTACTCATTGTCTTATTTTCCTCCTAAGTATTCCCGCTGCGCACAAAATGCACATTGTCGTGGGATGTCATTTTGCTGTCATTTTATTATAAAGGAATCCTTTATATTTTGCCAGTTATTTTTCTTTCAAACTGATGGTTTATGATGATTTATTTTCCTGTCGGATGTCAAAAGTCAGTTCGCTCTTCCTGCATCCGACACGCACCGTATCTCCCTTTTTGACCTTTCCTGCCAGTATCTCCTCTGCCAGCTCATCCTCGATCTTAGACTGGATCATACGGCGCAGCGGACGCGCACCGTATTTCGGATCGTATGCCTTGTCCACGATATAGGTCTTTGCCGGTTCCGTAATGACAAGCTTGATATCCATCTGTTTTTTACAGCGGTCGATCAGTGTCTTAGCCAGGATCGTAACGATCTGTTTCATGTCATTCTTATTCAGCATACGGAACACGATTGTCTCATCAATACGATTCAGAAACTCCGGTTTGAAAATGCGTGATACATCCTCCATGACAAGCGATTTCATACGCTCATAATCATGTTTTTCATCATCGACCGAAGCAAATCCCAGTTTCTTTGGTGCAACGATCGACTGTGCGCCTGCATTGCTCGTCATGATGATGATCGTATTTTTAAAATCGATTCTTCGTCCCTGTGAATCAGTGATACGTCCGTCATCGAGCACCTGCAATAAGATATTAAATACATCCGGATGTGCTTTCTCGATCTCGTCAAACAGAATCACGGAATACGGATTGCGGCGTACCTTTTCGCTCAGCTGACCGCCTTCATCAAAACCGACATATCCGGGCGGTGAACCGATCATCTTGGATACACTGTGCTTCTCCATGTATTCGGACATATCCACGCGGATCATTGCCTGCTCATCTCCAAAGATCGCCTCTGCCAATGCCTTGGAGATCTCCGTTTTACCGACACCGGTCGGTCCTAAGAACAGGAACGAGCCGATCGGGCGGTTCGGATCCTTTAATCCGACACGGCCACGGCGAACCGCACGCGCGACTGCACTGACCGCATCCTCCTGTCCGATGACACGCTTATGAAGTGTCTTCTCCAGCCGGCGCAGACGCTCTGCCTCTCCCTCTGTCAGACGGCGGATCGGTATCTTCGTCCACTTGGATACGACTTCCGCGATCTGGTTCTCGTCTACAACCAGTTTTTTACGGTTTTTGCTGCGCTCTAGGCGCTTTTTCTCTTTTTCACAGATTGCTTCAGCTTTCGCGCGTTCATCCATATAATGTGATGCCAGTTCCATATCACCGTCAGCGATCGCATCTACAAACGCACGCTCCATGTCTTTGCTATATTGTTGCTGATCGAGCAGTTCCTGCGGAGTCCGGCATGCAGCCAGACGGATCCATGCCGCTGCTTCGTCGATCAGATCGATCGCCTTATCCGGCAGATAACGGTCATTGATATAGCGCTGTGACAGACGTACTGCTGCCTCTACACCATCATCCGTGATCTGCACCTGATGATGCTCCTCATAGCGGCTTTTCAGTCCCTGCAGGATCTCGATCGCCTGCTCCACGGTAGGCTCTTCTACTGTTACCGGCTGGAATCTGCGCTCTAATGCCGCATCTTTTTCAATATATTTGCGATATTCCTCGATCGTCGTCGCACCGATCAGCTGCAACTCTCCACGTGCCAGTGAGGGCTTTAAGATATTGGACGCATCGATCGCACCTTCTGCGCCGCCTGCTCCTATGATCGTATGCAGTTCGTCAATAAACAGGATGATATTTCCGGCTTGCTGTACCTCTGCGATCACCCGCTTGATACGTTCCTCAAACTCACCGCGGTATTTTGAACCTGCTACCATACCGGACAGATCCAGTGTCAGCAGGCGTTTACCTGCCACCGTATCCGGTACGACTCCGCTCACGATGCGCTGTGCCAGCCCTTCTACAATAGCCGTCTTACCGACACCCGGCTCACCAATCAGGCAGGGATTATTCTTGCCACGGCGGCTTAAGATCTGGATCACACGCTCGATCTCGTCCTCTCTGCCGATCACCGGATCGAGCGCTCCGTCCCGTGCCAGTTCTGTCAGATCTCTCGAATAGCTGTCCAGTGTCGCTGTCGCATTCTTGGCCTTTTTCCCGGATCTGGCGTTCTGTAATTCATCCCGGTACTGGGAAGCGTCTTCTCCCATTGCCACCAGTATATCGATATACAGCTTCTGCCCGCTCACGCCTAGCGTGTTGAGCAGTCTCGATGCCGCACAGTCGATCTCTTTGATGATCGCCAGTAACAGATGCTCAGTTCCGATCTCATCGCTATGGAAGTGCTCTGCCTCTGCCTCTGCGCGTTCTAATACCTTCTGAGTCTTCGGTGAATAGCCGTCACGATCCATGATCAATACATCCGAAGAAGGCGCAATCAGATCTTCGATCAGCTGCACCAGTTTGTCTTCCTCTACACCATTGCTCATAAGCACACATGCTGCTACGCCGCTGCCCTCACGCAGCAGACCCAGCAGCAGATGCTCGGTTCCGATATAATTATGGTGCAGACTCCGTGATATTCTGCCTGCCAGGGCAAGCGCTTTCTTCGCCTTGGCTGTATAGGGTCTGTTCATAGTTGTATTAAATTCCTCTCTCTTTTACTATAAATCATTCAGATCCAGAATCTCCAGATCATCGTTATCCGGTGCCTTTTTGTGCAATCCACCGGTCTTCTCCGGCTTCTTTGCAGGCTTCTCCTGTCTTACAGGTCTGTCCGTCTTCACCGGCCGCTGTGCCTTGGCCGTCTGTCCGGCATTTACTGACATGGATTCCGGCATCTTCAGCTCAGGGATCATATCTGTCTGTGCTTCTGCTGTCTCTGAACGCTTATGTACCTTCTTATTCTCTGCTTTCACAGCTCCCCTGGAACGTTCATCATCCTCATCATTGAGTCCGGTCAGTCCGAGACATGCATCCTGCTTGAGATCACGCAGCTTAAGTATCAGGTTTAACACCAGAATAGCTGCGATCACCAGTAAAACTGCTAATACGATCACCATCCGCATATATTTTGACTTCTGTGACTGCGTCTGTTCATACAGCTTATTGTACTTATCCAGCGATACATACTCTCCCTCCGGCATCATACTGGAAGGGATGTATGCATCTCCCTCATAGATCAGATAGCCGTTGGAATCAAAAGTGACATCCGATGTCTGACCAGCATCAGCCTCTGTCTGATCTGCGGCTTCGCCGTCTGTGATCTCTCCCTCTACGGTGTCTGCCGTATCTGCGGATGTATCGGCAGCTACAGGATCATTTGAAGCGTCCGATGCCGTATCTGCGGATGTATTCGACGCACTTCCGCAAATAACCGTGATCGTGTAAGTCGTCGTTGTCATATTCTCAGCTGATACGACAACCTTTACGGTATTAGTACCGGGTATCAACGTCTTCGCACCACTCACGGATGCGATCACCGCCTTGCTGTCGTTTGGTCTGGCAGCGACCGAGATCGCTGTCACATTCGCGTCTACCGTAGCCGTATATTCGTGTGTCCCGGCTGAAAAAGCAGGGCTGATCGTACCCGGTGAGATCCCCAGATGAGCCAGACTGCTGTCTGATGACCTGGTACTGCCCGTGGAGGTACTGCTGCCCGAACTGCTTCCGGAAGAACTGCCTGTCCCGGAAGTACTGCTGCCCGAACTTCCGGAAGTGCTGCCGGAACTACTGCTGCCACCGGAATGACTGCTGCCCGTATCTGTACCCGTACCCGGACCGGCTACCGTCTCCTGTTCGCCGTCTTCGAATTCATCATCTACCACATCTGTATCAGCGGTCTGCGTCGCATAACTCTCTACCGGTGCCACACAGCACATACTGATCGCCATGGCTGCCGTGATCGCCAGAACACGTCCGTTTATCATCTTTTTCCTCATAAGTATTCCTCTTTTCCTGTCATCTGCGAGTTGGCAAAGAAAATGAAGCTGCGGTTTCTTTACTTATGTATATTGTAATTTTTCTCCCATTGGCTGTCAACCTCTTACCATCTTTTTCACATTTTGACGCCAGTTCATCCACTCCAGGCAAAACAGATACACCAGACTGAGCAATGCCCATATAATGACAAGTTCCGGGTTCTGTTCTGCAAACAGATCCCTGTGTAAAATGCGTGCCGCCATTGCGATACTGCTGCATGATAAGATCATCGCCACCAATATGTATGATAAAAACTGTTTCATTATCCGATCCTCCTCTCGCATGTGTGATACCAGTCCCACGGGCTCATGCTGCGGTCATCAATATAGATGTCTGCATATATTTTTCTGGAATCGTTGCCGTATTTTCGAGTGATCTCCGGCAGATTCTCATTCACAGCATCGAAGATCAATCCCCTCGCCCTGCAGAAATACAGTGCATCCTCCAGTATCTGTCCCTGTCTGCAGGTCCATAAAATGATCCGGCCACCGCTTCGCTGCAGTTCTTTCAGACATTGGATGAGTCTGTTGTTTGCCTCCCCAATCCCGGGGTAACAGTCTATACAAAGTGTGCCGTCAAAATCCACTGCTATAATTCGTCCACTCATACGCGTTCTCCTCTCTCCTGTGCATCTTTTCCCACGGACTCAGTTCCGCTCTCAGATATGTCTTAATTTTGCCAGAAATACAGTCCGATAAAACGGACTTTGCATCAGCAGGGCGCAAAAAAACAGATGAACGTCTCTTTGACATTCATCTGTTTCATAGTCTCCTGCATATGTCGTGCGGTCTGTATCTCAACGCGGCAGCATCTGCTCGAGCAGACGCAGCTGCTCCTGCACGCCGTCATAATCGAAATTGTCTACCGCTGTCTTCATTGCCTCCTTGATCTGCTTTAACAGATCCTTTTTCTGGAGCTGTGCCATCAGACGCTGGATCTCTTCCATATCAAACTCATCCAGCCGCTCCTGCAGACTCCGGCAGAATGTCTGCAGTTCATCTGCACTCATCGCCTCCAGTTCAGTCTGCGTCTCCTGCATGCCCAATGACTCGATCGTATCTGCGATACTTTTGTTCTGGCTGGCGAAGCTGTCCATAAACGGTACATGCTCTGCGCGTACCAGTTCCATATTGCCCGATCCGGATGCCTCCTCAAGTGCACGCGCCAGATCAGACAGCTCATTGGCACCGATCAGTTTAGATGTGCTCTTGACTGCATGCGCTATGATCTGATAATTTTCCAGATCACCTTCCTCAAAATATTTCTCCAGCTTTTCCTTTTTGTCCTCATATTCCGATAAGTACAGCTTCAGATTGTTCAGGTACTCCTCCTGATCTCCTCCTGCATAGCGCAGTCCGTCATCTGCTGCGATGCCATCGATCGGCGGGATACATAATTCCTCCACATAATCGATGCTCTCAGTCTCCGGAATCTTCAGATACTGCGGTGGCAGATACTGACACAGCAGCTGCTCCAGACGTTCTCCCTGTATCGGCTTGGCCAGATAATCGTCAAACCCATGCTCGAGATAGAATTCCCTGGCTCCGCTGACTGCATTTGCCGTAAGTGCGATGACCTTGGTATGTTTATTCGGATAATCCTTCATCTCCCTCATACGCTCCAGACACTGCACACCGTCCATGTTGGGCATCTTATGATCGAGGAAGATCATGTCATACTCCTTTTTCATGATCATATTCAGACATTCCATACCACTGTCTGCCGTATCGATCTGAATCCTCGTCTTTTTGAGCAGTCCCTTACACACTTCCAGATTCATGCGCGTATCATCCACCACGAGGATCTTCGCATCCGGCGCCTGAAAGCTCTCCTGATAATGCGCTGTATCCCTGAGTGCGCGCTCATATAATGCCTTATAATCACCAATCGGTGAATCATCCACGATCTTTTGCTGCAGGCCAAAGAAAAAAGCACTGCCGCGTCCGTATTCGCTGTCTAACATCAGCTTGGAATTCATCAGCTCCAACAACTGTTTGGACAACGCCAGTCCCAGTCCGGTTCCTTCGATCCCCCGGTTTTCCACTTCATCAACTCTCTGGAACGTAGCAAACAGCTTTTTCTGATCCTCTTTACGGATACCAATACCGGTATCCACGACTGCCACATCCAGACGCACATGAGCTCCGTCCGGCAGCCTCGTACACCGGATCTTCAATGTAACAGATCCCTCTTTTGTATACTTGACGGCATTGGTCAGCAGATTGGTGATGATCTGGCGGATACGCACTTCATCGCCATACAGTTCACAGGGGATCTGATCATCGATATCCAGCTTCAGCTCCAGCCCCTTTTCCTGTGCACGCGGCTGGATCATATTGATCAGGTCATTCAGCAGCGAACTGATCTGATAGGTCGTATCTATGATCTCCATCTTTCCGGACTCGACCTTGGAAAAATCGAGAATGTCATTGATGAGCGCCAACAGGCTCTTGCTCGCATTTTTAATATTTCCGGCATAGCGCAAAATCCGTCTCTCGCGGCTCTCTCTGAGGATCATTTCATTCATGCCGATGATCGCATTGATCGGCGTACGGATCTCATGGGACATGTTAGCCAGGAAGCTGCTCTTCGCCTGGTTGGCAGCCTCTGCCGACAATTTTTCCTTCTGGCTCTCAAAATAATGCTGCCGGATCTCGCGTCCATGGCGCACGACCAGTATGGCAAACACTGCCATGAACAGATACTCCATCGTGTAGCCGGCACCAAATGACAGAAAGAACTCAAGCGGATCATCAAAATTCGTGTAGCCGGCCTGTACAAACCCGACGGCACGCGGATACAAAAATGCGATCATGCACACATATCCGGCAACTGATGTCAGCGTTGTGAGCAGCCAGTCCATGTATACGCACGACAACAGCGGAATCGCAAAATATGTCAGATAGATACCGATACTCGGACTCACGGATGCAGATGCCACGAGCAGTTCCATGTAAAAGAGCTGCAGATATTTTGCGATCCCGATATGTCCCCGCCTGATCAGTATCTCCACAACGATCCAGAATCCGATCAGATATACCGTCCAGAATACGCACGTCTGCACAGAAATCCGAAAAATATGCATCTGCGTGAGCAGATACAGCAATGGTCCGACCAGAAATGTCAGTCTGACAACCTTATGAATACCGATGGTCACCTGCATGTCATGCTGATGCATATACTCGCGTTCGTATTGGTCATCCATAATCTTCTTCCTCCAAACTAACTATCTATTTTTTAACTGAGCAATGATATTCTCCAGCTGTGCGCTGATCTGCTCATAATCAAAATCTTCTACCGCATGCGTCAGTTGTTCACGTTCTTTGGTCAGCTTGTCACCCTGCGGATAATAATTGCAGAAGATACGCAGTTGTTCAAAATCCACCTCGTATTCTTCCACTCCGTGCAAAAACGTCTCTGCCTGCCCGATGTACACATCCCGCTGCTGTTCGATCTCACTGGCAGCCGGTGACATGCTATAGATCTCCGGCATTGACAATAACCTTCGCATGCTGTCACATAGCTGTACATGCTCCTGCAGCAGTTCATCAAACTTACTATATATATAGGAAGTATCTGCATCGCCTGATGCCATCTCCATCTTCTCAGCACAATATGCCATATGTACGGCACCGATCACTCGTGAGGTGCTCTTGAGCGCATGCACGAGGATCTTGAGGTTCTTCCAGTCCTTTTTCGTGTAAGCATCCCTCATCTGGGCATCATTTTCACGTGCTTCATTCAGATATCCCTTGATATTTTCCAACACATCGCCCACGGTTCCGGAAGAATACTGCAGTGCATCCTCCAGTTCCAGTTCTGTCAGACCTGCCTCATCGATCTTCTGTTGCAGCAGCTCCAGCTGTTCCTGCTCCAACGTATCGTCCTGCCCGCTCACCTCTGCCAGATGTACCAGTTCTGCCGGCAGGAACTGGCGCAACGTCTCTTCGAGCAGTTGTGCCTGCACCGGCTTTGACAGGAATCCGTCAAATCCCTCATCCATATACTGCTGTCTCATACCGGCGACTGCATTCGCTGTCAAAATGATCACCGGTGTGTGATAATTGCAGCCTCTCTCATCCGCACGCAATTCACGGAACGTCTCTATGCCATCCTTATTGGGCATCAGATGATCCATAAAGATCAAATCATAGCGGCGCGATGCACATTTTTGCAGGCAGTCGACTCCATCCTCTGCCATATCGATCTGTACCTGTGTCTGCTTGAGCAGCGACTTTACAACGGTACGGTTCATCGGATTGTCGTCTACAACGAGTATCTGTGCCTCCGGCGCAGTAAAACTCTCCTTATACTTCTGTTCCTGGGCGATCCGCTTCTGATAGAGATCATTCAGATTGCCCATCGGCTCCTCGCTCACGATCTTTTGTTCCAGTTCAAAGGAGAATAGTGAACCCTTACCGTATATACTCTCCATATCCAGCGTACTATCCATCATCTCCAGCAGTTGTTGTGTGATCGCCAGACCCAGACCCGTTCCTTCTATATGATGTGCCTTCAGGTCACCACCACGCTGGAACGAAGCGAACAATACTTCCCGGCTCTCCCGGATACCGATACCGGTATCTTTGACTGCCACCGCGAGTATAATATGACGGGAATCCTTCTTTTTCATACGGACGCGCAGCGTCACACTGCCTTTTTCTGTATATTTCACCGCATTAGTCAAAATATTCGTAATTATCTGACGAATCCGGACTTCATCTCCATACAATACATTCGGTATCATTTCATCAATATCCAGAATGAGCTGCAGATTCTTCTTTTCGATACGTGGCTGTACGACCAGCAGAATATCATACAGCATACTGTTGAGCTCATATTTTTCCGGAACGACCTCCATTTTACCGGATTCGATCTTGGATATATCTAAAATATCGTTCACCAGCGAGAGCAGCGTCGTACCCGCACTCTGTATATTCTGCGCGTAACCGCGGATCTCCTCGTCCTGTTCTTCACGCAGGATCATCTCATTCATACCGAGGATCGCATTGATCGGTGTCCGGATCTCGTGTGACATGTTGGCCAGAAAGCTGCTCTTGGCCGCCGCTGCCGCCGTCGCATCCTCACACTTCATCTCCACGAGCTGCAGCAGATCATCCAGACTCTTTTCATCCTCTTTGGCCACCCGCTCCGTGAACAGATCCCTGGTCTGCATGAACAGCATCAGACCGCTGGCGATCAGCATCAGCACCAATATAAATATAAACTCGAGACGGCTGTAAGCATGATAGATCACATTCATACCGCTCAGCACCAGTGTAATGATACTCACGAACACGTTCATCGCTGTGACGAAAATGTTGAGCCGGATATTCTTATACATCGTACATTCCGTCAGGACAAAGAACATGCATGCCGGAAGCAGCCTGTCTGATCCGCTCCCTATAGAATAACACATGTACACATACATACCGCATATGATCGTCACAGATCCCTGTATCAGATCCGGACACTCATGTGCCGTGGCGACTGTGAGCACTCTCGTTATGATCAGCAGCAATGCAAACGATACCACATCTATGATAAAATGAACCGGCTTCAGCGAATAGTTGACATGCAGCGCATAGAGTACGGTCACGCTCTCCAGCAACAGGATATACCAGGTCAGTCGCCGTTCTTTTTGAAAGTTTCTCATGGCAGCTTCACTCCTCTCGGCACGACAAAACGGACACTGGACGGACGCAACTCTACCGTCCACTCTCCCGATGCAGACACCATCTCACCATCCAGATTGGCTACGATCGGCATCCGGTCGCTCCGCACGATCGTCATCTTACCGGCAGTACCCACACGGGTATGCTTTTGTATATAGCCGTTATCCTGCGCGATCAGTCTGATCAATATCCGGATGAATGCGAACCGGCCGCGCGAAGGCACCAGCACATAGCTTCCGATGCCGTCTGCCGGCGAAAAACCCTTCGGCATGCACAACGATCCTCCCAGCACACACCCGTTGGCCCAGCAGATCTCATCATAACAACCGTTCATCTCCCTGCTATCCATACGGATCTTGAGATCCATCTTTTTTAGCCGCAGCAATGCCTGGAACGCATAAACCGAATACGGGATCTGGATCCCTACCGTGCGCACGGGATGCTGTCTGGCGATATATGACATGATATCCGCATCCATACCACATGAAAACGTATTCAACGCTCTCCCGTGATTGGTCAGGATCGAATCTACTACCAGCGTCTCCCCATAGATCAGTTCGGCAATATCGTGAAATCGTGTCCGGTCCTCCGGTGTAAAACACTTCAAAAAATCATTGGTCATTCCGCAAGGATAAAATGCGAGTTCGACATTCGGATTCTCTCCGACACCCTCAAGTACATTACGCACTGTTCCTGACCCGCCACATGCATAGATGCGCAGCTGTTCCTGTGGGAAAAAGTCAATGATCTTGCGCGTCAGTTCCGTCTCATTGCCCGTGTATCTGGAATTGAACAGAAAATACTCAAAATCCTTCATCTTTTCCAACTGCTGTCTTAAATTGTTAGCGAACGTCATATTGCCCGCATAAGGATTTACAATAAAAATATGTTTCATATGTCAATCTCCAATTACTTCCATTATACTGACTATCAGCCGGAAAAACAATGAGAAATATGAGCAACTGTTCAGCGTAAAGGTAAGAAAAAAGGAACTGCAATTACAGCAGTTCCTTTAAGATCTTGTTGACCATGCCGGGATTTGCTTTTCCCTTCATTGCCTTCATCGTCTGTCCGACTAAAAATCCGATCGCTTTTTCTTTTCCGTTGTGATAATCATCCACAGACTGCGGATTGTCCCTGATCACCTGCTCGATCGTCTCTCGCAGTGCACCCTCGTCATTCACGGTCTTTAATCCATGTTCCTCGACATACTGTTTCGGATCGGTATCATCCGTGAACATCTTCTCAAATACTTCCTTGGCTACCGAACTGTTGATCGTTCCCGCATCAGCCAGATCCACCAGTGCAGCCAGATGCTCCGGTGAAAATACGATATCCTCCGGCTCCATCTCATGCTCTTTGAGCAAACGCATCGTCTCTCCCATCAGCCAGTTGGATACTTTCTTGGGCTTACCGCAGAGCTCCACAGTCTGCTCGAACAGATCTGCCATATGCTTGGACGAAGTGATGATCTCTGCGTCATAGCGCGGGATCTTATATTCGCTCTCATAGCGCTCAAGTTTCTCTGTACGCAGCTCCGGCTGGCGGCTGCGTACCTCTTCGAGCCATTCATCCGAAATGTGGATCGGCACCAGATCCGGTTCCGGGAAATAACGGTAATCCTGCGCATCCTCCTTGGATCGCATTGCATGGGAACTCTCCCTCGCATCATCCCAGCGTCGTGTCTCCTGAATGACCTTCTCTCCGGATTCTATCAGATCGATCTGACGATTTTTCTCTCCTTCGATCGCACGCGCGATCGCACGGAAAGAGTTCAGGTTTTTCATCTCGGTACGTGTACCAAACTCCGTAGCCCCGACTTCCCACACGGACAGATTGACATCCGCACGCATCGATCCCTCATTTAATTTGCAGTCTGAGGCTCCCAGATACTGAATGATCAGCCGCAGTTTTTCCAGATATGCGATCACTTCCTCTGCGGAACGCATATCAGGCTCCGATACGATCTCAATCAACGGCACACCGGAACGGTTAAAGTCTACGATCGACACATCATCCCAGTCGTCGTGAACCAGTTTTCCGGCATCCTCCTCCATATGGATCTCATGGATACCGATCGTCTTTTTCGAGCCGTCCGCAGTCTCGATCTCCACTCCGCCGTTGCGGCAGATCGGCTCATAGAGCTGTGAGATCTGGTAGTTCTGCGGATTATCGGGATAAAAATAGTTTTTACGGTCAAACTTACAGTTCTGATTGATCGTACAGTTCGTCGCCAGTCCGACTGCCATCGCGTATTCTACCACCTGTCTGTTCAACACCGGCAGCGAACCGGGCATACCCGTGCACACCGGACAGGTGTGTGTGTTCGGCGCGCCTCCGAATGCTGTCGAGCAGCCACAGAAGATCTTCGTCTTTGTCGCCAGCTCTACATGTACCTCCAGACCGATGACGGTCTCATATTCTCTGCTCATGACGCACCTCCGTTCTGCTCCTGCGCGATACTGCTGCGCGCATAATCTCTCGTCTGTTCAAATGCATAAGCTGCGCGGATGATCTTTTTCTCCTGGAAACAGTCTCCGATGAGCTGCAGTCCGACCGGCAGCCCATGACTGTCCAGTCCGCACGGCAGGCTGATACCCGGCAGTCCTGCCAGATTGACTGAAATCGTATAGATATCACCCAGATACATCTGGATCGGATCTGACAGGGATGCACCCAGCTTCGGCGCCGTCGTAGGTGCCGCAGGCCCAAGGATCACATCATATTTTGCAAATGCATCATCAAATGCCTGCTTGATCAGTGCCTTGACACGCAGTGCTTTCAGATAATATGCATCATAGTATCCGGAACTGAGTACAAAAGAACCGAGCATGATACGTCTCTTGACCTCCGCGCCAAATCCTTCCGATCTGCTCTTTTTATACATCTGATGCAGCCCGTCATAGTCTTCGGTGCGATATCCGTACTTCACGCCGTCAAACCGTGCCAGATTGCTGCTCGCCTCGGCACAGGCGATCACATAATAGGCAGGGATCGCATACTTGACCAGTCCCAGATCGAAATGCTCTACGATCGCGCCTTTTTTCTCTAATTCTTTTGCTGCGGTAAGGATACGCTCCCGCACATCTGCGTCAAGTCCTTCTCCGAAATAGTCATTCGGGATACCGATGCGCATGCCTTTCACATCATCCACGAGTGCCTGTGTAAAATCCGTATCCTCACGTTTTACAGAGGTCGAATCCTTCGGATCATGTGCGCTGATCGCCTCTAAAACGGTCGCACAATCCGTCACATCCTTTGCGATCGGCCCGATCTGATCAAGGGATGATCCGTATGCGATCAGTCCGTATCTGGATACCGTTCCGTAAGTCGGCTTGATACCTGTCACACCACAGAACGAACTCGGCTGGCGGATCGATCCGCCGGTATCGGAACCCAGTGCATAGGAACATTCCTCTGCTGCGACTGCCGCGCAGCTGCCCCCGGAAGATCCTCCCGGTACATGCTCTGTATTCCACGGATTTCTGGTCACTCCGTATGCGGAAGTCTCTGTCGTGCTGCCCATCGCGAACTCATCCATATTTGTCTTGCCAAGGATGACCGCTCCGGCATGCTCCAAGCGTAATACGGCCTCCGCTGTATAAGTCGGAATAAAATTATATAAGATCTTAGAACTGCAGGTCGTCTTCAGACCTTTCGTGCACATGTTGTCCTTGATCGCGACCGGCACTCCTGCCAGCGGCGACGTCAGTTCACCGGCCGTGATCTGCTCCTGCACCTTGTGTGCACGCTGCATGGCACGTTCTGCGTCCACGGTCACATAGCTGTGCACGGCCTCCTCACGGGCAGTGATCGCAGCCAGCGCCTCTTCGGTGGCTTCCACTGCAGTCACTTCTTTTTTTTGTATCAGTTTGCCCAGCTCTACGGCTGTCAGACTCATAAGAGACATTGTCTATCCCCTTTCCTGTTGCATTGTCATATGTTATACGATCGTCTTGGGCACTTCAAAGCCACCGTCTCTGCACAGCGGTGCATTGGCAAGTGTATCTTCGCTGCCGTCACCGTTTGTCACCACATCCTCACGGAATACATTGTCCACCGGAAATACATGTGACATCGGCTCCACCTGTGAAGTGTCCAGTTCGTTTAACTGGTCGATATAGTCAAGCATATCGCCCATATCCTTTTTCGCAGCTTCCTTCTCCTCATCGGAGAGTTCCAGCTTTGCCAGAATACCTACATATTCGATTGTTTCATCAGAAATGATATTTGCCATGTTCGAATCCTCTCTGTTGTCCTGTCGTCTCCGGTCAATCACGCACCTTGATATGCACCTCGCGCAGCTGCTGCTCGGTCACGGTGTTCGGTGCCCCGCACATCAGATCCTGCGCATTACCGTTCATCGGGAACGGTATGATCTCACGGATATTCTCTTCATTGCGCAGCAGCATGATCATACGGTCTACACCGGGTGCCATACCTGCATGCGGCGGTGCACCATACTGGAATGCGTTGTAAAGTGCCCCGAATTTTTCTTTTAATACGGTCTCGTCATAGCCTGCGATCTCAAATGCCTTGACCATGATATCCAGATCATGGTTTCTGACTGCTCCCGATGACAACTCGATGCCGTTGCAGACGATGTCATACTGGTATGCCAGAATATCTAACGGATTCTCCTCCTGCAGCGCCTTCAGCCCTCCCTGCGGCATAGAGAACGGATTGTGCGTAAAACCGATCTTCTTGGTTTCCGGATCTCTCTCAAACATCGGGAAATCATTCACATAGCAGAAGCGGTATGCATGTTTCTCGATCAGATCCAGCTTCTCTCCGAGCTCGGTACGGATCGCACCTGCATAAGCTGCCGCCTTCATCTCGCGGTCAGCGATGAAAAAGATCGTATCGCCGACTTCGAGTGATGCGAGCGTGCGCATCTCCTCCTTACAGTCATCCGGGATAAATTTATCAATCGGTCCCTTGTAGCTGCCATCCTCCTGCACTTCCAGATAGCCCAGACCGCCACAGCCTAAGCCCTGTGCGAACTTGAGCAGCTTCTCATGGAAGCCCTTGGACATCTCGGCGTGTACCTTGATCGCACGTACGGTCTTGCCGTGGAACGGCTTAAAGCTGCACTTCTGGAAGAACTCGCTCAGATCGATAATACGCAGCGGGTTTCTCAGATCCGGCTTGTCACAGCCAAACTCCAGCATCGCCTGCTTGTAGCTGATGATCGGATACGGTGCTTTGGTGACTTCGTATCCTTCCGGTGCGAACTTTTCAAATGCTGCGGTCAGCACTTCCTCACCGACGCGGAAGACATCCTCCTGTGTTGCAAAACTCATCTCAAAATCGAGCTGATAGAATTCTCCGGGTGAACGGTCTGCCCTGGCATCCTCATCGCGGAAACACGGCGCGATCTGGAAATATTTATCAAAACCGGATACCATCAGAAGCTGCTTATACTGCTGCGGTGCCTGCGGCAATGCGTAGAACTTGCCTTTGAATTTACGGCTCGGTACGATATAGTCTCTGGCTCCCTCAGGAGAAGATGCACACAGGATCGGTGTCTGGATCTCCAAAAATCCCATCTCTGTCATCTTCTGTCTCAGGAATGCGATGACCTGCGAACGGAAGATCATGTTGTCACGCACCTTAGCGTTACGCAGGTCCAGATACCGGTACTGCAGACGCACATCCTCGCGCACTTCCTTGGATGTCATGATCTCAAACGGCAGGCTCTTGCGCACCTTGCCGAGCATGGTGATCTCCTTTGCCTCCAGTTCGATCGTTCCGGAAGGGATCTTCGGATTGTACGTTTCCTCATCCCTTTTCTCCATGATTCCCTGAATCGATACGCAGTCCTCACGACTGAGCCCTTTTAACAGTGTATCATCTCTGATCACGACCTGCAAGATGCCATACATATCTCTCAGATCGATAAATGATACTCCGCCGTGGTCACGGATATTTTCGATCCAGCCTGCCACACATAACTGTTTGTCGATATCTGCTTCACTGATCTGGTTTAATGTCACGTCTCTGTACATGATTCTGATCCCCTCTCTTTGATGTAATAAAAAATCCCAGAATATATAAAATATTCTGGGACGAATTAACTGATCCGCGGTACCACCCGTTTTGAATGTTATGCACATGCATAATCACTCCGCTCTGCAGGCTTAACGCGCCCTCACGTGCTGACCTAATAGAGATCCGTTCCATTATCCGCGATCTGTTTCGACCAGCCTGCTCCGGAGTGTTCCCTTCCTCTGCTCTGTCAAACAGCGCTCTCAGTCGGTGACGCTGTATTCCTGTCGACGTCTGCAAAGTAGAGTCTCCTTCACTGCATTTGCTTTATCGTTTCTCTTTATGTTTTCAGATATTAGCACTTCTTATGCATGCCCGCAAGAGGTTTTCACGTTTTCCTAATTATATTAAGTTTATAATCTCACAGCGGCGCGGTCACCTCTGCCAGCCACTGTGCCTCCTCTCCCGAAAAATACGGCTGCAGCGTCTCATAGACACGTGCGTGATATGCGTTGAGCAATTCTCGCTCCGGTGCGGTGAGCATCGTCACGTCGATCGCATCCCGGTCGAACGGCACCATCGTGAGCGGTTCAAACCGCAGGAACTGTCCGTACTCATTTTTTTCATCTTTTCTGCACAGCAGAAGATTTTCATGCCGGATACCGAATTTTCCCTCGATATACAGACCCGGCTCATCGGAAACGATCATTCCCTCCTCAAACACAGCGACCGCTTCTCCGTCACGCAGCCGCCAGTGTATGCGCTGCGGCCCCTCATGTACACTGAGCAGATAGCCGACACCGTGCCCTGTGCCGTGATTGAAATCCATCCCCTGCTGCCAGAGCGGCATCCGTGCGAGGATATCCAGATTCTGTCCACAGATTCCCTCCGGGAAACGTGCGGCCGCGAGATTCAGATGCCCTCTGAGTACCGTTGTGAATGCCCGGATCTCCTCGTCTGTCAATGCACCGAGCGCGATCGTGCGCGTGATGTCCGTCGTTCCGTCCAGATAATGTCCACCCGTATCTGCCAGACACAGTCCGTGCGGTTCGAGCGTCACATCAGTCTCCTCTGTCGCTTCATAGTGGACGATCGCGCCGTGCGCACCATACGCAATGATCGGCGCAAAACTCTCATACAGATAACCTTTTTGCTCACTGCGGAAACGGATCAGCTGCTTGGCTGCACTCATCTCCGTGATCTGGCCGCTGCTCACTTCGTGCTTCAGCCAGTGGATAAACCGTGTCACCGCCACGCCATCCCTGATATGTGCTTCCCGCTCATGTGTCATCTCCTGTGCATTTTTGACTGCTTTTCTGCGCGTGACCGGACTCATCGCCGGGACACGCGTCACATGCTCCGGGATGCATTCCATCAGACGCCCGCTGATCCCCTGTCTGTCTATGAGCAGCGACATCTGCTCAGGCAGTTCCCGTAACAGCTGCTCGATCGCGTCATACGGAGCGATCGTGACACCTGCACGGACGAGTTGAGCCCTGATCTCTTCCGACAGGATCTGTTCATGTACGCACAGCACTGCCCGGTCTTCTTCCACGATCATATAGGCGAGAAATACCGGTGTATATGCAATATCTGCGCCGCGCAGGTTCAACAGCCATGCAATCTCATCCAGTGCACTGATCAGGCATCCATCGGCATCTGCGTCCTTCAGATCACTCCGCAACCGTGCCAGCTTTTCCTCTCGGCTTACTCCTGCATAACTGACCGGCAGTTCGTAGACCGGCTGCATGGACATGGGCGGTCTGTCTGGCCAGACTGCGTCCACAAGATCATGCCCGCTCTCGTAGTTCACCCGTTTTTGATCCAGTTCCCGATGCAGACTCTCCACAAAGCTGTGGCTGACCGTCCTTCCATCGAATCCGACGGTGGCTCCTTCCGGGAGCTTTTCTGCAAGATACTCCGGCATTTTTGGCACACCCGGCTGGCCGCTTCGCATCAGTGTGATCCCGCTGCCTGCGAGCTGGCCGGCTGCCTGCAGGAAATACCTGCCATCTGTCCACAGTGCTGCTTCGTGCTCCAGCACGATGAGTGTGCCTGCTGATCCTGTGAAGCCGGATAGATATTCTCTTGCCTTAAAATAATCTCCGACATACTCTGACGCATGGTAATCATCCGTCGGTACGATGTATGCCTGCATATGAAATACGCGCATCTGCTCGCGCAGTGCGTCCAGTTTTTGTTGTGTTGTCATCTTTCTATCACCTCAGTTATTAATGTGCCCTCCCGAACGCAGCTCCCATGAATCAAGTGTAGCATTTTCTGTTTTGCGTTGTCAATTCAAGGAATTATTGTTATAATGGTAATTAAATGATTTGCAATATCTAACACATCTATACTTTTTGGAGGATTATACAATGGAACAATCGATTTTTCCTGAAGGCTATGTATCCGCGTTAAATCTGCACGATACGCAGATCGCGATCAAGACCGTGAAGGATTTTTTCCAGAAGCATCTCGCACAGAATCTGAACCTTGCGCGCGTATCCGCACCACTGTTCGTACTGCCGGAATCCGGATTAAATGACAACTTAAACGGTGTAGAGCGCCCGGTTGCTTTCGGGATCAAAGAGCAGGGCGACAAGATGGCCGAGGTAGTCCACTCACTTGCAAAATGGAAGCGCTTCGCATTAGATAAATACGGTTTCGAGATCGGCGAGGGATTATATACCGATATGAACGCGATCCGCCGCGATGAGGATACCGACAATATCCATTCGATCTTTGTCGATCAGTGGGATTGGGAGAAGGTCATCACTAAAGAGATGCGCACGATCGATACATTCAAAGCGACCGTCAGCGCAGTCTACAAGACACTGCAGCAGACCGAGAAATATATGTCCATCGAATATGATTATATCGGTGAGCTGCTGCCCAAGGATATCACATTCATCACATCCCAGAAGCTGTTAGAAAAATATCCGGGCCTGAATCCCAAGGAACGTGAATACGAGATCGCCAAAGAGTGCGGAGCTGTCTGCATCATGCAGATCGGTGACAAGCTCAGCAACGGCGAACCGCATGACGGACGCGCCCCCGACTATGATGACTGGGCATTGAATGGTGACATCTTTGTCTACTACCCGGTTTTAGATATCGCACTGGAATTATCATCTATGGGTATCCGTGTCGATGAAAAATCTATCGTCGAACAGTTAGACAAAGCAGGCTGTCCGGAGCGAGCCAATCTGCCGTTCCAGAAAGCGATCATCGACAAGAAACTGCCGTATACGATCGGCGGTGGTATCGGTCAGTCACGTATCTGCATGTTCTTCCTGCGCAAAGCGCATATCGGAGAGGTACAGAGTTCGATCTGGCGCGACGATACGATCCAGGCTGCCAGGGAAGCCGGTGTACGACTGTTATAAGCGATCTATAAAAAACAAAAAAGTGTGCGTCAAAAACGCACACTTTTTTGATGCTATTCTTATATCAATTACCACGTCAGGCGCTGGCGCATACATGAACTGATACTCAAACGGCTCTGCGCTGAATGCCTCTGACTTGGACTCACGCTTTTTCATGCAGTCAACTGACGCTACAATGCCTCCACCAGCAGACCGGTGCGGTATGCACGCAACAGTGACTCCAATGCCTGTATCTCCTCTTTGATCTGCGCTCCCCGGTCAGTATCCGCTACTGTCAGCCGTCTGCCGTTGGCTGACACGACCGCATTATGGGAGTGAATATCCGTCCCGTTGACGACCGCACTCTCGACCGATTCAAACGGCTCATGCGCCGCTAAAAACAGCCCATACGAATCATAGATCAGTGTATATCCCGCGATTCCCGTCTTGGAACGATACGCACGGGAAAAACCACCATCAATGATGAGCAGCTTGCCGTTACACTTCATCGGTGACTCTCCGATCGTCGTCTCGACAGGAATATGTCCGTTGATAATATGTGCATCCGCATCATCCAGCCCGAATTCATGCAGGATCTTTGTCACGATCTCCTCATTCTCGATCAGGCGGTAATAAGGGTTTTTCTGTTCTACATGTGTCTGTTTATCTGCAACAAAATATCGCTCAAAGGTCGTCATCTTCTCTTTTCCGAATACCGGAGAATTCTTATTTTCCCAGATAAACCAGAAGATATCCTGTCCCTGCTTCTTTTCGGTCGGATCAATTGAATAATATCCGAGTCTCACATAGTGCTCCAGCACATCATAGAGCTGTCTGCCCGCATAGGCATGCCCGAACAGTTCGATCTTCTTAAAGCTGCCATCCTCATTGAGCGGCACACAGCCATGATAGAGCAGATTGCCGTTGTATACCTTGTACAGACTACCCTTATTTAATAAAAAGCGAACATGCTGCTGCAGCTTCTCACAATTCGCAAATGCTGTCGTCAGGCGGGCTACGACCTCCTGTTCCTCACTGGTGAGTTCATACGGATGCTCGGGATCGATCGTCGGGAAATACGTATCCCGCAACGGATAAGTATGGCCTTCGATCTCTACCGTTCCCGCTGTCAGATCCATCCGGTGCAGCAGTCTGCGCTCCTCCATATCAAATGCCGGATGCTCCTCGATCAGCCTGCCCTCCAGCTTAAACTGGATGATAGCGATCGCCTTATGCATCTTCTCATCCAGCTGTGCATCCTTGATATTATACTGGTCTTCGTCGTATTCTACCTTGAAAGACTCACACGGATCATCATGATAGGTCATCATCGCAAACCGTGCGAGCGGCACCAGATTAATGCCATATCCATCCTCTAAGATGTCCAGATTACCGTATTTTGCGGAAATACGCAGCACATTGGCAATACATGCCTGATTGCCTGCGGCGGCACCCATCCACAATACGTCATGATTACCCCACTGGATATCCACCGAATGATATTCCATGAGCGTATCCATGATCAGATGCGGATACGGCCCACGGTCAAAAATATCACCTACCACATGCAGATGATCGACCACCAGACGACGGATCAGATTACACAGCGCGATGATCAGTTCCGGTGCACGTCCCGTCTCGATCACGGAATTGATGATCTCGTTATAATAATCCTCCTGATCCGACTGATCCGGCCGGCCGGTCAGCAGTTCCTCTATGACATATGCAAAATCCTTGGGCAGTGCCTTGCGTACCTTGGATCTCGTATATTTGGATGAAGCATTTTTACAGATTGGGATCAACCGGTACATCGTCACGCGATACCAGTCTTCCATATTGTCCTCGTGGCGCATGACCTCCTCCAGCTTGAGTTCCGGATAATAGATCAGTGCCGCTATATTTTTCTTCTCCACCTTGCCAAAGGTCGTGCCAAATTCCTGCTCGATCTTGCGCTTGACGGCCCCTGAACCGTTCCTCATGATATGCTGGAACTGTTCATACTCACCGTGAACATCCGTGATAAAATGTTCGGTTCCTTTGGGCAGGCTGAGGATCGCACGCAGATTGATAATCTCCGTCGCTGCTGATGCGATCGTCGGATATTGTCTTGCCAGGCTTTTCAGGTAACGCAGTTCGGTCTCTCCCATTTTTGAATCTCCTATCACGCAAGAAATAGCAGAAGCCTAAGCTCCTGCTATCACGTCCTGCATATTATATAATCCCGCTGATCTTCCATTCAGAAACTTTGCCGCTTCTATCGCGCCCTTGCCAAATACCGCACGTGAATATGCGGTATGCTTGAATTCGATCACTTCATCAGTTCCTGCAAAGATCACCTCGTGTTCTCCCACGATCGTACCTCCGCGCACAGCCGATATACCAAGTTCCTTCGCATCCCGCTTCTGTCTGCGGCCGCTGCGGTCATAGACATACTCATACTGTCCGTCCATGGCATCGTTCATGGCATCTGCCAGAGCGATCGCTGTTCCACTCGGTGCATCCAGCTTCTGGTTATGGTGCTTTTCTACGATCTCCACATCAAAGCCTGCCGGAGCGAAGATCTTCACTGCCTTCTGCAGCAGATCGATCAATGTATTGATACCGAGTGACATATTGGCTGATTTGAGCACAGCCACCTTTGTACCTGCCTCTTTTACTTTCTCTAACTGCTGTTCAGACAATCCCGTCGAGCAGAGTACAACCGGAATCTGCTTCTCCACACACCAGTCGAGCAATCCGTCGACTGCCGCAGCATTGGAAAAATCGATCACGGCATCAGCCTGTACATCACATTCACCGATCGTCTCAAATACCGGAAAATCATTTTTCTGTTCCGTATAAGTATCTACACCCGCAACGATCTGAATGTCCGGATCATCCGCACACAGTCCCGCGATCATCTGACCCATCCGGCCGTTGCATCCATGCATGATTACATTTGTCATTTTCTACCTCTTATTCCGTCTGTTATTCTACTACTTTTAATCCGTAGTCCTTCATTACCTGGATCAGCTTGGCAGCGTTCTCCTCACTCATCTCGGTCAACGGTGAGCGAAGGGATCCAACCTCAAATCCCATAGCATTGAGCGCACGCTTTACAGGGATCGGATTGAGCTCTGAGAACAGTGCATCCACCAGTGCGCGACCCTTTAACTGGATCTGGGCTGCTTTCTTGAAATCACCGTCCAGCGCATACATACACATATCATGGACATCCTTCGGTGCCACGTTTGACCATACGGAGATCACGCCGACTGCTCCGATCGACATGAGCGGTACGACCAGTCCGTCTTCTCCGGAATACATATCGATCTTGCCATCACACAAATCCATCGTCGTCACTGCCTGTGAGACATTGCCGGTCGCTTCCTTGATGCCGACAATATTGTCATATTTCTGTACCAGTGTCGCTGCCGTCTGCGGTAAGATATTGCATCCGGTACGGCTCGGTACATTATACATGATGATTGGCAGCTTCGTAGATTCTGCGATCTGTCCGTAGTGGCTGATCAGTCCTGCCTGTGTCGCTTTATTATAGTAAGGAGTGACCACCAGTGCTCCCTCGCAGCCTGCCTCATAAGCGTCGTTAGTCAGCTGGATCGCTGTCTTGGTACAGTTTGATCCGGTTCCTGCCACGACCGGGATCCGATGCTTCGTCATCTGTACAGCCGCGCGGATCACATCTGCATGTTCTTCCATCGTGAGTGTAGAACTCTCACCTGTCGTTCCTGTGATCACGATGCAGTCTGTTCCGTTGTCTATCTGATACTGGATCATTTCGTCCAGCTTATCGTAATTTACCTCAAGATTTTCCTTCATGGGTGTGATGATCGCCACACCGGCACCTTTGAAAATTGCCATCTTTATATATTCCTCCTGACTGTGTAATGTCGCAGCCGCCCCAGCCTGTGATGCGCAGCTACGAATTTCCTTTCTATACTATATTCGAATTTTGCCAAAATGTAAAGTGCCCGCTGGCTTGCAGGGGCACTTTTTTTATTTTTGTAACTATTTTTCGGATTTTATTTTATAAATTTCATCTGCATACTCGCGGATCGATGCATCCATATTGCGTCCCGTCAGTATCAGATCCATACCGCCTGAACGCGACTTCAGGAGATTCTCCAGTTCCTCGTTCTTCAAAAGGCCCGCATCCACCAGTCCCAGCACTTCATCGAGGATGAGCAGATCACACTCTCCGGTGAGCAGTACCTTTCTGGCAAAATTGACGCCGTTTTTGATATTGAGCGAAGCTTCCTTTTTCTCCTCCGCAGACAGATCCTCATAACAGGCATCTGTCTTCTCAAACTGAAATACCTTGATCTCCGGTTCCAGCTTTTTCATAAACTGAGCCTCTTCTTCCATCCGGCCTTTCAGATAATGGATGATGAACACACTCCTGCCCTCGCTGGCAGCCTGCAGGGCGCGCCCCATTGCCGCCGTGGACTTGCCGTGTCCCTCTCCGTAAAATATTCGTACAATTCCTGTAGCCATTTTCATTGCCTCCCTGTCTGTGCGATCCGATGATCCGGTCGCAGTCCACAAATCCCACAAAGAATAGCACATTTTCCCGAAATTGTCAAAAATACGGTATTTTATCCGTCGATACAATCGATCTTACTGACAGATACTTCATATGCAATGCGCTTTTCTGTCTCGAATTCATTGAGTTTTTTCACATACTCGCGGCTCTGGATCCGGCCCCAGATCTGCACATGCTCACCGACTGCAAAACCGGCAGCATATCTCGCATTTCTTCCCCAGCAGATACTCGGTATGTAGTCTGATTTTCCGTAAGAGCGGTTGACGGCGATGAGCAGATCCGCGATCTCCCTGCCAAGCGGTGTCTTCCGGTAGATCGGTTCCTTGCAGATATAACCGTCCAGAAAGATCTGATTGCTCTTGACATCCTCTCCCGGTTCTCCCGTAAATTCGATCTCTCTCGCAAACACAGACAACACCAGACGGTTCTTCTTCTCTTCGTGACGGTTATACGAACGGAACTGTCCGGCGACGCTGATATACTGTCCCTCGTAGTTCTCCGTCACATCGATCAGGCGCTCCGATACCATCACCGGTATGTAATCCGCATAATTGCTCAGCCGGTTGACCGCCACCTCCACCATGTAAAAGCCTTCTCCATACACTTCATGGCTGTAGGTAAATCCGGACACGATCTCACCGGCGATGATCACCTGATTGTTCTCAAATACCTTGTCCCCCGTCTTGTCTGTTGTTTTGTTTCCCATAGTAGTTCTCCTCCCGTTTTTGTTTGTTCATAGGTGATTGCGAACCTATTATTTTTTAATCTGCTTTGTAGCTGAGTAAATAATAACAAGTCGCAACCGCGAAGTACGCTGTTTTTTGTCGACAAAACAAATTTTTTCAAAAATTTTTTATATGCACTTGCATAATTTAAAAAATATGTTATGATAGTAGGCGGCAAATTGAGAAGAACAGACATTTTATAAGGAAAGAAGGAAAATATTATTTATGCAGACTACTAGAGATGACATCCGTAATATCGCTATCATTGCCCATGTCGATCACGGCAAAACAACACTTGTAGACGAGCTGTTAAAGCAGTCCGGTGTGTTCCGTGCCAACCAGGAAGTACAGGAGCGTGTCATGGACTCCGGCGATATCGAGCGCGAGCGCGGTATCACGATCCTTTCAAAAAATACCGCTGTTTTTTATAAAGATGTAAAGATCAATATCATCGACACTCCCGGCCATGCCGATTTTGGCGGCGAAGTGGAGCGTGTCTTAAAAATGGTAAACGGCGTGGTTCTGGTCGTAGATGCCTTTGAAGGTGCAATGCCCCAAACCAAGTTCGTGCTCATGAAAGCACTGGACTTAAATCTCCCGGTTATCGTATGTATCAACAAGATCGACCGTCCGGAGGCACGTCCCGCCGAGGTCATTGATGAAGTGCTGGAGCTGTTCATGGATCTGGATGCTTCAGACGAACAGCTCGACTGTCCGTTTGTCTATGCATCAGCCAGAGACGGCTATGCAATGCTCGATCTGAACGACGAACCCAAGGATATGACACCGTTATTCGAGACGATCATCAACTACATTCCCGCTCCTACCGGAGATCCGGACGCCAACACGCAAGTGCTCATCAGTACGATCGATTACAATGAATATGTCGGCCGTATCGGTGTCGGCAAAGTAGACAACGGCGTACTGCGTGTCAATCAGGACGCAGTCGTTGTGAACCACCATGAGCCGGACAAACTGAAAAAAGTGCGTATCAGCAAGCTCTACGAATTTGACGGATTAAACAAAGTCGATGTCACAGAAGCAGGCATCGGATCGATCGTTGCGATCTCAGGTATCGCAGATATCCACATCGGAGATACGATCTGTGCGCCGGAGAACCCGGTAGCGATCCCGTTCCAGAAGATCTCCGAGCCCACACTGGCAATGAATTTCATCGTCAACGATTCTCCGCTCGCCGGTCAGGAGGGAAAATATATCACCTCCCGCCATCTGCGTGACCGACTGTTCCGAGAGCTGAATACGGATGTTTCCCTGCGTGTGGAAGAGACGGAAGATGCCGATACCTACAAAGTATCCGGACGTGGTGAGCTGCATCTGTCCGTTTTGATCGAAAACATGCGTCGTGAGGGCTATGAATTCGCAGTCAGCAAGGCCGAAGTACTCTATCACACCGATGAGAACGGCAAAAAGACTGAGCCGATGGAGCTGGCTTACGTGGATGTTCCGGACGAATTCACCGGTGTCGTCATCGACAAGCTCAGCCAGCGTAAAGGTGCATTGCTCAATATGGGATCGATCAGTGGCGGCTACACGAGACTGGAGTTCCGGATTCCTTCCCGCGGTCTGATCGGCTATCGCAATGATTTCATGACCGACACCAAGGGTAACGGTATCCTGAATACGATCTTTGACGGCTATGATCAGTACTGCGGCGACATCCAGTACCGTAAGACAGGTTCCCTGATCGCTTTTGAGAGCGGCGAGAGCGTCACCTACGGTCTGTTCTCCGCACAGGACCGCGGTACATTGTTCATCGGACCCGGCGAGAAGGTATATGCCGGAATGGTCATCGGTATGAGCGCTAAAGCGGAGGATATCGAATTGAATGTATGCAAGAAAAAGCACCTGACCAACACTCGTTCTTCGAGTGCAGATGAGGCGCTGACACTCGTACCTCCCAAGGTACTGAGTCTGGAGCAGGCGCTGGAATTCATCGATACCGATGAACTGCTGGAGATCACGCCCGAGAGCATCCGTATCCGCAAGCGTATCCTCGATCCGACTCTGCGCAAGCGTGCAAACTTTAATGCGAAAAACAAATAACCGTGCAACAAAACACATATACGATATAAGGAGGATTTATCGATGAATCTGGGTTCCCGATTGAAACACATACTGGAAGAACGCGGGCTGACTGTCACCCGCTTTGCCAAAGAAGCAGATGTTCCCGCACAGACCATCTATGCACTGATCAATCGTGACAGCAATAAAGTGGATATGGATATCCTGATCAAAGTGCTCGCCGCACTGGATATGGATTTTTTCGCATTTATGGGAGCCGATGCCCCTGCCGGTGCTGTGTCAGATACCGCTGCGGCATCCGGCGCACCGCGTGTTGTGGAAAAGGTCGTTGAAAAAGTGGTCGTAAAAGAAGTACCTGCTGCCGCTCCGGAAGGAAAGGCATCTGTGCTTGTCGATGCTGAAACCTATGAGAAAATTGTGGATTTAGCGGCAGAAGAAGATATCACCGATGAGCAGGTGATCGCGCAGGTGATCGATGAGTATCTGCAGCTTGGTTTCGGATACCGCCAGAAACCGCTGCGCAGTATCTTCAGGGATATGAAGCCCCGAAGCGGACGCTCAGGAGACATGGATTCGTTCCTGTTATAGCAATTCAACGGACGCAGTTCCCGCAAGCATATCTGATATTTGCTTTATTGCACGAAGCATTCCGATAAGCCTTAAAAAAACTGACTCGTGTTCAGCAAAGGCTTCCACGAGTCATAAGTCTCATCTCCATCGTGCAAAGGCAGCAAAATCAGACATGACTTGCTCGCGCTGCTGTCTATGCAGATGAGATTAGCTATATTCAGATTTCGTTAAACAATTTTCTGCACTTTATCCGATTCCCTGCTGCACCTTGGCTTCTGTGATTGCCTCATTTAACTGCAGCATCTTCGCATCCAGCATGGATACGATCTCAGAACATTCTTTCAGATCCCGGCTGATATATTCCGGGGCGTTTCCCTCGAATTTGTAATAGATCTTGTGCTCTAAGCTCGCCCAGAAATCCATCGCGATTGTCCGGATCTGGATCTCAACCTTGGTGTCTACGACGCGGTCTGACAGAAAGATCGGTACGGATACAAGCATGTGATAGCTCTTGTAACCGCTCTCCTTCGGGTGCTTGATGTAATCCTTGACCGAGATGACAGTCAGATCATTCTGCTTGCCAATCATCGCCGCCATACGGTAGATATCCGACGTAAATGAACATACGATACGGATACCGGCAATGTCATTCAGATGGCTCACCATGTTTTCGAGCGTCGTATCATATCCGTTTCTCTTTAATTTTTTGCAGATGCTCTCCGGTGACTTGATGCGGGATTTGATATATTCGATCGGATTGTACTTATGAATATGTACAAACTCATCATTCAATATCTCCAGCTTCGTGCCGACTTCCTTGAGTGCAGAATTGTACAGAAAGATCAGCGTCTCCCAGCTCTCGGCATTATCCTGAAATATCTCTACTGCCTGCATATTCAGTCCTCCTCTATGACATGGATCTCCAGATAGTCAAAATCGATCTCATCGATAAAACAATCCTTTGTAAAACGTGCTCTGGCATACCGCTTAAAATCCGCAATGGTATGATCCAGCCAGATCGGCTTGCTCAGATCAAACGCATGGCATACCTCTTCCAGCCCACGAAAGATCTTGTGTGTGCGTGTATCATCCGAAGTATCCTCATACATATAATCCCTTTGCAGGTGGTTATTTTTTATCATCTTAAACCATATGCGCACGTATCACTTCCCCCTGTCTGCTCTGTCTGTGTGCTTCATACATGAGTATTCCCGCCGCCATCGCAGCATTCAGACTCTCCAGTTTCCCTTCCATCGGGATCTTCAGGTAACTATCTGCCAGATCCGCGGTCTCCTGTCTCAGACCGTTGCCTTCATTGCCGATCAAAAAAGCGCATTTTCCGGTCAGATTCAGCTCATCATAATATTTCTCTCCGCGCAGATGCGCCGCGTAAGTGTGCACGCCTGCGTCCCGCAGTCTGCCCAGTGTCTCACCCAGATCATCTGTCACATAAAACGGTACCCGGTAGATACTGCCCATCGTCGCGCGCACGGTCTTTGGCGCAAACAGATCCACCGTCCCTTTTGTCATGATGATACCACTGATCCCCGCTCCCTCTCCGGTACGGAACATCGTCCCAAGATTGCCAGGATCCTGGATATCCTCCAATACGAGCAGCCTGGTGTCCGCTCCGCGCATAAGGTCAGGGAATGCATACTCCGGCATGTGTACGACCGCCAGTATTCCCTGTGGCGTACTCGTATCACTGACATGTGCAAATACCGTATCACTCACCACTTCATAATCTATGCCAAGATCTAACAGAAGTGCCTGACCGGACGCATCATCCGCAAAATGTTCGGACACATAGACACGCTGCAGCAGCTCCCGCGGCGTCTCTGCTACCATTTTGGGGCCTTCAACAATAAAGGCGCGCAGTTCCCTACGCGCCTTCGCCTTTTTATTCAATTGTATAATCGTCTTCATCTGTTGATTGGATGTACTCGTGATCATACGTTTTCCTGTTCCCGTATACAAATTATTTTGCAAGTGTTGCACAGATATCAAATTCGTATTCATCGATCGTCTTCTCCATTGCCAGCGCTTCATCAATGTCAAAGTCAACCATCTGATTCTTCTTCAATGCTACGACACGGTTGCTCTTGCCCTGACACAGACAGTCTACCGCGTATGAACCCATGACAGATGCCATCATACGGTCTCTGGCTGTCGGGCTGCCGCCTCGCTGCATATGTCCGAGGATCGTAGCTCTCGTCTCAACACCTGTAGCAGCCTCGATCCGGCGTGCCATGGAGGTAGAGTGTCCGATACCCTCTGCATTGATGATGATGTGGTGCTTCTTGCCGATCTTACGGTTCTCGATGATATTGTTGACCAGTCTCTGCTCGTCATAATCATATTTCTCGGGAAGCAGAACATCCTCGGCACCGTTTGCAATACCACACCAGAGTGCGATATATCCGGCTCCGCGTCCCATTACCTCGATGATCGAGCAACGCTCATGTGAGGTGGATGTATCACGCACCTTGTCGATCGCTTCCATAGCTGTATTTACTGCAGTATCGAATCCGATCGTATAATCCGTACAAGAGATATCCAGATCGATCGTACCGGGTACACCGATCGTATTGATACCGTTAGCTGCCAGCTTCTGTGCACCGCGGAAGGAGCCATCTCCTCCGATGACGATCACGCCGTCAATGCCATGCTTACGGCAGATCTCTGCGCCCTTAGCCTGTCCCTCCGGAGTGGTAAACTCCATACAGCGTGCAGTCTGAAGGATTGTTCCGCCTCGCTGGATGATATCGGATACGCTGCGCTTATTCATATCGATGATCTCTTCCTGAAGGAGTCCTGCATATCCTCTCTGGATTCCCTTTACCTGCTTGCCTGCTGCCAGAGCACGACGGACAACCGCACGGATGGCTGCGTTCATTCCGGGAGCATCTCCTCCACTTGTCAATACACCAATGGTCTGAATCTCATTTGCCATAATATCTGAAAACCTCCTCTGTGAATTGTCTACTCTCTTATATCACTATCTTATATATTCTAATCTCTTTTCACTTTGTTTTCAATAGGCTTTTCGACGACTTTTACATTTTTTTCGCCAAACATCTCATAAAAACGTTCTAAATCCAGCCGGTCGACCGATACATTCCAGTTCGCAGGCAGGCGTTTGACCGCTTTGATCCCTGAAATATAGATCACCACAGCATCCTTGCCCTCGCAGTCACGCAGCATATCGTAGACCGTAGATTCTGCATTTGCATAATCTTCTTTTGTAGCAAACTGCAGCCACAGTTCTTTTTTTGCATCGTCAAACGCATAGATCTGCTCACAGATCAGCTTGCCGTTTTTCTCCTCCTCAGCGCTGACTCTGCCGGAAACGAACACCTTGGCATCGTCCTCGATCAGTGCGCGGTGTTTCTCATAGTCTCTCGGAAATACGATCACCTCTGTCGTTCCGTACAGATCCTCGATCGTCAGGAATGCCATTGTCTTATTATTTTTGGTGAACTTGATCGTCTTGTCCGTGATCATCCCACCGATCATCACATGTGCTCCATCAGGCAGTTTGGCCGCACCTGCCTCCTCATCATAGATAAAATCGGTAGATACCGCAGTGATGTTCTGCCGCCATTTTTTCTCATACTCCTCCAGCGGATGCCCACTGATATAGACACCGAGCACTTCCTTCTCAAATGCAAGCAGCTCGCCCTTGGCGAACTCCGGCACATTCGGCATCCGTATCTCATAGTCCTTTTTGTCCTCGTCCGCAGCAAAATCAAACAGACTCATCTGACCGGCGACAGAGCCTTTGCGCTCCTGTGCCTCCTGATCCATGATCAGCGGATACATAAGTGTCTTCTGACGCCGGTTGCCTTCGAGACAGTCGAACGCACCCGACTTGATCAGATTCTCCACTGCACGTTTATTTACCTCACGACTGCCGATCCTGCCGATAAAATCCTTCAGGCTCTGATACGGTCCCCGCAGATCCCGCTCCTCGACGATCGCACGGATCACCGGTGTTCCGATACTCTTGATCGCACTCATTCCGTAACGGATCGCTCCGTTTGAAACGGAGAAATTGCCCTCGCCCTCATTGATATCGGGAGGCAGGATCGCAATACCCATGCTGCGGCAGGTCTGTATATACTCTGATACCTTCGTTGTATTATCCTTGACCGATGTCATGAGCGCTGCCATGAACTCGACCGGGTAATAATACTTCAGGTATGCCGTCTGATAAGCGACCACCGCGTACGCCGCCGCATGTGATTTGTTGAACGCATATTTTGCAAAATCGATCATCTCATCATAGATCTTGTTGGCAGTCTGCTCCGGAATGCCGTTTGCAATGCAGCCTTTCACGCCCTGTTCTTCATTTCCGTAGACGAAATTCCTGCGCTCCTCCTCCATGACATGGGTCTTCTTTTTGGACATCGCACGGCGCACCAGATCACTCCGGCCAAGTGTATAACCCGCCAGATCACGCACGATCTGCATGACCTGCTCCTGATACACGATACAGCCGTAGGTCGGAGCTAAGATCGGCTCGAGCTGCGGACAGTCATAGACGATCCCTTCCGGATTGTTCTTGCCGCGGATATAGGCGGGGATAAAATCCATCGGGCCCGGCCGGTACAGCGAGATACCCGCGATCACATCCTCTAAGTTCTGGGGTTTTAGTTCCTTCATAAAGTTCTTCATGCCCGCACTTTCGAGCTGGAACACACCCTCGCACCTGCCTGTGCACAGCGACTCATAGACCGCATGATCGTCATAATCGATCCGGTCGACATCGATATGTATGCCATGCGACTTCTCGATCAGCTTGCACGCGTCATTGATGACAGTCAGCGTACGCAGCCCGAGGAAGTCCATCTTTAACAATCCGAGTTCCTCGATCGTCGTCATCGTAAACTGTGTCGTGATGACACCGTCGGCACCTCTCGATAACGGCACATATTCTTCCATCGGCAGACGGCTGATCACGACGCCTGCCGCATGTACCGATGTATGGCGCGGAAGGCCTTCGAGTCTGCGTGACATGTCGATCAGGCGATGTACGGTCTCATCATTCTCATAAGTCGCACGCAGCTCGGCATTCATCGTCAATGCCTTGTCGATCGTGATGCCCAGTTCCATCGGGATGCTTTTGGAAATATTATCGACAAATGCATAAGGCAGATCCATGACACGGCCGACATCACGGATCACACCGCGCGCCGCCAGCGTACCGAACGTCACGATCTGTGTCACACAGTCCTTGCCGTATTTTTCTATGACATAATCGATGACCTCCTGCCGTCTCTCATAGCAGAAATCCACGTCAATATCGGGCATGGACACACGCTCCGGATTTAAAAACCGCTCAAAGATCAGGCTGTACTTGATCGGATCGATATTCGTGATCCCGGTCGTATAAGCGACGAGCGAGCCCGCGGCACTGCCTCGTCCGGGTCCGACCGGGATTCCGTGCGTGCGCGCATAGTTAATATAATCCCACACGATCAAAAAGTAATCGACATATCCCATCCGCTCGATGATATCCAGCTCGTAAGCCAGCTTGTCCTGCAGCTGCTGCCAGTTGTCCGGATAGCGCTGTTTCAGTCCGTCATAGCAGAGTTTTTTCAGATATTCCAGCGAGGTATAGCCGTCCGGCACATCAAAACGCGGCAGCTTGGTATTGCCGAATTCGATCTCCACATGACAGCGGTCTGCGATCTTCTGTGTATTTTCAATCGCCTGCAATGCATACGGAAAGAGTTCTCGCATCTCAGCTTCACTCTTGACATAATACTGTCCGCCATCGTAGCGCATACGGTTCTCATCCGAGAGTTTGGCTGCAGTCTGGATGCACAGCAGGATATCATGTGCTTCCGCATCCGTGGCATAGGTATAATGACAGTCATTGGTCGCGATCAATTCAATACCTGTCTCCTGCGACAGACGCAGCAATCCCGCATTGACTTTCTGCTGTGCAGCGATCCCGTGATCCTGCAGTTCCAGGAAAAAGTTGCCCTTGCCAAAGATCTGTTCGTAGCGCAGCGCAGCTTTTTTTGCACCTGCATAATCGTCACGTTCGAGCGCACGGGCGACCTCCCCGGCCAGACACGCACTCGAGCAGATGATGCCCTCATGGTACTGTTCCAATACTTCCAGATCCACACGCGGCTTGTAATAATAGCCTTCTGTAAATCCTTTGGATACGATCTTGACGAGATTCGCATATCCCGTATTGTTCTCCGCGAGCAGGATCAGATGATAATAGCGGTCCTCGCCGCGTCCCGCCTCTCTGTCAAAGCGTGAGCCCGGTGCCACATACACCTCGCAGCCTAAGATCGGATTGATGTCTGCCGCCTTGCACGCCTTGTAAAAATCGATCACGCCGTACATCACACCGTGGTCGGTGATCGCCGCCGCATTCATGCCAAGCTCCTTCACGCGGGCTACATATTCTTTTATTTTATTTGAGCCATCCAACAGGGAATACTCGGTATGTGTATGCAAATGTACAAACGGCATGATCTTCCTTTACTCCTTTATCAAATACGAACACCGTGCGGTCATTCATCGATCCTGCAACAGACGGACTATTTCAGGCTCGCGATCGCCTGGTCAAATGCGCTGTGGTCTGTTCCGTAAAATTCGCCTGCGTCTGCGGCTGCTGCCTTGGACGGGTCGATCGGCAATTTGGCAAATACCGGGATTCCCAGTTCGCCTGCCACCTCATCCACATGGCTCTCACCGAACACAGAGATCTTCCTGCCGCAGTCCGGGCACTCCAAGTAGCTGAAGTTCTCCACGAGTCCGAGCACCGGCACATGCATCATCTGTGCCATATTGTATGCTTTTTTCACGATCATCTGTACCAGTTCCTGCGGTGATGTCACGACGACAACACCATCTAACGGCAGTGACTGGAAGACTGTGAGCGGCACATCCCCGGTTCCCGGAGGCATATCGACGAACAGATAGTCCAGTTCGCCCCAGACGACATCTGTCCAGAACTGCTTGACAGCTCCTGCGATGACCGGTCCGCGCCAGATCACCGGCTGTTCCTCGTCCTCGACGAGCAGGTTGATAGACATCACCGGGATGCCCTCTTTGGACTCTAACGGGATGATACCCTGATCCGTACCAAAGGCTGTGCCGTGTACGCCGAGCATCTTCGGAATGGAAGGGCCGGTAATGTCGGCATCCAGAATACCTACCTTATAGCCTGCCTTGTGCATCGCACATGCCAGTGATGCGGTGACAAAGGATTTGCCGACGCCACCCTTGCCGCTGACTACGCCGATCACCTTTTTGATCGATGAATACTTGTTCAGTTCCTCTAAAAATGAAGTCTGTCCGCCGCTCTTGCTCGGGCATCCCTCACAGCTCTCACGCCCGCAGCTGCCTGCGCTGGCGCATGTTTCCTTGGTTTCATTTGTTTCGTTTGCCATTGTTCTATTCTCCTATAATTTTTGTATTATTTTTGCTGCATCTTCCGGTGGATCTCCTGCAGCGACTCCGTATAAGGATAGCGCGCCACACCGTACTCGGTCACGATACCGGTGATCAGCTTGGCATCCGTGACATCAAACGCGGGATTGAATACCTTCACTCCCTCCGGCGCCATGCGCGACGCATACCACATCTCCGTCACTTCCTCCGGCTTGCGCTGTTCGATCACGATCTCATCTCCGCACGGTGTATTCCAGTCGATCGTTGAGGTCGGCGCACATACATAAAAAGGCACGCCATAATGTTTCGCCACGGTGGCTACGACCGAAGTACCGATCTTGTTTGCGGTATCTCCGTTGGCGGCCACACGGTCACAGCCTACAAACACCGCCTGTATCTTCCCCTGCTTCATGAGCATGCCGGACATATTATCACAATTCAATGTGACATCAATGCCCGCAGACTGCAGCTCGAACGCAGTCAGGCGTGCGCCCTGCAGCAGAGGTCTTGTCTCATCCGCATAGACGTGAAATCCGTATCCCCTCTCATGTCCGAGATAGATCGGCGCGGTCGCTGTGCCGTATTTGCTGGCTGCCAGCTTTCCGGCATTACAGTGTGTCAGAATACCGTCACCCGGCTTGACAAGCGCGAGCCCATGCTCACCGATCGCGCGGCAGATCGCGATGTCTTCCTCCTGTATCGCTACCGACTCCCGGTGCAGACATTCCTTGATCTGTGCGACACTGCTGCCCTGTTCATGCTCCCGCAATGCCACCTGTTCCATCCGGTTCAATGCCCATGACAGATTGACCGCTGTTGGACGTGAAGAGTCCAGATATTGTTTGTATGTGCAGAATTGTTTATAAAATTCATCAAAATCATCGGTATCGATGCCTTTCGCCAGCAGATAAATGCCATAGCCGGCTGCCACTCCGATCGCCGGTGCCCCGCGCACCTGCAGCAGATAGATCGCATTCCAGATCTCCTTTGCCGTATGTAAACGTATCAGTTCGATCCGCTCCGGCAGTCTGGTCTGATCTATGATCACGAGCGCATTGTCTGCATCATCGAGTGCCACTGTATCATAATCCAAGATCGTCTTTTCCATGGATATCTCCTTTTTTTGTATTTTGCGTCAAAAAACGCACCATATAGAAATTATACCCTTTTAGCGGTATTTTTTCTATATGATGCGCAAAGAAATCGTCAAGTACCTTTAAAAATACAGTTGGATACCGGTCAGCCTGTGATTACTGTGCGAGCAGTTTCTCCACACTGGCCAGCTTGACACTGCAGATAAAGATCTTAGTCGCCTCGATCAGCTCATCCATAGACGGATAGGAAGGTGCCAGACGGATAACGCGATCCTCCGGATCTTTTCCATAAGGGAACGGTGCGCCTGCTCCGGTCAATACAACTCCTGCCTGCTTTGCCAGTGCAACACTGCGCTTTGCACAACCGGGCAGCGTATTGAACGCGATAAAGTAGCCGCCACGGGGTGAGATCCAGTCTCCGATACCCAGCGGTGTGATCTCCTCTGCGAGCATCTGCTCGACCTTCTCAAACTTCGGGCGCATGATCGCCGCATGCTTCATCATATGCGCATCCACACCGGCACGATCTTTCAAAAACAGTACATGGCGCAGCTGGTTGATCTTGTCATAGCCGATCGTCTGGATCGTCATCACTTTTCGTATATCGTTCAGATTGGTCTCGGATGAAGCCAGCGCAGAGATACCTGCTCCCGCAAATGTGATCTTGGAAGTAGATGCGAACTCCAGCGCACGATCCGGATTGCCCGCTGCCTCACACTCATCTAAGATATTCAGGATCTGATCCTGCTTGTCCGCTTCCTCATACAAATGATGTACGCCGTAAGCGTTATCCCAGAAGATACGGAAATCATCTGCCGCAGTCTTCATCTTCGCAAAGCGGCGGACCGTCTCGTCCGAATATGAGATACCAGACGGATTCGCATACTTGGGCACACACCAGATACCTTTGATCATCGGATCTGATGCAACGAGCTGCTCTACCATATCCATATCCGGTCCATCCTCGCCAAGCGGTACATTGATCATCTCGATACCCAGACATTCTGTTACAGCAAAATGTCTGTCATAACCGGGAACCGGGCAGAGGAATTTGACCTTTCCCTGCTGGCTCCACGGTGTTCCACCGCATACACCGTGCAGCATATAACGTGCGACTGCATCAAACATGACATTCAGGCTGGCATTACCGAATACGATCACCTGCTCCGGGCGGCACTCCATGATGCCTGCCATGAGAGCCTTTGCCTCAGGAATTCCGTCCAGCTCGCCGTAGTTGCGACAGTCTGTTCCGTCTTCTGTCAGGCAGTCACTCTTGCTGTCTATCAGATCGAGCATCGGCATGGACAGATCGAGCTGTGCGCGCTCCGGCTTACCACGCGCCATATTTAACTGCAGCCCGGCTTCTTCAAAGCCTTTGTATTCTTTCTGCAGCTTTTCCTGCTCCTGCAATAATTCTTCCTTGGTCATCTGAGCGTATGTCTTCATTCCTGTTCCTCCTGTTCCTGTTTCCAGCGTTTTACATCATCTAAATAATTTCGGATCGTCTGTTCATAACCATTTTCAGACGGTTCGTAAAACGTCTCATGTTCCAGCCCATCCGGCAGATACTGCTGTGCTGCGTAATGATGCGGATATGCATGTGCATATTTATATCCCACACCGTGTCCCAGCTTGCCGGAAGACTTGTAATGTGCATCCTGTAAATGCACCGGCACCGGCGGTGTCTTGGTATGAGCCACGACATCCATCGCCTTGCTGATCGCCTCGCATGCCGCATTGCTCTTTGGAGCGCTGGCAATATAGCTGACTGCCTGCGAGAGAATGATCTGTGCCTCCGGCATGCCGACCCTCTCTACCGCAAGCGCCGCTGCGGTCGCCACCTGCAATGCCTGCGGATCTGCATTTCCGACATCCTCGGATGCGCAGATCATCATGCGCCTGGCGATAAACTTGACGTCTTCGCCCGCATACAGCATCCGTGCCAGATAGTACACAGCCGCATCCGGATCGGAGCCTCGCATGCTTTTTATAAATGCAGAGATCGTATCATAATGATTGTCTCCGTTTTTATCATATTTTAATACCCGCTTTTGGATGCACTCCTGTGCGACATCCAGTGTGATATGGATCTTTCCGTCCGAAGCATCCGGCTCCGTCGTAAGTATCCCCAGTTCGATCGCCGTGAGCGCCGCACGCGCATCACCGTTTGCCAGATCCGCGAGAAATTCTTCCGCATCCTCATCCAGCAGGGCGCCGTAGCTGCCCATACCTTTTTCGGTATCTGTCACCGCACGCCGCAGCAATACGCGGATATTGTCCTTCGTGAGCGGCTTCAGTTCAAAGATGATCGAGCGTGACAGCAACGCGCCGTTCACCTCAAAATACGGATTTTCCGTCGTCGCGCCGATGAGTATCACGGTTCCGTCCTCCACAAACGGTAACAGGTAATCCTGCTGTCCTTTGTTAAAACGATGGATCTCATCGATAAACAGGATCGTCTTTTTCCCATACATGCCCTGATTGTTTTTAGCCTGGGCAACGACCTCTTCCATATCCTTTTTTCCTGCCGATGTCGCATTCAATTGAACAAATGCGGCACTGGTCGTATGTGCTATGACTTTGGCCAGCGTCGTCTTGCCGGTGCCCGGTGGCCCGTAAAAGATGATCGACTGCAGCTTGTCCGCTTTTATCGCACGATAGAGCAGACGGTCTTTGCCGATGATATGCTCCTGCCCGACGACTTCATCAAGCGTGGCCGGACGCATTCTGGATGCCAGCGGCGACTCCTGCTCCATATTTTTTTCACGCATGTAATCAAAGAGATCCACTGCGATTTCCTCCATTTTGCAGTTTTCGTTTTTTAAAAATTCATAAACGTTTTCTGCTGCCTTTTACAAAGATACATGATATTGCCTTATTTTTCAAGTATTTTAAGGCACTTTTTTTAAAAATGGAACTTTTTGTAAAGGTTGATGATAAGTTGCGTTTTGCAAGTTAGATGTTTGTGCAAATTCATTCCATTAAAAGTTCCTCTACCGTCACAAAGGTATAGCCCTGTGCCTGCAGCCGGTCAATGATCATGCACGCCGCCCGGACGGACGAGTCTGATGCATCATGCAGCAGGATGATACTGTTTTCCTCCACCTCCTGCAATACCCGGTCTGCGACGAGATCTGCGCTGGTCGTCGCCCAGTCACGCGGATCGATATCCCACAGCACCTCCACCATCTGTACCTCATAGTCGAGATCCTCTTTCCAGCATCCGTATGGCGGGCGGATATAGCTCGCATACTGTCCACATGCGTCATGAATAGCTTCATTCGTACGGTTCACCTGCTCGATCGCCTGTTCATCGCTCAGCTGACGAAGATTCACATGCTTGTAAGAATGCACACCGATCAGGTGTCCTTCCTCACCGGCCCGGCGCACGAGCTGCGGATAGAGCTCCACCTCCGATCCCAATACAAAAAATGTAGCTTTTACACCTCTTTTTTTCAACTCATCAAGCAAAATGGGCGTATATTCCGGATTGGGTCCATCATCAAATGTGAGTGCGATCTTTTTGGTCAGTTCATCCCCCTGCTCGATGCGGTCCGAAACACTCGTCAGATATCTGCTGTCTGCGGCATCTGCGTGGCCGGCCTGTTGCCGGTGCACCTCATAATACTCTGCCGCAATGGCCGCCAATATCCCCGCTGTCAGAAAAATCACGAAAAACAGCAATCCGGTCACTACCTTGTGAACGATTCTTTTCCTATTAAAATAATGCATAAAAAAACCCGCTGCCATACACTTGCTTTATTGTATGCAGCAGGTTTATCTTCCATGTCAGTCACCCTTCCATTCACAGACCGAATCACGCGGTACGATCTCTACATCAAACTCGTAATTGGCATCAAAGAACGGATCATGGATCATGCGGATCAGATTCTCGGACGCTTTCTGTCCCAGTGCTTCCATCGGATGTGACAACGTCGTGATACCGGTCTCTCCTATAGATGCCAGATCGGCATTATCCACACCGGTGATCGACAGATCCTCGGGGACGCGGATGCCGGCCTCCCGAAAGACGCCCAGCACACCGTACGCCACCTCATCATTATAGCAAAAGAGCGCACTACAGCCCTTTGCACGGTTCAGCACACGCTGACGCTGTTCCTGAATGACATGAATATCATCCGTATCCAGCCACAGAATATGCGCTTCGTCGATCTCCAGACCAGCTTCGCTCATCGCATCCATATAGCCGGAATAGCGGATACGGCCTTGCAGATCATCCAGCTTGAAGATACCACCGATCCGTCTATGTCCCATACTGATCAGATATTTTGTCATCTTGTATCCGACGCTGTAATCATCCATCGACACATGCGGAATATCCAGTCCCGGATAAAAGCTGTTCAGAAACAATACCGGTACATGTCGTGCCTCAAACTCCCGGAACAGATACAGGTTCGGATTCGGTATCGCGCTCTTGGTCGTCTCCATGATCAGCCCTGCGATCTCATTCTGGTCCAGCAGATCTTCCAGAATCTGTTTTTCCCTGCGGCTCTGATTGTAGGTAAATGCGATCTGTACCGTACATCCGTGATCCAGCAATACGTTTTCTATTCCACGCAGCATGCGCGGAAAGATATAGCCGTCCACATAGGTCGTGACAACTGCCACACGCATTTTTTTTGTGAGATTTTCCTTCCGGTCATCATTGACATACGTTCCACTTCCACGCACACTTCGGACAATGCCTTCCTGTTCCAGCACACGTATGGCATGCCGCACCGTCTGTCTGCTGACTCCGAACATTTTCTGCAGTTCATTTTCCGAATACATCTTCTGTCCCGGCAGCAGTTCTCTCTGCTGGATCTGTTCATTGATCCATTTCGCCAGTTCCATATATTTAGATCCGGATATTTTGCTCTCCATGTTCCTATCTCCACTTCCACATAATTTTCGTACCTAATATACTGCAAAAATGGGCTGTCCGTCAACCGGTCAGCCCATTGATCTTCAGCTCTTAGCCTTTCTTTCTCTTTGAAAGCACGTCAACTGTAACCGCGCCTAACAGAACGGCACCTTTTACGATCTTCTGGATATCGGTAGACCATCCATATAATGACATACCATTGTTCAGGATACCCATGATGAACGCACCGACAACCGCACCGAGGATCGTTCCGGCACCACCGGCTACCGCTGCACCACCGATGTAGCAGGAAGCGATGGCATCCATCTCGAATCCGTCACCGGCCTTCGGAGTAGATGATGCATTACGTGCTGATAATACGACACCGGCTACCGCACTGAGCAGTCCCATGTTGGTGTATACCCAGAAGAATACCTTATTGGTATCGATACCTGACAGGTTTGCTGCCTTACGGTTGCCACCGAGTGCATAGATCTGACGACCTGCAACTGTCTTGCTCGTGATAAATGCATACAGAGCGATCAGGATCACCATGATCAGCAATACGAACGGAAGTCCGTTGTAGCGGGCCAGCTTGTAGAAGAAGAACCAGATGATCACAAGCATAACTGCCAGCTTTAATACAGTCTGCCATAACGGGTTGACTGCAAAGTTGTATTTTTTCTTAGTTGCGATGCTTCTCAGCTCAGCCAGGATCAGCGCGATAGAAGCAATGATCGCTACTACGATACATACGATATCGAGTTTGCCGCCGCCAACTTCGATCTGATATGCAGGGAGGAATCCTGCTCCGATGTAGATGTAGTCATCGGGCAACGGTCCCTTGGTCTGTGCCTGCAGTAATGTGTAGGTCAGTCCACGGCCCATCAACATCGTTGCCAGCGTTACTACGAAAGGAGGAATACCAAGATATGCGATAAAGAATCCTGCGAACATACCTACTGCAAGACCGATCAGCAATGCAACTGCGATCGCTACCCACATACTTGCCTTATAATCTACCAGTAAGATACCGGCTGCAGCACCAGTCAGTGCTACAATCGAGCCAACACCCAGATCGACATTACCGGTCAATACACACAGCAACATACCGATTGCAAGGATTACGACATAACCATTCTGCATGATCAGGTTGTTGATATTGGCAGGTGATAAGTTCTTTCCACCTGTCATGATTGCAAAAATCACATAAATTGCAATGAGCGCAAGGAACATTCCGTACTGCTTCATGTCAAGATTTACTACTTTTTTCTTCTCATTCATTTCCGTCACCCTTTCTGTTATGAGCCATAATACACTGCATAATCTTTTCCTGTGTCAGCTCTTCTTTACTCAGCTCACCTGCGATACGACCTTCATTGATTACATATGTTCTGTCACATGTACCGATGATCTCCGGCATTTCCGAAGAAATGACGATGACCGCTTTTCCGGCTTTCGCAAGGTCATTAATCACGCAATAGATCTCGTATTTCGCACCTACGTCGATACCACGGGTAGGCTCATCCAGAATCAATACATCCGGCTGTGTCAGCATCCACTTGGCAAGTACTACCTTCTGCTGGTTACCACCTGATAAGGAACCAACGACCTGCTCAATCGAATTCGCCTTAACATTGATCTTCTTTCTGTAATCCTCGGCAGCTACGATCTCGTCGTTGCCGTTGATCACGCCATGTTTTGAGAAAAATCTCGGTCGCGCCGCGATCGTCATATTCTCCTTGATATCACCGATCAGGTTCAGACCGTACGTTTTACGATCCTCAGAAACGTATGCCAGCTTGCTGGCGATCGCCTCTCTGACATTGTGCATATGTACTTCTTTTCCGTTGATCTTTACCGTACCGGAGATCTTCTGTCCATAGCTGTGTCCGAATACACTCATCGCAAACTCGGTACGTCCCGCACCCATCAGTCCGGCCAGACCGACTACCTCTCCGGCGCGGACGCTGATGTTGATATCCTTTAAGATCTGACGGTTGGCATCATCCGGATGATAGACATTCCAGTCTTTTACCTCAAAGATCGTATCTCCGATCTCCACGCCCTCACGGACCGGATAACGGTTGGTCATCTCACGGCCGACCATTCCTTTGATGATGCGGTCTTCATTGTACTCATCCTCACCTTTGAGCAGGGTCTCGATCGTCTTACCGTCACGGATGATCGTAACAGCATCCGATACATATTCGATCTCATTTAACTTATGGGAGATGATGATACAGGTAATACCCTGTTTCTTCAGCTCTAACATAATATCCAGCAACTTACGGCTCTCTTCATCATTCAATGCAGCCGTAGGCTCATCCAGGATCAGCAGTTCGACCTTCTTTGCCATCGCCTTTGCGATCTCGATCAACTGCTGCTTGCCAACTCCGAGTGAATTGACCGGCACGTTGACATCCTCATGCTCAAGTCCTACCTTTGCCAGCATCTCCTGTGCATGTTTTCTCGTCTTTGTCCAGTCAATGACACCTTTCATCTTCAACTGCTCATTACCGAGAAATACATTCTCTGCGACTGACAGTAACGGGCTGAGCGCCAGTTCCTGGTGAATGATAACGATACCTTTCGCCTCACTATCACGCAGGTTATGGAAGTTGCAGACTTCTCCGTTGTACACAACATCACCAGAGTATGTACCATGCGGGTATACGCCCGACAATACATTCATCAGCGTGGATTTTCCTGCTCCGTTCTCTCCACACAGCGCATGTATCTCGCCACGTTTTACTTTCAGATTTACATCATCCAAAGCCCGGACACCCGAGAACTCTTTGACGATATGGTTCATTTCCAAGATGTAATCCGACATTTCCCCATCTCCTTTTCCTAAAAAATTCACTTCTCATCCGTTTCAGAAAAAATAGGGTGGCAACCAGCATGTGCCACCCTATCTTCATACATGATCATACATGATTAAGAAATGGCTAACGATGTATGACATTTCTTAATATTTCGGATTACTCAGCTAACTGCTCTTCTGTATAATATCCGCCATCAACGATGATTTCCTGATAGTTGTCCTTATCAACAGCTACCGGTGTGCACAGGTAAGAAGGAACTACCAGCTTACCGTTGTCGTACTGCTCGGTATCGTTGATCTCAGGCTCCTTGCCTTCGAGCACTGCCTGAACCATTGTTACACACTTGTCTGCTAAGAGACGAGTATCTTTGTAGATAGACATTGTCTGCTTTCCGGAAATGATGTTCTTAACTGCCATCAGCTCAGCATCCTGTCCGGTGATCAGAGGCCAGTTAGCATCTGTATATCCAGCGCCCTCTAAAGCTGCCTTACATCCATAAGCGAATCCGTCGAATGCGGATGCGCAGATGTCAAGATCTTCATCAGCATAGAAACCTGTTAAGTAGTTCTCGCAGTTCTGCTGTGCAGTCTCCTGAGACCATCTTAAGATACAGGTATCGTCGAAAGAGGTTCTTCCTGACTTACATACTAATGTACCATTGTCCAGATACGGCTGAAGAACTTCCATTAAACCATTGTATAACATAACAGCGTTGTTATCATCCGGTGAACCCATGAAGAACTCGATGGTATAAGTCTCTGATGTATTTGCCAGATCCTTCTTCTCTTCGATGTACTTACCGATTGCAGTACCAACACCCTTGTTATCGAATGTAGCGTAGTAAGAAACAGCATCGGTATCCATTAACAGACGGTCATATGCGATAACCGGGATGCCTGCATCCTTTGCCTGCGCCTCTACGTTTACAAGTGCTGAAGAATCGATAGATGCGATTACTAAGCAGTTAACGCCTGATGCGATCATGTTCTCGATCTGAGATACCTGCATCTGAACGTCGTCCTCAGCGTACTGAAGATCTACTTCGTATCCGAGTGCCTCTAACTTATCCTTCATGTTCGCGCCATCGTTGATCCATCTCTCTGATGACTGTGTAGGCATTGCCACACCAACCTTCTTGCCGCTAGCTTCTGCCGCAGGAGCCTCAGTATCATCGCTCGCTGCATCATCTGTTGCTGCATCTGCAGTATCTTCTGTTGCTGCATCGTCTGCCGGAGCAGTTGCATTGTTGGTGCCACATCCAACGAGCATGGTAGCTACCATTGCTACGCTGAGTAACGCGCCTAAGATTTTCTTTTTCATTTTTTGTTCCTCCCTCAAAAAATTGTTTTTGTTGCACGTCCAACTTGTACTTTCTTCTAAAAGTTGTATTCTTTTTGCCTTTCAGCAATTTTTTATACAACCAGCAACTTTTTCACATTTGTTACATGTATTTTGTATAAAAAAGAAGTCTGTCACAAATTTTTCTGTGCATTTTTGCCGTACCCCTTTATGTTCGGCATGTTTTTATTATATAGATATCCCTATGTTTCGTCAAGAGTTTTTCGTAAATATGTACAAATTCCACAAGTTGTATAGGTACAACTTGTGGAATACTTACAGAAAAAAGATATGTTTTTTACATTATTTTCACGTTACTGAGGAGGAATATCGTCCTCCTGATCAGAAGTTGTATCCTCTTTTTCCTGCTGTTCGATACGTTTCATCTTCTGTTCAAGCTGTTCCTGATCTCTGGCTCTGGCAAATGCCAGCTGCTGTTCCTGCTGCATGCGCTCCATCTCGCCGCGTTCCTGATGCAGAAAGAGCTTTATGCCGATGGCCGAGATCACCATACATAGCAGCGTCAGTATTCCGGCGATCAGCAGCACCCAGTATGCGATCCCCTCAATCCGTCCGGTGATAAAGCGCAGATCAAATAACAATACGACCGCAGCCAGCAGCGTCACTACAGAGATCGTCAGCACGACCGGCCACACCCGTTTTCTCATGATATGCATCTGCATCGCCTGCTGCAGCATAACGATCGCCACCGCCAGCACGAGCAGACCGATCATCACGCTGATCTGTCCCGCCAGTTCCTGTGCACGCGTCAGCGCACAGCCTCCCAGGATCACGACCAGCGCTCCTCCCGAAAAGCTATAGTCATGTATGCTCCGGTATGCTTCTGTCACAAAATATTTGACGATCAGCCCGATCCCCAGAGCGATCAGGAGCGCACTGATCATATAGATCAGATACCGTTCCTGTACACCGTCTACAAACAACATGACGCTGCCCACCAGTATAAACAGGGCTGCCACTGCCATCAGAAAGATCGTCCCCAGATGCCCTCCGGTTCTCGCCATCTGATCCTGTGCCGCGCAATACGGCTGTTTTTTCTTTTTTCCGTTCGTATTATGATTCATTCGTCTGCCCCCGCTGTCTGTGCTCTCCTTCTATAACTATACGCCTATACACGGTATACGATCTTTTTGGCTAATGTATCGACTGCATCCGCTCCCTCAAAATATCCGAGGATTGCCAGTCCGAAGTCGATCGCGGTTCCCATGCCACGGCTCGTGATGATGTTGCCGTCACGGACAACCGGCTCATATGTGACCGTCGCACCCGTGAGCTGGTCTTCCATTCCCGGAAAACAGATTGCTTTTTTCCCCTCGAGCAGCCCCAGCTTGCCAAATACGGTCGGTGCCGCGCAGATCGCTGCGATCAGTTTTCCCTGTGCGCATGCGTTTTTAAGCTGTTCGCACACGCCGGCATGCGCTCCGAGGTTGAGTGTTCCGGGCATTCCGCCGGGGATCGCCAGTGCATCATAGCTGTCGAAGTCTGCTTCCTCGTATAGCAGATCTGCCTGTACACTCACCTGATGGGAGCTGACCAGTGTCTTGTCTCCCGTCACTGATATGATGTCGCAGATCACGCCTGCGCGACGCAGAATGTCAACGACTGTCAGCATCTCGATCTCCTCGTATCCGTTTGCTACCATAATTCCTACTTTTTTATCGCTCATTTGTCTGTCTCCTTTTCATTTTATTTATCCGCAAGCAGTCTGTTTTGCTCGCGCTGCTACTGCTTGGCAGACTACGTTTGTGCCCGCATACCCTGCGTTACCCAATCGCTTAGTCTTAGTATCTCACACTCTCAATGGTTTTTCAACAAACGCCGCTCTTTACAGGTGTGCATTTTTTTCATATACTGTATTTATCCGTTTTTTCGACAGAATGTAGCGCAGGGCTGGAGTCTGTGATTACAGCAGATTCCGTCAGTTACGACTTTTGTCCGGCGCAATAATATATCAGGAAGGACAACATCATGGAAATCGAACGTAAATTTTTGCCAGCAGAGCTGCCGCAGAACCTGTCGCAGTTCGCGTTTCACAAGATCGAGCAGGGCTATCTGTGCACCTCCCCTGTCGTCCGCATCCGCCGCTCAGATGACGACTATTATCTGACCTATAAGTCAAAAGGCATGCTTGCACGCGAAGAATACAATCTGCCGCTGACCGCAGAAGCCTACGAACACTTAAAGCCCAAGGCAGACGGGCGCATCATTGCGAAAACACGCTATCTGATCCCGCTGGATGATACACTCACGGTAGAACTGGATGTATTCGAAGGCGATCTGGCACCGCTCTTCCTCGCAGAAGTAGAGTTTGCCTCAGAAGAAGAAGCAAACGCCTTTGTTCCACCCGCATGGTTAGGCGAAGATGTCACCTACGACAGCCGCTACCACAACAGTAACATGAGTAAAATATAAAGCGAAAAATGGATGGCAGGCGATCTGCCTGTCATCCATTTTTATTCTACCCATTTAGTTCCAACCGGTCAGCGGAACCGGTTGATCTCATATTTGCGTTTTGCCTCCAGACATCCTTTCAGCTGTCTGTAGCGGTCATCAATATCACCGTCCGGAATCACCACATCCACAGCAACTGCCATCGTATCGATCAGATAATCATTCAGATCGAGCTGCATGCGATACAGGATCTCGAGCTTTTCCTCATATGTTTCAGCATCCAGAAATGCCATCAGATTCTCAAACTGAGGCGGTTTTTCCTCCTCAGGCGCTGTATGTGCCGTTCCGGGTCTTTGTTCATTCAACTCCATGTCTGCATCCTTCCATCCACTGTCAATTCATCATCTAGTTATACATGCGGTTGAGCATATCCGTAGCCTCGGCCAGAAAATCCCGTTCAAACTCCAGATTGCCGCTGTAGCCTTTGACGATCAGATCATTCACCTCATCCATCAGATGATAGGTGTCAAAATCATCCACACCCGGCTGATTGTGCAATTCCGCCTCATGTCCATCCTCATGCTCACTGTGGATATGGCGTGCCATGGCCTTATCCTTCATGATCTCATCGCCGACCGGCACACGTCCGAGTTCCACCTTCTGCTCTGATGGTCTGGTATCGTCATCAAACTGCCGCGCCGCATTCGCTTTTGCCCTCTGCAGGATCGTATCCTGTGGCTTCGACGCATGCGTCTGTTGCGGCCGTTTTGCCGGCTGCGTCTGCCTCGGCGCCTGTCTGTGCTGCTGTGGCATCTGCTGCGTCTGCCTCGGCGCCTGTCTGTGCTGCTGTGGCATCTGCTGCTGCGGCATCTGCTGCCGTGCTCTCGCATCGCTGGGCACATTCGGTGTCGCCGGCCGCTGATCATTTTTTGCATTTTTCGTACAACGGATCACAATGTATACAATGATTGCGACCCATATAAGAAATCCACCCATATACTTCCTTTCTCCCGGATCTGTCCTAGTTTGCCTTGTCCGGCGAATAGCGCTCCAGTTCCATGGTCATGATCTGCTGCATCTCTGTACTCTCTACCGGTGCCTCTCCCAGATCCTGCGTTCTGCCGTTATCCTGAATATAGATCAGCTTGCGGTCTCCTTTTTCCTCGCCGCGCACGATCATGTAATAGCCTGCGCGCTCTGCCACCTTATGCCATGTCACATAAATGCGGATGCACGCTCCCTGCTCTAACTTTTTCGACGGCATGGATATATGGATCATATCCAGTTTGGGATCGATGCCAAGCTGCATCACCTCGAAGTCATCCTCTGTATACGGCATCTGCAGCTTATTCTGGTACTGATCCTTGAAAAACGTATATAATACCTCCGCATTGATGCTGTCAAAATATGCCTTATCTTTTGTATAGATACTATGCGGGAACAGCACGTATTCCACATTTTTTCTCGCAAGCAGATGGAACTGTGCAGCTGTCACCTGCTGCTCCTTGCGCGGACGGACAACAAAATTATTGGAAAACGGATTGACGACCACACCGTATACCGGGCTTTTTGCGTTCTTTGCATAATTCATGCATGCATCAAAGGTCATCTCGATCACACCGTTTGCATGATGCTCCTTAGGGATCTGCGCCAGTGTCGTATAGATTGCGAGGAAATGCTCCTTATTCGGATTCTGGATCAGTACCGGGATCGGCTTCGCATCCTTCGGAAGCCGCACCGGCTGTCCGGTACGCTCTAATTCCGCCTGCATCGCAGCGAGCGTCTCATCCTGGGGGAATGTAACCGGTACGATAAAACGTACATCCTTCATCTTTTCCACCAGCTCGCGTGACTGTTCGGATGTCATTCCCTTCTTGTATTCCTCCAACAGCTGCTCGATTTCCCTGATCTGTGTCTGATTATCTGCCATTATGTTTTATGTTCCTTTCTGCTTTCATCTAATTGTATTTCAGTAATTCCGTGATCCCGGTCATCTATCACCAGACCGCAGTCTGACTACTTAAATGAGCCGACCACTGTACCCGCTCCATCTGTGATATACCAGTTAATGCTCGTCAGTTTTCCGCGCCATCCATAGCTTTGATCCGTAAAATCCGTTCCGGTCACACAGACCAAATTATAGATGCCGACCTGCTTCATCGTCACCGAATAACTCACATTTTTCTTTTTGTTAAATGCGATTGTGATAAAATTCTTCGTCAGCGTCTCACGATCCGTTCCTGACTTAAATCTGGAGATCGTGATCTTTTTTGCATTTGACATATCAGCCATATACGTCTTGTCTCCAAGGATCGTATAACTGATATCTTTTTGCAGTGTGAGCGAATATTTACTCTTTTTTCCGGTCGATAAACTGTATTTATAATTATTTCCCTGAGGCGTCGAATAATACAGTTCATTGCTGCCGAGCATCAGCCGGTCGCCGCCGGTACTTTTCGCCACAGTCTGTTTCTTTCCGTCCACGGTCAGTCTGCGGATCGTGCCATACCAGAAATTACCGGAGCCCTCATAAGATCCGAAGTCATAATAGAGTTCGCCGCCTGACTGGGCGACATCACTGATCTGTAATGATGAGGTCGATTCATTTGCACTGCGTTTGTCTGTTGCTATCCGGATGAACCGGTTGGATGTCGTATTCAGACGGTACAACGAGATCTTATCCTTCTTCTGGTCATAGATATAATAATAGCTGTCACCGCCTATATTTCCGATATATTCCAGCGTCTGTGCAGCGGTCACTGTCTTGATCCGTGTCGTATCCTCCGTCTCATACTCCAGGCAAAACAGCCGCTGTTTTCCGTTTGTGAGCGTCTCGATTCCATATACATGCGTCGCATCCGCATAGCTGACGACCCCACTGCACAGTGTATGCACATCATCACCGTTCAGCCGGCACATACGGATGACCCAGCCGTTCTCGTCATCAATCGTTGTATAGTACAGATACTGGCCACTCACGACCAGACGCATCACACCGTTTGGCTCGGTTACGACCTTAGACACTTTTCCGCCAGACACCTTCTTGCGGCAGATCACCGCGGTGCTGTTGTCGTACTGTCTGCGGATAAAATAGATATATCCACCCTGACCGATCATGTCCGAATCTTCATATACATATGTATCTGCCGCCTGCGCCGTGACCGGATCTGCCAGAGTAAAGCCCGCAGCCATCATGATCATCAGCACCAGACACATCAGACCGGTTCCTATATTTCGCATTTTTTTCTGTTTCATGCCGTCATACCTCCGTGAGCTGTTCTGTATAATTACTTTTTTTGTTTGATACGGATTCTGCACACAGCATACTTTTTACTGCCGTCCGCAGCTGTTGCCGTGATCTTCACCGTATGACCGATACCGGCTTTCTTCACACGCACCCTGCCGTTTTGATCCACGACTGCATATTTTTTATTACTGCTCTTCCACGTCACCTTTGTGCCGGTCACATAACCCGGTGCCACCTTCGCCTTCAGTTTCAGTGTCTGTCCGTACCGCACCGTCGCCGTTTTCCGGTTCAGTGTCACGGACGTCGCCAGGGTCTTCAGTTTTGACAGATCGATAACCCCTCCTGTAATGCAGCGATCCAAAAGCCCATCCGTCCTGCGCACACACTTCATCAACAAGATCCGCAGCGAACCGGCAGACATCGTCGGGTTGGCCGCTGCCAGCGTCGCTACCGCCGCACTCACGACCGGTGTTGCCATGGAAGTACCCTCCAGATAAGTATACGCACCAAACTGCTGTGTCTGCACATTCGGTGCAGAGATCGCGATATCATCCAGATACCATGTCATCGGCGTACCTGTTGCAGTTGCATTGATGGAAAGACCTACGATCCTCATGTATGTTCTGTCTCCGACAGTCACGAACCGGGATTCCGATGGCGTACTCGTCATCATCTCCGATTCCCAGCTGATCTCACTGCCGCTTCCCTGTCCATCCATAAATCCGATATAATAGACTGCATTCTGATCCAGATGCAGATCCGTCACATCCACATAGACAGAACCCGCGATCTCCTCACCGCCCGAACGCGCATTGCGTGTCACACTCAGTTTCAGATAACCGTTATCGCCATCCTTCATCTGCTGAACATCCACCGAATACGCAGTCGGTATCCCGATCTGCTCTGCCGTATAATAGTTCTCCCACGTCTGTCCCGCAGGCAGAATATTACCGGTGTCTGTGCTGAAACGGTTAAAATAGACCGACAGCTGTCTGCGTGTGCTGTCACTGTAGATACCCGGTATGTAAGTATCTTCTATATAAGTAGATAATATATTGCTGCCGGGGGCAAACAGATCCACCTCATTTGCACCGTAATCCGAATAATATGCTGCCTCGTCGTTCTCATTGGATGCCCCGACGATCACCACATACGGGCTGTCCAGATCATACGGCGTCACGCGCGTCTTCATCGTCCGGTCCCAGTTCACATGATCGTTACCGGCCGCAAACACAGATAATGCACCCAGTTCTCCGACTGCATCGATCGCCTGCGACAGCACACCGTTCGTATCGGCATTGCCACCCCAGGAACAATTGACAGCGCATATATTCACACCTGCCGTCATCGCCTGGTAGATGTAGTCATACGCCTGTATGATCGCTGAATCCGCGATCTGCTCCGAACTGCCTGCCGTGACTTTCAGAGCCATGATCTGCGCCTGTGAGATGCCGGCAATCCCTATACCGTTATCCTGCACCGCAGCCGCGATGCCCGCGACATGTGTGCCATGACCTTCCTCATCCATCGGATCGGCATCATCATCACCAAAATCATATCCGCAGCTGCCCTCAAGCGTCCCCGGATCAGTGTTATTCCACATGCATTCATTCAGATCGGGATGTGTATAATCCACCCCCGTATCAATCACTGCGATCACCGGTGTATCAGCCTGAGTGACCTGCTGCGCCGACCAGCGGATACCCTCACTGTTCGTGCCCCTGCCATCCAGATACCACTGGGCATCCACATACGGATCCGCAGACATGAGCTGCTGATAGCCGTTCGCACTCACTCCGTTCACATAATACTGCTGCAATGCCCGCTGCATGAGTTCCTCTGTCGTATAAGTATCCGACACGAGGTGCACGATATAGCATTCCTTTCCGGTCTGCTCATTTTCACCAAAGCAGCTGACATCGGCAATATCGATCCCGGAATCGTACCGGTAGGTACCCTCCTGCGTCAGCGCTGCTCCCGGAGCCGTCTCCAGTGACACCAGCGCTTCGCCTTCTATATAAGCATCCGTTTCCAGATCGGATACCGCATTCTCCAGCAGTTCTCCGGTCTCCTGTACCCGCGCCTGCGATGCCCACACTTCCTGCAGCGGCATCATCTGTATGCCAAGCACTGCAGCCAGCAGACATGCACCCGCACACTGTATTTTTTTCATGGTATTACTCCTGTACTTCTAAATATGAATAGTATACCACACAACCCGCAAAATGTGTTATACTATTTGTACCAATTCGCCGTGCTTTTGCATATCCGCTCCGGTCATCCAGATGCACGATGCGACAACGAAGGAGGGTTCTCTATGATATTTTCAATGAAAAAAAATCAGTTTGCATGGATACTGGTCTCTCTGGTCATCCTGCTCTGCTGTGTACATCTCACACCTGCACAGGCCGCTGTCCGCATCAGCAAGACCTCGCTCTCTCTGACCGAGGGACAATCTGCCACATTAAAGCTGACCGGCGCATCCAAAAAGATCACCTGGCGCACCAGCGATAAATCAGTCGCTACAGTCTCCCAAAAAGGAAAAGTGACAGCCAAAGCACCCGGACAGGCGCTTATCACCGCCAAAGCCGGAAAAAAGACCCGTAAATGCACCGTGACTGTCACGACTGACTATAAAAAATATTATGAATACCAGATCAAATATGACAAAGTGACGATCAACAAGCTGCTTCGTATCTCTGAGACCGAGCTGACGATCCCGGATACGATCGAAGGCTGCCCCGTCACGGAACTGGCAGACGGATTGTTCGAAAACTGTGATGGTCTCGAAAAGATCACGCTCCCGTCCGGTATCACACGGATCCCCACATCCATGTTTGCCGGCTGCCATCAGCTGAAAGAAGTCGTCTGCAACGGCACGATCCTGACGCTCGGTTCACGCGCATTCTACGAATGCAATGCACTCGAAAAGTTGCCGGATCTCTCATCCGTCGAAACGATCGACACAGAGACATTCTACAATTGTGACGCACTGAGCGCCCTGCCGGTCTCACTCAATCTGAAATCTATCGGCGATTATGCTTTCTATGACTGTGACAAGCTGCTCACCTTTTTTGGTCCAGACAGCCTGACCTCTATCGGAAAGGCTTCCTTTAAAGGCTGTGACAGCCTGCTCGGCATCACAGGATGCAAGAATGTATTGTCATTTGGCGAAGAGTGCTTTGCAGAATGCAAACAGCTGGGCAGTATCTCGATGGGCGATAAGCTCACGACACTCGGCAATGCATGCTTCTACGGATGCGAAAAGCTGAGTTCCGTTCATCTGTCCAGCCTGCTCACATCCATTCCGGACCGGTGTTTCTATAACTGCTATGCGCTCAGCAATCTCACGATCCCTACCGGAGTCACCAAGATCGGTAATATGGCATTCTACAACTGCATCCGGCTGTCGATCCTGACATTCCCCGGAACCGGCATCACGAGCATCGCATCCGATTCCTTTGCCGGTGTACCGTACGCAAGTCTGCAGATCTGGTACAAAGCAGCTGCCGACAAAACCTATCTGGAAAAATGGCTGGAAACCTCACCGCAGACATCCATCCAGAAGCATGCGATCTGAGCATCCACCGTACACGCATATCCGTCAAAACAAAAATACCATGCAGGAAACCTGCATGGTATTTTTTATCGTTTATTCTAATACTTACCTTCGATATCTCATCGCTGTATTGATCAGAAATTCTGCATTTGTTGGTCTGCCGTTCATATTGTCACACGGAAACGGATACAAATACCTGAGTGCTGTCAGATTGCTTCTCTTCCAGACCGACTCAATCGCGTTTCGGATCGTGCGCTCAACACTGCTGACAGAAGCACCATAGCACTCCGCCACCTTGGGATACACATCATGTGTGACCCGGATCTGCCTCCCATACCCCATCTGGGAAATCAGATAAATAGACATCACGATATTGTTAAACCCCACCTGACCTCTTCGAAATCCCATTCTCACAAGATCCGCAGCGATCTGTATCTGCAGCCTGTTTCCCTGATAGGCTGCGACTTCCGACGGTGACGTTGTCTCCTGGCGAGCCAATGCGCCCAGTTCCAGTGCCTCCGCCGAGTTCCATATGACGACAGTCATTCCCTGCGACTGTAAGTACTCTATCAGTTGCGATTGCTTGTCTGGTTCGAATACCGTCATATTCATACAAATACCCCTCCTTTTCTATGAAATTATATGGTAGCATAACACTATCACACTGCCATAGAAAAGTGAATAGACGGTAAAAAATTGCACAAAAAAGGTAATTTTTTGCAATATTTTAGCTATAGTACTGGCGATATCTCTCTTTCACAGCGGCGCTGTAATTCCGGCTGATCGGTATCTCCCTGTCATCCTGCATGATCATAGCATGCTTTCTGCAGGATTTCACCGCATCGAGATTGACCACGAACGATACATGTGTCTGCACAAAACGCTCATCCTCCAGTAATGCACCTAATTTGCTGGAAAAGGACTCTCTCAGTGTCACACTCTGGTAGACCCTGCCGCTGTTCGTTGTGATCATCAGCGTCTGTCCGTCCCTCTCCACATACATGATCGTCGAATACCGCAGATTCAATGAACCCTCAATCGTCCGGATCGGAAAATATTTGGGTTGCTGCCTCCATGCATCCGTAAACACATAATCAAGTGTCTCAAATAACTCACGCGCCCTGATCGGTTTTACAAAATAGCGCAATGCATATACCTTAAATGCATTCATCGTCTCTTCCTCTGAGGAAGTGATGAACACGATCGGGTTATAATGATAGCGCAATCTGATCCTGCGCGCCAGTTCTATCCCGTTTCCATCCGGGAAGATAATGTCGAGTAAATAAATATCTGATTCGATTTTATCCAGGTCCCTCTCCAGCGCGACCGGTGAATCATATTCAAGGATCTCCAGATCCTGTATCTGTCTTTTTTCTCGGTACTTTAAAACCAATTCCTTTACAATATCCCTGCCGATCGTACTGTCATCACAAATACTGATGATCATATAAATCTCCTATTCCATACCTTTTTCAAAAAATATTTTTCATTTTAGCAATGGAAATTGTCGATTCCTGTCGTCACTTTTATGCATTTTGGACGATTAATTGATCCATCAAGTCCCAGATATCATCTCTTCCCTGCTTGGTTTCTGCTGAAAACGGGATCAGTATGTCATCTGCTTTCAATCCCAGCCCGGTGCGCACTTCTTTGACTGCCTTCTGTACCTGTGAACGCTTCAGCTTATCCAGTTTGGTCGCAATGATGATCGGCTGATATCCCTGATATATGATCCAGTCATGCATCGTCTTGTCATTGGCGCCCGGTGCATGGCGGATATCGATCAGCAAAAATACTGCCCGGAGCTGTTTGCTCTTATGCAGATAGTTCTCGATCATCTGTCCCCACTTGGCACGCTCACTCTCGGACACCTTGGCATAACCGTATCCCGGCAGATCAACCAGATACATCGCGTCGTTGATGTTGTAAAAATTGATCGTCTGCGTCTTTCCCGGCTGCGAGGATGTCCGTGCCAGTGACTTGCGGTTCATCAGCGCGTTGATCAGCGAGGACTTTCCGACATTGGATTTGCCCGCAAATGCGATCTCCGGCAGCTGATTATCCGGAATCTTGCTCGTGATCCCACATACAGTCTCCAGATTTACCTGTTTAATTACCATCGTTTTTCTCCTTTACCAGTACAATATCAAGTACCTCTTCCATGTGCTCGACCGGTATGATCGTAAGACCTCTCGTGATCTCAGCCGAGATCTCCTCGAGATCCTTCTCATTCTTTTTCGGCACGCACACTGTCTTCACACCTGCATTCTTGGCAGCCAGCAGTTTTTCCTTCAAGCCGCCGATCGGGAGCACCCTGCCGCGCAGCGTGATCTCCCCGGTCATCGCCACATCTGCTCTCGCAGGAATATTCGTCACTGCAGACAGCATCGCCGATGCCATCGTGATACCTGCAGATGGTCCGTCCTTGGGCACCGCGCCCTCCGGAATATGGATATGAATATCATGCTCAGCGAAAAAGTTCTTATCCAGCCCGTATTCCGTGCTGATAGAACGCACATAGCTGAGTGCCGTCTGTGCAGATTCTTTCATGACGTCGCCCATCTGTCCGGTCAGTTTCATCTCTCCCTTTCCGGGCATGAGATTGACCTCCACCTCCAGTGTGACGCCACCGACACTCGTCCATGCGAGTCCCCGCACGATACCGACCTCATTTGTCTGTCCCGCCTTGTCTTCCGTATATTTCACCTTGCCCAGATACTGCTCCAGATTGGCTGCCGTGATCCGGATCTGCTGTGTCTCTCCTTCATAGACCCGGCGTGCCGTTTTCCGGCAGATCTCACCGAGTTTGCGCTCCAAGTTACGCACACCGGCCTCTCTCGTATAACCGGAGATGATCCGTTCCATCGCCGTGCGGCTGATCTCGAGCTGTCCGGTCTCTAATCCGTTCTTTTTCATCTGCTTGGGCAGCAGATGATCGACGGCGATATGATATTTTTCATTCGCCGTATAGCTCGTGACTTCGATCAGTTCCATTCGATCGAGCAGCGGGCGGGGGATCGTCTCTGTCGAGTTAGCAGTACAGATAAACAGCACCTCTGACAGATCCACCGGGAGCTCTACATAATGGTCGCGGAACTTCTGGTTCTGCTCTCCATCCAACACTTCCAGTAATGCTGAGGAAGTATCTCCCTTGTAATCACTGCTGACCTTATCGATCTCGTCTAACAGGATCAGCGGATTGCTCACACCAGCCGAGCGCAATGCCATCACCAGCCGTCCCGGCATAGCCCCGACATATGTACGCCTGTGTCCGCGGATCTCTGCCTCATCGCGCACACCGCCCAGACAGATGCGCACGTATTTTTTGTTCAGTGCCTCTGCTACCGAACGCGCGATACTCGTCTTACCGGTTCCCGGAGGGCCTACGAGACAGATGATCGGGCTCTCACCCTTATTCGTCAGGTTGCGCACTGCCAGAAATTCCAGCATGCGCTCCTTGACTTTTTCCAGGCCGAAATGCTGCTCCTCGAGCACTTCTCTCGCATGATTGAGATCTTTATTATCCTTGGATACCTTTTTCCACGGCAGTTCCAGAACCGTCTCCAGATATCCACGCAGCACCGCGCTTTCCGATGAATTGGACGGGATATTTTTAAAACGGTCGATCTCTTTGGCGATCTTTTCCTTGATGGATGCGTCTGCTCTGAGTTTTTTGAGTTCCGCACGAAAATGATCGATATCGCTCTCGGTATTGTCCTCACCCAGTTCCTTGCGGATGACCTTCATCTGCTCTCTGAGCAGGTATTCCTTCTGATTCTGGTCTACCTCCTGTCTGACCTTTTCCTGAAACTCATTTTTGATCGCTATGATATCCATCTCCCGGATCAGCATCGCGACGAGCACTTCGTATCGCTCGGTCAGTGTCACCGCCTCTAATAAATGCTGTTTTCCACGGTAATCGACCATCAGATTGTTGGCGATCATATCCAGTGCAGTGCCCAGATCTGTCTGTTCTGAGATCTGTCGCACGAGTTCCTTGCTGACTTTTCCGTTGACTGCCGCGTATTTGGCATATGTCTCCTGGGCTCCGCGCAGCATTCCCTGCTGCACATTCTCTGCCAGTTCTTCTATATCTGCGTCACTGAAACGGATCACCTGTACTTTCAGATAATCTGTCTCTTCGAGTATCTCTCCCAGCTCAGCGCGTTCCTCTCCTTCGACCAGGACGCGGATCACGCCTCCCTGCATCTTGATCACCTGTTTGATATGTGCGATCGTGCCGATCTGATACAGGTCTTCCTGCGCAGGTTCCTCTGTATCGGCATCTCTCTGTGCGACGAGGAAGATCCGCTCGTCTTCCATCATTGACTGCTCTACGGCGTGTATCGAGCGCTCACGGCTGATGTCGAAATGCACGAGCATTCCGGGCAATATCACCATGCCACGCAGCGCGACCGCCGGCAGCTCTAATATTATATCTGTCATGATAATCCTTTCTAAAAATGTTCTATATATCATTCGGGCTGTCTGGATACCGCCGCAACCGGAGCAATTAAAAAACCCGCCTGTAAGATGTCCTACAGGCGGGCTATATGCATCACTCAGGCGCCCTTGCGCTCTATCTCCGGTTCTCCGGTAGCTTCGACCGCCTCACGGGTAATCGTACACGCTACAATATCTTCATCTGACGGGATCTCATACATCAGATCCTCCAGTGTGCGCTCCATGATCGAGCGCAGACCTCTGGCACCGGTCTTCTGTGCAAGCGACTTATCTGCGATCGCTTCGACCGCATCATCCTTGAAATACAGCTCCACACCATCCAGTTCAAACAGTCGGGTGTACTGCTTGATCAGCGAATTCTTCGGCTCGCGTAAGATGCGCATCAGAGCATCCTTGTCCAGCGAATCCAGCGATACCGTCACCGGCACACGACCCACAAACTCAGGGATCAGTCCAAACTTGACAAAATCCTGCGGCATCACGTGCTTGAAGAGTTCACCGGTATTGCGCTCATGCTTTTCCCGGATCTCTGCATTGAATCCGATCGACTTCTGATCCATGCGGTTCTCGATGATCTTCTCGAGACCATCAAATGCACCACCACAGATAAACAGGATATTGGTCGTATCGATTTGGATCAGCTCCTGCTGCGGGTGCTTTCTGCCACCCTGCGGCGGTACACTCGCCTGCGTGCCCTCAAGGATCTTGAGCAGTGCCTGCTGAACACCTTCGCCCGATACATCACGGGTGATCGATACATTCTCTGATTTTTTGGTGATCTTATCGATCTCATCGATATATACGATACCGCACTGTGCGCGCTCCACATCATAATCTGCTGCCTGGATCAGCTTGAGCAGGATGTTCTCCACATCCTCACCTACATATCCGGCCTCTGTCAGTGTCGTCGCATCTGCGATCGCGAACGGCACATTGAGTACACGCGCCAGTGTCTGTGCAAGCAGTGTCTTACCGGAACCTGTCGGGCCCAGCATCAGGATGTTACTCTTCTGAAGTTCAACATCATTCTCCTGCTCGCTCATGATACGCTTGTAATGGTTATACACAGCCACGGACAATACTTTTTTGGCTTCTTCCTGTCCGATGACATAATCATCCAGAAATTCCTTCAGCTTTTTCGGTTTCTGAAGATTGATCTCAAAATCTGCTTTCGGCTGCTGCGTGACATCATCCTCAAATTCCTCTTCGATGATCTCCGAACAGATATCCACACACTCATCACAGATATAGGCTCCGCCCGGTCCTGCGATCAGCTTGCGCACCTGATCCTGCGTTTTACCGCAAAAGCTGCAACGAATTTTTTCCATGTTTTTACCTGCCACTATCGTCTCTCCTGATTAGTTACTATGATTCGTAATAATACTGTCAATCAGTCCGTACTCAACTGCTTCCTGCGCGCTCATATAATTATCGCGCTCGGTATCGGCTGTGATCTGCTCGATCGGTTTTCCGGTATTCGCTGCGAGGATCTCATTTAACTTTTTCTTGGTCTTTAAGATATTCTCGGCTGCGATCTGGATCTCGGTCGCCTGTCCCTTGGCTCCGCCGGACGGCTGATGGATCATGATCTCCGCATTGGGAAGTGCAAAACGCTTGCCCTTGGCTCCGCCTGCTAACAGGAACGCGCCCATGCTGGCTGCCATTCCGATACAGATCGTAGATACGTCACACTTGATATACTGCATCGTATCATAGATCGCCATACCTGCTGTGACCATTCCACCGGGAGAATTGATGTACAGATGGATATCCTTGCCCGGATCCTCTGACTCTAAAAATAATAACTGTGCGACTGTCAGGCTGGCAGTCGTCTCATTGACTTCCTCTCCGAGGAAGATAATACGCTCTTTTAACAGACGGGAATAGATATCATAGGAACGCTCTCCCCTGCTCGTCTGCTCTACGACATAAGGTACTAAACTCATATCAAAAACCTCCTTCAAAACTCATACTGTCATCTCGCATGCCGGACCAGCACACGATCATCATTATAATGCAGAAAACAGACTGACCTCAAATAAGGTCAGCCTGTTATGATCTTTCGTTTATTCAGCGTCTGTTTCTGTAGTAGTCTTGGGCTTAGCCTTTGCCCTTTCCTTCACATTCGCCATTACGAACTCTACTGCCTTCTTTACAGCAATATCTCTCTTCATGGACTCCTTCTCAGAATCACCCATGTAGGACTTGAGATCATCAGCCTTCATGCCATACATAGAAGCCATCTTCTCGATCTCTGCATCAACATCCTCATCAGATGCCTCGATATTCTCTTCTTTTGCGATCTGCTCTAATACCAGGCTGCTCTGGATGCGCTGTAATGCCTCCGGACGAACCTGCTCCTTGAGCTTGTCAACAGTCATGCCTGAGAACTGCAGATACTGGTCAAATGACATGCCCTGTGCTGCGATTCTCTGTGCGAACTCGTCGATCATGCCCTGAGCCTGCATATCGATCATTGCCTCGGGGATCTCCATCTTGGACTTGTCGATGATCTTCTGGATCGCCTCATCCTCCTTGGTTCCCTTTGCAGCGTTCTCCTTGCGCTCCTGCAGCTTCTTCTTGACATCCTCGCGGTACTCTGCCATGGTATCGAACTCTGATACGTCCTGAACGAACTCATCGTTCAGCTCCGGCAGTTCCTTGGCACGGATCTCGTTGATCTTTACCTTGAACATAGCGGGCTTTCCTGCCAGTTCTGCTGCCTGATACTGCTCGGGGAAAGTCACATTGACCTCTACCTCATCACCGGTATTCTTGCCAACGAGCTGATCCTCAAATGTATCGATGAAAGAGTGTGAACCGATCTCTAACGGATGGTTCTCGCCCTTGCCGCCTTCGAATGCAACACCGTCTACGAATCCCTCGAAGTCGATCACTGCGGTATCTCCCTCTGCGATCGCACGGTCTGTCACGGTGATGGTTCTCGCATTTGCATTTCTCTGTGTCTCGATCTCGGTATCTACTTCCTCATCAGATACGCTGGTATCGATCTTGGTCACGGTCACACCGTTGTATTTTCCTAATGTTACCTCAGGTCTCTTTGCTACCTCTGCGGTAAAGATGAACGGCTTGCCCTTCTCAATCTGGGTCACGTCTACGTTCGGCTGTGATACCACATCGACACCACTCTCGTCTACGGCTGCGGGATAGTTCTTCTGTAACAGCTCGTTTGCAGCATCTTCATAGAAGATCTCTGCGCCGTACATCTTCTCGATCATCGCCTGCGGAACCTTTCCTTTACGGAATCCGGGGATAGAGATCTTATTTTTCTGTCTGTTGTATGCTGCCTTGATCGCTGCATCTAATGCCTCAGCCTCTACCTCAACGGTGAGCTTGACCATATTCTTTCCTAAATCCTCAACCTTTACATTCATTGTAACTGTTTCCTCCTTAAACTGTTCTCTTAAATATATTTAATCATGTATTTAAAACGCGTTGCTGCAAAAGGGCATAGCAACGCCTATGCAGTCATTTATGCATTATAACATAGGAGTTTTGGAATTTCCATATCTTTTTTCAATTTTTTGCTCATAATACATCAAAAACATGCCACAGGCCAAAAAAACAGGGCATATCCGGCACCGGCTGCCTGTTTTTGTGCCTGTGCACACACATGCAGCGCTCGGATATACCCTGTCTCTTTGTGATCTGTATCGCAGACAGATGAACTTATTTCATCTGCTCCTCCTGCTTCTTGATCATCTTACGAACCATCTCTCCACCGATAGAACCTGCCTCACGGGAAGACAGATCTCCGTTGTAGCCGTCCTTTAACTGTACGCCTAACTCACTGGCGACCTCTTCCTTAAAACGCTTCATCGCGTCCTTTGCCTCAGGCACTTCCATCTGGTTGGTACCGCTCTTTGAATTGCTTGTTGCCATGGTTGTTTCCTCCATCATACTTTTGCTTTTTGAGTAGCTTTGTACTCATTGCTAGTGTTTCCGCACACACATAAAATATGAGAGGTAATTTCTGGCTACTGCTCCGGATTCATCCGCATCAGAATTTCATTCATTTTCTTCTTACGCAATAATACTGCCAATAAAATCACATAATAGATCACGCCGATCAACTGCACGAGCTGATATCCCGAGATCACCTCTGATGCACCGCCCGTCCCGTACAATCCACTTGTAATCAATCCGCACAGATCTATAAATCCATGTAAAAACACAACCACCCAGATATTTCCCGAGCGGAAATAGATCGCCGCAAACGCCATCCCCATCATTCCTGCAACCACGCACTGCACAAATACACCGACCGGATCTGCACCAATCAGATTGGTCAGATGCGCCACGCCAAACAGAATGCCGGAGACGATCACCGCCTTCCACACACCCTGTTTCGTCGCTCCGTAACGTTCAAGCAACAGCCCCGCAATCGCCCCTCTGCACAGGAATTCCTCTGTCATACCGACCAGAAACATGCAGACTACAAACACTACGATCTCATACCCGGGGCTCAGTATCCGCTCACCTTCATAAGAAGCAAGCTGAGCAGCTGCCGAGATCACACCGACCACCAGAAAATAGCCGCCGACAGCCAGACCTTTCGAAAAACCGACCCCTTTTTCTATCAACACATCACCCCGGCCACACTGCCTGATCACCACGTAAGCGAGCAATGCACCGCACGCTTCCTGCAATGCCAGCTGTTGGTATTCTCCGAGTGGTGCATTTCTAAACAGTATCTGCCATGCAACCGAGCACAGCATCATGCCCCCGAGCACAAAAATCTCTGCCAGAATACAATAGATGAATGTATGCTTTTTGGCAAATTGTTGTATTTTCCTCATCTTTTCTTCCCTCATCCGCTCTTATTTTATGATGATCCGCCGGCTGGCCACCAGATATCATCAGCTATCATTAACTATAATTAAATAGATACCTGCTGCCTGCGCAGCATCAGACATGCTGCTATGATGCAGATCACCGAACCAATCACGCCACCTGACGTCAGGACAAGCCGCACATGCGCACCCACATATGCGGTCATCTGCTGCAGGGCTATTGTGAGCGCACTGCCTGACTGATATTGCTCCAGATAAGTAAACCCGCGCGGCAAACCGATCAGGATGACCAGCATCACTACCCAGAATACATAATATGCCGTCCGCCCGAAACGTGTGACCGCTGCACCCATCAGCATCGTCACTGCCATGCCTGCCAGCGCAATGAGCAGCAGATACTGCCAGCGCAGGATCGGCTGCACAACGTCCTCCTGTACGATTCCCGGATAGATCACTGCCAGAAAACGCTGTTCGATCCAATGCAATAGCACAACTGCCAGATCAAAGACCAGATAAACCACCCATGTCGCCGCCATATATGCCGGCAGCGTCTGCCTGCGCGTCTGCCCCATGGCAATCGCATAATTGTAATTTGTGACCATCTGGGCAGCCGAAAAGAAACACATATAGAACAGTGCCCCTACTACCATCAGGCTGCCCATCAAAAATACGCTGTCCTCTTCTGCACCCGACATCAATACAACCACAATCACCATACCTACCACATACAGACCACCCAGGAACAGTACTCCAGCAAGCAGCAGATCCCGCATCAGGCAAAGCTGTTTCCACACATCCTGTATATACCGTTTCATCTATCAATTCCCTCCTACCGTCAACACTCTATTGTTTACACACGTACCTCTATTTTACGGATAAACAGCCAGCAGATGACCGATACGGTCACAAATAACACAACTCCGATCAGATCAGACATTGACAAGCCACCGATCCGGAACACATTGCCCAATACAGACATCTTGCCCATAAAAGTCGTAAAACCCGCAACCGCCCCACTGATCACTGCCGCCAGAAACGTAAATATATAGTATGCTATCTTTCCGAAACGGTAGATCAGCATCCCGTTAATCATCGCTATACTGCTGGCAATAAAAAATATATTCTGCGCCAGTGCACATGCCTCTAATGTACCCATCGGCATCCATGCTGCCGGTGCAAATGTGAAAATCAGATATACGACGAAAAGCATCCCGACAATCTGCAGCAGATCCATGTAGATCACACTGATCATTGCATCCTTTCGCGTGGAACCGTAGCTGAGCGTCAACTGCGTGTAGGTCACCAGGTCCAGCATGCCATAGATCATAAACATAAGCGCACCGATAAATAACACAGTCTCTGGAAGGCGCGACACCAGATTCTGCATGCTGAATGCTTCACCGGCTATCAGTGTAAAATAAAGGACAAAGCCAAATGACATCAATATTGCCGTTCCGAGCACCCGCCCGGCCCGAAAGCCCGCATAACGCAGCGAACGTGTCAATCCATTCATTTTCATTCGGATGCCTCCCTTCCACACAATGCTACAAACAGATTCTGCAGCGATACCGGCTGCACCGTCACATCATAGCCGTCAGCCAGCGACTGTCCTTCTTCGAGCAGTACCGTCACGCCCTTGCTGCGTCCGATCATCTCTGTATGATGCACCGTAAGATGGGCACATGCGCTATCTACCTCCTCTGCGAGACCACTCACATGTACTGCGCGCTCCAGCAATGCCTGCGTATCCTCTTTTAATATGATCTTACCGTCTTTCAAGAAAATGACTTCCCCAAAAACATTTGCTGCCTCCTCAATAATATGCGTAGAGATCACAAATGTTCTGCCGGTAGCCTCATGCTCCTCTAAGATCAGCCGGTAAAAATCTTCTCTGGCTACCACATCCAGACCTGCCACAGGCTCATCAAGGATCGTGATCTGAGCTTTACTCGCCAGTGCGACAATGATCGTCACCATAGACAGCATGCCTTTGGACATCTTGGAGATCTTCTTTTTCACATCCAGACCAAATTGCTCTACCAGTCGTTTTTCCATCCCAACATCCCAGTTCGGATAATACGTGCGGGCCATCCGGAGATATTCTTTGACCTTAATCGTATTCGGACCAAGCACAGAGAGCGTATTGAGTTCTCTGGAAAAGCACAGATGATCCAACGCCTCACGATTCTCCCACACCGGCATGCCATCATATGTGACGGTTCCGCCTGTTGCCGGATTCTGTGCTGTCAGAATCGACAGTAGTGTCGTCTTACCGGCTCCGTTTCGTCCGATCAGTCCATAGATCTTTCCCTGCTCAATCGTCAGGTCAATGCCATCCAGCACCTGTTTCTTTCCATACTGTTTTGTAAGATTCTCACATACTAACTGTCCCATATTACTCATCCCCCTATTCATGCGCGCGGATCATCTCAATTAACTGATCACTGCTGATACCCAGGCTCTCTGCTTCTTCTAGCAGGCCTTTCACATAATTTTCATAAAATGCATCTTTACGCTTATTTATGATCTGTTCCTTTGCACCCTTTGCTACAAACATGCCGATCCCCCTCTTTTTATACAAGATTCCCTCATCCACGAGCAGATTCACGCCCTTCGCGGCGGTCGCCGGATTGATGGTATAGAGCTTCGCCAGTTCATTCGTACTGGGCACCCGTTCCTCCTCCAGCAGAATCCCACGCAGGATATCTGTCTCTATCATCTCACTTAGCTGCAAATAAATGGATTTATCCTGAGATAACAGTTCATTCAAATGTTACACCTCCCTGTCTATGCATCTATTTCTGACAGTTACATAACTCTCTATTTCTTTTCACTTATTTAGTTATGCAGTTCATTACTTGTGTAATTAACCATATCACCGCACAACCAATTTGTCAACACTTTTCAATTATTTTTAATTGATTTTTATGAAACGGTATCGTATACTGGATTGTGCAGATGTACCAGGATGCGCTCAGACGCTCAGGTACGCAGCAGGCGGATATGGCGGAATTGGCAGACGCGCTAGATTTAGGTTCTAGTGTCCACGACGTGCAGGTTCAAGTCCTGTTATCCGCATGAAAGACCATCAAATCCTTGATTTATCAAGAGTTTCGAGGGTCTTTTCTTTTTTTACCTACACATTTTTTGCTTTCTCAACGGCACTTTTGACATCAACTCTGACATCAATTGATCCATACCATAGTTATAATATATATTTCACAAAAAACGAGATACCGTGCCTTTTCAAGTGTCATTACTCGCATCGAAACCGAAACAGTATGTCACAGACATAAAACTTCAGGAACTGGCACAAGTTATCGCCACTACCTTTGTCTATCTGATCAGGGGGGAATAAAAACAGGGTGTCGGTATTTCCGACACCCTGTTTATGATTACCATATCAGCAAATTTTTCTACGGAGATTAGCTGCATAATTAACACCCTCTTTTTAGAAATTACGGTTGATTTTTGGGAGTGAGCCTGTCATATTGGACAGCAATTTCTCCAGTAGCCATGTTTCTCTTTTCTTTATAAAGCATGGTGTAGCGTGGCTGTCCCTCTGTGTAATCCTTCTTCTCTTTCGGAAAAAAAGAACGACAGAAATATTTTCCGGTATCTTTGTGTTCGGCAATAAAAATATAAATATCGCTGTTTTCAAAGGGGGTTGAAAGCAAATAGTCCGCTTCTATTAAAGAGAATTGATTCAATTTTGTATTGTACCGGAACACCAGACGATTATCGTCCAAGAGCTGTTCAACCAACGCCAATGGCTCAAACCGGTTCTCAATTTGAGCCAAGTAACGGCTTTTTGTTAAAGTCTCATAGGTAGTGATTCCGGTTATGATTTCATCAAATACAGAACCACGATTTTGTTTTGCGATCCGCAAATCTTTCAGTTTTCCAAGACCCATCAAATGATGAAAGTCCAGTTTGGAGAAGCCAATCACCAACTCTACGGTTTTTCCCTTTCGGCCAATAATGATCCGATATTGTATCTCCAACAAATTTTCAAATGCTTTTGCACACTTTTGTAGTTTATCCATAAAACCTCTCTGTCCGCATAAAGAAAGCCGCCCTGCAATGCAAGGCGGCTTTGAGCATTTTCTTTCGGCTTGCAACCTACTCCGGTTTGAGGTTACTGCACAACCCCTACTGAAAGCTCTGCATAACAAGGCATTCCGGTACGCTATTATGCTTCAACGCTTTGGCAGACACACGCCGTTGCCTACCTTGTACTATTATTATATGCAACTTTAGAAAATATGTCAATCCCCATGAAAAATCAGCATGCTCATGCATTTTCTTTTTGCAGCTGTTCAAAAATCTCAAACCATTGATTCCGAATCGTAATGGCATGGCTGTGTTCTTTTGCTACAGCTGCTTCCGGTTTTGCAATTCTGTGTTCCAGGGCACGCACCTGTGTAAGGTGCTGTTTTTCCATTCGGATATATTTTTCTCCCGATTGAAAGGCTGTAAGTTCTTCCTGTGCTGCAGTCCGTTTGTATGCTCAAGACTGCCTATAAGTTCTTCATATGCTTTGAGTTTGCTTTTAGCATCTGCGTTCATTTGTGCCTCCTTAAGTATAGGTATTGTCCCATCAAAGAAATAGGGCTGACCTGTTACAGTCAGCCCTAAGTAAAAATTCTATATTCTGTTAGCAAAAAATCAGTTTTGCATTAACGCCTTGCTCCATAGCTGCACTGCTTGAGTGCACTCCTAGCCACAAGTTTACTTCCATCATAGACCAATACGCGGGCTTTGTAGTAATATTTTCTGCCCTTCGTGCCCTTGGTGCTGATAAAGCTGTTCTTGCTGCTTGTCTTGAGCAGCTTGTAGCCTGCGTCCTTCTTCGTCGAGCGATAGAACTGGTACTTGACCGTGTAGCCCAGCGACTTGATGTCGGAGATCATGGTCTTGCTGCTCTTGGCTGCGACCTGTACCTTGACGGATTTCTTGCTCGTCTTAGT